>Ga0233450_10000365_pt1 | contig 53116 bp, 51 predicted proteins | sample 011ome_30_FD_189956 | JGI IMG/M metagenome (GOLD analysis project Ga0233450, IMG submission 189956) | Coastal salt marsh microbial communities from the Groves Creek Marsh, Skidaway Island, Georgia - 011501CT (spades assembly) | ecosystem: Environmental > Aquatic > Marine > Intertidal zone >... | reverse complement strand
GGTGGTAATAACTATAACAATGGCTATGGTTACAATCCATACTATTATGGTAACCCATACTACAGAGCTCCAGCGGTAAATACTTATACAGCTCCAAAGACTGTTGCTAAGCCAGCTGCTGCTAAGTAATTAGTTACTCTAATTATGATTAAAAAGGGCCAGTTTTCTGGTCCTTTTTTTTTCGACTAATTTATAATATACCTTTTTTAAAAAGGAGTAAATGTTTATGAAGAAAATGATCGCAATTGCTGCCATAGCAGCCTCTTTAAGCACCAATGCTTTTTTTAATAATAATGGTTATAACGGCTACAATGGCTATAAAGACAATGGCTTCTTTGGTTACAATCCATACAGCTTTTTTACTCCAAATTGGTTCTCTGAGGAGATGGAGAATATGTTTGATGAGTTCGATGGAGGTAATAATTACTATGGCCCAAGAGGAAACTATGGACCGAGATATTATGGTCAGAGATACTATGGCCCAAACCGATATAACAACAACTGGATGAATCCAATGAATAATAACTCCTGGGGTAATACACCATGGGGTAATCACAATGGACCATGGAATAGAAGCACTTGGAGAAATAATGGTTACAACAAACCTGTTTCAACAAAGGCAAATACACCTGCTAAAACTACTAAGTAATTTTAAGTCGGTGTTATAAAATAAAGCCAGCTTAATGCTGGCTTTTTTATTATGTGGTCATATATAACCAGACGTATTTTCTATAGTATTCCTATACTGATAGGTGTAAATTTCATCACCTTTGTTTTATTCTTTATTGTAAATACTCCTGACGATATGGCAAGAGTTCAGCTTGGGACTAAATATGTGACCCAAGCAGACATTAACTCTTGGAAAGAGCAAAAGGGCTATAACAAGCCTTTATTCTTCAATGAATCAGTATCAGGTATGGAGAAACTCACTGATACTATCTTCTATCACAAATCTGCTCCACTTTTTCAACTTGACTTTGGTCAATCAGACTCTGGAAGAAATATCAATGAAGATATTCAACAAAGAATGTGGCCCTCTTTGGCTTTGGCTATCCCTAGTTTTATATTTGCATTATTAACTAACATTATTTTTGCGGTATGGATGGTGATGATTCTAGGATCGAAACTCGAGAGATTTGCGTTGGTGTTTTCAGTTGCCTTGATGTCTATATCAGGACTTTTTTATATTATTCTTGGTCAAAAAATAGTGGCTGGATTATGGAATTGGTTTCCTGTATCGGGTTACATCGATGGGATAGAATCGTGGAGATTTGTCACCCTTCCTATTATTATTGGTGTAATTGCAGGTCTTGGAGCAGGGGTAAGATGGTATCGATCGATTTTCCTTGAAGAAATCAATAAACCCTATGTAAATACTGCTAGAGCAAAGGGTCTTAGCGAGAATAGGGTCTTATTTAAACACGTACTTAAAAACGCAATGATTCCCATCCTCACAGGTGTGGTCGTCGTAATTCCAACTCTTTTCATGGGGAGTTTAATTATGGAAAGTTTCTTCTCAATCCCAGGTCTTGGAAGCTACACAATTGACGCAATCAATGCTCAAGATTTTGCAATTGTTAGAGCAATGGTGTTTTTGGGTTCTGTACTATATATTATTGGATTATTGCTAACCGATATTTCCTATACATTTGTAGATCCTCGGGTGAAATTTAAATGAGTATTGTTTGGCTTTGGACGGATATTGCCTTGTGGGTCTTGACACTTTTATCGGTATTTGCTGTTTATAAGATTAAAAAATCTGAAAGTTTAAGTAGGAAATGGATCAGTATTTTTTCTAGACCCATTGCACTCTCGTCATTCATCATATTTGTTTTTTATATTTTTATAGGTTTATCTGACTCAATTCATCTGAGGGACTCGAAAACATCCGAGGTTTATAGTCTTTTAGATTTTGCCTTAATGCCCGTTATTGAAAGTGAGGAAAAAACCTATTCAACTCCCCTGAACTATCAACAGTTCTCAAAAGAGTATCTGGACAATGGACTGAGAGGGTTTGTTAATCTTAAACATACCCCTGATGAAATCAATAGTCAAAGTGAAAATATCCAATATATTTTGACAACTACAGCATGGAGTTTGCTTGTTGCAATCATTTTATTTATTCCAATATACTGGTTAGTCTCTTCTAGGCCACTATTTGACAATAAACCTGTTCTTTGGACAATCTTCTCGATAGTTTTCTTACTAGTATGGGTCATTAACACCTTGCCTGAATACCATATTCTTGGCACTGACAAAGCTGGAACAGATGTTTTCTATAAAGCAGTAAAGAGTATTAGAACTGGAATGATTTTTGGTTTATTAACCACTTTAATGGCTCTTCCCCCAGCCATTATTCTTGGTTTAATGGCGGGTTATTATAGGGGTAGGGTAGACGATATTATTCAATATGTTTATACCACTATCAATGCGATTCCTGGAATTTTGCTGATTGCTGCACTGGTACTAATTTTGCAAGTTTATATGGATGAAAATGCGCAAAAGTATGCATCTAGTTTAGAGAGGTCAGATCTTAAGTTGCTTTTACTTTGTGTTATTTTGGCTTTGACTTCTTGGACAGGCCTATGTAGATTAATTAGGGCAGAAACTCTTAAACTATCAGAGTTAGAGTATGTTAAGGCAGCAAAAGTTTTTGGCGTGGCAAATCTAAAGATACTTTTTGGTCACTTGATGCCAAATGTTATGCATTTAGTGCTTATATCAATTGTTTTGGATTTCTCAGGTCTGGTTCTTATTGAGGCTATCTTATCCTACATAGGAGTTGGTGTTGATGCGACGACTATGAGTTGGGGTAATATGATTAATGCTGCTAGATTAGAGTTATCTGCTGATCCAATAGTTTGGTGGCCTTTAGCAAGTAGCTTTATTTTCATGTTTGGACTAGTTTTGAGTGCAAATCTTTTCGCAGACAGGGTAAGACAAATATTTGACCCAAAGGAGGGTGAGGATGCCTAAAAACCCTCTTCTGAGCGTTAAAAATTTATCGATTGAAACAAAAAAGAAAAAACTGGTTAAAAATATTAGTTTTGAAATCAACAAAGGTCAAATTTTTGCCCTAGTAGGCGAATCAGGATCAGGCAAATCCCTTACCGCTTTGTCGATTCTTGATCTATTGTCTAAAGGTTTAACCCAAACAGGGAATTTTATATTCAATGGAAAAACTTATGATCAAACTGAATTGTTCTCTCTCAGGGGTTCAGAGGTTGCCTTCATATTCCAAGATCCAAGTAATAGCTTAAACCCTGTAATGACTATTGGCGAACAGATTGATGAAGTGATCAAAGCTAACACATCTCTTAGTAAAAGTGAAAGACTTCAAAAAATTAGAGATTCGTTCAATAAAGTTGAGATGGACTCGTCTGATGAGATGCTTAATCGATATCCACACCAAATTTCAGGAGGACAAAAACAACGAGTATTAATTGCATTTGCGCTAGCAGCTGATGCGAAATTAATAATTGCTGATGAGCCAACAACAGCATTGGATGTCACTACACAAAAAACTATCTTAAACCTTCTAAAAGATCTCCAGAAAACTCAAAAACTATCAATCTTACTAATAACTCATGACTTATCAGTAGTGAAAATGATGTCAGATAAGGTAGGCGTTATGTATCAGGGGGAAATTATTGAGCAACAATCATCAAAGGCTTTTTTCAATAAACCCCAAAAAGAATACTCTAAGTCATTAATAAGCTCTATTCCAAGTAAATCTAGAAAAGCGAGATTTGAAGATTTGTTGATGCAAGTAAAAGAGTTAAATATTCATTTCCCTATTAGATCTGGAATTTTTAGAAGAGTAAAGGGTTTTACCAAAGCAGTAAATAATTTAGATTTTAGTTTATATAAAAACCAAAATATTGCGATAGTTGGCGAGTCTGGATCAGGAAAGACAACTACAGCGATGAGCTTGATAAGGCAGCAGAAAATTACGAGTGGAGAGATTTCTTTTGCTCATAAGGGTTCAAAAAATAACATTGATTCTATTCCAAAGAACGAATATGCAAAGAATGTTCAGATTGTCTTTCAAAACATTACTTCTAGTTTTAATCCAAGAAAAACTATTTATGAAACTATTATTGAGGGAATTAGGGCCTTAAACCCTTCTAAGTCGAATAAAAAATATGTTGATTCCCTTATGAAAGAAGTTGATCTAAATATAGATTTATTAGATAGATATCCTCATCAGTTATCTGGTGGACAGTTGCAAAGATGTGCTATAGCGAGAGCACTTAGCGTTAATCCAGATGTTATTATTTGCGATGAGCCAACTTCGGCATTGGATGCATCCATAAAAATCCAAATTCTTGATTTACTCCTAAAGATTCAGATAGAGAAAAAGATTTCTTACATTATGATTACCCATGATATGTCAATCGTTAGTTATTTCACAGATGTGATCATCGTAATGAAAGACGGAGAGGTAATTGAGTCAGGTGTTACATCGAATGTTCTTAAGAATCCGAAAGCAAATTACACCAAAGAATTACTAGGGTCTATTTTGTCTTAGAAAGGAATATCGTCCTCAAAACCGGAGTTATCAGCAACCTCTATAGTATCATTGCTCATATTGCTAGATGAAGCTGGTTGACCAGCTGAGGCCATGCCTTCTCTTCTATCTAACATTTGAAGAGTGCCACCGTATCCTGAAACAACAATTTCAGTAGTGTATCTATCTTGGCCAGATTGATCTTGCCATTTTCGAGTCTGTAATTTACCCTCGACATAAACCTTTGAACCTTTATCAAGATATTGTCCAGCAATTTCAGCTAGCTTGCCATATAGACTTACTCGGTGCCATTCAGTCTTTTCTTGCTTTTCACCGCTATTTTTATCATTCCATGTCTCAGAAGTTGCGACTGACAAATTAGCAATGGCCGATCCATTTGATGAATACTTAACCTCTGGCTTTGCACCTATATTTCCTACCAAGATAACCTTATTTATTCCCGACATTACTTACTTTCCTTAATAAAATTTATATTGAGATTAGACATAAATATGAGCCAAATAATGGCCACAGATACATTAAACAAGAATACACTATTTATTCCATATTTGTGATAGATCCATCCACCAAAAACACCCCCAATAAAAGAACCAAAGAATTGTGATGTTGAAAATACACCCATAGCTAATCCTCTCTTATCAGGATCTGCGGTTCTTGATAATAAAGATGGGAGCATTGCTTCAATGCCATTAAATGCTATAAAGAATAATGTCAAGAAGAGCATGAAACTTATAAAAGTTAAATCTAATGTATAGAACAAGAACTGACTAGTTATTAATATTAGTATAGTTAGTAGAAGCACAAGTTTATGTTTCTGAAATTTTTCAGCAGAAATAATTAAAGGCAGCATCCCAATGAACGAGAGAATCATTACTGGCAAATACATCTTCCAGTTTCCATGCAATGACTTGTCGAAGATATTATTTTCTACAAGCAGAAGGGGCAAGACTATAAAAGAACAAGTTAATATTAGATGGATTACAAATACGCTTAAATCCAACCTAATAAGCGTTGGGGTTAGTATTTTTTTAAAGTTTGAAAAAGTCAAGCTATACTGAGCTTTTGTTGAAACTTGGGGTAATTGAGAAGCAATAACGAGTGCAAGTATAGACAATCCACCAATAAACCAGAATAAACCAGAAATTCCATAGGTTGATGCAATAACTGGTCCAAGCACTAAGGATAGCATGAAGGCCAAACCAATTTGAGCTCCAACAAATGCATTTGCTTTTGATCTTTGTTCAGGCCTAACATAGTCAGCTAAAAAAGACATCAGCACTGCAGAAATCGCCCCTCCGCCCTGAAGCGCTCTACCAATAATAACTGTGAATATATTCTCTGATAAAGCGGCAATAACACTACCGAGAAGAAATAAAAGAATGCCTAAATAAATTAATGGTTTTCTACCTACCTGATCAGACATATAGCCAAAAGGTATCTGAAATATTGCTTGAGTAAGGCCATAGATTCCAATAGCTAATCCAATTAAATAGGGAGTTTGATCTATATATTGCTCTGCATAAACAGAAAAAACTGGAAAAATTAAAAACAATGCCAACATTCTTGTTGCAATAATTGTTGAGATTTTTAAAGCGAAGATGCGCTCAGTTTTATGCATCAATCTTCAAGAGAATAATGTGGTGTATATTTTGGATAACTTGCCTTGAGAACTCGGCGTGCATCTTCTGCGAGTTTTGGTGCATTAATTTTGTCATAATTATGAGCGATCAAATGAAGAGCTGCAGGGACAGATGGTGTATTGGGAAACTTCTCAATAATATATTTACACCTTTTGATAGAAGAGATGAATGCGTCTTGTTTCGAGTAGAAAATTGCAATAAAAAGCTCATGTCTTGACAAAATATTTCTTAATATTACTAACTTTGCTTTGGATTCAATAGCATATTCACTATCAGGAAATTTATCAATTAAAGCAAGATAATAGTTCATGGCATTTTTTACAGATGAAACATCACGTTGAGCATTATCAGTAATAAAGTCGTCAAGAATCGATTTAGATTTATCCTCAGCTATCACACCTCTTAAATAATAGGCATAAGGTGTTGAAAAGTGATTAGGATAAATCTTAATGTAATCATTCAAACTATCAATTGCCTCATCGTATCTTTCTCTTTTATAGAGAGCATAAGGAATTTCAAGTTTTGACTGAATAGCATATTTTGAAGAAGGATATGCGGCCTGCAAAGTTTCATATGTTTTAATGGCCTCATCTAAGGCACCTTGATCTCTAAATTCTTGGGCTTTATCAAATAAGCCTTTTGGGGATAAGCCTTCTGAAATAGGACCTCTTACCTCTTCCTCTTCCCACCAACAACCAGACATAAAAAGGGTAGAAAAAGAAAAGAAAATTACAAAAAGGAACCTCATTTAAGTACTTCATTTAATTGATATTAATGCCAGTGATTATACTGATTTAGCTGGTTTATAATTGCATAAAGATTTCTATTTTTCAACCAATGAGCATTATAAAAAACAGAGTACTAATAAGCGATCTATGCAAGGTATTAGACAAGTACCTATCAAAAGATGATGTTGCTGATGTATACAAAGCTTATATTGTTGCAGCAAGTGCTCATGATGGTCAGTATAGAAAGTCTGGCGAAGCTTATGTTTTCCATCCAATTAATGTTGCGATGATTTTGGCTGATCTTGGCTTTGACAGAGATTCAATAATAGCAGCACTCCTTCATGATTGTATTGAGGATACGGAAATAACTTATGATGAGATTCAAAAGGATTTTGGACAAGATGTTGCTTTTATTGTCGAAGGAGTCTCAAAGCTAACAGATCTTCAGTTTAAATCTAAAAAAGATCAGCAGGCACAAAACTTTAGAAAGCTTCTTCTAGCTATGTCTAATGATATGAGAGTGATTATCATTAAATTGGCAGATAGGCTTCATAATATGAGAACTATTTCCTCTATGTCAAGAGAGAAACAAATTGCAATCTCTCAAGAAACAATTGATATTCATGCCCCCATAGCCCGAAGACTTGGACTAAATAGTATTAAGATTGAATTAGAAAATATTGCCTTTGAAACGCTCAATCCGCACAGGAGCAAAGTAATTAAACAACACCTAAAGAAACAGTTTGGTAATTTCAAAAAAAATATTTCTCATGTGCAGTCTGAAATTATTCAGAGACTGAGCGATGAAGGCGTGAATGGAGCATTGGTAGAAGGAAGACAAAAAGAACCTTATAGTCTCTATAGAAAAATGAAATACAAACATCTCAAGCTATCAGAGGTGTTTGATTTATTTGCATTCAGGGTAATAGTGAAAGATGTGACAGAGTGTTACAGAACTCTTGGGATAATTCATAATTTATACAAACCATTACCTGGAAAATTTAAAGATTATATTGCGTTACCAAAGGCGAATGGCTATCAGTCATTACACACGGTTTTGTTTGGACCTAAGAAAATGTTTATAGAAATTCAAATAAGGTCCAAGGATATGCATTTCATTTCTGAATATGGTATAGCTGCTCACTGGCATTATAAAAATTCAAACAAAGAACAAAATGTTGCAGTGTCTAATTGGCTTGGCTCATTACTCGACATTCAGGAAGCTTCAGGGACTTCAGTTGATTTTATCGAGGATACTAAAAACGATTTATACCCCTCTGAAGTCTTTGTTTTTACTCCAGATGGAGACATTATCCAATTACCATTCCACTCGACTGCATTAGATTTTGCATACGCTGTGCATACTAAAATTGGCTCCAAAGCTGTTGGAGCAATTATTGATAGAAAAAATGCGGACCTAAATACTGAGCTTAAATCTGGTCAAACAATCGAAATCATAACTCATGATAATTCTAAACCAAAAACTAGCTGGTTAAATTTCGTCTCGACGCCTAGAGCTAGAAATTCAATAAAGAACCAGTTAAAGATTGATTCTGGAGGGGAATTGATTCAGCTGGGTCGATACTTGTTAAGAAATTCTCTTGCTTATCAAAACATTGATATTGACAAAATAGATAAAGATTTATTTGATAAGTCTTTAAAAGAATTGAGTTGTATCAATGAAGATGAGCTTTTTATGAAAATAGGTCTGTCTGAAGTATTGGTATCAGTGGTTATAAACAAACTAAGCAATAATATGAATTCTGATATTTCTATCAAAAGTATTAATATCAGTAAAACCTCCGGAAAAAATATAAGTTTTGCTCATTGTTGTTTTCCAATTCCTGGCGATGAAGTTGTAGGGGTACTCACTGCAACAAAAGGCTTTGTTTTGCACAGAAAAACTTGTTCAAATTTTATTAAATCGAAAGGAAAAAATGAGCAATATTTAGATGTTAATTGGACACCTGATAAAGATGAATTATTTCAGGTTCCAATTTGTGTGAATGTGGCCAATAAAAGAGGAGCTCTGGCCTCTATTGCAAATACTTTATCAAAACTTGGGCTAAATATAGAAAGTTTAAATATTGATGAGAAAGATAACTATATCAAGGCTTTAAATTTCCATATTTCAGTGCCCAATAGTGAAATTTTATTGTCAGCAAAGGAACAACTGTTGAAACTAGAAAGCGTCGAGAGTGTGGAACGCAAATTTAGTTAACATCTGAATTAATATATTTAAAATAAATATTTTTAACGATAATTTTTTTACCTGTATGAAATGGACTGATACATTAGATATAGCAATAGAATTGGATGAAAATCACCCAGATATTGATCCAAGATCAATCAATTTTGTTGATTTAAGAAATCTAGTTGTTAATCTTAAAGACTTTGATGATGATCCAGAGCGGACTGGTGAAAAAATACTCGAGGCTATTCAAATGAACTGGATTGAAGAGAGAGAATGATCCTCTCTCGTCTAACTCTTCTCATTCTCCTTTTTTCAAATTTTTCTTGGGGTGTACTCGAGGTTAGTGTTATAAAAAATGAAGATAACGCTCTACCTGTAAAAATCCTTCCATTTCAAATTATTGGATCTGTCCAGGGGGGTGATCTAATTGAAAAAATTATTACAAATAATCTCAATAGAACTGGGCATTTCAGTGCTAAAGTTGATCCTTCATTTGACAAGAATGTTATAAATTTTTCTCAACTTCGTTCTGAGAAGTTTGAAGCTTTAGTGATGGCAAACCTTGAGAAAAAGTCTGAAAAAATATTTGATATTCAGTTGAAACTTATTGACCCCTATTCTGAAAAAACCATTATGAATAAGAAGTATGCTGTTCATGACTCTGGAATCAGGAGGACTGCACACTTTTTATCGGATCAAATATATGAATCTATTTTAGGAATTAGAGGGTCATTTGATACAAGATTGGCTTATGTAACTGTGTCAAAGAATAGTCATGGTAAGAAAGAGTATCGACTAGAAATATCAGATTCAGATGCGCAAAATCCTAAAACTATCATAACCTCTTCTGATCCAATTCTTTCTCCAGTGTGGTCTCCTGATCAGAATAAAATTGCATATGTCTCATTCCGTAATCTCAGGTCAGAGGTATTTGTACAGTACCCATTTGTTAGAAGAAAAACACTTAAGTTGCCTTATTTTGATGGGATTGCCTCTTCTCCAAGTTGGCATCCAGATGGCAATAAGTTGGCAATAACTCTCTCAAAAGATGGAAATAAAGATATCTACCTCTATGATATGGAAAAGAAATCTCTTGAAAGAATCACCAAAAATCCCTCTATTGATACCGAGGCTAGTTTTTCCTCTGATGGTAAAAAAATGGTATTTACATCAAATAGATCTGGCCAGGTTCAAATTTATATTATGGACCTAGAGTCTAAAAAAATTTCAAGAGCTACCTATGAAGGAAATTACAATGCAAAAGCAGTTTTCTCCCCAGATGGTAAATCACTTGCCTTGGTTCATAGATTAGGAAAAGACTACAGGGTCGGTATTCTCGACATACAAACAAGAGACCTAACAATATTGACTGAAAATGAATTAGATGAGTCTCCTTTCTTTGCTCCGAGTGGTGATATGATAATATATTCGACAAATAAAAAAAATCGTGGAATATTGTCGGTGGTGTCTATTATTGGAAGACAAACATTTGAGTTGTCATCTGTCAATGGCGAGGTCAGAGAGCCAAGCTGGTCTAACTATTCACAATAAATCACTTCAAGGTAAGACTTTATTAGGAATATTAAATAGGGGGTTATAGTATGAGAAAACAAGGTTTATTTTTAACAACTCTTTTTACTGCGTTTTTCTTGTCAGGATGCATAGGCGGAGAAGCGAACATTGTTGAAAAGGTAGAGCCAAGAAATCAAATTGTTAGCAATGAAACTAGCAACACTTCAGAGGCAATTGTTCAATCTCAAATTGGCAGAATAATTGGAGAAGAAATTTCACCAACTGACATCAGAGTAACCAATCCAAATAGTCCAGAGGCGATAGCAGTCAAAAAACTAAAGAATGAGGGGGTGAAGTTCACCCTATATTTCTCATTTGATGGTTATGAGATAAGCGAAGCAGCTACCAATGAGATAATTAAGCATGCCAATCTGATGAAAGACTACCCGCAGCTTAATTTGAGGTTGGAAGGGCATGCAGATGAAAGGGGTACAAGAGAGTATAATCTTGCCTTGGGCGAAAATAGAGCTCTTGCAGTCAAAGATGTTCTGGCTTTATATGGCTTAACATCAAGAACTCAGGTAATTAGTTACGGAGAGGAAAAGCCTATTTCCAATGAGCATAATGAGGAGGGTTGGAAGAAAAATCGTAGGGTTGATTTTATTTATGAATAGGTAATGAGAAAATTATTATTCTTAGTCTTTTTTCTTACTGGAGTAGCTACTCCATATGTTGCTTATGCTCTTGATACTGAGAAAGTTATTCTTAATCTCAACAAGCAAATTAAGGGACTTAAAACAAGAAATAGAGAATTATTAGGAAAAATAGAAGAAATTGAGGCCCAACAACAGCTAACCATTAAAAAACTTGACGAGTTATCTGAAATTATAAAATTCCAGGCAACAAAAGGCTCTGAAAATATCAATAATGTATTGCCAAATCAATCTCTTAAAGTTTCAAATGAAGATGCTCTAAAACTTTATAAAAGAGGTAGATCATATCTTCTTACTCAGCAATTTGAGAAATCAATTGATTCATTTTCAAGTTATCTTGAACTTTACCCATCTGGGAAGCATTTAAATGATTCCAGATACTGGCTAATCAAAAGTTTCTTGGCAAAAGGTGATTTCGCCCATGCAGAGAGTTTATTCGTTGCAAATGAGGAAAAACTAAGATTGCATTATAAGTATCCTAACCTATTGTTTGATCTGGCCAAGAATTACAAAAATAATAAGGATTTTGATAATTCAATATTATTAATAACTCGATTGATAGACAATTTTCCAAATAACAACAGAATTGAAAATGCTAAAGAGTTTTTGAATGAGTTAAACCTTCTTAAGAATCAAAAGCTTACTCAATCTAATTAAATGTCAGATAGACCATACCTTGAAGAAGTCAGTAGCTTTAAACTTTCGGAACTTCAGAACACTAATATTGACCAATATCCCTTCCTTATAGAAAGTGTTAATTCTAATGATGACAATCGTTATTCAATACTCTTTGCATTTCCTCAAGAAAAAATCATAAGCAAATTTAATGATGAAACTAAATTTCTAGATATTTTCCCAACCCACATTGCCAAAGACAAAATCACCAACTTACCTTTTACAGGCGGATGGTTTGTGTTTCTTGGTTATGAGCTTATAAAACAAATTGAGCCTGTTCTATCAAGTCAACTTAAAGACCCAATTATTCCTGTAGCTATAGCAACTAGAATACCCACTTGTGTTATTTTTAATCATCAAAAAAATCAAACCATTATTTTTGATGAAAGCAGTAATCCAGATAGACTTTATCAGATTAAAAAGGATATTCGCAATATCAAGAAACAGAGTCAGAAGCATAATAGTTTCAATAAGCCAATGAGTGAGGATGGAAAGAAATATATAGAAGGGGTAAATAGTTGCAAAGAATACATTAGAGCTGGAGATGTATTCCAAGTTAATTTATCCAGAAATTGGAGTGTTGAAATTGCTGAAGATTTTTCTAGTTCAGGACTATATGAGAAGCTGAAAAACATTAATCCAGCACCATTTTCTGCATTTGCGCACTTCAATGAATTTGATATTATTTCTTCATCTCCAGAAAGACTTTTTGCTGTTGATGGGGCAATGCAAACAATCAGCACGCGCCCAATTGCTGGAACACATCCAAGAGGAAAAGGTTATGAAGATCAAATAATGAAAGAAAACCTTATTTCACACCCGAAAGAAAAAGCAGAACATCTTATGCTAATTGATCTTGAAAGAAATGATTTGGGAAGAATTTGTGAATATGGGTCAATAAAGGTTGATGAGTTTATGACTTTAGAAACCTATCCATATGTTCATCATATTGTATCCAATGTAAGCGGTAAGCTTAGACATGAAATTAGTTTTGAGGATATTGTTAAGGCCTTATTCCCAGGCGGAACTATTACTGGTTGTCCCAAAATCAGGTGTATGGAAATCATTGCAGAATTGGAGAAGATGCCAAGAGGGGTCTATACCGGTTCACTTGGTTATGTGAGCAATAATGGCAATATGGATTTTAATATTCTCATCAGAACTTTTACTAAGATCGGAGGAAGACTGGAGTTTAGAACTGGAGCTGGAATTGTTAGCGATTCTAATCCCGAAAAGGAATTAGAAGAGACAATACATAAAGCTAAGGGGTTGCTAAGAGTATTAAATTAAGAGGAGTAAAAGCCTGATGTTATTGGATATCTTCTTTCTTTACCAAAAGCATTTTTACTGATTTTTGGGCCAGGAGCAGATTGTCTTCTCTTAAATTCATTGTTTAAAACTAGTTTTGTAATTCTTTTAACTATTTCTCTATCAAAACCCAATTCAACTATTTCCTGTGATGATTGCCTTAACTCAATAAACCTTTCTAAGATTTGATCAAGAATTGAGTAGGGGGGTAGAGAATCCTCGTCAATTTGATCAGGGCTTAACTCAGCGGAAGGTGCTCTATCAATAACATTCTGGGGGATGACATGACCAATAGAGTTTCTATAATTTGCAAGCTCATAAACCATTGTTTTAGGAATATCTTTTAGCGGAGCAAAACCACCACACATATCTCCATACAAAGTTGCATAGCCAACAGCCATTTCAGATTTATTACCGGTAGCAAGTAAAATCTTACCTAGCTTATTAGATGTTGCCATCAAAAGGTTGCCTCTGATTCTTGATTGTATATTTTCTTCAGTTGTATCTTGAGGTAAGTTATTGAAAAACGGATTTAGTTGGTGAATCATCTGATCATAGATTGGGTTAATTTCAATCTCCTGATAATTAATATCCATCAGATTGACTTGTTCTCGTGCGTCCCTGATAGACTCGGATGAAGTATAGGTAAATGGCATCATAACTGCAGTAATATTTTCATTACCAAGAGCATCTGCAGCTAATACAAGTGTGAGAGCAGAGTCAATACCTCCAGATAAGCCTAATATGGCTCCATCAAAAAATCCATTTTTATTCACATAGTCCTTAATAGATAAAACTAACGCTTTGTAGACATTTTCTATCTCAATGTTATTCGGAGCAGAAGCATGAGAAGAAAAATCTTGAATAGACTCTTCAAAGAAAGGCATTTGAAGTGTTAATTCACCCTTATTATTCATCACGAAAGATCCACCATCAAAAACAAGTTCGTCTTGACCACCAACCAGGTTGACATAAATAAGATTAATATTGTTTCTTAAAACACTATTTCTTAAAACATTAATTCTTTCTTGATGTTTTCCAAGATGATATGGAGAGGCATTTATAACAATAACATTCTGAGCACCAAAATTGGCAACTTGATCCAACATGTTGTCGTGCCATATGTCCTCGCAAATTAAAATTGAATATCTGTGACCTTTGCAGTCAAAAAGAAAGGGGCTATCACCACTCGAGAAATATCGTTTTTCATCAAATACCCCATTATTAGGCAATATTTGTTTACGGTAGGTTTTATAAATACCATCTTGCAAAAGATAGGCAGAATTATAAATAAGATTATTTGAGTATTCTGGAGCTCCAAATATAAGATTTATTGTAAATCCAACCTTATCTGAAATTTCTTGTATGCAGGAATTAATTTCAGAATGAAATTCTGAGCGAAGAAGAAGATCTTCTGGCGGGTATCCAGTTAAAGCAAGTTCGGGGAATATTATTAAATCATATCCTTCATTAGCCGCATCAAGACTTGCAGAAATAATCTGAAGACTATTATTTTTTAAATCGCCAACAGTGGGGTTTATTTGGGCAATTTTTATTTTGATTGGTGATTGATCATTATTGATCTTAAAAAGCTGATTTTCCCAAAATTTGAGCTTCTCTTTATTCTTTGTAATTTTTGCTTGCTCAATTTTAGTATGGGCAACTACTTCAGCTGGGTTAATACCTAATAAATCAGCAAATAACCAAGCATGTGTCTCCGATAATGCGGCTCTACCAGAGCTATATTTACTCAAATTTGACTGATTAATACTATATTTCTTAGAAATAGCATAATCAGATAAACCAGTCTTTTCCCTTACTCTAGCAAGATATTCAGATGTTTTTGGAGCCATTAATTTATTTAAATTATTTAACTTTAAATCACATTATAGTTATTTTATACATGTATATATATCTTTAATAATTAGTTAAAAAATAACTATATGGTATTTTTTAAATAATATAGTTATAACTTATTGTTTTTTAATATAAAAAATAATATTAAATATTTATTTAAAAAAAGATGTTGATTATTTTTTATAAGGGTTTATATTTGTCCTTAATCAACTTAATTGAGGAGCATTTATGAATAATTTACATCCATATTTAATTGCTGAATCTCAGCTTCCTTTGGATCTTGTTAAATTACAGCAGAAAGCATATCTAGGTGATCCAGATGCCCAATTTGCTCTAGCCTCTGCATTTCAGAAAGGAAGAAATATTATTAAGAATGCTAGATATGCCTTTTATTGGTTTAAGAAATCTGCAAATCAAGGAAATATCGCAGCTCAGTACAATGTTTGGTTTTCTTATTTGATTGGTGACGGGGTTGAGAAAGATGAGTCTGAGGCTAATAGATGGTATCAAAAAGCTTCTTTGAAAAGTTCTCAGTCAACAAATTTGGTCATTAATAATCTTTTAAATCCAACCTTTCAATAAAACTTACTCTCTCCAAAATTGGGCTGATAATTTTGTCAGCCCACATAAAAAAAGTCTTTTTTTCACCGCCTCTCCCCTAAATCTTTTGTTAAACTTTGTGTATGTAATCTTTCGATTGCTGTTTAATATTTTTATTGAGGAGAAATAATTATGAAAAAAATTTCAGCATTTTCTATTGCTTCTGCTGTAGCTATTGCTGGTGTTCTTACACTAGGTGGTTGTACAGGTGGCGATAAACAAGCTGCTGCACCTTCAGCAGAACCTGCAAAAGCTGATACCTTGGCTGATGTGAGATCTAAGGGATATCTAAGTTGTGGTGTATCAACTGGTTTGGGTGGCTTTTCAGCTGCTGATGACGCTGGTAATTGGACCGGTGTTGATGTTGATGTATGTCGTGCTGTTGCTGCTGCGGCACTTGGGGATGACTCTAAAGTCAAATATGTGCCATTAACCGCTAAAGAGAGATTTACAGCACTTCAATCTGGAGAAATTGATGTACTTTCAAGAAACACAACTTGGACTCATACAAGAGATACTTCGCTGGGTCTAAATTTTGCTGGTGTTAACTATTATGATGGTCAAGGTTTCCTTGTTTCAGCTGCAAGTGGTATTAAAAGCGCTGATCAATTAAATGGCGCTAGCTTTTGTATTCAAGCAGGTACAACAACTGAGTTAAATCTTGCGGATTATTTTAGATCTAAGGGTATGCAGTTTCAGGCTGTCACTTTTGACACTTCTGCTCAAACAAGAACAGGATTTGAACAGGGTCGTTGCGATGCGCTAACTTCTGATCAATCACAGCTCTACTCGATTCGATCTCAGCTTAAAGATCCAAACTCTGCTGTAGTGTTAGATGGTGTAATTTCGAAAGAACCACTTGGTCCGGTAGTGAGACAGGGCGATGATGCATGGTTTAATATTGTTAGATGGTCATTAAACGCATTGATCACAGGCGATGAGTTAGGTGTTACGGCTGCTAATATCGATGATTTAGCTGCTAATTCTAATAATCCTACTATCCAGCGTCTTGTTGGTAATTCAGGTAAACTTCATGAGCATCTTGGTTTAGATCAAAAATGGAGTTATAACATTATCAAGCAGGTTGGTAACTATGGTGAAAGCTTTGACCGCAACATAGGACCAGGCACTCCGCTTAATATCTCTAGAGGATTAAATGCTCAATGGAGTAATGGAGGAATTTTATACGCTCCTGCCTTTAGATAATCTTTCTAATATTAAAAGCCAGTCTCTCATGACTGGCTTTTTTTAGTTAATAAGTGAAAAATAAAGCTAATTTTCTTTCAAATTATTTAAATAATAACGAAATAAGAGCTTTCTTATTTCAGGCAATCACCGTAGTTGCCATTTTCTATTTCTTCTACGCTGCTTTTGATAATATGTTTGACAACATAGCAGCCAGAGGTATTTCAACTGGTTATGGATTCCTCGATGATGAGTCAGGTTTTAATATCGCTGAATCTCTAATTGAATATTCATCTGCATCATCAAATTTAACAGTTTTTTATGTTGGAATCCTGAATACACTCTTAGTGTCATTTGTTGGCATAATTTTTGCCTCTGTTATAGGTTTATTAATTGGCATAGCAAGACTATCCTCTAATTGGTTAATTGCTAAATTAGCTAATGGCTACATCGAACTTTTTAGAAATATTCCAATTCTTCTTCAAATTGTTTTCTGGTACAACATTCTTTTAATAAATTCACCTAGGAGCATTAAAGATAGTGCCAATGTACTTGATTTAATTTTTATCAATAGTCGTGGCTTTTTTATGCCAAAACCTATCTTTGAGTTCGAATTTTTAATAGTATTTCTCTTTTTCTTGGCTGGTCTTGTCGGTCGTTTTTTCATAAAGAAGCATTACAATAAGTTGAGAGATGAAACGGGCAAATCAACAAACACCTTTTTCCATAGCTTACTGCTTGTGGTTGGCTTGCCGCTAATTGTCTTTTTCTTACTTGGCTCGCCAATCCAATTTAGCTATCCTGAAGTCCAGGGCTTTAACTTTGCCGGTGGAATGAATCTTTCTCTAGAGTTTATAGCTCTTGCTCTGGCTTTAAGTATTTATACTGCAACCTACATTGCTGAAGCTGTCAGAGCAGGTATTGAGTCAGTAAATATTGGTCAAAAAGAGGCGGCATATTCACTAGGATTGACTAAGACCCAATCTTTAAAAATGGTTATTCTGCCTCAAGCATTGAGAGTTGCTATTCCTCCAATAATTAATCAATATCTTAATCTGACTAAGAATTCTTCACTGGCAACTGCAATTGCCTATCCAGATCTTGTTGGAACATTTGCAGGAACTGTATTGAATCAAGTTGGTCAAGCAATTGAAATTATCATTATGACAATGCTAGTGTATCTAGCTATTTCATTGTTTATATCTTTCGTTCTCAATGTTGTGAACGCGAAATTAAGCATTAAGGGTAGATAGTATTTAAATGGCTACATACGAACTAAAAAATAAAAAAAATCCTCCTATCAGTGAAATTGGGGTAATTAAGTGGCTTCATGAGAATCTTTTTTCTTCACTTTTTAATTCAATTTTGACATTATTTGCTTTGTATCTTTTGTACTTAATCATTCCGCCATTAGCTGACTGGTTATATTTTGGTGCTGAATTTGGAAATGTTACAAATGATCAATGCACTAGGGAGGCTGCATGTTGGACCTATATTGGAAAAAAAATAAATCTTTATATTTATGGTTTCTATCCTGAAGAACACTACTGGAGAATACATTTAACATTTGCACTTGTTGCTGTGTTTTCCTTTATTCCAAGATTGTTTAAGAATAACCCTCATCGATTTAAATTGATTGCTTTTTTGTTTATTTCATACCCCATCTTGGCTTTTTATTTACTTTATGGCGGAATAGGGTTAGAAGTTGTTGAAACTCACAAATGGGGAGGTTTAACTCTTACGATAATTATTGCAGCAGTAGGCATAGTAGCCTCTTTTCCCATTGGTATTCTGATGGCATTAGGTAGACAGTCTAAAATGAAGGTCATCAGATTTTTTTCTGTTTTGTATATTGAATTTATAAGAGGTGTTCCTTTAATTACCATCTTATTTATGGCATCAGTCGTTCTTCCTTTGTTTTTCTCAGAAGGTATAGATGTTGATAAATTATTAAGAGCCTTGATAGGAATAACCCTATTCCAAGCTGCTTATATAGCTGAAGTTATTAGGGGAGGATTACAAGCTATTCCAAGAGGCCAGTATGAAGCTGCTGATGCCATGGGGCTAAGTTTTTTTCAAAAGACATCACTAATTATTCTTCCCCAAGCCTTAAAAATCTCAATACCTAACATTGTTGGATCTTTCATATCATTATTCAAGGACACAACTCTAGTTCTAATCATTGGTTTATTTGATATGTTAGCCATTGTGGGACTAAGCACAAGTGATGTGAATTGGCTTGGAAGAGAAACCGAGGGTTATGTTTTTGTGGCATTTGTTCTATGGATTATTTTGTATTCCATGAGTAAATATTCGAAAAATATCGAGAAGCGCTATAACACTGAATTAGACAAGGAAAAATTATGAGTTCTAATGATAAACAAATAATTCAAATTAATAATCTTAACAAATGGTATGGCGATTTCCATGCGTTGAATAATATAAATTTAACGGTAAATGAGGGTGAAATTGTTGTTATATGCGGCCCATCAGGCAGCGGCAAATCAACATTAATTAGATGTATAAACTATCTAGAGAAGTTCCAAGAAGGAGAAATAATAGTTGATGGGACATCAATTGCTGATGATGTTAAAAAAATAAGACAAGTTAGATCTGAAGTGTCAATGGTTTTTCAACACTTCAATCTTTTTCCACATCTAACAATACTTGACAACTTAACATTGGCACCAATATGGGTCCATCAAAATAAGAAAGAAGATGCCACAGAAAGGGCATTAGCTCTATTAGACAGGGTTGGAATTAAAGATCAGGCAGAAAAGTACCCAAATCAGCTCTCAGGAGGACAACAACAACGTGTAGCAATAGCTAGATCACTTTGTACATCGCCAAAAATTATGCTCTTTGATGAGCCAACATCAGCACTAGATCCTGAAATGATTTCAGAAGTTCTTGATGTTATGGTTGAACTAGCAAAAGAGGGCATGACAATGGTTTGCGTAACTCATGAAATGGGTTTCGCTAAAAAGGTGGCAGATTCAATGATTTTCATGGATGAAGGGCAAATAATTGAGACAAACAAACCTGATGAATTCTTTAAAAACCCAGAATCTGATCGATTAAAGCTGTTTTTAAATCAAATTCTTGATAAATAAATAATAAATACCAATGGGCTTCTTTTCAAAAAAAAGTAACAAATCTACAAATGAAGAGTCTATTAATAATTGGAATGAGGATTTTAAGAAGGGTGAATTGCTTACAGATGATGCAGAACAACTTGGTTTTAATTTTAATCAAGATAACAATATAAATAAGGATTTAAAGAAAAAAGGGACTAAGCAGGGACTAAGATATAATGAAGCTAATTTAAGTCCAGATCACATAAAAATTTTGAAAAAATCTAAGGAAGAAAATTCAGCCAAAGATTTAAGAGAAATTTTAAAAATGTCAAACGCGACAAAATTTAAGAATAAATTTATTAACCCGTTGGTCGAATTAGGTTTTTTCGAAATGACTGATCCCGAAAAACCTACTAGTCCAAATCAAAAATATCGTCTCACGAGTAAATTTATTAAAAAAACATCGTAATCTGGAAAATTTTTCGATTTATTCAATAAATCTCTCCATATTTTAGTTTATTTGTATTTTTTTTATTTTTTAAGTCAAATTTACCTTATGGTGTATTATCTCTCCTAATTTTAAATATTTCGAATCCAATTTTCTTGTGTCTTCACCCTGTTTTAAAACTGTCACTTTTTTTAATTTTGATGAGATGGTTATTTCTAATTCTTTTTCAAAATTGGTTATTTTGGACATTTCAGCTGAATGGTGTTCTCCTTGTAGGGCTCTTGAACCTATTTTGTCGAAAGTGGCCTCTAGTTACTCAAATGATGAAGTTTTATTTTGTAAATTAGAGGCTGAAGATGAAAATATGAAAATTGCTGGATCCCTTTCTGTGAGAGGTTTTCCAACCGTTATTGCTTTTAAGAATGGTATAGAGGTTGGTCGTTTTCATTCATCTCAAACTGAAGATTTTATTGTTGATTTTATTGATAATTGTATTTAAAATTAATGACGTATAATTTATATTATGTTAAATAAAGTAATAAATGTATTTATAAATACCCCTTCTATGAATGATTTAGTGTTTAATTTCTTTAGAAAATCTAATCCAGGTTTCTAAAACTGAATCTGGATTAAGTGATACGCTCCCAATACCTTCTTTGAATAGCCAATCAGCGAATTCTGGTTGGTCTGAGGGTCCTTGTCCACATATGCCTATGTATTTACCTTGTTTTTTGGCAGCCTGAATAGCCATTGATACCATTTTTAGCACTGCAGGATTCATTTCATCAAAAACATGCGCAATTAATTCTGAATCTCTGTCTAAACCAAGTGTTAACTGAGTCATGTCATTTGAGCCAATTGAAAATCCATCAAACATTTCAAGAAATTCTTCTGCTAATACAGCATTTGAAGGTACTTCGCACATCATGATGATTTTCAAGTCATTTTCACCTCTTTTTAAACCGTTTTCTGACAGTAATTCAATTACTCTATTTGCACCTTGAAGTGATCTGACAAATGGAATCATTATCTGTAAGTTAGTTAGTCCCATTTTCTCTCTAACTCTATGTATAGCTTCACATTCCAGATCAAAACAATCTCTGAATTCTTCTGATATATATCTTGTTGCACCCCTAAAGCCAATCATTGGGTTGTCTTCTTTTGGTTCATAGTTTTCACCGCCTAATAAATGTGCATATTCATTAGTTTTGAAATCAGACATTCTAAGTATTACCGGCTTAGGATGAAATGCGGCTGCAAGAGTTGCAATACCTTCCACCATTCTCTCTATGAAGTACTCTTTAGGAGATTCATATGCGCTAATTTTCTTATCAATTTTTGCTTTTAATTTTTGATCCTCAAGTGTTTCATAGTTAATTAGTGCCTTTGGATGTATTCCTATCATATTATTAATAATAAACTCTAATCGAGCTAGTCCAATACCCTCGTTTGGAAGTTGCGCAAAATCAAATGCCCTCTCTGGATTTCCTACATTCATCATGATTTTGACTGGTATTTCTGGCATTGAGTTAATTTCAATACTGTCGCACTTATATTCTAGTTCTTCTTTGTAAATATAACCAATATCGCCTTCTGCACATGAGACAGTAACTGGTGCACCATCAGCAATTTTATCTGTAGCATCTCCACAACCAACTACCGCCGGAACACCCATTTCTCTTGCAATGATTGCAGCATGACAAGTTCTACCACCCCTATTAGTTACAATTGCCGATGCTTTTTTCATAATCGGCTCCCAGTCAGGGTCTGTCATATCCGTGACTAAAACATCCCCTTCTTGAATCTTGTCCATTTCATCAAGATTTGCTATTAATTTTGCCTTTCCTGAGCCAATCAGAGCACCAATTGATCTTCCAACTGTTATGACCTCTCCCCTCTTCTTCAGGGTATATCTATCAATTGTCTTACCCTTTCTACTTTGAACAGTTTCCGGTCTTGCTTGAACAATATAGATATTCCCATCAAGGCCATCAAGAGCCCATTCAATATCCATTGGTCTTTTATAGTGCTTTTCTATCTCAAGCGCCTGTTTAGCTAGTTCATGAATTTGTGCATCATTTAAGCAAAATTTCTGCTGCTCATTTTCTGGAACATCAACAACTTCTACTGGACTTTCACCCTTTAAAGCGTATATCATTTTTTGCTTTTTACTTCCCAGAGTTCTATTAATGATTGCATGGAAACCTGCTTCATAAGACTGCTTGTGAACATAAAATTCGTCAGGATTGACCCCTCCTTGAACAACCATTTCTCCTAAGCCATAATTTCCCGTTATGAAGACAACATCTTTAAATCCACTTTCGGTGTCTAATGTGAACATAACCCCACTTGCGCCTATATCGGACCTTACCATTTTTTGTATTCCAGCAGATAATGCCACTTGAGAATGATCAAAACCTTGATGAACTCGATAGGCGATAGCCCTGTCATTAAATAATGACGCAAATACTTCCAAGATGTATTTTTTTATATCTTTAATGCCTTTAACATTCAAGACTGTCTCTTGTTGCCCTGCGAAAGAAGCATCAGGCAAATCTTCAGCAGTTGCAGATGATCTTACTGCCCAGCTCACATCTTTACCATACTCTGCCTCAAGGTTTTCAAAGGCTTCATCGATAGATTTTTCAAATTCTGGTGGGAATGGGGTGTTCATTACCCAGTTTCTTATCTTTGAGCCAACTTTGACAAGCTCTTTTACATCGCTAACATCTAGACGATCTAGTGCCTCATTAATTCTATCTGCAAGACCCTCATGTGCAAGAAATTCTCTGTATGCATCTGCTGTTGTAGCAAACCCCCCTGGGACCTTTACTTTTCCGCTTTTAGTGAGATTTTTGATCATTTCACCAAGTGATGCATTTTTTCCGCCTACTTGGTTTACATCGCTCATTTGGACTTCATGTAATCCCATGATGTATCTATTCATACCCTGGCCCCCGATGGATGAATTGTTGACAATTATTTTAATTATATCGAAATTATCTACCTAAATACCTTTTTTTTATATAAATTGTTAACAATTTAGTTTGCTATTATTAATTCATTCCAGTTAGTAGTGTACCTATTAGACCTAAAGTTTGATTTGGGCAACCATTTCTGACTCCCCAGTTCTGATCCAAATTTAATGAATTTTTTATATTTGCTATCTAATACTGCATTTTTTTGAATACTTTTTTGTTCTAAGAATAAATCTTCTTGATATAAACCATTGGTTAAATTACTCATAAACACACCCCCTTTATAAAAATTGTGCCCTACTTCATATATTTCTCTGAGCATAATTGATATTAAAGGAATGATTATTTCTTCATTACTGGTTGGTTGTAACAAGCCTATTGATTTCGATAATGTTTTTTGATTTATCTGCTTTCTGAATGGATTGGTATAGATAAATATGCCTAATGACTCAGTCATCTGATTTTCTTTATTAAGCTTTGTTATGGCTCTTCTAGCTAGAATTGTAAGAGCCTCATTGATTTCATCATATGAAGATAAATCGACTCCAAATGATCTTGATGAAACAATTTGTTTTTTTGCCGACATAACTTCTTCTATTTCCATGCAACTATACCCATGCATTTCTTTATGTATTCGTGCCCCATTAACTCCCATGATGGTTTCTATAATCCCAATATCTGATTTATAAAAATCAAAAGCAGTTTGTATCGATGATTTATTTAATTTAATTCCTGATTTTCTGCCAATCCCCCAAACATCAGACACTTCTAGACTTTGGAGTAGCTTGCAATAGCGATTATGAGCGAGATCATCAATATTAAAAACTCCGCCGAATGAATGATATTTTTTGGCTATTTTGTTAGCTATTTTGGCTTTGACCTTAGTATTTCCTAATCCAATAGAGACTGGTATCCCTGTGCACTTTTTAACTTTATTTCTAAGATTATGCATATGCAAATGAAGATTGATTTTTATTCCTGATAGATTAAGAAAGCTTTCATCAATAGAGTAAATTTCTTGAGATGGGGAATATTCACTAATAATTTTCATAACTCTTGAAGACATATCCCCATAAAGAGCATAATTTGAAGATCTAACGATAATTGATTTATCAATAATTGTTTTTTTTACCTTGAAATATGGAACTCCCATACTAATGCCATAAGCTTTAGCTTCATTAGAGCGAGCTATGATACAACCATCATTGTTGCTTAAGACAACAATAGGCTGTCCTTCTAGTTTGGGGTTAAAAACTCTTTCACATGAAGCATAGAAGTTATTGCAATCAATTAAAGCAAACACAATAACTAAAGATATTTATGTATTACAGAGGTAACAACACCCCAAATAGTCAATTCATTTTCTTTTTTAATGTCTATATCTTTGTAGCTTGGATTCTCTGATTTGAGTGTTATCTTGTTTTGATGTCTTTGTAGTCTTTTAACTGTAAACTCTCCATCCACAACAGCAATCACAATTTTTCCATTTTTAGCGTCTAACGACTTATCAACGACTAATATATCTCCTGGATAGATTCCAGCGCCCAACATAGAATCTCCCTGAGCTCTTACAAAAAAAGTTGATTCTTCATGATGAATGAGATATTTGTTAAGATCTAAAGAGTCTTCTAGATGGTCATCCGCAGGTGATGGGAAACCTGCTTGAACTCTAGAGGAAAAAAATGGAATGCTGACATCTGGTGCATTAGGTTTAGGAACTGAGAATTTATCTATTTCTTTTTTATATTCCTTAAGTGCTTGACCAACATTATTGACAAGACTTATGGGAATGCGCATTACTTGAGTTTTTTCTTTAAATTTTCCTGTATTTTTTTTTCTTCCAGCGCCTATTCTTGAACCGCCATGGTTGTAATTAATTTTCATTTGAATATTGTAACAATTTTCAAAAATAAAATCAATTAAAAGAAAATTATTGTCTCTATTCGTTAAAATTTATTTAAATTAAAACAAAGTGCAAGTTATGGAAAGAATTCTAGAAAATCTAATATTTAAGTCAAGATGGTTGTTAGCGCCTTTTTATCTGGGTCTTTGCGTTGCATTGCTTATTTTGTTAGGTGTTTTCATTAATGAATTTTTGCATTTTTTCTCGGGAGAGATTTCATTTGATGAGACATCTGTTATTCTGTTGATTCTGACTCTAATTGACTTATCATTTGCTGGTAATTTATTGATTATTGTTATTTTTTCTGGGTATGAAAATTTTGTCTCTAAGATTGACACTGATGATCATGAAGATAGACCAGATTGGATGGGAACAGTTGATTTTAGTGGATTAAAACTTAAGCTCGTGTCATCTATAGTGGCAATATCGGGAATTCATTTATTAAAGATATTTTTTGCGCTAGATAAATATACAACAGAGCAGATTGTACTGTTTATAGTTGTACATTTAACGTTTGTTATAAGTGGAGTTTTACTTGCTTCAATGGACTATATTTCTGCTAAATCTAAGAAAAAGTAACTAATTTTCTTCAAGTAATACAACAATAAATCCGAGATTCTTGTAATCATTAATTAATGCTGGTCCACTGTCTGCAACATTGACAAAAGACAGATAATTTTCTCTAGAAACATTAAGCCATTGAGAGTGAGCACCGCAAACGCTTATATCGATTGAGTCTTTTCTATTAATGTCTCTTAAAATCGAAACTTCTTCATTAATTGAAGAGGCGCTTTTTTTTGTTAAAGCGAACTGCTCTCTTCCATGGCTAACGATAGCAAGATCAATGTCGGGAAATTTTTCTCTGAGTTGTAAGACATAGCCCCTAATCTTTGGAGCCGCCCAGGTCCATGCATAACCAGTGCTTTCGATAAGTTCAAATACAACTCCAGGAGGTTCTTCTTTTAGGGTCAAAATATCTTCAATCTGACTAGCTTTTGAAAAAAGACCGAAGGTCGATATCATAAAAAAAGATAAAATAATTTTTAACGTGATTTTCATCTTTTCATTCTACAATTTATTGATTTATATACTTTTGATTAATGGCACAAAAAATACACAACATTGTTTTAAGTAATCAAGAGAAATTGTTTGAATGTCCTTCTAACGATTCAATATTAGATGCTGGACTAAGACATGGTTTAGCAATGCGTTATGATTGTAGCAATGGTACTTGTGGAAGTTGTATAGCCAAATTAAATACTGGCGAGATTCAAAAAATTAAACACCATGACTATTCCATTCAAAATGAATTAGTTGAACAAGGTGCGTTTTTAATGTGTTGCCATGCTCCCTTATCAGATCTTAATATAGAGGTTGATCTTATTGGTGATGTCAAATCCATACCAATTCAAAATATTGTCACTAAAGTAAAAAAAATAACAAGAATAAACGAAAATTTTATTAGCCTTATCATACGAACACCTAGATCCAAGACTCTTCAATTTATGGCCGGCCAACAAGTTGAGCTTTGTTATCAAGACATTTCTGCACGTTATCCCTTAGCCTCATGCCCGTGCAATGGAATGGAGCTTGAGTTTCATATAAGAAATATGGATTCTGACGCCTTCTCTCAAATTCTCTTTAATGGTGATTTAAGTGCTAAAAGCGATATCCAAGTTACGGGCCCTGACGGTATTTTTGTTTTAAGGGGAGAGTCAATCAATAAAATGGTTTTTATCGCATGGGATGGAGGATTTGCTCCAGTCAGAAGCTTGATTGAGCATGCAATCTCCCTTGAAAGGGATAATGAGATTAATTTTTTTTGGGCATTTCCAGCCATTGATAAGGAACCGTATTTGAACAGACATGCCAAATCTTGGAATGCAGTTTTAGATGAATATAGATATTCCCCAATTCCTTGTGATTTTGATCGTTCACTAGACAATGATTGCGAGTTGATTGCAGAAACGATTTTTAATAACCTTTCATCCACCGATTTAAAGTCAGCTGAAATATATATTTGTGCTCCAGCTGAGTTGTTAATTAAGTTAAGTGAATTAATTATTTCAAGTGGTATTGATGAAAAAAATATCTTAGGCTCCCCACTTTAGCGTCTAAATTTTTCCCTATTCATTATTATTCAAATAGTTATATTTTTTTAATCAATTTTTAATAAAAATTATCTTGCAAAAAAAATCAAAATACACTATATTTAGTCAAACTAAATTTAAATAACACTATATATAGTATTTCGGGGGAAAATCGTCAATGGCCAGGGAATCAAGCGCTAACGGCAGTCAAATCAATCATCAAGTAAACCAAAATGACATCTTAGTCACCAAAAGAAATGGAAAGAAAGAGCCTATTGACATGGAAAAAATCCACAGAGTTGTTCATTGGGCTTCGCAAGATTTAAAAGGAGTTAGTGTCTCACAAGTTGAGATTAATGCCAAGATTAGTTTTTTTGATGGGATTAAAACAGAGGATATCCACGAAACTATTATCAAGTCAGCCGCAGATTTAATATCTACTGAGGTCCCAGATTATCAGTATCTTGCTGCAAGATTAGCTATTTTTCATTTAAGAAAGAAAGCATTTAAAAACTTTACACCACCACCTTTATATGATCATGTCAAAAAATACACTGAATTAGGCATTTATGACAAAGATATTCTGAACAAGTACTCCAAAGATGAAATAGATGAGTTCAATGACTACATTGACCATTGGAGAGATATGAAGTTTTCATATGCTGCGGTTAAACAACTTGAAGGTAAGTATCTTGTGCAAAATCGTGTCACTGGAGATATTTATGAGTCACCTCAACAGCTTTATATTCTTGTTGGTATGTGCTTATTCCAAGAGTATCCTGCAAAAGAAAGAACGGAAATTGTTAAGCGTTTTTATGATGCGGCATCGTTATTCAAAATTTCTCTTCCAACACCAATTATGGCTGGTGTTAGAACCCCAACAAGACAGTTCTCCTCTTGCGTGCTAATTGAATCTGATGATGATTTAGATTCAATTAGTGCTGCAGCTGGCGCAATAGTTAAATATGTCTCACAAAGGGCTGGTATTGGAATCAATGCTGGAAGAATTAGAGCTATAGGTAGTCCAATTAGGAATGGTGAGGCTACTCACACAGGCTGTATTCCTTTTTTTAAACACTTTCATACTGCTGTTAAATCTTGTTCTCAAGGTGGAGTTAGGGGTGGCGCCGCTACCCTTTTCTATCCTGTCTGGCACCTTGAAGTCAGAGACTTATTGGTATTAAAAAATAATGCCGGTACAGATGAAAATCGTATAAGACATCTTGATTACGGCGTTCAATTCAACGGTTTGATGTATAAAAGATTCTTGGAGGATGGTGTAATAACGCTTTTCTCGCCACATGAAGTACCAGGTCTTTATGACGCATTCTTTGAAGACCAAGGTAAGTTTGAAAAGTTATATCTTGCATATGAACAAGATGAAACAATTAGAAAAGATCAAGTGAAGGCAAGAGATCTTTTCACAGCATTCATGAAAGAGAGGGCAAATACAGGTCGTATCTATCTACAAAATGTTGACCACTCTAATACACACAGTGCTTTCAATCCTAACAAAGCCCCTATTAGACAGTCTAACTTGTGCATGGAAATTACTTTGCCAACAAAACCAATGTACTCTGTTCAAGATGAACAAGGTGAAGTTGCTTTATGTACGCTCTCTGCAGTTAATTTAGGTGCTTTAGATAGTATTGATGAATTAGAGGATATTACCGATATCATTGTTAGAGCCCTTGATTCTCTATTAGATTATCAAAATTACCCTATTAAATCAGCAGAGCTTGCTAGTAAGAATAGACGTACACTTGGTATTGGTGTAACTAATTTAGCATACTATTTAGCTAAGAATAATGCGAAGTATTCAGATGGATCAGGAAATCATTTGATTCATAAGACATTTGAGGCCCTTCAATATTATTCGCTTAAAGCCTCAAATGAATTAGCTGCTGAGAAAGGCGCATGTCCAAGTTTTGCCGATACTAACTATGCCGATGGTATTCTTCCAATAGACAATTATAAAAAATCGATTGATGAGTTTTGCAACTGTGATTTAGAACTTGACTGGGAAAATCTAAGAAAAAATATTGTTAAAACTGGTCTTCGCAACTCCACGCTTACTGCACTGATGCCTTGTGAGAGCTCATCACAGATATCAAATTCAACAAATGGTATTGAACCGCCTAGAGATTTTGTTTCTGTTAAGCAATCCAAAGATGGTGTTCTAAAGCAAATTGTTCCGGATTATGAAAACTTGCGTAACCAATATGAGCGCCTATGGGACATTAAAGACAATGAAGGTTACTTACAACTTTGTGCAATTATGCAAAAATTTGTTGACCAGTCTATTTCCTCGAATACTCACTATGATCCATCGCAATACGATGGTAATAAAGTTCCTATGAAGTTATTCTTGATGGATATGCTTAAAGCATATAAATATGGACTTAAGACACTTTATTATCATACAACGAGAGATGGAGCTACTGATGATTTAGCCGGCAAGAAAGATGATAATGCTTGCGCAGATGGCGTATGTAAATTATAGGAAGATTAATTATGTCGTATACAACTTTTAGTCATAAAGCAACAGACTCCTTAACTCAACCAATGTTTTTTGGTGAGACAGTAAATGTTTCAAGGTTTGATAAACAGAAGTTTGACATCTTTGAAAAACTTACTGAGAAACAACTATCTTTCTTTTGGAGACCAGAAGAAATTGATGTGTCTAAGGATAAAATTGATTTTGCAAAATTATTGGATAATGAAAAGCATATATTTATTTCCAATCTGCAGTATCAGATTCTTTTAGATTCAGTCCAGGGTAGATCTCCAAATATAGCATTTCTTCCTATAGTTTCTCTTCCTGAGCTTGAAAATTGGATTGAGACCTGGAGTTTCTCTGAGACAATTCATTCAAGATCATATACGCATATCATTAGAGCGATTGTGAATGAGCCAGGCGCTGTATTTGATGATATTGTGAAAACAGATCAAATTATTAAGAGAGCAGACAGTGTTTCTAAAAACTATGATGAGTTAATTAAATGCTCACAGGCTTATTTAATTCATGGTGAAGGAACTCATAACATTAACGGAGAAGATGTCGATATTGATCTTCATTGCTTAAAAAGAAAGCTTTATCTAACTTTGGTTTCGGTCAACATACTTGAGGCAATTCGCTTTTATGTTTCTTTTGCTTGCTCATTTGCTTTTGCTGAGCGAAAAATAATGGAAGGCAATGCGAAAATTATCAAAATGATTGCTCGTGATGAGGCATTGCATTTAAGTGCTACTCAGCAGATGATCAACTTAATGAGAGATGGAAAAGATGATCCTGAAATGGCTGAGATTGCTAAAGATTGTGAGTCAGAAGTTGTTGAAATGTTCAGTGAAGCTTGCCAACAAGAAAAGGATTGGGCAGATTACTTGTTTAAAGATGGTTCTATGATTGGATTAAATGCACAAATTTTGAAGTCATATTTGGAATATATTACCAATGTCAGAATGCAAGCTATTGGACTCTCTCCTCTTTTTCCTGATGCAAAAACCAATCCATTGCCTTGGATTAATCATTGGTTGGATTCTGATAGTGTCCAGGTTGCACCTCAAGAAACTGAAATTACTTCCTATGTAGTATCTGGATTTGATAGCAATATTCATGACATGGATTCAGATCTGAAAGATTTTGCTCTATAGTCTGTTAAATGTTTCGTATCGATATCGATAACATTGATGGAAAAACTGAATCTTTATTCGTTTACGGTGAAAACTCAATTCTTGCAGAACTTGAAGAACATAACGTTTTAATCAACTACTCATGTCGTCAAGGTCATTGTGGAAGTTGCATTCTAAAATTAGTTAAAGGTGATGTATTGCATCAAGATTGTTTGGTTCAGTTATCTAGGGGAGAAATTCTTGCTTGCAGAGCAAAGCCAATCAGTGACATAAAAATCTCTTTACGAGATTAAAAATTCTTTTACCTCTTGAAAGTTCCCAGAGAAGATAATTCGATCTTTTTTCTTCGATATTTGATAGCTATACATTGGGTCATAGTATTCGGTTAGAAGCTTCTCAATAATTCCAATGAAGTAACAGTTGTCATTATTATTTAAAAAGTTTTTAAGTGCCAAATTAAGATCATTTTTTAGATCATGATATCTTTTAAGGCCAATTCTTTTTTGAATCTTATGCAAGCTTTGTTCCCAATAATTGGAGAAATTATTCGATGCTGTTAATGGGTCTAAATTAATATATCTTTTGAGCATGTTATCAACATAATCTTCAAGACTAATTTTAATTCTTTCTTCAATAGCTGCTTCCAGAAGCACAAGTGGGGAAAGAGACATCTTGTTGAAGAAACTTTTGGGAATTTGAACTGAGCCGATATTAGCCCCCTCATCTTCAAGAATTATACTTTCAGAAGATTTAATTAATTCTATAGATAGTTTATTTTCAAAATTAATTTGCGTTGGCTGAGGTGAAGTCATATTGCCAAATGCTGAACCTCTATGATTGGCAATCCCCTCTAAGTCAATAGAATTATCAATTTCATTAATCAGGATAGTTTTTCCACAACCCGTTTGTCCACCAACAATAATAAATTTTTTTCTCAGAGTCGAACTTTCAATATTCTCAATCAAAAAGTTTCTAAGTTGTTTATAACCCCCTACAATCTTTGGAAAAGATATCTGGGAACTTTCATAAATCCATTTTTGAGCAATTTGACTACGTAAACCTCCTCTAAAGCAAAAAATTGCCCCATTTGGGTGCTTTTTTGCAAAATCTACCCACATCTTAACTCTTTCCTTTTTCTTTTCGCCTGAGACTAATTTATGTCCCAGTTCGAGAGCCTTATCCTTTCCATGGTTTTTGTAACAAGTTCCAACCTCCTTTCTTTCTTCATTAAACATTAAAGGCATATTGACAGCATTTGGGAATGAGCCTTTTTCAAATTCAATGGGGGCCCTAGTGTCTATTATTGGAATATTATTTTTAAAGATAAACTCAATGTCATCTATTAATGTAAGCTCATTCATTGAATATGAATCAAATTACCTTCGGAAATAGAAACTTGACCTATGGGAGCACTTGGTAGCTGATTATTATTGAGTATTAGCTCAAGTTCTTTTTGAAAGGATGGATCAACAAATATTAATAATCCTCCACTGGTTTGAGGATCACAAATAATATCTTTTTGATGTTCGTATTTGAAATCAATCAAATGACCATAACTATCTAAATTTCTCTTAGCCCCACCTGGCAGACAATTTTGTTTGATATAGGTATCAAAATTATGAAGTACTGGCAATGAATCATAGTTGATTATCGCATTTACTCCTGAGCCCTGGCAGACTTCAATTAGATGACCCCCAAGACCAAAACCTGTGACATCAGTAAGAGCGTTTATAAAGTCATATTTACCCAGCTCTTGTCCAATGGAGTTTAACTTTGTCATTTGATTTACTGCTATGTTTAAGTCTTCTTTAGCAATCTTCTTTTGTTTGATAGCTGTTGAATAGACCCCTATTCCTAGAGGCTTAGTAAGATAGATAAGATCTCCTTCTTTTGCACCAGAATTTTGTTTAATTGATTTTGTCTCTACAGTACCAGTAACAGCTAGACCAAAGATTGGTTCAGGAGAATCAATGCTATGTCCACCAGCTAAGCTAATTTTCGCCTCATGACAGGCATCCCTGCCACCTTCAACAACAGCATTTCCCACTTCAATAGATAAGTCATTAATTGGCCATCCAAAGATAGAAATTCCCATAATAGGCTTGCCACCCATAGCATAAATATCACTAATAGCATTTGTTGCGGCAATTTTTCCAAATGAATATGGGTCATCAACAATAGGCATAAAGAAATCAGTAGTGGAAATGATCGAGGTTCCATTTCCAAGATCATATACGGCAGCATCATCCTTATCTTTATTACCAATAATCAGATTTGGATCGATAAACTTTGTTTTGTTAGTTTTTAAAATTTGATCAAGCAATTTGGGGGATATTTTGCATCCACAACCTTGACCATGACTGAATTCTGTCAGTTTTATATTTTTTGGATTAGCACTCAAGGGGATGATTTATTGATTGATTCTTTTATATTGGGATTCAAGTTCTTGATAGAGATCCTCAGGCGAGATTTCAGGTTGATCATCCATAATTTTAAAGGCAATGACATTATCTTCAACATCCCCCCAAATTTTTATATAAGTACCGTTCTTGTAGCCATGATCTTGTCTAAACTGATTAAGTTGGTTTTTAACAACATATCTTTTATATAAATCGTCGATATCCATTCCTATTTCTTTGATAGCTGCAAAAAAATGATTTACAACTTCGTGATATCGGTTGTATTCATGATCGACACATGATTGTGCAGATGCGGCAAGAAGACGCTCAAGAATTTCAATAAGCTTGTCTCCATTTGGTTCCTTTTCTGGAACAATTTCCAGGAAAGCTTCAGCATATCTTGAGTCTCCAATATGAATTCCTTCGGACATAATAAAATGCCAAATATCAACTAACTCAACACGGGCATTTTCCCAATCATGTTCAGCCTCAATATCTTTCCAATGTTTCCAATTAAATGAATCAATTGCTTCAGCAGCCTCCATGTATATACATCGATGCCAGGAAATGATTCTCTTTTCTTTAGTAGCACCCTCGGTCCAAATTTCTCCATTGGTCGCATCATTTAGCTTCTTTTGCAATTTGAACATTTGTTGAATTTTATTCATCTTGTATGGATTTATAATGTCTTGAAATACGAAAGATTATAAAGGAGTGAATGTCACAAAATATCTTAATTAATTGCGATATGGGAGAATGTTTAAACCCAGACCCTGATCCTATTATTATGCCATTAATTGACATGGCTAATATTGCCTGCGGAGGTCATGCTGGCGATGACAACTCGATGGTGAAAACAATTCAACTCGCCAAAAAATTTAACGTAAGTGTAGGCGCCCATCCCTCATATGATGATAGTGAAAACTTTGGAAGAGTCTCTCAAAAAGTTACTATTGATGAATTAAAGAAATCCATCTTTCATCAAATAGAAGTATTCACTGATCATTGTTTTGATAATGAATTGAAATTCAACTATATTAAGCCTCATGGAGCTTTATATCATGACATGATGATTAAAAAAGAAATCATGGACGCCCTAGTTTCAATTGTTATGAAAATTAACCCTAAAATTTCATTAATAGTCCCTGCTGGGCATGAGGAATATATCTCTGATTATACAAATGAGATTAATTTTTACAGAGAGGTGTTTGCTGATCGTTTGTACATGGGCGTTAACTTAGTAAAGAGATCCAAAAAAGGCTCTGTTTTCGATTCGCCAGAAAAGATTGTCAATCAATATAAGTTCTTTAAGTGTCTTAATGACTACCCTATTGATACAATTTGTTTTCATGGGGACAACTTTGCATCTGTACAAGCATTACAAGAGCTTTCAAAATGTTAGAAATTATCCCGGCAGGTGAAAATTCATTAATTATTTATTTTGATAAAAAAATAGATTCCAATCTTCTTCGAAGAATTTCTTATTATTCAGAGACAATTTCTAAAGAGCTTAATAAATACATAATTGAACTTATCCCTTCATATGTAAGCATATTCATAAGTTTTAATTTAAATCATATTTCACAATTTGAATTAATTCAAAAACTCGAAAGAATCTTAACCAAAAAAATAAATATAAATGATGATAGAGATATTCCCCTCTTTGAAATTCCGGTTTATTATGGGGTAGATGTTGGTCTAGATTTAAAGGATATTCTTCAGAAAAAAAAGATGGAATTAGATCAATTTATCGCTATTCATTCACAAATAGAATATGAAATTTTTGCGATTGGTTTTGCGCCTAATTTTGCCTTTCTGGGTAAGATAAGTAATGACATTAGAGTACCTAGATTAAAGACTCCTAGAATCTCTGTTCCCGCTGGAAGTGTTGGAATTGCGGATAGTCAAACAGGTGTCTATCCGATTAATTCCCCAGGTGGATGGAATTTAGTTGGAAAAACTCCCTTAGATTTATCAATATCCAATAATGAAATTTCGAGCTATTTAAGAGTTGGCGGAAAAGTAAGATTTAAACCCATTTCTAGAGATGAATTCATTTCCCAGGGTGGTTTATTATGAGCATCAAAATAATTAAACCGGGGATTTTAACAACCATACAAGATACGGGAAGATATGGTCATATGCATCTTGGAATTTCAGTCTCTGGAGCACTAGATGAGTACTCTTACCAATTAGGAAATTTTATTTTAAATAATCCGAGTGACTCTGCTTCTATAGAGGTTACCTATGGAGATTTTTCATTTTTGTCTTTGGATGTCATGCATATTTGCGTGACTGGTGCAGAAACAGAAATATCAATCAATAATCAGCCAAATCATTTAAATAAAGTAATCACCTTAAATCAAGGGGATATATTTGAAATTAAATGCCCTAAGAAGGCTATTCGTAACTATGTGTGCATTAAAGGAGGCATTGATTCTGAAATTTTCTATAATTCTCGCTCTTGCAATGTAAGAGAGGCTATTGGTAAGAAAATTACCAAAGATCAAGTGATTAAAACTTTTCGAGTTGATAATGATAATATAAACTCTATAGATCCTAGCCTAGCTCCAAAGTACGAGAATGATCTAATTACCCTAAGAGTCCTTCCAACATACCAGTTTCATGAATTCTCTGATAATGATAAGGCTTTATTTTTCTCACAAGTATATTCAGTCTCCAAAGATTTTGATCGAACTGGAGTTAGATTAAATGGTGGAAAAATGACGGATGTTATGAAAGGAGTCATTTCTGAGGGTAGCGCAGTTGGATCTATTGAAATCACACCCAAAGGTTTGCCAATTATTCTAATGCGAGATGCACCAACTATTGGAGGTTATCCCAAAATTGGAACAGTTTTCTCGCTAGATGTCCCCTATCTCGCTCAATCTGGCTATGGTCAGAGGATTAGATTTGAGCTGATGAAGTATGTCGAAGCAGAATCAGAAAGAAGATCTTTTAATGATCTATTTGGAATTGAAGCTTAGTAAGTATTCATTGATGGATCAACATCTCTTGCCCAGGCATCCAAACCGCCTTTTAAGTTAATAATATTTGTAAAGCCGATGCTCAGAAAATATCTAGCCACCTGAACTGAGCGTATACCATGATGACAAACCACCACTGTTTCTTTATCCTTATCTAGTGTGTCAATCAAAGACATAATGCTACCCATAGGCATTAGTAGTGAATTATTAAGATGACATTTTTCATACTCCCATATTTCCCTAACATCAAGAATTAAAGGGGAGTTAAATTCTAAGTATTCATGCAATTCTAATGGTGTTAGATCTTTAAACATACTAATTCAATTGGATTCTATCACCCCAAGGAACACTCTCTTTCCCTTTGACGAGCCATAAAACTGGGTAATTTGGTATTTTTTCTGGAAAAAGTCCTTTTGCGTCAGTGAAGTAGATTAATACATCACAAGGGTTATCAAGACTATTTAATAGCTCAAAAACAGGACGAAAGTTTGTTCCTTTTCCACCCCCTAGTGATGCTGGAAAATTTATCTCTTCCCAAGACTCATAGCGCCAAGGAGAAGAAGGAAAAATCTTATCATCACAAGCGATTAAGGTAATTGATGATCTTATAGTCGATTTAATCGCATTGATTTCAGAGACAAACTCATCAATCTCTTGCTGTGAAATTGACCCTGAAGTATCTATTGCAACTGCTATATCAATCTGATGTGATCTCAACGTCGGCAAAATTGCATTTCCAGGTCTTCTAGAGGGTCTAGAATAGCTAAAATCATCCCTGGCAAGTCGAGACATGAAAGTAGATAATAGAGACTGCCAAGAGACTCTAGGCTGTAAAAAAAAATCGATTAGCTTAGCAAACTCTCCATCTAGTTTTCCTGCTTCTTGAGCTAGTTGCGCACTTGATGCTAGATTCTTCTGCCACTGTGTGGCAAGCTTTTCTATTTCATCAGGGTTTAATGATTGTGGCCTCTGTGCTAGTGAACTAGTAGATTGATTATTTTTAGATTCACCGCTTTGATTTTTATCTTGTTGAGTAAGATTATCTTCTCGCATACCACCATCAGAGTCCTTAGAGTCCTCATTATTTTGATCATCGTATAGGTGCTGATCCATAGGCTCTTGATCCAGGTTGTCATCAATCATTGGATAAATTTCTTCGGCAATCATGCCCTCATATTGCCTGAAAATAGGAACATCTAAGGGAGGATGGAAGCCTTCTTTTATCAATAGCGGATTGATAGCGAAATCACAGGCAAGATCCCATGTATGTTTTTTTCTATTTCCCCTTCTAGCAAAGTGCGTCAATGCGCAATGTAACGCCTCATGGATTAATACAAACTTGATTTGATGAGTGTCAAGTCTTTCAATAAATTCGGGATTGTAGTAAAAGCTTTTCGCATCTGTAGCTGAAGTTTTACACCAACTTCCTGCAGCTTTCAATGGAAGTCTTAACACCAAGTTACCTAAAAAAGGCTTATCCAGCATTAATTGAGTTCTGGCCTTAACAAGACGTTTTTCGATTAACTCAAGTTGCTCTTTGGTGAAAGAACGTTCTTCTGAGACTACCCTTTCAGCAATTACTTTTGTAGATTCAGATTTTAGACTATCAATCTGAATTTGAGGGTAATTAGATGATCCTTCCATCATGTGGATTAATCAAACACTACCTCAGCAACTTTTTCTGCCCAATTTGCAAATTCTGATACTTCGAAAATTCTTTCACCGATAGCTCTTTGCATATCTGAAACCAACATAACACCAAGTTCTTTCTGAGGAAAGTCTTTAGCAAAATTAAGTATATTCCCCCAAACCCTGTTGGAATCATTAGAGTCAATGACAGAGATTGCCCTTCCTACAAGAGCAGAACAAATTGCATATTGAAGATCAATTGCTTCAGGCACTGGAACATCTTCACCATTGATAATGGCATCAAGATCAGGTAAATCATCCAAATGCTCTATAAAAGTTGTTACTTCAATTCCAGCAACCTCACCAACACATGCTACTGCAGCATCTCGAAAGAGTGAGAGATCATTCGAGAATTTATTTAGCGCCCTATGAGTAAATTCCCAGGTTCTAGGAGATGGAAAACTGATTGGATTTTGCGATGAATCAAAAGAAAAAAGATGCTCAGGTCGATACCTTAGAAATCCAATAATTCTTTCATCTATTTTATTTTTATAGGCCCAAGCTACCCAATCATCAAGGTTAACATCAAGTTCATAATGAGAAAAACGATTTGCAAGCGGTGCAGGCATTGAATAAGTAACTCCCCTATCTCCTTGTCTGTTTCCAGCTGCAAAGATTACCCAACCAGCTGGCACTTCATACTCTCCTAGTTTTCGATCCAATATTAGTTGATAAGCAGCAGCAGATACAGTTGGTGGTGCAGATGTTATTTCATCAAGAAATAACACACCTTGTTTGCCATGTCTTTTTTCATTGGGAAGAATTGAAGGAATTGACCAATCTACCAAGTCACCATTTTTAAATGGTATTCCCCTCAAATCACTCGGCTCCATTTGAGATAAGCGAATATCAATGACCTTTGCCCCATGATCATCTGCAATTTTTCTGATAATTTGAGATTTGCCAATTCCAGGAGCTCCCCAAAGCATTACAGGTGTGTGGTGACCTTCACTTGCTGAATTAAATTCTTTCTCTAAAATTTGTGTAATTTGGTGGGGACGCATATCTATTAACTTTTAAAAACGCCCTTATTCTACCTGATATAAATATAAAATTAATCACTATGAGTAAGACAAATCCTACCCCTGAGGAGTTATTTAATTTTCCTTGTGATTATCCAATTAAAATTTTCGGAAGAGATAATGCAGTTCTTCAAGATACTATTTGTAAAATTATCGAAAAACATACTGATAAGCTCCATCCAAATCAAATTCAATGTCGTAAGAGCTCAAAAGGGAATTTTGTTGCTTTTACTATCAGAATTATTGCCACCAGTAAAAACCAAATTGACTCTATCAATCAAGATCTTCAAGATTGCGAGCTTGTAGAGTATGTCCTCTAAGATAGTAACTCGATATTTTGGAATTGTAGATTATGATTCCACATGGTCTGAAATGAAGTCTTTTACGGAGAATCGTGACCTTAATACAAATGATGAGATTTGGATCTTAGAGCATGAGCCTTTATTCACCCAAGGACTTGCAGGCAAACCGGAAAATATTTTGGTTGATACAAAAATACCCATGATTAAATCTGATCGAGGTGGGCAAATTACTTATCACGGTCCTGGACAGATTATTTTTTATTTGTTATTTGATCTCAAGAGATTAAAACTCGGGATCAAAAAATTTGTTTCAATTATTGAACAGTCTGTAATGGATTTGCTCATTGAATTTGATATAAATTCTGAATTGGTTGAAAAAGCACCTGGTGTTTATGTAGATGGCATGAAAATTGCCCAATTGGGTCTAAAGGTTAAAAATGGATTAACTTATCATGGATTAAGTTTAAATTTCGATATGGATCTCAAACCTTTTGAAATGATTAATCCTTGTGGATATAAAGACCTTAAGGTGACACAATTAACTGATTTAAAGGATAATATCGACAAAGAAAAAACCATTAAACGCTTTACAGAAATTTTCTCGCAACATGTTTCAAGAAATTGACATAAAAAAACTTAAAGGTGAGTCGAAAACTTCTCGCCTTCGTATCAAGCCAGATAGTTCGCGTGAACCTCTAAAAAAACCCTCTTGGATTAGAATAAAACACTCATCCAGCTCTAAGGTTAAAGATTTAAAAGCAACACTTCGATCTCAAAAACTTTTTACCGTTTGTGAAGAGGCGCAGTGCCCGAATTTAGGAGAGTGCTTTACTCATGGCACAGCTACTTTTATGATTATGGGTCAAATCTGCACCCGGAGATGCCCTTTTTGTGATGTTGCCCATGGTAAACCGCTTGCATTAGATCAAAATGAGCCCATTCATCTAGCCGAGACTATCCAAAAAATGGCCCTTAAGTATGTAGTTATTACCTCTGTTGATAGGGATGATCTTAGGGATGGAGGGGCTCAGCATTTCAAGGAGTGTATAACAGAGACAAGAAAACTCAATCCTGAAATCAAAATTGAGATTTTGACACCTGATTTTAGAGGCAGGATGGATAAAGCGATTGAAATCCTTTCAGAATCGCTTCCAGACGTTTTTAACCACAATCTTGAGACTATTCCTTCTTTGTATAAAAAAGCCCGACCAGGAGCAGATTATCATCATTCACTGGCATTGTTAAAGGCATTCAAATTAATCAATCCAGAAATAAAGACCAAGTCAGGCCTTATGTTAGGGCTGGGCGAATCCAAGGATGAGGTTATCAGGGTCCTTGAGGATATGCGTGAGCATAAAGTGGATATGTTAACTTTGGGCCAATATTTACAACCCAGCAAACACCATTTAGCTGTTGAACGTTATTTGGATATTAAAGAGTTTGATAATTTTCGGTTAATTGCTGAAGAAATGGGATTTCATCAGGTTGCATCAGGACCTATGGTCAGATCTTCTTATCATGCAGATTTGCAGGCTGCAGGAGAGGTAATCAAATAGTTATTCGTTTCTTTCTAAGATTGCTTTTGATAAAGAAATCATATTATCTGACTCAATGTCGGGTTTAATAAAATTAGGATTGTAATAAAGCGAATTTCTATTTAGAAAAGCTCCTCCCATACCAACACTCATTGCGCCATGAACATCCCAATCATGAGCGGCAACCATCATTAATGAGTTGACGTCTTTTTTTAGTCTTTTAGCAGCAGAAAAGTAAACTTTTTCATCAGGCTTGAAACTCCCAAATTCCTCTACTGAAATAACCTCATCAAAATAGCCCAATAAGCCAGAATATTTAATTTGAGATTCGATCAATTGGTTAGAGGAATTAGAAAGCGCTACAGTCCTTATATTGTTATTTTTCAAAAGTTCTAACCCTGGAAGCATGTCATCACATGGTTCCAAGGTCGCAAATTTACTCAATAATGAATCAATTGCATTCGATTTAATTTCAATATTATTCTTATGCGCTATATCCTCTAGAGCTGTTTTGGCAAGTTCCAAAAAGGTCGTGTTAATTTTGGTTATAGTACTGACTGTGGATAAATGAAGCAGTTTAGAGAACCAAAGTTGAAGAAAACTCTTATGCCCAAAAATAGAAATAAACTCACTCTGTAGTGGAGCTAAATCTAAAGTGGTTTCATTAATGTCAAAGAGAATGGTATCTCTTTTCATCCTAGAGCTCGCCTTTATCTTCCTTTTTTAAGAATCCGTTGGTATCTATTTTCTTTTCTTTGGACTCAGAAGGTTTCTTTTCCTCAGTATTGTTAGGTGAAGATTTCTTGGCTTTAATCTCATTCTTTTTATCTATGAAGTTTTGAGCAATTTCTTTAGATTTGTCTAGAGTTTTCTTCGCAATATCTTTGGTGTTAAAACTTTCAGGTTTATCGACATTGTATTTTTCATCCTCATCTTCATCGCTGGTTATCAATCCCATGCTAATGGCGACATTTTTAAACGAATTCTCACCTGCTGATAGAGCACCCATAGGGATTACAATTAAAGTTAAAACAGTTGATATAAGAACACCAAATAGCAACGATATTGCCATCCCTTGGAATATCGGATCAGACAGAATTACACTTGAGCCAGCAACTAAAGCAAGCGCAGTGATTAAAATTGGACGAGTTCTAGAGCTACATGAACGAACTACGGCTTCAAAAAATGGTATACCTTTTGCATATTCTTGAACTGTAAAGTCTACTAATAAGATTGAATTTCTAACAATAATTCCAGCTAAAGCAATCCAGCCAATCATTGAAGTTGCGGTAAATTCAGCATTTAAAAGCCAATGACCAGGAACAATACCCAAAAGTGTTAGTGGGATCGGTGCCATGATAATTGCTGGGACAATAAAATTGCCAAACTGCCAAACTACTAGCATATATATCACAACTAAAGCCACACCAAAGGCCATCCCCATATCCCTAAAAGTCTCAAAAGTGACCGTCCACTCTCCAGTCCATTCAAACGCAGGAACATTATTTCTTTGTGGTGGGCCTAGATATTCACCTGAGAGAGACTTTCCATCGATAGTCTTATAATTCGCCAACATATCATCCACAGCAAACATAGCGTAAATTGGAGCACTTAGTCTACCAATAGGCTCTCCTAGAACATATTCAACAGCTTTCAAATCTTTATGAAAAATTAAATCGTCCTGTTTGGTATATGAAAAAGAACCCAGCTCAGAAATTGGAATTAACTGCCCTGTTTGAGTTGGAACCGGTAATTGTGTTAAATAAGAGAGTTGTGATCGTTTAGCAAGGGGCACTTGAATATTAACCCTAGATGGCTCTAAAGCATTTTTGAGTCGAATCGTAGAGATATTAAAATCACTTAATGCCATTGCAAGCGTCTCTTTGATAGTTTGAACAGTCACACCAAATCGTGAAGCTTTTTCAGTATTTACATCGAAATTGATAACCGGGTATTGATCTCTCATGAGATTATCGATATCAGTCATACTTCCTGTTTGCTTAAATATCTCGGTTAAATCGTTGGCGAGTTTTTGTCTAGTTTCTTTATCAGGTCCATGAACTTCAGCAACAACAGGTCTTAAGACTGGAGGTCCAGGTGGCATTTCAACCACAGCATATTCTGCACCCACTTTTGCAGCTATGTCTTTAATAAGTTCTCTGGCCTCAAGAGCGATTTCATGACTTGAACGCTCTCTTTCATTCTTTTCTTTGAGTTGAATTTGAAGCTCACCTTCAGAGGAATTTTGTCTTAAATAGTAGTGTCTCACTAAACCATTAAAGTCAAATGGTCTTGCGGTACCAGCATATGATTGAATTGCAACCACCTCAGGAATGTCTTTCAGTATTTGCGCCATTTCATAAAGAGTAGTTGATGTGTTAGGAAGTGCTGTGCCATCGGGCATATCCAAAACCACACTGAATTCTGACTTATTATCCAGAGGTAACATTTTCACTGGAACTGCTGTCGTATAGAACATCGACATGGATAAAAAGAAAGCAACTACTAGCCCAATTAAAAAACCCCATCCATACTTTTTATCAGTCGATAACTTGGTGATAGTTGAATTAAAGAACGTATATAGTGCTTTTTGCTCTTTTTCTTCCTTGTGGTGCATTTTTTCCAAGACCCTTAAAGGTGGGACAAACTTCATAATGAAGTAAGGAGTAAATACAAAAGCGGCAAACAATGAAAACATCATTGCTACTGAGCCTAGAATTGGAATCGGTGCCATATATGGACCCATCATTCCCCTAACTGCAGCCATTGGAACAAGTGCTGCTACAACAGTAAATGTTGCAAGTATGGTCGGATTACCAACTTCTCTCACAGCATCTACAGCTGTCTTTATAGTAATTCTATTGTCTATAAGCCAACGTCTGTAGACATTCTCGGTCACAACAATTGCATCATCAACAAGAATACCGATTGAAAAAATAAGAGCAAATAAACTCACTCTGTCGATTGTCATTCCAAATATCCAAGCAGAAAAAATAGTCATTAGTAAAACAACTGGAATAACAAGTGTTACCACAATCGCTGGACGCGTACCTAAAGCTAACCAAACTAGGATGGTTACTGCGCCAGTTGCGATGAATAACTTCATGATCAATGCGTCTACTTTATCTTTGGCCGATTTGCCATAATTTCTAGTGACACTGACATTGACATTGTCAGGAATAAGATGCCCTTTTAATTCTTCGACTCGATTTAGGATATTGTTGGCTACGTCAACCCCATTGGTACCATATTTTTTGGCAATGGCAATGGTAACAGCCTGTTCCCCATTGGCATTTTGCTGGTTAGAAAAATAAGAAACCATCTTATCTGGATCTTCAGGAGCATAGTAAATATCCGCAACATCACGAACATAGACCGGTTTACCGTCTTGTAATGTAAGAACTAAGTTCTCGATATCTTCAACCTTATCAAAGAAGTCTCCAGAATAGACTTGCATACGATATCCATTGAGCTCAATATCGCCAGTCTTTTCACGAACATTAGCCTGACCGATAGTTCTCACTATTTGTTGAATTGAAACGTTATAACCCGCTAGTCTTCCAGGATATAAATCAACATGAAAGACTTCCTGACGACCACCTACAATAAAGCCATTATTGGTGTTATCTATTTGTTCGAGTTGTTGAATCAACTCTAACCCGAGAGATCTTAACTGACCATCATCAAGTTCTTTGGACCACAAAGTCAAATTAACGATAGGAACATCATCAATCTCTTTAGGTTTGATGAGTGGCTGACTTGCGCCTGGGGGCATGAAATCCAAGTTAGCGAGCATTTTGTCTCTGACCTTGATAATTGAGGCGCCCATCTCCTGACCAACATCAAACTCTATAGTAACAATACCTTGACCCTTATCGCTGACCGAGTAGACGTGTTTTACTCCCAGTAACTGCGCCATTAGCCTTTCTAAAGGCCTAACTACAATATTAGACACCTCATCTGAAGAAGCTCCAGGGTACTGGACAAAGACATCAATCATTGGCACGGAGATTTGCGGATCTTCTTGTCTTGGTGTAGAGATTAGACCGATAATTCCTGCACCCAACATAGCTAGGAATATAATCGCAGAGAGCGGAGAGGTGATAAAAGCCTTCGCTAGCTTACCAGCTATACCAAGGTCTGCCTCCTCTAAAGAATTATCTTGATTCACCCCTTTTTCAGCCATAAGCTTTTTATATACTCATTCCTGAAGTCATAAGAATGTTTGGATTAAGAATGACTCTTTCACCAATTTTTAGACCAGATAATACAGATTTTTTATCCCTGCCAACCTGTTCCCCAAGCCTTAAATATCTCAATTCGGTCTTGTTGGTCGAATTATTAACCACAAAGACACTAGGAAGACTAGTCCTATACATGACTGCAGATAAAGGAACAACAGGAGTCATATTTCCTGTTGAAGCTTCGAAAATTTCAACCTCAGCATAAGCCCCAGGCAATATTGGAAGGTTTTCAGGGAGATCAAATTTGACTTTTACACTGTGTTTGTTATTGTCTGCTATTGGGTAAATTTGAGAAAGTTTTGCATTAACGACAATATTAGCAATATCCAACTTCACTCTATAAGGTTTATCCATCTTTAAACTTCTTACTAAACGTGATGGAACATTAACTTCAACCTCAAGGTCATCAATATTGGCATACCTAACAAGGGGAGTGCCTGGTTGAACAACATCACCGGCATTGACAGATTTTTCAAGAATAACACCCTTGAACGGTGCTTCAACATTTGCATCTTTTAAGCGCTCTTCAATTTGTTTTAAATTGGCTTCAGCTTGAGCAAGTCTATTTTTCGCTTTTTGATAATTGGTAAAACGTGAAGTTCTATTGGCGAAACGATCAAATTCAGGGTTACCTTGACCGGTGAACTTGACTAACGGATCGGTAAAGAATGAAAACGCCCCAGGAAGACTACCAAACATTCCATTAGAATCTGGGGAGACAATAGACTGAGAATATTGAACACCTGCATTCCTCATTTCCTCATTTGCTGAAGCTATTTCAGCAAAAGCAGCCTGTCTTTGGGCTTCGATAGACTCTTGTTCCAAAGAAATCAAGACATCATCTTTCTCAAACATGTCCCCTTCCCGACCATTGACTTTTATAACACTGCCTGGCACTTGAGCCGATAAGGTAATCTCGGATGAGGAGACAACCGAACCACCGAGAAGAGCGCGTTTATCAAGAGACATTCCCGTGATTGAGACTACCTGCATATTTGCATTAACAAGCATATTGCCAGTAGAGTGATTATCAGCGATTGAAAGGGTCGAAAATGAAAGAATTAATGGGGTTAAAAAGGGTGTTATTTTTTTAATCATAATTCCTCAAAAAAAATTGATAACTCATCCGCTAGAATGAATTTTATATTAATTTGGAAGCCATAAGTGGACGATTCCCTGACCATTTATGTTTTTCCCCCGAAATACTATATGTAGTGTTAATAAATTATTGATTAACTAAATATAGTGTATTTTAATTTTTTTTGCAAGATGGATTTTAAGTTTTTTTCAATAATTTTTTAAAACAAAAAATTTAAGATTAATATAAAAAAATCGTAATATTTTTACAAATTAATATTCAAATATTAAGGTATATTTTGGATTAATTATATGATAGCTGTTACACCAGGAGAACCTGCAGGAATTGGTCCGGACTTAGCGGTCATTTCTGTCCAAAAAAAACTTGCAAAAAACTTACTTTTTTTTGCAGATCCTGACCTTATCCATTCTCTAGCAAAACTTCTCAACATTGATTTAAAGATTGTTGAATCTGATTCTGAAGTTAAGAGTAATGAAATAAATATATATCCAATAAAATCAAATCACTCATTTATACCTGGGGAACTCAATTTATCAAGCGCTGAGTATGTATTAAATTCTATTGATTTAGCTATTGACTTCAATCTCAAAAATAAATCGGAAGCTTTAATTACTGGACCTATTCATAAAGGCATCATTAATCAAGCTGGGATACCATTTACGGGTCATACAGAGTATTTAGAAAAGAAAACTAGCAGTAAGAAGACGGTTATGATGCTCGCAACAGATAATTTGAGAGTTGCATTAGCTACGACCCACCTGCCCTTGTCTAAGGTCCCTGAAAACATTAATCAAGAATCTCTAAGACAAACTATCACTGTCATTCATAATTCTTTAGTTCAATTCGGCATTAATAATCCAAAGATTTTAGTGTGTGGCCTTAATCCTCATTCAGGTGAAGACGGTTATCTCGGTCATGAGGAAATTGAGATCATCAACCCCTTAATTCAAGATATGAATAAAGAAGGTTTTAATCTTCTCGGTTCTGTATCAGCTGATACAGCATATACACCTGAATCTCTTAAAGGTGTTGATGTGGTTTTATCCATGTTTCATGATCAAGGTCTACCCGTATTAAAAACCCTGGGTTTTAAGCGCGCAATAAACATTACACTTGGACTGCCCTTTATCAGAACCTCTGTAGACCACGGTACAGCCATTAATCTTGCTGGTACAGATCAAGTCAATTCTGGAAGTTTTGAATATGTTCTTGATTACACCGAAGGAATGATCAAATTGTATGGTTCAAGCTAAAAAACAATTCGGACAGAATTTTTTAATTGATCAAGGAATTATTAATTCAATCATTTCGTCATTTTCTCCATTGCCAAATGATAGTGTGTTAGAAATTGGACCTGGTCATGGCGCCCTTACCTTTCCTTTATTGGAAACTTTAGATATTCTAAATATTGTTGAAATTGATAGAGATCTTGTATCGAAATATAAATCCCTTAATAACCCAAAGATAAAAATTTATGAATCTGATATTTTGAAGTTTGATTTAACTCAACTTTCTGAACCTTTGAGGATTATTGGGAACCTTCCTTACAATATATCCTCCCCTATTTTGTTTCATATTTTGGAATCGAAAGACAATATCAAGGATATGCTTTTTATGTTTCAATATGAGGTGGCTGAAAGAATTACGGCAAAGCCAAACTCCAAAGCCTTTGGGCGTCTGAGTGTCATGATGCAGACATTTTTTGATACTGAGATTCTTATCCACGTTCCTCCTGAATCATTTGAGCCAGCTCCAAAAATTGACTCAGCAGTTGTCTATTTCAAACCAAAATTAAATTTTGAGTTGAAAAATTTTACAAAGTTTGAAGAATTAGTGAAACTTTCGTTTTCTCAACGCAGAAAAACACTTAAAAATTGTTTAAAATCCCTTTTGGTCCAGCATGATACAGCTATTGATCTATCTCTGAGAGCTGAACAACTTGAAATAAATGATTATTTAACCCTCCTAAAGGATTATGAAAGACTCAATTAATATCAGTGTCGATGTAAATTTCATTGAGAGCCAATCAGACATTGCCTCTAATCAGTTTGTATTTTCATACACTATCAAAATTACCAACAATGGTGAAATTGGCGCTCAACTGCTTACTCGTCATTGGAGGATTGAAGATGAGTCTGGAAAAATTGAAGATGTCATAGGAGAAGGAGTGGTTGGACAGCAACCTCACCTTTCACCTGGTGAGAGCTACGAATATACCTCTGGAGCTGTTCTTAAAACCCAGACAGGGTCTATGCACGGTTCATATGGAATGATAGATGATTTGGGCAATAGATTTGATGCACAAATTCCCCTATTTGTTCTATCTAGACCATATACACTTCACTAATGGCTGACTACATTGTTGGAGATGTTCAAGGGTGCATCACATCGCTTAAAAATCTTTTAAAAAAAATTAATTTTTCCTATGATTCTGATCGTTTGTTTTTTTTAGGGGATGTAGTTAATCGAGGTGAAAATAATCTTGAAACAATGAATTTTATACTTTCACATCACGATAATTTTGAGATGGTTTTGGGTAACCATGATATTCATTTAATAGCCTGTCATTTTGATAATAAAAAAATAAAAAAAAGTGACAATTTTGGCGATATCCTTGATTCACATATACGAGATAAAATTATTGAATATCTTTTAAATAGATCTCTTTCTCTAGAACTGGAAGGATCTATTCTTGTACATGCTGGTATTCCACCTATTTGGTCTAAGGAGGATATTTTTTATTATTCAGAACATATACAATCAAGAATGCAATCATCAGGCTCTCAAAAATTTATTAATTCTATATATTCCAATAAGCCCAATAAATTTATCGACTCCCTAACGATGATTGAAAAGGCAACCTATGCAATTAATGCATTAACTAGATTGAGATTCTGCTCAAAGCATGGAGAAATAGATTACAAAGCTAAGGGTAATTTTGATAATAATCCTTCAGGATATAAAGCTTGGTTTCTTCATAAAAATGAAGAATTACAAAATACAGATATATTTTTTGGACATTGGTCAACACTTAGAAACTTTAATCAACCTCACAGATATCATCTGGACACTGGTTGCGTTTGGGGAAACAAACTCACTGCAATAAGATTTGAAGATAAACAGATATTCTCTGTGGATTGTAGTTAAATCTCTATCGACCCTTCAAAAACAAACTCAGCTGGCCCGGTCATAAAAACCTCAGATCCTTTTTTATAGTTGATATCAAGATCACCACCAGGGAGTGACACACGAACTTTATTATCTAAAAGATCATTCTCTACTCCAAATACAACAGCAGCACATGCTCCTGTACCGCAAGCTTGAGTTTCCCCAACTCCTCTTTCAATTACTCTTAGCGAGATACTACTATGTGAGTTTATTTGCATAAACCCTACATTGACACCCTCTGGAAAATAGCCGCTATTTTGAATATCTTCAGCTGTCTTACCGATTTCTAGGTTCGCAATATCGTTTGCAAGAATTACAGCATGAGGATTGCCCATAGATAGAACCCCCATCTCTGTGTTATTAATCGAATATCTTTTATTTTGATTATTTAAGTTAGCTGGAATTTTTGATGGCATAAACTCAGGTTCACCCATATTTACAGTAACTGACGAAGCGTCATTAATAACCAGTTCTATATCACCATTCAAGGTTTCAATATTTAATTTTCTTTTACTCGTTAGCTTTTTTTCGAAAACATATAAAGCAAAACATCTTGCTCCATTGCCACACTGTTGCACTTCTTGTCCATCTGCATTAAATATTCTATATTTAAAATCAATACCGTGCGTCTCAGATGATTCAACAATCAATAGTTGATCAAAGCCTATACCTGTATGCCGATTAGCAAGCCTGGGAATGTTGATCAAATTCTCATTGAAAGAATTATCAAGACTATTAATGACTATAAAGTCATTACCAAGACCTTGCATTTTCGTGAAATACATTCTCATAAATTCATGATGTTTGTAACAGGGTTTATTAATTACTCAATCTGATAAAATTTATATTTTTTTCAATATTATAGTCATGACGCCTCCTTCAAAAATTAATCTTAACAAAGCTAAGACAGTTCTCACAGTTACCTTCGATGATATCGATTATGAACTAACCTCTGAGTTTTTAAGAGTATATTCACCCTCTGCTGAAGTTGTTGGTCATGGGCCTGGACAAGAAACTCTTCAAGTTGGTAAAGAAAATGTCACTATAACTAATATTCAGCCAACTGGAAATTATGCTGTTGTTTTATTTTTCAGTGATGGTCACGACACTGGAATATATTCTTGGTCTCATCTTCATAATCTTACAAAAAACCAAAAAGAACTTTGGAATGAATATTTGTTAAAACTCAGCGAAGCTGGTCATCCACATTCACAATTAAAAAAAAATGACTGAGAGTTTCCAAACTTACACTAATAGAAAATCTATCTTTTGCGTTGTATAATATCGCAATTCTCATTTCACTTAAGTAATGAAGTTAAAGTCAATTTTCTTTTCTTTTCTTTTTTTAATATCCTTTAATGCATATTCTCAAAATGTTGATGAAATAAAAATTAAAGGATTATCAAATATTTCTCGTGGGACGGTTTTATCTCATATCAATATCGAGACAGGTGATGCAATTCCTGATAAAACAAAAATTAAGCAAATTTCAAGTAGCCTCCTGAATACTGAATTATTCCAAAGTGTTAGCATTGAGTTAATTGACTCAACATTAGTTATTTTGGTCAAAGAAAATCCAATAATCCAATTTTTTGATTTTATCGGTTACAAAGAGGATGCGGTTTTAAATCAAGAAATGATCGATGATATCAAAAAAAACTTCAATCTTAAAGCTGGTAATATTTTTATAAGAAAAAACCTAGATAACCTTTTACTTCAGCTTAAATCATTGTATACGGATAATGCTTTTTACAGTTCAAATATTAGAGTAAAAACAACTATTGATGAGCAGAATAGAATTGGTGTAGAGCTTTTCTTCGATGAAGGAGATCAAGCGCTAATTAATAATTTTGAAATTACAGGTAATAAATTTTTTGAACAAGATGACTTATTGGAGTTATTCGAGATAGGTGAACCTGATTTCTTTATTATCAATTTTTTTACCGAAAAAGATCACTTTAAAAAGCAAGAATTTGATGCGGGAATTGATGCTGTTAGGAAAAAATATTTTGATGAAGGTTTTTTAGATCTGACAGTTTTAAAAAAACAAGTGCTATATAACAAGGAAACAGACTCATTGAATATTCTCATAGAGATTTCAGAAGGAAAACAATTTAAACTGGGTGAAATTATCTTTTCAGGAAATATTCTAGATTTTGATACTAATACTTTGAGAGAACAAATCGCTCTTGAACATGGTGACAATTTTAGAAGATCAGTGATTGTTAATGGAGCAAAAAAAATTAACAAACTTTTTCAGGATAAAGGTTACGCATATGCTGACACAGAACTTCAAATAAAACTTATTGAAAATACTGATCTGCTTAAGGTTGTTATTAACATCAAACCTGACGATAGAATTTATATCGATAGAATTAATATTGAAGGAAACTTTAGGACACAAGATGATGTAATCAGAAGACAAATGAAACTTTTGGAAGGTGGCATATACTCTAAGGAAGATCTACAAAATTCAATTAATAGAATTAAAAGACTCGGCTATTTTTCCAATGTTTCTTATGAGTTGAAAAGAAAACTTAATAACTCCGATAAAGTAGATTTATATATTTCTGTAACCGAACAAAAGACTGGCGAGGTGTCAATAGGTTTAGCTCACTCAAACTCTAGTGGTGGAGCTGTGACGGCAGGAATTTCGCAAAATAATGTTTTGGGAACTGGCAATACTTTAGATGCAAATATATCAAATTCCGATGCAGTTGAAGAGGTATCTTTTTACTTTAAGAACCCACATATAAACAATGCTGGACATAGTATTAGTTATGGACTTACCAATAGAACAGTAAATGCTTCCGATCTAGATACATCTGACTACACACTTGATGAATTAGGTTTTTCTTTTGGTTATGGAGTTCCGTTAGCTGAAAACTCATCGATTTTCGCTGAGATGAAATTATCTTCTATTGATTTGAAATGTGGCAGTTCACTGAAGCTATACGATGAAGTTAATCAATGTAATTCAAACGATGATCTAGATCTTACAACATCATTTTCTTATTCCGAAGATACATTAAACGACTTTTATTTTCCAACTGATGGAGTTAGGTCTACTTTAAAATCTACAATCGGACTTCCTATTGCTGATTTTAATTATTATTTGATTGAAGGTTCGGTTAGAGGTTATAAGCCCGTTTTAGATAATAAAATTTTTAAATATTCATCCAGATTTAAAACTGGTACTGGTTATGCTGGAGATGAACTTCCATTTTATAAAAGATTTTATGAAGGAGGTTCTTCTTCAGTAAGAGGATTTGACTTTAACTCATTAGGAACAAAATACTCTACAACAAATAAACCCAAAGGTGGTGAAATATCATGGATATCTTCTGTTGGTCTTGGAATTCCGGCATCTACGATTGGTATTGATAACCCAAATATGAGAGTTAGTGCTTTTGTCGACGGGGGGCTAATTGGAGAGAATCAATCAGATTTTGATTTAGCTGAGTTTAGAGCTTCAACTGGACTTGCACTACACTGGTTAACCCCTATAGGTCCTCTTGGCTTTCATTATGCAATTCCAATTATTAAAAAGGGTGGCGATCTAACAAGTTCATTTGCTTTCGCTCTAGGAACGTCTTTTT
>Ga0233450_10000358_pt1 | contig 53540 bp, 28 predicted proteins | sample 011ome_30_FD_189956 | JGI IMG/M metagenome (GOLD analysis project Ga0233450, IMG submission 189956) | Coastal salt marsh microbial communities from the Groves Creek Marsh, Skidaway Island, Georgia - 011501CT (spades assembly) | ecosystem: Environmental > Aquatic > Marine > Intertidal zone >... | reverse complement strand
AGCGCGACAGCGCGCTCTGCTATACCATCAAAGTCAATCTCAATAGGATTTGGCGGTTTGTCCTGGAGTGCGTCCTCCTCCTCCTCCTCCTCCTCGTCATCTTCGTCATCTCGGTTAACATCCTTATCTCTCCTTTCTTTCGATTTCGATTTCATGCCTTTATCCTCCTCTTTTTCTTCCTCTCCCTCTTCCTTTTTATCCTTGCCATCTTCCTCGTCGTTCTCATTCTTATCGTCGTCTAGATCTGCATCGCCGAGAGCGAGGGATTCAGTGTAGGACTCGTCTCCCACCGGGCGAATCTCTTTCAGGTGCGGATCCCGGACGTTTTTACGTAAACGCAAACAATACACGGTTTCGAGGTGAGGAAAGCTCATGCCTTGCAGAAGTGCATCGTACTGTGGCTGAAGCTCTCGCGCGCTGAGAAAAAATAGATAGCGTCCGTCCGGGTCCCACGACGCGCATGAATCTCCTAAAATTGGTTTTGTCACAGTTTGCGTTGCCCCGGTACGGACGTCCAGAATTTTAATGACTTCCGCGTCTCGTCGACGAAACGTGTAGGCTATCCAGTTTCCACACGGCGACCACGAGCATTGATACATTCCACGATCTTCAAGACTTTTATCTGCAAGTTTGGTCTCTCCCGTGTTAATGTCTATTACTAAGAGTTCGGCGCGGTGATTTACTACGCACGCGAGTGGAGCTTCCGGCGATAGTACCATTTCTTCCACGCGTCCAAGAGTTTGGGGAGGAATATTCAGTCGCTTTGGCATTCTCCGATTATCTTCCCAGTGTACTTCTATATCATCCTCACCTGTCTGATCGCTGACAATTACGAGTCGTTCCGCGTCGTAAGTGAACCTCGCGAACCTACTCCTCGCCTGCGCATTCGATTCGCGCATAATTTTTGCGCATAAAGCGCTACCCATAGGATCTTCACTGTTTTCTTCTTTTTCATCTTTTCGAGGCTTTATTGGAGCGTATTTCAAAGCTGGTCCGTCCCAGAGACCAAAAGAGTTTACTTCTCCGCGTACAATCGTCGTCATAAAACGACCGGCGGGATCTATATCCCAATCTTGGACGTAGTGCTCGGCGGTGACGTATCGTTGTTCCAGCTGCTTTCTAGGTCCGGTCCATTTGAACGCAACCTGCTGTATACTATCGCTTCCCTTTTTCAAATCAGCTGTGTAGAGCTGGCCACATCGGGATGCATACGTGCACTTCCCGGATGGTTCTATAGAATACGATTGAATACTCGCGTCCTTCACGAGAAGCGTCGGCTGGCGCGAAAGCTCATTCTGCGCGTTGTCTGCTACAGAAAATGACCACAATCCTCGCTCACCTTGTTTTGACTCGGCTAAGAACACCATCGCGGAGTTGTCCAACCACTTTGGCTGCGATACAAACGTGAAGAAATCATCCAAAGCATCTACTCGTTTAAAGTCTGTGTATGTTTTACCATCTTTTCCTTGAGGATTGGGGCAACTGTTTTTGGCAATCCAGACGTCTCCGCTGGCTCCGCCACCATACTTCCTCCACGGTCTCGTTGCCTGAGTATTACGACCAAACAAAGCTAATGTACCGTCAACATTCACTTCAAATGCAGTCGCTGGTCCCAAGTTTAGCTTTTTCGGATGCATCGCAATGGGCATATCGGATTTTTTTTCTTGATTCTTATAATCCAGACGTAACGTATACACGTCGGTTTCGTCCGGCGTTTGTTGTTGTGAAGAAGATGCAAAGAACAGCTCACTCCCGTCATCCGAAAAAGAAAGTGGTCTTATAAAATCAGCACCCATATACGTGATTTGTTTAACCGCACCTCCCTCAGTTGGAACGAGAAAGAGTTCCATGGCGTAATATTCTATCGCCGCAAATACGACGAAAGTCCCGCATTTGGAGATTAGAGGTGAAAAGCACTCTCCCGTAGCTGTCGTGAGTCGATGCGGTCGTATCTTCTGTTTCTGATCATTAGCATTCACAAAAATGGAATACAGTTCGTCCTCGGCGACAAATACAATTGTCATTTCGTTTTCATCTGATGCGGAAGTCGAGGGCGCTACTTGCGGTTGCTGAACGAACGCGCCGTCGTCGCCGTCTTCGTTGGCGTCGTTCGTCGCCTCAATTGCATTATCCGAATCGCGCAGGCGAGAACCGCGCTCGCGTCGTCGTCGTCGTCTCGCGTTCGTCTGAGAACACTTCGATGGTGAAACCCGAGAGAAAGTAGACACGTCTTGAAAACGCGCGGCCCTCATTGATACCGTTCGGTCACCGAAGATATGATGGGTTACCTGCTCTCCTTTTTTGTTGTGGGGGTAATTTCTAACACCAAACCACTTTGATATCAATTGAAAAAAGTACAACCACAATCCACATCCATGACATCCTCCAATAATAATCCCCTAAAAAAAGGGCGACAAGGAATCCTCCTTCCTTCCTCCTTTATTTAGTTTGCAGGAAGGCGATGAAGAAAAGAGGAAAGATATTTGTGGGGTTGGAAAGTTGCTTGGATGCGTTTGGGGGCATCGAACAAAACTTTCGAAACGTGTGCGAAGAAATCGAATATGTCGCAACGTATTACGTGATTTTTTCGAAAGCCGATTTGAAGTCCCTCGTGAAGTGTTCGGAAAGATTGATGGTCGATGAAAACGGAAGAGAGAGACACGAAATTGAAAGAAAAGCTGCCATTCGAGCTGTCGAGGCTGTGCGAGCCATTCCAAAGTTGAAATCGAGCGACAAGAAACATCTGGCAAAACTCATCAAGTCAGCTCATATTTCTACTAGGAGAAAGGAAAGAAATACAAAGAATATGGAAAGAGAAGAAGAAGAAGAAGAAGAAGAAGAAGAAGAACAAGGTGAAGCGATGATTGCGCGACTCCCCGACGAAATCATGCGAGAAATATTTGCTCACTTTAGAAGTAAAACGGATGTAGCTGTGGCGTCGTGCGTGTGTGCGCGCTGGAAGCGTATTTTGTCGTGTCAGAAGAAAGAAAAGAGCAATTGGTACGCCGCGTTACATATGGACAGAGAAACCGGACGTTGTACCACGCGCGATGGAAGATTAGTGTGGGAAACGATGGTAAAGAATATTGCAAATTCGGGTGTCGATGATGAGGAACATGTAGCGCTTAAATCCAAGATAGAAGTATACGCCTTCATAAGGGAAAATGTTCGCTCGCAAAGAAGAAGAGAGATAGACTCGGATTTCTCAGACACGACGAGCGAAGACGATGATGAGGATGAGGATGATGAGATGAAGGAGGAGGTGAACGACGTCGACGATACCGACATCAAGAAACGAGTGATGTCGCACCGATTTTGGAACGTCCGTAAATATCTGTAAGTTCGTGTGTAGAAAAAAGTATGACGTGTAAGTTTTAGCGGGGAGAGGGCAATAGTAATAGATTCTTAGGGGTTGTTTTGGATCAAAGTTTGTATGGTGTAGTTTTTGCTTTTACGCGATGAAATGACACTGACTATCCGCCCTCTTGATCTTTTCTGGCCAAAGCGAGCGCCGCACTAACTGGATTTGGAATTTCAGACGGTGAATCAACCGCGTACGCTCCGCCGCTACCGAATTGGTCGTCCGGCGGTTGATACGCCCTCGCCGAAGCGTTGGATAGGGGTGTTACAGTCGGCGTGTGTGGGTTTTGTTCCCCACCTATCGGAGTATGAAACGTAGCCTGTGGAGATCCCCCCATTTCAATTTCTTGCACACCCTTCCTCTCACCAGTTCTATAATCCAATTGCGCGCCATTTTCGTACACATACGCGCCAGGTCCTGGATTTGCGCTCCACGCCGCTCTGCGAATGCTCTGAGCGTTCCTTCGTTTCTGTCTTTGCTTTACGCAGCAAACAGTACCGACGATCGCGAGTACGAGTAGAATAATAACAACTGCAAAACCTATCGTGAGCTCTTTTTTGGTATATTTGGAGGATGTTGTTGAAGAAGTTCCGAGCGGATCGATTCCAATATTTTCGCATTGTGCGCCGTAATATCCCGAAATGCAATTACACCCACTTCCCGCGCACTCACCTCCGTTTTCGCAATATGCCACCGGGTGGAATTCATCGCACTTGTTCACAGACTTCTCGCAGTGTTCCCCGGCATAACTTCCCGTGCACGTGCACGATGCTAATCCACCAGTGTTGCACACGCCGCTGTTTAAGCAATAATGGTTGCTACCATCGCAATCTTCGATATTTTGTACTTCCGTTTGACACTGGTTTCCCGTAAAGTGTGGGTCACAACGGCAGCCTGAACCTGAACCCGAAATTGGGCATAAACCATCGTTGTAGCACTCGACCCCCCCCGGGCACGCGTTAACTTTTACGCCACAATCACTCTGTCCATAATCTGGAGGACATAAACACTTCGTTGGGCTGTCAGGGTCGCAATTTCCGCCGTTTTTACATTCTGTAGTCCCACACGTTTTTATCGGGCACGCAGGGCCTTGACAACTTCCATTCCAGGATGCCGCTCGCACTTCTTTAAAGCCGACAGAAAGAAGAACACAGAAGAACGAGAGGAGCACGACGTGAAACCTCGCCGCGTGTAGATTATTAGTGCATACATATGGCCGCTTCGCGATCATCTTATATATCTATATATACAAACACACGCACTCGCTCGTGGGTTCTTGGGTTCTCGATTCGTCGCTTTTGTTTTCTGTGAGTAAATCAGGAAAAAATGAGGAAAAAGGGGCGTGTGTTCAAGTGTCAGTCAAACTTCAAAAGAATATTTGTAGATTTGCGAGACACAGAGAGAGGAGGAAGAGAAAGAGGAAGAGGAGGAGGAAGAGATCGATAAACGAGTAACGCAGAAGGAACGACACGAAGAATGACTTCAACCTCCTACTCGCATCGTCCTCATCGACACTTGGAAGATGTTCACGAAGACAGCTTTCGCGTGCATTACAGAATAAATGCACTCTCAAAATCAGAAGCGCTATCCATCGTCGACGAACTTCGGTACGAGCAAACCGTGGAGCTTCCCGAACAGCTCGTGCCGAGAGAATCCTGGATTGGACGCAACGTTGTTGGGCAAATAAACGCGCTGGAAGAAGAAAGTGAAGGAGTAGAAGGAGGAGAAGGAAAAGGAGCAAAGAGCGACGGCGCCGTCGGAAAAGACGAAAAAACACGCTTCGTGGCGAAAGTGACATATCGCAACGAAACGAGCGGGAACGAATTGCCTCAGCTCATCAATGTCATATTCGGCAACACTTCGATTAAAGAGAATGTGATGGTGATTGATATAGAGTTTGGGAAACACGTAGAGTCATCGTTTCGCGGGCCCAGATTTGGAGTTCGCGGGTTACGGAAGCTACTGAACGTAAAGTATGGACCGTTGCTGATGACGGCGCTGAAGCCGATGGGGACGTCATCGGATAAGCTCGCCGAAATGGCCTTTGCATTCGCACTCGGTGGTATTGACATCATAAAAGACGACCATGGCTTAGCGAATCAAGTGTACGCACCTTTTGAAGAACGCGTGACGAAGTGTGCTCAAGCTGTACGTCGAGCGAATGATATTACTGGAAGAAACTGTTTGTACGCGCCGTGTTTGAACGCTCCGGCGCACTTAGTTTTAAAGCGCGCAGAGTTTGCCAAGCGCGCAGGGTGTGGTGCAGTCTTGATGCTTCCAGGAATCACCGGACTCGACGTTTGCCGTGCCTTGGCGGAAGACGACGATTTCAATCTTCCAATCATAGCGCACCCGGCTATATCTGGCGCTATGCTCGGCGGCGGATCAAAGAATGAAGTCAGAGGTTTTTCTCACGGTGTACTCTTAGGTTTACTTCCTCGTTTGGCAGGCTGCGATGCGACGATATTCCCAAATTTCGGTGGTCGATTTGGTTTTTCCAAAGATGAATGCAAAGATATCCAAAAAGCGTGTACGAGTATTCTAGGCTCGAAACCGGCTATCTTCCCGTCGCCGGGTGGCGGGATGACTCTCGAGAGGATTAAGAGCATGCGCCAATTCTACGGTGGTCAAGACGTGTTGTTACTCATCGGTGGAAGTTTATACTCCCACTCGAACGACTTGACGGCTAATGCGCGTCACTTTTTACAAATGTCCGGCCGAATTGATGCCTACGGGCCCAACGAGCGCCCCATCGACGGTTTGAATCACAATGGAATTACGAACTTGTACTCTCCACTACAACAAGATAACGTAGAAAAGTCAAATTTACGTACGAATATTAGCGATCGTGAAGCGACAGCGTCGCGTTTTGAAAGTATATTTGCAGCGTCTCCTGCGCATTTGAAGCAACGCCAATCTCCGTCTCCGCATCGGCTGTCGTATTATGATGACGACAAAACGAAAGTTACGCCAACGAAACAGAGCGATCGGTACGATGACAATCACCATGGACACCACCGTCTTACAACAACACCTTCTCATTACGCGCCAATGACACCATCGAGTGCTGAAGTGAGCGAATTACGGGAGAAAAATGCCGCTTTAGAGAAAAAGCTAGACGAGCTCACCTCTCTGGTGGCCAAATTAGCGCATAGCGCGGATGCGAAGAGTTCCTCCGCAAATCACAGACACGCCACAGACGGTCCTTTAGAAGGTAACCATAGCAAAGTGCTGATAAAGAAAGAGAAGAAGTTCATGTGGAACCGCGTTGAAAGGGAAATGTACAAAATGGACGGTGGTAGTTTCAAAGGATGTTCGCGAGTTGAACTCATCGGGAAAAGGGGCGAATCGACGAATTTTCATGTTCGATACTTTGAAGTGGCTCCTGGTGGATGGACGACGTTGGAACATCACCAACACGAGCACGTTGTTGTTATCGTGCGTGGTTCCGGGTACATTCAGCTCGGGAGCGAAGCGTATGCCATGCATGTTGGCGATGTCGGTTACACGGCGCCGGGAGATGTCCATCAACTTCGATGCGCCGAGGAAGCGACGGATAATTTTGGGTTTATTTGCATCGTGTCGGCAGAGAGAGACAGGCCAATAGAGGTCGACGCGAGCGAACACTTGATATATTGCGAAAGCGTCTCCGGTAACCATCTCGAAGACGCTATTCGAAAATCTTTGCAAGCGCAAGCGAAACATCGCGCGGCACAGGAAAAGCTGAAAAACCCAGACGGATCCTACGCCGAAGGTAGCGCGTGCGAATGGCGCCCTCCGGGAAAGAAGTGAGCATGGGATGATATGGTAGCAATCGTTGATAGCTTATGACAAAAGCTAATTTCATTTCCTATTTTTTATGTACCTCCTAAAAAACGCTCTGTTTTAATACATTAGTTGCCTTCACTTTTTTTGGACTCTGTCTGCTCCCACGCCGCAACTTTGAAGGAACTCACGGCAAAGTCAATCTCGTCCTCGGTGATTTGGTAGTGGAACGCAACACGAACTGAATTTGGGTCGTTGAAAGGATACGGTGCGCCAAACGCAGTCACCAAAACCCCGTACTTCTTTTTCAACCAGGCGACTATATCGTGGATCGTGACGTCCTTCTTCAAACGTTGGAACGAGAGGATGACCAAATTACTCTCAACAGGTCCACACACTTTAATATTTTCGATTTTCTCCACACCTTTTGCAAACAGAAGCGCTAATCGATTGGATTTCGTTACGTTTTGTTCCCACGCGTCTACGCCAACATCCGCGGCGGCGGCGAGAACCCCTACTTGTCGCATGCCGCCTCCCAACGCTTTGCGCAACCTTTTGCACTTTCGTATGAAAGCTTCCGTACCTAATATGACGGAACCTATTGGTGCGCCGACTGCTTTCGACAAGCACACGGAAACTGAATCGCATTTCGCAACCGCATCTTTTAAGCTAACTTTGTTCTTTATGCAAGCGTTCCATATTCTTGCGCCGTCCATGTGTATTTTCACGCGCTTGTCTTCGTCGCCGCCGTCGGCGTCGCCCTCTCCCTTTTTTGTCGCCGCTTTCACTTTGTCGCAAACTTCGTCCACGTACGATTGCTTTAGTACTCTCCCGCCGCACTTGTTGTGCGTTTGTTCCAAGCACACGACTCGAGTCGTCGGGAAATGATCGTCCTCAACCCGAATAGAGTCTAAAATATGCTCGATGTTCATGGTGCCATCTTGCTCGTTCGGTATTTGTCTCGGGTGTGCTCCTCCTATGGTTGCCCCGGAGCCTTGCTCGTAGAGCGTGATGTGCGACGCAGATCCGCATATGTATTCTGACCCTCTTTTTTCGCAATGCACGGAGACTGCTATCAAATTTGCCATCGTTCCACTCGGCACAAACACCGCTTTTTCTTTTCCAAACATCATCGCCAAGCGCGCCTCTAAATCCAAAACCAATTCGTCGTCCCCGAAAACGTCGTCGCCGACGCCTTCGTCCACGGAGTCGTACATGGCTTGTCGCATTTCTTTATTAGGTTTCGTGACCGTGTCTGATCGACAGTCGATGACGAGAGCAGACATAACGGAAGGCGTCGTGTCCACCATCTTCCACTACCTTTTTCTAATACGACACAGTAAAAGGTCGCGCTCTGATGAACGCTGCTGTTTTTTATTGACGAAACACAAGAAAAACATCCTCACAACTCACATTTCCTCAAAACACCACCGCATCAAAATAAAAATGGCGACAACTGGAGGTGGGGATACACAACAACAACAACAACAGAAACAACAACACACGACACCGCAACACAAACAAACCGTTTTGGATTTAGGAAAGTACATCGACAAAGGCGTGCGAGTGAAACTTTCCGGAGGGAGAGAGGTAGAAGGCATTTTAAAAGGATTCGATCAGCTCTTGAATCTCGTTCTCGACGAAACGAAAGAGTATTTACGAGACGTGGACGACCCGTTGAGAATAACGGACGAAACGAGAAACTTAGGATTGATTGTGACCAGAGGGACGAGCGTTATGGTCGTATCGCCGTTAGATGGGTTGAAAGAAATCGAGAACCCGTTCGCGGTAGCCGAAGAGTATTAGAGAGAGAAAAGAGAAGAGAGAGAGAGTAGTTCTTGTTGTAATCACCACCCAATTCTCTGAAATGTTGTTGCTTATTTTTTCATGAAAACTTTTCTTCAACTTATTTCACACAAACACTCTTCTGTTCTTCGTCACAATGACGATCGCGCGAAGCGAACGCTTTTTGTGGAGTTTCATCGGCCTCGTAGGCGGCTCTGTAGCGTGCGTTCAGACGCAAAGAACGCTTTGGCGATCAACTTCGGAGTTATCGGATTCATTTTTAAGTCCACCTCCACCTTCTCCTTCGTCTTTAAAATCTTCTTTGGGAAACCCTTCTACAACTACGAGAGAAGAAGAGGAAGAAGAAGGATTTGTTTTTGGTAAATTTGCAAAGGCTAAAGCGAAACGTATTTGGAACGAAAGCGTCGATTTTACGTTCAAACCAATCGTAGAGTACCTATCTAGGAAGGGCTATTGAATTCAATGATGATGCACAGCACCTCGACTTCTGTTTCTCTATCTTCTTCTTCTTCTTCTTCTTCTTTTTCTTCTTGGATGAGGAAAGTGACAGTTGAAAAAAGTTGCCTTGTGCCGAGAAACTCTTCTGCGCGTTCTCCCTTTCGTCGTGGCAACAAAGGCGTCGGTGTTCAACGATGCGCAACGTCAACGAGAATATATGCCGCTTCAACGACCAAACCGGATTATTCGTCGCCAGATTTTGAGCTCGCGCACGCTCCGATTGAGAAACAACTTTTACCAAACGGTCCGTGGAAAGTCATCCCAAACGCCGGCGTCACCGCGCCGGAAGGGTTTCAAGTTTCAGCCTACAAAGCTGGTTTAAGAAAATCAGGCACTAGAGCAGATTGCGCTTTGATCGTTGCCGACGAATCGTGCTCGTGCGCTGGAGTGTTCACGCTGAATGCCGTGTGTGCAGCGCCGGTGCAGTTTTGTAAAAAACAATTGGAGGTGAAATCGACTTCGAGAGCTATTTTGATCAACGCAGGACAAGCGAACGCGGCGACTGGTGTTCTTGGCGACGAGGATGCCATGACGTGCGCCAAAGCGGTCTCTGACGTCACCGGACTCGATTCTTCGGATGTTTTACTCATGTCAACTGGCGTTATCGGTCGCAGAATTAAAATGGATAAATTTGTACCGGCAATCCAAGCGTTGGGAGAACATCTCGAACGATCCGACGCGGCGTCCATGGCGGCTGCTACATCCATCTGCACGACGGACGTTGTTCGAAAAACGCTCGCCATTGAAGTGGACATCAATGGAACGAAGGTGAAATTCGGAGGCATGTCGAAAGGGAGTGGGATGATTCACCCCAACATGGGCACGATGCTCGCGGTGGTCACCTCGGACGCCAACGTTTCGCCGGATGTTTGGACGAAAATGGTCAAGCGCGTGGGGACAAAAAGTTTTAATCAGATTTCTGTCGACGGCGATACGTCTACAAACGATTCACTCGTTTGTTTTGCTTCCGGTAGAAGTGGCATGAAGCAAATAACCGATGAAAATTCCCCAGAGGCGAAACAGGTTGAGGAAGCGCTCAACGCTATCAACTTGGGTTTGGCTAAAGCAATTGCGTGGGACGGCGAAGGCGCCACGTGCCTTTTTGAAACGAATGTCAAGGGCGCAAAAGATGACGAGGACGCACGCACCATAGCAAGAAGTGTAATTTGCTCGTCTCTTTTGAAAGCGGCTATATTTGGCCACGATCCGAACTGGGGAAGAATTGCCTGTGCGGCGGGCTACGCCAAGACGAAGTCTGCTTTGGATCAAAATCGTTTGAACATAGCAATGGGAGGCATTACGCTGATGAAGGATGGACAACCGGTAGACTTTGACGAAAAAAAAGCGTCGACGTATTTGAAGGAAACAACGTCGAAGCACGGTACCGTAGTTGTTGACATTGAAGTTGGAAATGGAAGCGGCTACGGACAAGCCTGGGGTTGCGATTTGTCTTACGATTACGTCAAGATTAACGCTGAGTATACGACCTAATAGCGCATTGAGAATATAAATATGTACTGGTAGGATGCTGTTTGAATTACATTATAATGATAGCAATAACAATAATAATAGTTCTACTTTTTAAAGCGGATTGACCTCGAGTCCAGGTCGCGCTAACCCTCCTAAGAATGGATCGTCGAACTGAAAGCCTTCCGGTCCTTTCATGAATCTATGTTTACCTTGCAACTTCGCGATTGGCTCCATTGAATCGATGCACACCTTTTGCGCGTTGTTCAAACGAAATTTAGCCGCTTTACAACAAGCCTCGACTTCAGAATCTTCCATAGCTTCGTCCAAAATGACAGCAACGCCTCTTTGAATCGACCATCTCGTCAAAATGGAGTTGATATCTTTCGGGTCACTTTCATCCGCCGCCGAGGAGGCGTCGAGTAAGCGCTGGTGTTCTCTCACTTCTTTCACACCAGCACAAATAGACCCTCGGGAGAGTAGCGCTAATCCCCATCTGCGACACACGCCGACGAGCTTTCTCTGCGAAAGCATCGGGTGCAGCTCGACTTCGTTCACGACCGGTTTGATTTCACACGCTTTCACGAGATTTTCAACTGCCAAAACTGAAAAATTACACACCCCGAGAGATTTCACTTTACCTTTCGACACGAGCGCCTCCATTTGCTTCCACGCGTGTCCGAGAGTCACAGACTTGTCCATTTGCATGGGCCACTCGATGGAGAACAAATCGAGGGACTCTAGACCGAGTTTCGACAACACGGCGTCGCAACTTTCTTCGACTTTCCCCCACTCGTCGCACGCCAACACAGCAGATACGAACAAAGACTCTCGCGGTCTCGACGAAGATGCGATCGCACTCTTCGCCAACTCTAAGTCTTCGCTTTCTTTGGATGACCCGCACCTTACGTGTCTCACGCACTCATACTTCAAACACTTGCTCGCGTTTTTTGGGACGCATCCAAACATAGGCAATCGATATCCGTTTGCTCCACCGCCGAGCGCCACTGACTCTTGCTCGACGCTCGGATCAAATTTGGATTCTTCTGGCGTTTTCAAGTAATAAGGCGTTCCTGGTTTCGGTTTGTTCGGATCTCCAGCTGGCGCAGGTCCGTCCCACACGGCGGTTGGTTTTCTCCCTCCTTGATAAAACTGCTGCCCCGGTGGCGGCAAAAACTGTTGTCCATTTTTTTGCATCTGCTCGATTTGCGCTCGAGTTGGAGGATACGCCGGCAAGGTTGGATTGTATCCATTCACGTACCCGGAGACGGAATATCCACCAGTACTGCTACCGTACCCTCCTCCTCCTCCTCCTCCTCCAGAAGAGTATTGGTGCGTTCCTGGATAGTTTTGTTGTTGTCGCATGGAGCTCGGGCAGGAGGCCCAGGATTTCTGCGCCGACCCATCGGAACCCGAGGCGGTGAAGCCGTTCTTCTTGGAGAAGCGCTCCATGGGTTGACAGCCATCGGAAGCCATTATGTTGCCTTTCTTAGTATCTCTGTTTCGCTCCTGATGAATGCGGTTGCGTGGTGTGTGTGTTTGTGTACTACTTCTGTAGGATTAAAGAAGTGTCGACGTTGCCTTTGTGAAGATGTGTACGTCACGTTCTTTCCAAAAAATGTCCACGTCATATGGGAAACGAACAAAACAAACAACAAAAATTTTCGTGAAAACTTATAGTGTGACTTTGTAATGATGAACATAACAACAGTAAAAGTGTGTGATGATAAAAAGAGCGTCCGTCGTCGTCGTGGCTGTATGTGTACAAAGTTTTTACTAGTCGTCGTAATCCACGCTCGCGTCGTTGATCTTGCTCAGGTACATGTCGTAATACTCCCCGGCTTTTTCCAAATCGCCGAGCTCGGTGTACATATCCGCGATGGATCCGACGGCGTCCATGTCGCCCGTGTAATCTTTAATCGCTTTGGAAATATCGAGAACTTCTTCCATGTATTTAATCGCGTCTGAAAGCTCGCCCATCGCTTTTTTCGTAGCGCCAAGACCTCGAACGGCGCGTCGCATTTTGATTTGATCGCCGTTCATTCTCGAAAGCGCCAAAGCTTTTTCAAACGACGATATCGCCTCTTGGTAACTTTTTTCTCTCAAAAGCTGTCTTCCTTTCTTCAAGTTCACTCTCGTCTCGTCATATTCGCTATCATCCACGGAGTCTTCCGGACCGACGGCAAAGTCTGTCTTCTTTCCTCCCTTACTGGCATCATCGCCGTCGTCTTTTATCGCTGCTTCGTCTTTGCTACCCGAGGCCAGTTCTGACATCGAAGCCGACATTGGTGAGTCTACTGGCGTCCCTGCCATTTGCGCCCCGGCGTACCCTAACGACGCACCCATACCTGTTGGATTGCGTTTACTTCTCGCAGTCAGCGACTGGTTAATAGCTCTCAGCTTTTCATTCAACTCGTCCACGATAATCTTCTGTTGTCTCGCTCGAATCCCCGAAGCCGTGGCGCCGATGAGCGCTAAGAGCTCCGTGATCCCAACGATGTCTATTCCAGACGGCGTGACACACAAAGCTTCACCTCTTGCGACGGCATCTCTCGAGTTCGCCTCGATTCTTTCTTGCTGTGCCTTGAACGAGTCAGCTTCAGCGTTCAAGATGTCCACTTTTTTCATCTCTTGTTCTCGCACTCGCGCCAACTCGTCGTTCACCGCGGTAACTTTTTTCATTTCTCCCGCCCTTATCCGATTCTCTTCCGCGATAATTTCTTCTTCCAATTTACGTATTCGCGCATATGATGCTGCTTCCTCTTCTTCTCTTCTCTTCTCCAAATCAGGAGGGAGAAGATTAATCGTCGCCGCATTCGCTACGTTGTTGGTGTTGATATCCTCTCCGAGAAATCCGCCTCCTCCCATCATCACGGAAACGGACACTGCACACACGCTCGCCGCAAATCTTCTCCTCAACAAAGACGAAGAAGGAGATGGTGACGACGACGACGCGCTCTCTTCTTCGTTTTTATCCCCATCTTTGTCCATCAAAGGACGAGCATCATCACGCGCCGTAATGCTGTTGATGTAATCTTCTTCTTTATCCGAAACGACTCTTGGAGGAGGTGGTGCGAAGGTTGACTTCTTTTGCGCGCCGCGCTTTCCTTTTCTCATCGTCGTCGTCGTCTTCGACGAGACAAAAGCCGACGTCGACGCCATCGACGCTACTGTTGATGTCATCGTTATCCTTAATCGTATTTCAATTAAAGTTGTGAGGTGGTGTGAAGGAGGCGTGTGTACAGACACAGACGCAAATATCGAAAACGACGACGATTTCCTTCTCTTTTTTCGAAAGAGAAGATTTCTCTGCGAAACTGTGTGCTAAACCCTGATTCGAGAAGGGAAAAAGAAAAGGAGAACGTGCTTTCTGTCTGTCCCTCTTCCTCTTCGCGTTTTGCTCCATAAAATAAATAGAGTTGTTGTGGTGTGACGGCGGCGCGCGCGCTTTATCTATATTTTACACAGAGTAGTCGTAATAGCAGAGGGAAAGAAATAGACACACGCACGCACAAACATCATGTCGGTATCGTCTCCGATGCTGTTAGGTGGCGTGCCTGCGCTTCCGCTCCGAGGAGAAGCGTCGTCAACTTCGAAGCGTCCTGGAGTTTGGAGCAGCCGTCAAACCTCCTCGTCTTCTCGTTTAAATTCTTCTCCTTTTCCTTCTTCTTTTCCTTCATCATCGTCGAAAAGGAGCAGACGAGGAGGAAGAGGACGCGCACGAGTACATGTGAACGCGTTGTTCGGCGGTAAAGGAGGCGACGGTGCCTCGAAAGAGACGTCGACATCATCGTCCGGGACCAAGACAAAGGGAAAGGGATCATTGGCATCGGGGGATAAGAAACAGAAGAAAAAGTCAGCTCCTTCTTCTTCTACTCCTTCTTCGTCTTCGGCGGGCGAAAGCGCGACGAATGCAACTGGAAAGAAGAAAGCATCGTCCTCCTCCACGTCGCCGAAGAAGAGAAGTACGAAAGGGGAAACGATTTTGACCGATCCTTCGTTCGGGGGCGTGCGTTGGTTTCAAAGGCAAAAGAAAAAAGCGTACGAGTATTGGAGAGCGCGATCGGATCGAGGGCACTTGCAAGTAGGCTCTTGGGGTCAAAACGCGAGAATGCCACGGTATCTACCACAGTCTTCCTATATTCCCGGGGACGCGTCCTCGAATCCGTATTTACGAAACCAAAAGAAGCTCTCTATCGAGGACTTGCAGTTTACGCAAATGGGTCGTGCGAAGCTTCAAAAGCACAGGCAATCCATCGCATATTCAAGGTTTTGTTTAGATTTAATCGAGGAAAGAATTGACGAGGTATACGTAAACGTTATCGGTCAAATAGCGAGATATTACGCGATATACCCGGACGGTAGACTCGCGGTTTGTCAAGTGCCGACGCTAGACAGTCGAGAACTTCGAGACCTTTTCAGAATGCTCGAGATTAATCCCATGCCGTTGAAAGAGGAGAGCACGTTCTCTTTGGAAACTGTGCTTCCAGACGGAAGTTCAGTGGATGCGAAAACAGGTTTTGCGAGCAATTACTTCATTCCCGGCTTTTTGATCTTTGTAATTTGGGGCGCCGTTTTCTACATGACGCGTTTCCAAGAAGATTGGGACGATCGACAAAGATTGTTAGAGATTGATCGTCAAAACGAAGAGCGTGCCGCCATGGAAAAAGAAGACGCGATGCTCATTCGCATCAAAGATTCCATGATTGGGTTAAAAGATAAAGAAGGGAAAGACGCCAAACGGTATAAGGAATTGCAAAAAGAATTTCAGAATCGCCAAGCGGGTTTGATACAAGAGGCGGAAATGAAGAAAGAAAAGCAAATGCGAAAGTTGAGCAAGAAAGCGCGAGAAAGCGAAGAAAGAGGCGAAGCTGGAATTTTCGATCCAAAAGCGAATGCATTTTTAGAGCTAGGTGCGAGAGTCGTAAAAGCGCGAACGAAACAAGGGCAAGAGGAAGCAGTAGAGGAGAAGAAAGATACGGAAGATAAAAAGAAGAAGAAAAAAGAAGACGGCGATAAAGAAGAAGAGGGAAAAGATTCCAGACGTAAGATGAAGAAAGGGAAACTGAATTCCAAGATGGCCATGCGCGATCACGACAGTAAAGTAGTTCTCTTCGAAGACGTTGCCGGTATCGACCAGGCCAAGGTTGAATTGACTGAAGTCGTCGATTTCTTTATGAAACCTGAAAAATTTAAAGCGTCGGGAGCGAGAACGCCAAAAGGCGTCTTGTTAACGGGTCCTCCGGGGTGCGGGAAGACGCTTCTCGCCCGTGCCGTCGCCGGTGAAGCTGGCGCCACGTTTTTTTCCATCACTGCTTCCGAGTTTGTCGAGATGTTTGTCGGTGTAGGGGCTGCTCGCGTGAGAGATTTGTTTGCGCAAGCCAAGAGACAAGCGCCGTCGATTATTTTCATCGACGAGCTCGATGCGGTTGGAAGACCTCGAGGTGGAGGTGGTTCAGGGAACGACGAGCGAGATCAAACGTTGAACCAAATGTTGGTCGAGCTCGATGGTTTTGCTACAGATACGCAAGTTGTTGTGATTGCTGCTACGAACAGAGCGGACGTTTTAGATTCTGCGCTCGTCAGAGCCGGTAGATTCGATCGTAAAGTTGTTGTCTCTTTACCAGAGTTTAAAGGAAGAATGGCAATTTTACAAGTTCACTGTAAAGATAAAAAATTAGCGGAAGAAATCGACTGGGTTACGTTATCGGAAGAAATGGACGGATTTTCAGGTGCACAGCTCGCTCAAGTCGTGAATATGGCGTGCTTGCAAGCGGCGAAGGACAATCGAGAGTCGCTCACAAATGCCGATTTTAGAACTGCCTTGGATATAGAAATAATGGGGAAGTTGTTGCCGTTCACCATCGGTCCCGAAAACGAAAAGCGCTTGGCGTTGATTCACTCTGCAGCGGCTATCGCCTACGAAATGCACGTGCCTGACATCGCAAGAGTATCTTTCGTCACAGTCTTGGCGCGCGAATCCAACACCACCGGTCAAGTTTGTTTGCTCTCAGAACCGGACAACGATCGAACGAAAATTTTTACCAAATCGTTTCATCGCCGACTGATGCGAGTAGCTTACTCTGCTGGTTGCTTTGAGGAATTATACTACGGTTTCGATAAAAACTCCAAAGCTTCGGCGGCGTACGATGGGCGAGCTCGTGAACTCGCCATTAGTATGGTTCACGAAGCTGGCATGTCTGACGTGAAAGATTCGTACTTTGCGCTTTCGATCAATTACGATGTGCTCGAATTGTCAACGTTCTTGAAAGATAAAAGAAGAGGTTATCTCCTTTCTAATGTCGATAAAGAGATGTATTCGAAGGCCGAATTTGAAATTCGAGACATTATGCGCCAAAGTCGAAACGAAGCTATGGAGTTTGTAAAAAGACAGAGACCGGCAATCGAGGAACTCGCGCGACGCGTTCTCGCGAGCGAAAAGAAGACGGTTTTGAGTTATGAAATTCGAGAAATCATTGAGAAATTTGGTGTCAAGGAAGACATTGAAACCACCGTGGGGCCGCTGGGAAGCTCGAGAAAACCTATCGCCGAATGGGATTCAGAAGGAATACCGACAAACTTACGATCAAGATAAAAATAGATGTAAATGATTAGAAATTTGATTCACTGCCAGAGCAAAAATATACAAATCCTAAAGTGTAACCGCATACGACCCGCTTATAAAATAACTTCCCTCCCTGGATTGTCGACGTCTCTGTTTGTTGCGTTGAACATATCATCTAGCTCACGGACTCTTTGGTTCGCGCCTTCGATATCGCCGCTTAACCGTAACAAATCAGCCGCGAGTTGCATGAGAGGTTCGTGCGTGGAGACACCATTGGATTCAGCTTCGGAAACAATTTCAAGAGCACGAGAATAGTTACCACAATTCGCCTCAAACGCAGCGTAGCCGTGCCAGAGTTCGGCAAAATTACTGCACGCTTTGCACCCATCGGTAAACAATTCTCTAGCGACGTCGTCGTTGCCGCTTTCTTGCTCGAGAAGCGCCCACGCTTGATACAGAAATCCTGACAAACGTGTCGTCCCGCTTTTTAGTCCGTTTCTAAACATATCTCGCGCTATTTCAGGACCTTGCACGCGTTTTTCCCACTGGCCCCACTGCATCCACGCGGTTGCATCGGATCTATCTTCTTTCACCGCGGCTGCAAATAACGCACGAGTCGCATCTTCCGTTCCAGCTCTTTTTTCGAGCAGCGCCCATAATCTGTTGTGAGTGGATCGTTCCCGTCGGCTCGCTCGGGCGCTCGGTGGAACTCTCTTTTGTTGCATGCACTCGTCGCGTCCTAGGATGAATAACTGTCGCGCGCGTCCCACGTTGCCGTTGATAAACTCAGCGTGCGCCTCAGCAGTGATGCACGGTAAATTAAGAATCCCGTCTTTTCGAGCCCGTGACCCGCGCTCGAAAGCTTCAACAGCTCCTTCGAAATCGAACAAATCGCTTTTGCACATCCCGAGAGCGTGCCAGACGTGCGGGTCAAACATTCCAGCGTCCAACTGATTCCCGAACGATCTTTCACTAAGAACTTCGAGTTTTTCCAACGCTTCTTCTGTTCTATTTTCTCTTCGCAAATACATCGCCTCTGCTAAATAAAGTTTCGACTCTCCAGGACATCTTCTAATACCCTCCGTTATGATATCGTACTCGCGCGATGTTACCGAACGCTTATTACTATCACTCGCATCAAATTTACTCGTAAAAGCCCTCTCACTCAAACTCCAAGACGTATAAGTTTCCGCTCTGCTTGGATTTAATTTTGCCGCCAATCTAAATTTTTCGCTCACACGCTCTTCGAATACCTTTCTAATAGAATCGTTGCTATCACTATTGCTACTCTTACTGCTACCATTTCTACCATTCACGACATCCTTAACCTCGGAATTAGTTTGATTTTGCAGCGTCAACATGCGCTTACTCAATAAGTCTGCCCAATTCGTCAATAAATGTACCGATTCAGACGAGAACGATGAAGATTTCGACGATTCGAGAAGAGCCCATCCTCGCTCGAACAGTTCCTCCGCTTTGTCAAAGTTTCCACACGAAGTTTCAAACATCGCAAATTGCGTGTATCCTGAACTTGAAGCATTGGCGTTTCGCCCGGATTGCTTCTCGATGGATTTCTCGTAATACTTCCTCGCCTGTTTTCTATCTCCGACTCGATTTTCTAAATTTGCCAACGCGTTATACGTTGTAGACCTCGGCGTTATTTCCAAAGATTTCATCAGCAACTTCCTCGCCTTGTCGTAATTACCTCTCTTCTGTTCCATCATACCCCATGCGTGCGGAGCGGCGAAATTCTTCGAGTCTACCGCGCACGCGAGAGCGAATTTTTCGCGAGCGAGTTTATAGTTTCTCTCGCTTTCGAGTAAAACTGCCCACGTCGTCAACGTCCCTGAACTCAAGTTCTTCTCCTCGACGCTCTCGTTGTGTACTTCCAGTGCCTTCAGCGCTTCTTTTATTGCGTTATTATTCTTATTTATGTCGCGTCGCGAGTAGTTTCTCAATTGTTTGACGAGTTCGTTCACTACTTTCCCTTCCTTTGGATGTTGGATAAACAATTCGCGCATTTGTTCCAAAGCCTCTTCTCTGTCTTCGTCGGACATTGACGATTTCGATTTCATCTTCGATTCGCGAAAACGTGTGCTGATATCATCCTCGCCGCGGTCGTCCTTAGACGACCCTAGATTTGACGACGACGAGGAAGGTGACTGTTGTCCAGCGTTGTCGCTTTTGTCGTGTTGCTCGTGAACGACGACGTTTAATCTTTGCGTTCTTCCTCGACGGAGTTGATGTTTATGAGCAGCAGCGTGATGCGAGACGAGCGAAGCACGATCGAAGGATGACGCCGATGATGAAACTGTCACTCCTCCTCGTGATGAGGTGGAAGCAACCGCAATCATCGGCGTTCGTATATCTTCCTTCTTCTCTTTTGTTTTGTTTTATTGTGTTTGTACAATTCGCGTATCCATCTTTTGTTTTTTTGAGGAGAGAAAGAGAGTGATGCACGGACTCTCTCGTGTGTGCGTTTGAGGAGTATCGGCATACACAAAATACAATTGAAGTATTATTGTATTATTCTAATAAATTACTTGACTAATCCTATGACAAAGACGCCGTGCATGGACGAAAACGGCGCGTTAATGTTCAGCACGCCGTTGCTTTCAAAAGCCACGTCGCTGGTATTCTTTTGTGGCGATCTAGGCGGATTTAAGTTTGCTTGTTTCCATGACGCGTTTAATTCGTCATCTCCTAATACGCGCACGCGCTCTACTTCGGTTTCGTCGATAAAAAATGGTACCTTTGATGAAACCGGGTCATATGTGCTCGTCGCGAGGGCGTAACGAGACCACCACAGTTTCTTCCTGTTGCGTCCACTCGGTGACGCGTGCGCGAACGATATGCCGTCGTCGTTGTAATACGCACCTCGCGCTTCGCCTTTCTCGTCCGGGGCGATGGAAATAGTGATTGGATCGTTTCGTTGAGCCTTCGTAGAACGACGCGCGCGTTCCTTTGTGATTAGAATACTACCACCTCTTTGAAACTGCGGAATGTCGCGCATGGTGACTTTCTTCATGAACTCTTTTGGACCAAAGTGCTTTTCGTTCGTATCGACGTCGTACCAAACGCCTTTTGGTAAATATATTTCAATTTGGGAAGCGCCGGCTTCCATGACTGGGTATACGAGCAGCGCGTCGCCGAGCATGAAGCAATCATCTTTGCGAAGGACTCTCGGGTCATCTGGGAATGCATAAAACAACGGCCGCACGATTGGAGTGCCTAATCGACTGTTTTCATCGAAGAGCGCGTAAAACGTAGGCAACAATCGGTACCGGTTTCGAATGGCCTCGCGAATTAAGTTTGTATTTTCGTCACCAAAAAGCCACGGCTCGCGACGTTTCGTGTCAATGTGCGCGTGTCCACGCATGAAAGGATAGAAAGCACCGAGTTGATACCATCTAACGAGCAATTCAGAATCAGGATTGCCGAAAAAACCACCAATGTCTGCGCCCGAGAATGGTAACCCGGTAAGTCCAAGCGTCAAGACCATCGGAACGGAGACTCTGAGATGTTCCCAATCTGCGGCGTTGTCGCCAGTCCAAATCGGACCTATTCTTTGCGTCCCCGCGAAAAAAGCGCGCGATAAAACAAATGGTCGTTCATTTTGCCTCTTTTCGATACCTTCTGCCGTTGCCATATGATAATACATGCCGAAAACATTGTGCACTTCTCTGTGTTCGACCTCGCCGTGATGGATCAAATCTTTTTGCATTGTAATTTCTGGCCCGTTGAACACGGACGGTTCGTTCATATCGTTCCACACGTATAAATCAGGCGTCGAGCCTTTATACGAGTCCAAGGCAAATTTAGACGCCCACCACGAACGAACGTCCGGGTTTGTGACGTCTAAATACATGGAAGAGCCTGGCCAACACCAGCCGTCGAAATCTGTCGTTTTGTCGTTCTTTTTCACGTAATACTGTTTCGACTCGGCCTCTTTGAATATTGGATACTTGTCATCTTTCTTTACGTGAGGATCTATGATGACAACCATTTTGCGCCCCTTTTCTGCGATATCGTTAATCATGCGTTCCGGCGTTGGGAATTTTGTGCTGTCCCACGTCATGTACCTTTTCCCGTCCGTGTGTTCAATGTCGAGCCAAATGACGTCGTATGGAATGTCGTGCTCATCAAATCCAGCGTCCACTTCCTCCACATCTTGCTCGTCGCGATAGTTCCAGCGACACTGGTGGTATCCGAGAGAAAATAGCGGCGGCAACGCAGTCGTGCCTAGAAAATCGCCGTACATTTTATGAATGCTCGCAAAATCCATTCCTGGAAACAAAAACAAATCGAGCGCACCGGATTCTGCCATCCAATGCGACGTGCGCTCGTCTAACGAACTTTCCTCTTTCACGATATCCACGTACGTTTCTGTCGGATTGTGGAAATACATGCCAGACGATATCGTCTCCCTCGCCTTACCGTCGTCATTCCCGGCTCCATTTACATTTTTACTCCCGTGCGCGAGCAACATCGGGATGGATCCGTACAATCCAAAAGGGGATTCCGATTCGTATTCGAAAACGTCTAAATTGTATAATCTGTACGGTTCTGATTCGTGATGTAGTTTCTGATCCACCTCTTCTTGCGACGACGGTCGTTTAATCGTAGATTTCAAGCTCAAACTCGTCGCGCGTTCCGGTAAACCGTACATGTCCGTCGCGTTCGGGAACGACACGTCGAACGAAATCGCCGTGTTTCCGTACGGTCTCGAATCCGTGTGCGAGTTGAACGTTTCTACCGTGTTGTCTCCTTCTCGAGCGAGACCACTCACATCATCTACCGTCTCAAACGCGAACGTCTCTTCTCGATTGAACGCCATAACTTCAACACCGTCTCGTTCCACGACCACAGCCAGCGGCGTTTCGTGCTCTACGCGAACGCGAACGTTCATCCCGCTGGCAACCATTTTCAACACCGTTTCTGTCTTCCCGCTCTCCGCGTTCTTTTCCATGTTCCTCTCTACCACCCATTTCGTCTGCAACGCCTTCACGGTTTCCTCTGGTACCAAGACATCTTTCGGCACGTACCTCGGGTGTAAGATATCGTCGAACCGGAGTCGCACGGCACCGTTCGCGTACGCTTTCAGTTTCATCTCCACCGATGTTTTCATATCATCTAAGAGCACATCGAACGACGCTTCATCTTCGTCTTCTTCCTTTCTATTACTGCGCTCTTGCGACGACGACGACGACGACGCTGATGATGATGATGACGATGATGGTACGATCAACTTCCCGATAGAATACGCTTTCGGCGCGGCGTCCCGGTGTCGATTACAAAACGACGACGTTTCGCACGTCTTGAAATCTTGCGCTTTAAACGCTCCCACTTTTACGAGAGAGAAGATGAAGAAGAAGAAGAAGAAGAAGGAAGAGAAGAAGAAGAAAGGAAACGAGGAAAAGGTTCTCGGTCTCGATGCTCTCGTTTTTGTCGTCGTCGTCGAGATCATTCTTCTTTCTTTTGAAGTCTTTTAAGTGTCTCTAGAGTGTGTGGTTCCTCCTTCTGTGAAGTGTTACGACGTAAACTTTTGGACTGAAAAGAGAGAGACTTCTTCTCTTCTTCTTCGTCAGAAAAAACCTCCAAAGGTCTGCTCTCGTCGTACTTTTTTATTGTGTTCACGCACAGAAGAAGATATACGAGATGCCGTCGTCGTCCCAATCGTCGTCGTCTAAACCGCAACCGATTGTTCGACAAGTTGGGTTTACCATCGGCGAAGAAGACGGGAACGCGACGACGAATACAAACACCGGTTTAGGCAGTAAAAAAACAACGCCGTCGTCGTCCTCTGCGGTGATTGGGAGCAGTACGAACGATGTCGTCGCGACGAGTAAAGAAGAGAACGACGACGCCGCGGTGGCATCCATCACGGCCGGGTTTGGAAGCGTCTTAAACGTGTCTTCTTTGCATCAACAAAGTCCAGAGAGGAAGAAGACGAAAGAAGAAAAGCCGGTGCAAGAAAAAGAAGCTGATGGTGCTCCTGCTCCTCCTCCTCCTCCTCCTCTTCCAGAGAGCGATAAAGACGAAGAAAAGAAACGAAAAGCTGAGGAAAAAGAACGCAGACGACAAGAACATCTGGCGAGAATGGCTTCAGAAGGGAAACCGGAACCGAAATTACAAAAAGCGGCGTCGAAAGCAGAACGAAGGGCGCAGCAAGAGGCGCAAAGAGCGGCGAAGGAACAAGAGAAGAGTAGCGGCGGCGCCGCGACGAAGAAGAAGCAAGAGAAGGGTGGTAGCACTACTACTACTACTACTACTACTACTACTACTAGTAAAGGGGGTAGCGCGCCGAGTGGTAGCGGCGATAAGAGTGCCTCGACAGTAGGAGGTGGTTCCACGGACGAGACGCATCGATCGTTCGCGGACGTTCGGACAAAGACGCGCAAAGATTCGCACTTTTGCGAGCGGCATTTCTCGCACCTCAATTTGCATCAAACGTCCACATCAAATAAAATCGACCACGATTTGATCGAGTTTCAGTATCCGTGCGTGGAAAGATTAGCAGAAGCATATCAAACGAGAAAGTGCGTGGGAAGTACGAACAGAGTTCGTCAACTGTTGTTGTGTTTAAAGGAAGTCGTGCAATCGTACTCGCACAAATCTGGGAGCTATTCGCAAGCGTTGTTAGTTTTGATTAACCACGTCATTTCGAGAATTCAAGAGGCTCGACCGATTTCTACGAGCATGGGGAACGCCGTGAAATCGTTAAAAACGCACTTAGCAGTGCTTTCTCAAGGTGAGAAATTGAAAGAAGCCAGAGACGACGCGGAGATGATGACAGTTGAAGCTCAAAAGAAGAAAACGCTCGAACATCTCGAGGATACTTTGAAAGAATACGTCGAAAGAGCGGTCGAGACGATCGTCAAAACACTTTCGACCTATTACGCGGAGAAGCAAGTTCAACACGTGGTGACGTTTGGACATTCTGAATCGGTTGTGAAATCATTAATACGTGCAAAAGAGAGCGGATACGAAAACATGTGCGTCACCATAGTCGACGCCGCGCCGTCGTTTGAGGGACGAAAAACGTTAAATCATCTCCTCGATGCGGACATTTCGTGCGAATATACGCTCATGCACGGCATGGATGTGGTCTTTCAACGCTTCAGTAATAGTAGAGACGGAGCAGACCAATCCATGGTTTGTTGCATTGGCGCGAACGCCGTCCTCGCGAACGGGAAAATCATGTCTCGAGCCGGATCTGCGAGCTTTTGCAACGCGGCGAAAAGTAGGGGAGTGAAGGTGCTCGTCGCTGCTGAAACGATCAAGTTTCACGAACGGGTCGGTATTGATTCCGTGCTACACAACGATATCCAAGATTTCGTCATCGAACCAGGAATGATTTCGAATTTGCGTAAACTGTGCTTATCGTACGATCTCGTGGAGGATATCGGCGAGATCGTTTGCGAGAAAGGAATTATTGCTCCAGGGAAAGCGGTAAACTTCGTTATTTAGTTTTCAAGTCTTATAATATTTTGCTATATTAATGCGCCTACTAGTTTACAATTCAACGCTGATCTGCTACTTCTACTATTCGTCGTTCTCTTCGTGCCACTGCTTTATTCGAGCTTTCACCATGTCGTTTGTCGTGAAAGATATGGCCACCGCCAGAGGCCCCTTCATCCAATTCATCGTCAATCCTTTGTACAGTCCCGATAATCCCTCCGTTTTGCCTATGTGCACGAGTGCACTTACGACGGAAGATGTTCCATTCACTTGTCCGTGTACTTGTACTCGTCGTCGGACAATATCTAACGGATACGTGCATGTCTGCGCCAATAAACCGGCAAAACCGCCGAATAGTAAACGGCTCGTCACCGGAAGGTCCTCGCGCGAGGAGGACTCGTCCATTTTCACGTCGTCGCCATCTTTTTGTTCATGCTGTTTCATTTTTATCGACGCCGCTTTCAAGGTTTCAAACGTGGCGAACGAAATTCCAGCGTAAGGCATTATTCCTAAAAGCGTAGGCGTTAATCCAGACGCCAATCCGCGAACCCCTCTTTTCTTGATGATATCGACTAAATCTTCAATGGCTGCTTTCTTGTGCGTTTCCGCACCTGCCGCAAATCTCGCGCGCAATAAGTCGAGTGGATACGTCAACGTCGTCGCCGTCGCGCCCGACATCGCACCGGCAACGAATCGCGCAAAGGTCGGCGTTCCCGAACTTTCGTTTCCATCGCTCAGATAGTGCGTCGTTTTTTCTAAATACTTTGGGAAGGCGAAAAAACTCGTCGCCGCGTACGGAATGACTCGAAGCATCTGCACGCCATTCCCACGCCATAATGCAATAACCCCATCCTCTCTGACTATTTTTTTCCCCAACTCAAACGCACTGTTTACTGTAAACTTTCTGTTTGGATCTACTTGGTACATGATTTTTACGCGATCTAAAGGCGCTATGGTCGTTTTCGCGCACGCTCCAGCCGTGGCGCCGGCGATGAGCGCTTCTAAACTCGATATTTGTTTTCTCTCGTCGTACGTCGCCGGTGTTGGCGTGGGGGGCGAGTTTGATAATTCCGCGCGAGCATCGTGAATTATGTTCTGAAATATATCGTTCGCGGTGAATCCCAACGCGCTCGCCAACGGGCCTTTCAACCACGTCAGCGTAACACCTTTGAACAAACCGTTTCGTAAACCTTCCGTTTGATAAATGCGTAATAAGCCTTGCGACACCGAAGAATACATCGGTTTACACCCAGGCGTCCCTGCCGGCGAGGCGGGGTTTTTCGAAACGCCGCCGACTTGTAATCGTCGTCGAACGATGTGTAAAGGATACGTGACGGTTTGCGCAATCATACCGGCGGTTGCGCCGGCGGCTAATTTCCCGGCGATCAACATTCTCGGGTGGTCCTCAAACGCTTGCGGATGCCTTCTAATGCTCAGTTCAAATCTACTCTTTAACGTCTCGTACGCTGCAAACGAGATCCCTCCGTAAGGAACAATCCCCATGAGCGTCGGCGTTATCCCCGTGTACAGCGCTCTCACGCCGCCCCCTGTGGTCACGGCTCTGAACAACACCCTCGAACTTTCTGTTAGAGACCCGCTAAACCGCTTTAAGTGTTTGCTCGACTCAGCACCGTCCACAAACGCAGCACTTCTGGCGTGTAACAAATCAAGAGGGTAGGTCAACGCCGTCGCTGTCGTTCCGGCTAATGCGCCCGCGGTGAAACGCGTAAACACCGTCCCGCTTTGCTGTTCCGTGAAATCCAAATCGTCTTCGTCATACATCGCTTTGATCAAAAACTTGTTGTATATGTTATAGGTCCCAAACGTTGTCGCGGAATACGGCAAGATTCGTGCAATTGCTGGCGTTGCGCCTCGCCATAACGCCGTCACGCCTTCATTTTTCACGATATTTTTTGTCGTCTGCATGCCTTTTTGGAACGTGAAATTCCCTCCATCCGATTGGATTTGAAACAACAGTTTTACTCTATCGATAGGCGCCGTGGAGAATCTCGATAAGGCGCCCGCGCACGCGCCAGCGGCAAACCGTTCCCCCGTCGTCGGTTCTCTTCTCAAAATCTCTTTTCTCTGCTGTACCTCTTCCTCTTTCGGCGGGTTCCTGTGCACTAAACGACGAAACATTTTTTGTTTGTTTGTTCTCTCTTTCTCTCTCTCTCTCTCTCGGGTCTCTCAAACTCTCAACATCATCATAATCATCATCTTCGTTGTAGTATCGATAGTATTGATAGTATTATTATTATTATCAGGTACAATTATTACACATATATAAAGAATCGCGGTCGACGCGTCCTTTTGTGTTAATGATGCGTGTTAATGCGTGGTGCTCTCTTCTTTCGGGTTGAACGCGCTTTCTCTTTCTCTTTCTCTTAAAATTAGGTATGACAACAGAAAGAGAGTGATGAGAGACCAAAACCACGAATGTACTATTTAGGGTATGAAAATGACTCTCTGATTTTTTTCTTGGAGACAGACGTTTGTGTGTTTGTTTGTCGTCTTTTCGTACGATTCGTCCTCAAAAGTTGTCTCACGCACACACATCGCGCGCGCGCTACTATCACATCTCTCTGAAAGAGTTTAAAAATACCATCATCGAAGAGAAAGAACTATACTACTACGAATAAAGGTTGTTGTTTGTTGCCACGACCACAGAGTTTTAAAAGAGAAGAGAGAGATTGTCTCCTCCTCAATTTTGAAAGAAAGAAAGAGAAAAAGCCCAAAAAGGGGGAGAGTTGTCGTCAAAAAAGAAGATGAGCGACGAAGGTGGTGGTGGCTCTGCCGCCGCACGCACCCGCTCGAAGGCGCGAGTGATGCAAGAGATGGACGCGAATGCAAATAACACCGCGACTGGTAATAAGCCGCCGAGTTCGGCGCAGACGATGGACAAGATACAATCGAGGTACGTGAAATTCAATCCAGTTTGATAGTTTTTTTGTTTGTACCCCTCTTTCCAACGGACGTTTTTTTCCTCCTTTTTGCGCAAATGTTAATCGTCGTCGTCTGTGTGCGATTGAACACAGAAGACGATATGCGTTCGGATCTTTCTTTGTTTTTTGCGCGTTTGGTGTCTGTGCGCATTAGCTGGGGGGATGGTATCGTCGTCATCATCATCAACACGTCGTGCCTCCTTGCACCCAATTTGACAAAACTAACCAACACCATTCCCCTACAAAAATTTAAAATTCGACAGAATGTCTGCGTTTCGAGCGAAAACTGACAAACAGGGCAGTAAAACCGCATCGCGAGTCTCATCTGCGGTCAAACCGAATTTGCGAGCGTTGAACGATCAAAACTATAACAACGGCGATAACACCGGGACTTTCGTGTTCAACACCGCGGCAAAAGAGCGATCGAAGATTGCAGCTTTGAGCAAGTCGTTGTACGAACCGGAGGATGGCAACGGCGAGAATTACTCGGCGCTCATCGAGAAGTTACTCACGTGGAGACCGACGTCTGACAAAGGTTCCCCGGAGTACATGAAAGAGTTGTTAGGGCACGTTCAATCGCAGAAGAAAACTTTGAAGGCTTTGGTAAAGTTGAGAGAACAATTCGTCGTTGGCGCTGGAAGGATCGAGCGAGACTTGCTCAGAGCCGCGCGCAACGCGGAGAACAACACCGGCTCGATCCCACACACGCAACAAGAGTTGGCTGAAATCCACGCCGAGCGAGAAAAGTTGACGAAAATGCAGAGAGAGTCGCAAGAGCATCTGCTCAAAGTGCAAGAGGCGGAAGAGAAGCTGTCGAAAGCTACGGAAGACTTGGAACAAGAGCGCGCGCGAATTCGCGAAGAAGAGCACAGCGCGGTGATGGCAGCCTTGAACAAAAAGATTGCCATCGCGGAATCGAAAGTCGATGAAGCCATGAGAGCAGAGCAGAAGTTGCAAGAAGAGACGCACAAGTACGAGCAGTTGAAGTCTATGGAGGATTTAGGCGTCGCCGAAGCTTCGCAGAATGTGAAGAAGGCTTTGGATGAAGCGAGTCAAGCGAGAGCGGAGACGCAAGAAGCGAAGCACAATCTGTTCGAGTTGAAAGAAGAGCATGCAAACTTGAAAGGTAGATACGAAAGTTTGAACGAAAAGTACGCGGCAGAACGAGACTCGTGGGCGCAAGAAAAGCGGGAGATGGACGCGTCGAGGGAGAAATTGCAAATGATGGTGAACGATATGAACTCGACGACTGATATGATGGAGAAAGAGAAGAACGCTTTGTTGGCGGAGAAGGAAGCGTTGGAGCAGAGTTTACAAAGCGAGATTGACAAGATCATGGCTGAAGCGGCGAAAGAGAAAGAGCTGGCCGTGGAAAATTTGGAACAACAGCTTACGGCAGAAGCGAGGGAGACGTTGGAAAACGAGAAGGCGGCGTGGCAGTTGCAAATGGAGGAGAAGCTCAAGGAGCAGATTGGTGAATCCAAGGATGGTTTTAATCAGCGATTTGAAGATTTGAATCAACGCTTAGCCGAGCAAAAGGAGAAGCACGATCTTATTTGCAAATCTATGCTCAAAGAAGCTGAAGCGACGAGAGCGCAATTGACCGCCGAGCACCAGGCGGCGTTGAAGCAAGCCACGCACGAGGCTGAGTTGGAAATTGCAGCGACAAAAACGGCGCTCGCACACGCCGAGAAGAACAACGAGCAGCTCCAGAACGAAGTCAACAGAGCTCGCGACGCTTTGTCGATGGATCAATCGGAGAGATCCTCGGTGAAGGATATTGCCTCGATGTTGTCGGAACACGCGGACAAGCTGAGCGAGAAATATGCTCGCGAAAAGAAGGAAGCGCTGGTGGAAAAAGAGCGAGAGTTGCAACGAGAACACAAAGCTTCGATGGAAGTGGCACAGGCGAATTTTGCGAAGGAGATGGAATCCGCGAAGGAGAATTTGAGGTCTCAATTGGAGTTGAAGGCGGCGCAGGTGTTAGACTTCAGGTTGGAGGAACAAGCCGCGACGCTTAGAGAGTTATCCGCCGAAGACAAAATGGTCACTCTTCAAGAAACTGAATTGAAACACAAAGAAGACATTGCGAAGTTACGCGCCGAATTCGACGCCGAAGCTGGGAAAAGAGTGCGAGAGGCTCTGGAGAGTTCGAAAGGGCGAAGCAAAGACGCGATGCTCGCCGCGGAGAGAGAGGCAAAGGCACGCTTCGACAAGCAGCTCGAATCTAAGATGGAAGCATTCGAGGCTGAGTTAGAGTCGCAACGAGCCGTGTTAACGAAGGAGTCTTCGATCGCTTTGGAAAATTTGAGGCAGCAGTTACTCAGTGAGGCTGAAGCAGAGCGCGACGCCTTGGAAGCGCAACTTCGAGCGGAGGCGCAGACTTTCATGGAGAGATCGAAACAACAAACTTTGCGTACGCACCGTGCCGAAATGGAAAAGCTCGCCGCCGAATTGGAGAGAAAAGCCGGGGAAGCGAGAGAGACAGCTGTCAGCGAAGCGGTCGAGAACTTGCGCGCAGAGATGGAGGATGAGAAGCAAGCGATTATCGAGGCGACGTTGGCTGAAATGTCCGCAAAGTCTCAAGCCCAGTTAGCGTCTGAAAAGGCAAAGATCCAAGCGGGTGCGGTTGCTCAAAACTCAGCGCAAATCAACGAGTTGAAAGAAGCACTCGAAAACGAGCGCCTCAAGATTGTTGCTCTGGAAGCGGCCGCCGCCGCCGCCGGGAGCATGGCGAGTGCGGTTCCCGCCGCGACTTCCGAGGAGTTGGAAACTGCAAAGGCCAACTGGAAAAAGTACGAAGCCAAAGCAAATTTACTCGAAAATACGATCGCACAATCCGTTCAGTCTGCCATGCACTCTAAGGAAGAGATGTTTATTCGTGAGAAAGCTGATGCGATTACCAAGTTGACGGTTGAATACGAGATGAAGATTAAGCGCGCGGTGGATGAAGAGCGCGAACGCCTTCACTCAAAGAACGCGATTGATCCATCTGTGAACTCACAAGCAGAGCTGAATTTGCGCGAAGAGTTGTTGCGAGTCCAAGAGGAAAAGAACGCCGCATTGAGAAAGGAGAAGGAAGTCGCAAGACAGCTCGAGGAATCCAAGGCGACGGTGGAGTCCTTGAAGTCGAGAACATCTCAGTCAGATCAAAAGAGCCAAACGTTGTTGGATCTCACGAACCAAGCCGAAAGAGCGAAAGCGGAAGCAAACGCGACGTTGAAACGCGCGCAGAAGATTGAAGAAGAAGCCATGAGAAACGCAGACAGGTTGCAAGAGATGGAGCAACAGTTACTCGAGGCTGAAGAAATTCGACGCGCGATGCACAACCAGATTCAAGAATTACGTGGAAACGTCCGGGTATTCGCGCGCATGCGTCCCCCGTTCGTTGGTGAAGAAGATTACTGCTCGGTCGATGCTTTGGACAAAGATTCAATCGCCGTTACGGTTCCAGAACTTGAACCGAGAGTATTTAATTTCGATCGCGTGTTTGACGCCGCCGCCTCGCAAACGGAAGTTTTCGAGGAAGTCGAGTCTATGATTACGTCGGCGATGGATGGTTACAAAGTGTGCTTGTTCTCTTACGGCCAAACCGGAAGTGGGAAAACGCACACTATGTTAGGTTCCGGAGACGGCGAAGATCGTGGTATAATTCCACGAGCGGTGAGTGCCATTCTCGAGCGCAAGGAAAAGTTGCTCGAGAAAGGATACGAGTACGAAATCGAAGCATCATACGTAGAAATCTACAACGACCAAATTCGAGATTTATTAGCTGGGCCGAACGCAAAGCACTCCGAGCGACATAACATCGTCACTGCTCCGGAAGGTGGATGTCCAACCGTCGCGGGCGTCGTGAGAGAATACATCGATTCCGTTTCAGCCGCGGCAGCTCTCGTCCGAAAGGCAACTGCTGCGCGCGCCGTTGAAGCGACAGAGATGAACACGCACTCTTCGCGATCGCACACGTTGTTCTTAGTATACATTACTGGCGTTCACATTGCTACAGGAACGCAACTTTCTGGATGTTTGAATCTCGTCGACTTGGCCGGGTCAGAGCGCACGAAGCGTTCGGGCGCCCAAGGCACGCGAATGTCAGAAGCGTGCGCGATAAATAAGTCACTCTCTTGTTTAGGGGACGTCTTTGCGTCCATCGCGAGAGGTGATAAGCACGTGCCGTATAGAAATTCGAAGTTGACGTATCTTTTAGCACCATGTTTGGGAGGCGACGGTAAGACGCTCATGTTTGTAAACGTAGCTCCGGAGGAGGAATCCGCGGAAGAAACCGTGGCGTCTCTGCGATTCGCATCCACGGTAAATGCTGTAGAATTAGGCCACGGTAAACGGGCAAAACGAAACGTCACTTCCATGTGGCCATCGTTTGGTAACTCGCAATTGAGCAAGGAACCGCCCTCTACCAGTCAGCAACGAAGACTGAGCAGCAGAAATCTACCGCCGCCGTCGACTGCGGCGCGAAGACAAAGTAGTGGTAGATTAGGATCGTACGGTGGACAACAAACGGGACAAAAGAGAGGTCGCTCTGCCGCAGAAGAGAATACGACTTCGTATGGAGGAGGGCCTTCGAAGACACCTCGACGAACTCGAGGCGGTCGGCGTTGGGAATAATAAAATAAACGAAAGAAGGACGAGAGAGAGAGGAGGAAGCGCTCTTTCGTCTCGAATATAAAATCATAATAGTGTGTTACAGAACTACTAGCAACAACAACAACTGCGTATCTTATATATCATTTTTAATATCATTTACACGAGACCTTGTACAAATAACTTTATAAATATACATTTTTATTAAAAGCGTCGCGAAGGCGCGCAGGCGCGCAGGCGCGTGCGATACTATGACAAGGAAAGAGTGCTAATAAGGAAGTCAGTCAGTTTGTGTTTTGGAAAAAAACACCTAATAAAACGAACAACACGCATCTTCACTTTTAGTTCCTTCTCTCTCATCATCATGTCGTCCTCTTCTGCGCTTTGTTCTTGTTTGAGCAGCGGAAGCAGCGTCACGTCCACGCATCGTCGTCGCAGAGCGTCGTCGTCTTCGTCGTTGACGTCTTCTTCTTCTTCGTCCTCTTTCCCTTCTTCCCGTCGTGGATTCTCGCCGCCCTCGGTTTATCTCAACAAGAACAAGAACAACAACAACATTAACAACAACAACAACAACACTAGCAGCAGCAGCAGCGGTAGAAGAAGATCATCATCGTCGTCGTCGAAATTAAAAGTATGCGCGGCGATGAGTTCGATCGATGACCCGAACTTTGCGGACTTGTCCGACCGATTGAAACTCGATAACGTTCGTCAGTCGCTCATTCGTCAAGAAGACTCAATAATCTTCGCGTTAATCGAACGCTCGCAGTATAAAGTGAACGATAAGATTTATAAGACGAACTCTATCGATGTGCCGTGTTACGACGCGAAAACTGGCGTGAGAAGCTCGATGATTGAGTTTATGTTGAGAGAACGAGAACAGATGGATGGGAAAATTCGAAGGTACACTTCGCCGGACGAACACGCGTTTTACCCGGAAAGTTTACCACCGTTGGTCATACCACCGATGAACTTTGGGGAGGTTTTGCACGAATGCGCGTTGAAAATTAATATCAACGATAGAATTAAAGAGATGTACGTGGAGAATATTGTTCCGGGAATGTGCGAGAGCGGCGATGATAACAACTACGGGTCCGCCGGCTTGTGCGACGTGAACTGTTTGCAATTAATATCGAGACGGATTCATTACGGAAAATTTGTCGCGGAGGCAAAGTTTAGAGCGCAACCGGATGAATATTCTGATTTGATTCGCAAACAAGACGGGAACGGATTGATGCAGTTGTTGACGAATCAAGCGGTGGAAGACAGAGTGGTTGCGAGAGTCACGAACAAGGCGGCGTTTTACGGGCAAGACATCAACGAGGAAGTTCCAGATGCGAGCAAAGTTTTGACGAATCCAGAAAACCAAAAGTATAAAGTCGCGCCGGAAATCATCGCGGATTTGTACTTTAAGTGGATCATGCCGATGACAAAAGACGTGCAAGTTGAATATTTATTGCAAAGGTTGGATTAAATTGATCGATTAAATTACTATGCGAATTGTTTTTAACTAACTACACTATTATATTTCGAACGTACCGGTACCCGGAGGTATAATTGCTATATTATTATATTTAAAATGTGTATCTATATAAACTAAACGCGCGGGCACCTAACGCATGCGTGAACAAAAGCTGTCATTATCGCGCACTCTTAACCGACAAAGTGTATGCCGTGTTCGTTGAACACTGCCAACAGTTGTAAGAAATCATCCTGCGTCATTTTACTCGAGCGCATCTCCACGTATCCGTTCGTGTTTAATACCTTTTCGATTAACTCTTTCACGTGATCCTTGACTTCCTGTCGTTTCTCCTTGTTATTCGCCTCTTCCTCGGCTAATTCCATGGCGTCATCATCTAATAAATTCACCTTTACTGCTTTAAACGTCAAATAGTTCTTCGTTAACAACTCCAACACCGTTTTCGTTCGAAAAATCCCCCCTAACGTCTTATTTTTCCTCCCAAAGCACAAGCGAATTAAACCATCCCACTCTCGAAAGTTCACCTGCACTGGAGGTTTCCTCGGCTCGATTCTCACCACGGACGAATCGACTTTCGGCGGCGGTCGGAAATTGTTCTTCCCTACTTTTAAAATGTGTTGCGTCTTCGCCAACAGCTGCGTGTTCACCGCCAAGCGACAATACTGCGCGTCGCCAGCCTTCGCGACCATTCGCATGGCAAACTCTCTCTGAAACATCAGCGTCGCGCTTCGAAACTGTGGTCGATGCGAGAGCAACTTAAACGTCAGCGGCGAAGAAATCTGATACGGCACGTTTGCCACGCACACGTCGAAATACGGTAACTCAACCTTCATGAAATCCCCTTGTATGATTTCCAATTTCGACTGGTACGGCGACCCTTGCACTCTCCGTTGCAACTCCAAGACCATTCTCGCGTCGTACTCGATCGCGACGACTTTCTTACACGTCTCTAGTAATTTCATGGTCAAGTTCCCGGTCCCTGGTCCAATCTCTAACGCGACGTCGGTGCTTTTCGCTCCTGATTTCTGAATTATCGAATCCACAATCGCCGGGTTTTTTAGAATGTGTTGGCCGTAGGACTTCAAGAACTGAATGCCTTGATACGCCGCTCTCGTTGACATGTCTTTCGCTGCCTTGGAGCCACCATTTTTTTTGGCCACGCCTCCAGCCACGCGTAATCCGTTGTTCATTTTTCTTGCTTTTATTACTTCAGAGAGAACAGAGAGAGAGAACAGAGAGAGAGAGAGTGAGAGTGTGATTTGTGTTGTCACTTTTTTCCTCTAGAGAGCATGATGTTTTGAATGCGTTTACGAGTAAAAGGCCGCCAAAAAATTCCCTGGTGCACCCAAAAAAGCACACAAAAAAATGCACACAAAAAAACGACACAAAAACACACATCAACACATTATTTGAAGAAACGTGTACACGACGCAAAAAGCCAGAAGAGCACGACGGTTTTATTATATAAGAGAGGATTTTGACGATATCAAAATACTTATTATTACGACGATGATGCTGTTGGAGAGGAAGGCGACGACGACAACGCGTGATGATGATGATGATATCAAAAACGCAGCAGGAGCAGAAGAAGTTTCCCGGGAAAATTTTAAAAATCACGAAGGAGAAGACGAAAAGAACACCACCACGCAGGAGAAGAAGTTAAAGAAGAAGAAGAAGAAGCGCGATGTTGATGGGACGACGACGCTGAGAGATGCAGAACAGGGAGACGATGATCAATTCGTTCGCGGGGCGGAGGAGGAAAGAGTCGCCGCGAAGAGAAAGAGAAAGGAAGAAGGAGAAGTGGTGATGAAAGGGTTGAGGGAAGGCTTCGGTGTGAATACCACAGTCGCAACCGCCGAGACGACGACGATTCAGACGACGACGACGACGCGGGAACAAAGAGTAGAAGAAGAAAAAGAAGAAGAAGAAGAAGAAGAAGACGAACGGCAACCGAGAGATCCTATGACGATTGATTGCGTAGATATTGAACATACTAGAGCAGAAGACGCACTACTCTCGTCGTCGTCGTCACCGCCGCCGTTATTATTGTTAGCATCATCGAAGAAAACGACTTCGGCAACGGTGAAACAACCGCGCGAGCGGTGGACGGACGCCGAGCACGCACTGTTCACGGATGGTTTGAAAATGTACGGCCGAGCGTGGAAAAAGCTAGAAGAACGCGTGAGAACGAAAACAGTGGTGCAAATTCGATCGCATGCGCAAAAGTTTTTCGATAAGTTGCAAAGAGGTGAAGGGATGGAAGAGGAATCGAAAGAGGAGAAGAAGGCGTTGTTGAAAGCGTGGGCGAGAAAGGTTGTCGGTGGAGGTGCTGGCGAGACCTCAGATACTAATACTGCTGGCGATGTTCCTGCGTCTACTCCTACAACAAAGGCAACGAAGAAGAAAAGCGGTGCTCTTACCGCGGAAGAAGCACCGCCATTATCTCAAGTTGAAACTGCCGCGACGCGAATGGAGGCGCCAACGAAAAGAGACGAGTTGAATGAAAGCATTCAAAAGGATGTGAAAGATCCGATGACGACGCCGACACCGACAACGGAGAAATTTGCAGCGGAGGTTGTTGACTACAATATCGACGGGAATACTACGAGCAATAGCAATAAAAAGACGCGTCAATCGAAGTCGCTCTCGTTGTTGTGCGAAAGGTTTCTCAGCTTGTACAGCTCTGGGTACGAGAATTTGATTTCGTTAGACGAAGTGTGCTCGACATTAGGTGTCGAAAGACGTAGAATATACGATATCGTAAACGTTTTAGAAGCTGTTGAAGTCGTAGTTAAAAAAGGCAAAAACCAATACGCGTGGTTTGGCGTTTCCAGGCTCCCTAGCGCCATTGAGAAGATTGAAAAGTTTGGCGCTGAATCTTTCGACATCAAGTTACCGGAGAAGCTCTCGTTGCAAGTGTTTGAAAACTCGCTTCCGTTTCAATCGGGCGGTAAAGATGCAATTAATGGTGTCAAGTCCGTAGCAAACGGTGAAGAAGATCCTACTCTTCCTGCGAACAAAGCTAAAGCTACCGCCGCTGGAAAGAAGGAAACGTCCGAGAGAAGAGAAAAATCGCTCAGTTTGATGACGCAAAAGTTCATTACGCTGTTCATGGAAGCGGAAGATGGCGTCTTGGGACTGGAGGACGCCGCCGCCGCGATGTTGATGAGTGAAGGCAGCACTGGTCCAAAAGCGACGAAAGACTTCAACGATAACGAGTTGAAGAAGAAAATCCGAAGATTATATGACATAGCGAATATCTTATCGAGTTTGCGCTTACTATCAAAGATTCATCTCATGGACAGCAGAAAGCCAGCTTTCAGATGGATGCGCGCTGAGGATACGATAAGAAAACTGATCGCGACTGGAAAGGAACACGAGTGGTTCGGCACTACTCCAAAGTCTCCAGATGCGAAAGGTCAACTCGTGGTGAGTCCCGTGAAGGAAGGAGTGAGTGACGACGCTGCGATAGGTGCGCTCACCACGGATACCGTGCCGCGATTACTCCCATCGGCTATAACGGCTTTAGGAAGAAAGGACCGACACGTCTTCGCCGCCCTGCAAACCATGGAAAAACTCCTTCAAGCGCAAGCGGAAGATTTGTCCGCGAAGAGCGCGGCTCAATCCACGGTACCAGATGGACAAAAGAAGATACCGGAGATGTTTCTAACAACAGCAAATTTGTTCGGGGCTGGGGAGAGTTTTCAATCGAAAACTGGCGATGGTATTTTCAATCAATACATCAACAACTTTACGCAGAATATGCGAAAGTAAATAGCTGTGCAATCAACTGTTGTAAAAAAGGTGAAGGTTTTTTTGATTAAAATCGCGAAACACGCACACACACACCCTCTCTCTCTCTCTCTCTCATACGTTCGATAAGAGCACCCTAAAATGTTCACTCCTCTTTAATACCATTACTTCGATTGTTGTCCTTTGCCGGTCCTGTGCTGCACAATTAAGCGGCGACTATCGACAAAGATGTTGCTCGATTGCGCGACAGCTGCTTCGCACTCACTGCGAGATGCATATTCAATGAAGCAAAACTTCTTTCTCTCTTCTCCAAAATCGTCTTTCGGGAATCCAAAATCGATCGATATTATGTCGCCAAATTTGGAGAACTCTCTTCTCATGGCCGAAGCAGGAGTGTGAAAATGAATATTTTTCACAAACACGACGTGAGAAGACGACGTTTGCTTAATAAGCGCGGTCGGCGTTGGTTTCTTTTTCTGCTTCAACTCAGCGAGAAGCTGTTGCTTTGCCTCGGCCAAGTTTACATCACCGAGTGGTTTCGTTTTCTCGTACCCCGGTGGCGGCGTCTTCTTCGAATCGATACTTCCCGGGGACTTTCCACTTCCTACCTCCGAATCTATCTCGTCGACTTTCCTGTGTTCCTTTTTCTCCGTATAAAGCGCATCGATTTGCTTCTCGATGAATTTCATCTCGTGCTTCGTCGTCGTATCTCCAAACGATGTTCGCCTACCGCCTTCTACTCTTCCTCTTCCTCCAGTTGGGCGCGGAGCAGGTATCGGTGTTGTTGGCGCCATCTGTTGCCGTTCTTCTTGTTTCCTAGGCGTCGACGTAACTGGTTTTGGCGTCGACGGAGGAAACACCTTCACCGCGCCGTCGTATAAGTCTGCGCCCGTATCTCTCGTCCCAACGCCTTTATCGATTTGATGCTCGCGGCTGAGCTGTAATAACTCGTTCGTACACACAAACTCGTATGACTGTTGTTGTTCTTGTTGTTGTTGTTGTTGTTGCTGTTGGTGGTATTGTCCGTGCTCGACTCGACCTCCTCCCCTCGCCGTCGTCAAAAGAAACGTCTGCGAAAAATTCCTTCTGCTCTTTTCCTCTCCTAGATTATTACTGCTACTGAACGCTCCTTTAACCAACACGAGCAGCGTCTTGTCTTGCACAAAAGTCACCTCCGAGGCATCTAAACTCGAAATCGTCGTGTTCAAATCCATGTAATACTTCTCGTGGGAAGTGAAATGTGATTGCAGAGACGCGCGTGAGTCTTGAACTTCGTTCTTCGGGGGCAGCGTTAGGTTTGTTTTCGAAGTTGTTGTCGCGTCTTTACCTCCGTTTTTGGTTTTGTTGTTGTTGTTGCCATTCGAAACGTACGAAGTGGCCCTGTGCGCAAAAGGCGAATAAAAGATCGACGGAACTTTCTTAGGCGCATTGTGTAGTGTTGTGTAATACTTCTGGATGAAGTGTCGGGCGATTGAGTCCGCGGAAGAGGAGGAGGAGGAGGATTTCGAAGACATATTTGTGTGTGTGATGAAAGCGCGTATTTTTTGATTAAAAAATGTATCTTTGAAATTTAGGGGTCTCTCCTTTGTCTTGAGTTTTTAAAAGTATGCTATATAATAGTACATGGATTCAACTCCGACGCGGCTTCTTGCACGCGCGGACGTGACTGGCGTGTCCAACGGCTGAAGCACAAACGCGTCCGCACTTTTCGCACGTTCGAGGCACGTTCACGAATGTTCGTTTTTTGTTGTTATCCGAACGAATGTTCGGGTCGTACGGCGGCATCGACGTGTGTTGTTGTTGTGGTTGTTGTTGTAGTTGCGACGGTGGTGGTGGTGGCGGCGGCATGGATGGTTCTTGCGACATTCCTCGCGCGCCTCTTCCCTCTCGCGCTCTTCGCATCTTCTCCATGTTTCCGGCATAGACGTAATCGCTTTCAATTTTCTGTCCGGCACCTTGGCGTCTTGCGCGACCGGTAGTGACCGTGGGCACTTCTTCGTCCGATACGTACGGTTCGAATCCAGACATGCCAAACTCGTTCACTCGTGGATGCGGTGACTGCTTTCGCTCGGCTCGCGTTGCCCTCGATGTCGTTTTTGTAGTCGTTTTTGCGCTTGCAGTGTTAATGATATTATTATTGTTGTTCGCAGCGTTCATTTTCTCGAGATATTCAGCGCTACGATGCGGCTGTTTGGATCGATACTTTTTCGATGCGGCGAGCATTGCGCGAACTTTCGCCGGATGTTCTTCCGCGTGTTTTTTTACGTGCGCGACAAAACCAGGGTGAGACTTACACACCTTGCCACACACGGTACACCTCGCGATTTCGTGTTGCTCAAACAACGTCGCGGCTAAAGGTCGCGTAGGTTGTGACGGAGCTAACATTTCCGTCGTATCGTTATTCATACGGCTGGAACCTCTCGCAGGCGATGATCCAGTGTTGTTATTCTTCGCGCGAGGTGACGATGTACCACCGCCACCGCCACCAGTGTTCTTATGGTGCGAATTTTTTTGTTGCGCGTTTTGTTGGCGGTGATGTTGTCTTTGCTGTTGTTGTTGGTGCTCCTGACGCTGCCTTTGCATTTGCTGCTGGCGTTGCATTTGCTGTTGCTGCTGAAACATATGTTGTTGCATTTGGTGCTGTTGCTGTTGCATTTGGTGTTGAAGCATTGAATAACGTTGTTGCTGAGTGGCGTTCGGTGGCAGTTGCAATGGCGGCAAATTCATCATGTTGCCACTGCCGTACAGATCGTTCATGGTATTATTATGCGTATCTTTCTTTGCGCCTTTCTTCTTGCTCTTTTTCCCGTTGCTGTTGTTGTTGTTCGCAACGTTGTTGTATCGCATTTGAAGTTGTTGCTGCTGCATTTGCAAGTGTTGCATTTGTTGCTGATACTGTTGAAGCTGGAAGTTATAACTGTTGGCGTTTGCGTTGTTGTTTTTATTATTTTTATTATTATTCGCGTTCCAATTATCGTTCACTCGCATACCTCCGAAACCTATGTACGAGTTGTCATACATACCAGCTTCGTTGAAATATCCACCTTGTTGGCCGGTACCGTTCCCACGTCTGTTGCTGTTGTTATTGTTGTTGTTATTATTATTACCATATTGTTGCATCCCGCGTTTCGGTTTCCGTTGTTGCTGTTGTCGTCCCAAGCTACTCGTGTTCGTCCTTCGCATCTGTTGTTGTTGTTGTTGCTGGAGTCGAAGCTGTTGTTGTCTTCGTTGGTATTGTTGTTGCTGGCTATTGTTATACTGTTGTCCTCCTTTTTTATCATTATTATTATTATTATTATTATTCATCGCGTGCTTGTTCACCCCACCGTTGTTATTAATAGCGATACCTAAGGTTGACTTATCCCCCAACCATTCAAAGCTCTTCTCCCCACTTTCCTTCCCGTTTCCTTTCCCATGACTCCCCAACCGCGTGTTCGCTTTGTAATCCTCGTTTCGGATAAATATTTCCCCGTCCGCTACAAGTGCAGACGCGTTCGCCGTGTTCTGTCCGTTCACGTTCAACGTCGGTAACGACGTGCACTCGATTCTCACCCACGCGTTTGTTCCATCTTCAAACGTCACGTGAAACGGGTGCGACTCGCTCGGGTCGTGGAAGACGATGCAAGCTATCGTCGGCCTCTTGTACGAGTTGCCGGCGGTTCCCGTGCCTCGTTCTATTTTCATTCTTCGCCCGAGCCATAAATGATGATCATGATACTGATGTTTGTTGTTGTTGTTGTTGTTGTTGTTGTTGTTGTTGTTGTTGTTATCATTCTCGTTGTTGCGCTTCTTCATCAAAGAAGGTTTCAAAAGTACTCCTCCCTCGTCGTTCTCATTTTCTCTCTTCGTCGTCCCGTCGTCGTTTACGTCGTCGCCTTCTTTATTCGTCTTCTCTTTTGCGCTCCCATCGACTCCCCTCATTTCTTCTTCTCCCTCTTCTTCTTCTTCTTCTTCTTCCTCTTCTTCTCCGCCGTCCTCGATGATGTCTTCACTGTTCTTCTTTGTCTTCTTCTTCTTTGTCTTCTTCGTATTTACTTCCACGCCCAACAAAGCAGCAGCAAAACCACCACCACCATCACCATCACCGACATCTTCTTCTTCTTCTTCTTTCTCACTCGTCGTCGTCGTCGTTTCCGTCGTCGTCTTCATCGCATCAAATATCAAATCCCCTTTTTCGTTTGTTCACGTCCTCCTCTTTCGTTTTGTGTGTTGTTCTCATACATTAAAAAAGTGAAGAAGAGAAAAGTCAAAAACACAATTTTACACGATTTTTTTTGCCCCCTCTTCTCTCGTCAACGATGATGATGATGAAATATGACTTTGCGCGACGACCGAGACGACGAAATACTATTTGAAGAAGAAGAAGAGTACTAACACGCACGGGAAGATGATGTTCACGCCTCCGCCAAAAAACAACACCTCTTCGCGTTCTTCTTTAGGAGGAGGCGGCGTCGACGATTCAGACGATTTAGATGAAAAGAAGACGAAGAAGAGCAACAACATTAACATTAACAACAAACGTTCTTCTTCTGCTTTCTCGACGACGCCTCCGCCGTTGTCGTCGGTGTCCTCCTCCTCGATGATGACGATGAAGAAGAAAATACTCGTGTTAACGAAAGAGCGAGACGAGGCGAGGGAATTCGGAGAGACTGCCGTTGCGCTCTTCAAGAAGGAAAAACTTCAGATGAAGAACGAAGCGAAGGAAACGCAGGTTCAATTGCTGAACGAGAAAAGAAGCTGGGAACAAGAGAGGAAAAGGTTGAACAAAGAAATGAAGAGGTTGGAGAACGAAGTGGAGAGGTTGAAGAGAGAGAAGGAAGAGGAGGAGAGGAAACGGACGTCGATGGAGAACGAAAATCATCGAGCGACGACGAGCGCCCCCGCGGAAGACGACAAAGCCGAGAACAACAACAATAACGCCAACGAAATATCTTTGACTGAATTTTTAGACATGGAAGTCGCATTACATAAAGAGCGCGAAAGGAGCGCGCAATTAGAGAGAGATTTAGAAGCGAGAGCGAAAGAACACGCGATGAAGAACGAACAGACAAAACTTGAAATATCCAAGATGACCGCGGAGAGGGAGACGTTGAAGGCAAACGTGAAGAACTTGTATAAAAAATTGAACGATTGGGATCAAATGCAAGCGGAGAATTTGAAAGCGCACGAAGCGTTGCTCAGAAAAGAGGTCGAGGTACACAAGCAACACTACCAGAACGAGCTCGAGAGAGCGCAAAAGGAGCACGAATTCCATTTGCAATACGAAAAGAATCAAAAGGAACAGCAGTACGAAAGATACGAAAGAGAGAAGAACGAGATCGCCGAGAGAGAATACTCGAAATATAGAAGGGAGGTGGAACGGGCGGTATCCGAAGCACGAGCAAAAGCCGAAGAAGAGTTCAACGAAAAGATAGAACGGTTCGAACGAGAAACGAGATCGAAAGAACGCGAAGTTCGAAAAGAAATTCGATTGTTGGAAATCGAGTGCGAGAAAATGGTGGAAGCGCGAGTGAAAGAGGCGGTGAAAACGATCGCGCGCTCCGTTGAGGAAACTTTCGATATGACAGCAAACACTGGATTAGGTTTTACGAAAGCTTTGGACGAGCAGAAAAAGAAAATAGATGCTTTGGGTATGAAGTGCGCGACGATGGTTGAAAAAGCCAAAATAAAGTTGGAGAAAATCGCGGTGAAAAGAGAAGAGGCGTTGAGAGAACTCGCGAATGCGATTGAAATGACGAGCGACAAAAGACGAGAGTTTGAAAAATACGAAGAGAGAATGCATCAACGCGAGTTCCATGCTCATCACCATCATCGCACACGGGCATATCAAACTTCTGAACAAGAAGAAGAAGAAGAAGAGTACGACGATCCGTTTTCGCCGGAATCGAAAAGTTACGTCTCCAGAGGAGATGATGAAGATTTCGATTACAACTGCTTAGATCCATTCGGAGACGCCTCCAACCGAAACGTAACATCGAATCAACATCAACATCATCACCGTCACGATGAAAACGACGAAGTGCACACGTTGATGCGGCAGGTAAAGCTCCTACGAAGAGAACTCGAAGGTTTGGCCAAAACTAGGAAAGACGAAAGCAGCGCTTTGAAGCAAAAAATATTGAGAACGGCGGAGAGAAAGAGAGAGAAAAAGAAGGAAAAGAAAGAGATCCTGACCTCCGTGCGCTCGCGTTTAGATTCGCTCATGCTGATGAATTAGATTTTTAGTTATGTAGTACAAGACATTCGGACATGTATATTAAAAAATTTGCTCAAATTTTAGCTGCGTGATGTTGTTGCTGGAGCACCCCCTCTCTTTTTGAAAACGCGAGCGAGCGAGCGAGCGAGCGAGAGTTTAATCTCTCTCTCTCTCACTTCGCTCTCTCTCCCCCCCTCTTTCTATGACGATATAATAACGCGTTGCACGTGTTATTAAATGTCAGAAATCTTCGTCAACAAATCGTCCACGGTTTGTTCCAACTCCTTTCTCGATTCCTTGAACAAAACGTATCTGTACACGAACCAGGCGGAGTATCCCAAACCGACCAACTCCATGATTTTCGGCAACAACGGGATGGCGTTGATTGCTCCGACGACGGTGGAGGACAACCACAACGCGACCGTCGCACCGGCGACGTACGTGATCACTTGGCCTTTGTTTTCGGTGTCGTCCCACTTTTCCGAGACAGTTTTCACGAGTTCTTTCGTGTCAAACTTCTCCGCGCGAACGATTAAAGAGCGAGAGGCGGATCGTTGTTGATTCTGTTAAGAAGAAGAAGAAGAAGAAGAAGGTGAGCACGATGAAAAAAAATACCACCACGCGTCGTTTAAGCGGTGATACCCGAAGAGAGATCTGCGCGTTCCAAGAGGGGTAATAAAATAAAGGAGCGCACACCCTCGCGCCGGGCGCGCGCGGACCCTTTAAGAGACGACGAGGGAAAAATATCTCCTCTCTTTCAAATTCAAAAAGAGTTGAGAAAGATCACGCGATACAATTTCACACCCACCTTCTTCATCATCGGCGAGGAGGCGGTAATCTTCGCCGCGTGACCTCGCTGGAAAGAGGAGGAGACAGAGGAGGATCTTCTCGCAGAACCCAAACGCATCTTTTGGGAGATCGGTTGGAAAGTAGCGGTAGTAGTAATCGCAGACATTTTCTTTTCAGTTGTGTTGTTTATATTCTGACGACGTTTCGTTCGGGATTTTTGCAGTCGTCTGCCAAATCTGCCTCTTGATTTCATTCATTCATTTTTGTTGCCCAAACAAACAACAAAAAGTTTTGTTGGACTCTCGACTCTCTTTTTTACCTTCCCTCATCACACTTTTGTTCGCGTTCGAAAAGTTTTGAAAGAGATGGAAGAAGAGTCTCTCGGTCCTCCTCCTCCTCCTGCTTCTTCTTCAGAGAAAGAAGAGGCGCGTGATGGAACGACGACGACGGTGAGAGTGGTGAGCGTTCGTATGCGAGAAGAAGAAGAAGAAGAAGAAGAAGAAGTGGAAAACGGAGATGATGTTGATGATGCCGGTGAAGAAGATGTGAACAACGAGAACAAAAACAACGAAGATGACAAAAGTGAAAAAAATTGGCTCGAGAAAGCGAAAGACGGATGGCGCGCGATGCGAGAGAAGAAGCGAGAGAAGCGAGAGGAGATTGAGAAAATGATCGCAGATGTAAGTGGCAGCGGCGCAAAGGAAGAAGAGGAGGAGGAGGAGGAGGAGGAAGATGAAGATGAAGACGAAAAAGAAAACGATTCCATGATGGTGTCGATGATGAATGCTGAGAATAATAGTAATAGCAATAAAAAGAGTAGCAATAAAAAGAGAGTCAAACTGCGAACACAAACGGCGGCGTACAAAGTGACGAGGAAAATCAGATCAGCGACGGAGCGAATACGAATGATTGGATCACTTTGCGAGAAATGGGAGAGAAGATTGTTGTCAGTAGTCGTCGGCGCTGGCGATGAAGAGAGCGAGAACGACGACGCCGGAAACAAAACAGTTGAGCTGGAGGAGTTGGAAGACTTGTGCGTATCTTTGGTGTCGATATTGAACGAAAGCGTGGGAAAGCTGCGAGCATACGTGAAGGAGAGCAGAGAGAAAGTGTTACCAAACGGAAGCGTGGGAAAGAAAGAAGATGAATTAGAAAAAGTAGAGCAAAAGGAGGCCAAAGAGCAGTTACGCGAGAAGGCAGGTTTCAAAATCATAGCGCGCTGCCTGGAGCGTTCGGAAACTTTGGAGAAGCGCGTGATACAGTCCATGGCAAAATTAAATGCGAAAAATAAAGAGCTCGTGCGCGTGAGAGGCGACGACTCGCGAATTCCATCGAGTGAAATCAAATCGAAGGCTGCGTTGGTCGTGGATGCGTTTACGCTTTACCTCAAAAGCGAAGAGCAACATTTGAAGAACGAGAACGAACGCGCGGCGAGGCTAAAAAGAGAACAGACGGTGGCAACGAAAAAAAAAGAGAACAAAACGAAAGAAGATCCAACGCCAGTGAACTTATCCAGCCTCGATGCTTCGACTGAAGTGTTCAAGTGCTTGAAGTGCGATTTAGCGTTCCAATCGTTCGCCTCACGCAACACGCACATGGAAGTCAAGCACTTCGACGGGGCGAAAATGTTCTTCTGCAATAAGTGCGATGGCACGTATACGAGTAGAACTTCTCTCCACAGGCACGTAAACAAACACCACTCGCAAAAGTGGGCGTGTAGATCGTGCAACCCGATTCGTTGCTTCAAATCTAGGTACGATTTGAGGAAACACGAAGAAAGTAAGCACTACGAAGAAATGAAGAAAAGAAGACGCGAGTTGGGAGAAGAAGAAGAAGAAGAAGAAGAGGGAGACGACGATACGACTCCAAAGAAAAGTTCAAAAGATATGAAAACAGCAAAGAAGAGCAAAAAAGAGACGCTCGACGAAACGTTCTATACGTTTGTAAACGGGTTCTTCTTAGAAAGTAGCGACGAGGACGAGGACGAATAGAAAATAGAAGCAGATGAGAGAGAGAGGGACACGCGCGCTCGCATTGTATTTTAAAGTTAGGAGAGCATTGTAAAATGCTGGGTACTTTTAACAAAGTTATTTTTTTCAGAGTTTAAAGTGCTTGTTGTACGGCTCCACGAATTGAAAGTCGCATATGATCGATCTGCCCGCAAACCATCGATTGTTCAAGCCAAACTGAGCTTTCTTTGCCGCTTCGACGTCGTCGAATTTCAAATAGCAAAAACCGTACGGGTTCTCTTTATCAACGTGCGCGTGCACGCACTCCCCGTATTTCGAGACTTCACCTTTCACGTCTTCTTCGATGTCTAACCACCACTCCTCGTCTGTCTCTTCCGCGGGGTCGAACAAGTTCTTTAACAACACGCACTTCGTGGGGATCGGAGATGATGGACCGAAAAAGCCTTGCGTCATCATGATCAACTCTCTCTTCTCTTCCTCTTTGGTTTTGATTTTTACCGCGTTGTGCGTCAAGGTCGCCGTCGGGATAGCACCAATAGTTGTCGCGTCGCCGCCGGCTAATTTCTGCATAAGTTCGGCTCTTTTTGCTGCATCCATCTTCGCATACGTCGCGGTATCGTCCATTTGCCCACCCACGCGATCGTCATCGTCCTCCTCGCCGCCGCCGCCGCCGCCGACGTCGCCACCGCCGCTTCTATCGTTGTTTCTATTTTTGTTATCATTCTTCGCACCACCTTGTCCTGCCGCGACGGATATTTTCAAAGCCTGTCCAACGAGCTCTAACCCATTTAATTGCGAGACGGCGAGCATGGCGTGCGACCACTCGCGATATTGCACGATTCCGTGTCCATTCGATTGCCCGTTTCCATCTCTGGAAATTTCAATCGCGTCCAACGCGCCAAACGGTTCAAACACCGCTTTTACGTCTTCTTCGGCTAAACCTTCGTGTAAACCGGCAACAAAAAGCGCACACGGTCCACTCTGTTGCGTTCCATCGCCATTTCCTCGTTTCCCTTTCCCTGTGACGCCTTTTGCCGCCTGCTCGGCTTCCCAAGCGATGTTTTTCTCAGCCTCGGAATGTTTCACCATTACTTTTTGTCCTCTCAACGTCTCCCCGGTCAGCTCCAACGCTTTCGGAATGGACGATTTATCTTGAAACTCGACGTACGCCATTCCTTTCGATATCGGCCTGTTTCTATCGTAAATAATTCGCACATCCGTGACCTCCCCGGCTTTCATGAAAAATTTGAAAATATCGCGTTCGTCGCTCTTCGTGCTCAAATTATACGCGAAACACGTCCGCGTATCTCTATCAATCTTCTCCAACGCGCGTTTCTCTTCCATAGCTCTTCTTTCTTCTTTCTTTCTCCTCCTGTTCGCTTCTCTTTCCGCGGACGTTTCTCGCGGTTTATTATTACTTCGATCTCTCGAGTCGTCGCGTTCGCGGTCCCGACCTCTTCCGCTCCCGCCGCCTCGTCTGCCGTTATCGCGATAATCTCTCGAGCGCGACCGGTGTCTCTGCCTTTTCTCCCCTCGGCTCCCTCCTCCACCACCACCACTACCGCGTTCGCGTTCTCGAGACCGATCTCGAGACGAACCTCTTCTGTCTAGTCGTTTCCCATCCTCCTCGCTTTCCCTTCCTCCTCGTCTCCCTCTCTTCTCGTCAGAAGCTGAAGTTGCTCTCTTTTTTCCTCCTCTCCCATGACCATCATCATCATCCTCATCGTCCCCGCTAAACTCTCGCTCGTTTATCGAAGACGTCGTTTTCTTCTCGTCTTCTCTGTCATCGGCGCGTCCTTTCCTCCTCCTTTCTTCTTTTTTCTTCAAGCCTTTTCCGCCGCCTTCGTCGTCGTCGGAAATCGTTTTCGACGATGATTTCAGATGATGATGATCAGTACCACGGGAAGAACGAGTGGTCGTCGTCGCAGCAATACTCGTACGCGTCGTCGTCGTCGTCGGATGATTCGAAGAAGAAGGATCGTCCAATCGACGCTCTAACGCGTCCCAGGCTTCCTCGTCCGAGTTCTCCGAGTTCACGCCGCCGCCACCCATTATTATTATTATTATGTGATGGTTGTGTGTGTGTGTGTGTGTTAATTCGTTTTGTCTGCTTTTTTTGTTTGAAGCGAAATGAAGCAAAAAAATATTTCACGCGAGGAAAAAAAGTTGAGGAAAAAAAAGCACTTGAAAAAGAACACGATGAGCTTTTTTAACGAAAACAAAAAAAGCAGAAAAGACACAGCAGACAAAAGATACACCATTTAAGAAGAAGGATGATGACGACGATGCGAAAATGATATAGAAAAATGAACCCACCCACGCTTACTCCTACGACGAGTGGTGGTTTTTTTGGTGGTAGAAATGAGGAGGAGGACAGAGTGCGAATGGTATTGGAACGGATGATGATGATGATGATGATGTTTTTTAAATCATCATCAAAATCACGTGGTGGTGGTTCTTCTTCTTCTTCTTCGCAACTGTATTTTGTTGATGATGAGGACGAGGATGAGGAAAATAAAGCGGGGAAGAAAAAGTGCGTTTGGAAACACTTGGACGAGGAAGAAGAGAGAGAAAGTACAGACGTCGTTTTTCGATGCGCGAAAGAAATCGCGGAAAAATCCTTTGCCGCGTTAGACGTGTACCGGTTACATTTTCTTTGTTTCACTCAAAATCATCGTCGTGTTTGTGATGAGACGGAAGAAGAAGAAGAAGAAGAAGAAGAAGAAGAAAAGCGCGAGCGAAGAAGAGCATCAAACAAAAGAACAAAAAGAAGAAAAAGAAGAAGACGAAGAGCAGAGTTGGTCCTCGCAAAACTCTTGTTTAATAACGGAGACTACTTGTGCGCTTTGGTCGTTTTAAGTTTGAGAGTAGACGAAGAAGACGACATCGTATCGTCGACGTCCGCGGTAGAGGTTGAGGAGGATGACGGTATCGAAGAAGAGACAAAAACGCTCGAGGGCAAGTGCGCGGAAGAGATTTCAAAGAAACGACTGGAGAAAAAGAAGCGCGAGAAATCCTTTGCTAATGCGCATAAACAAGAACACGAGCAAGAAAATTTTGAACAGGATTCAGTAGATGTAACAACAACAACACCAACACCATCGCGGACGCAGCAGAACGCAAACTTTTTTTACGACGATATTCCCGCCGTGCTCCTTCGAAATGGCGCGTACGAAACATCCAAAGCAATTGGATTAGCACGTCTCGCGTCTACGTCCACTTCTACCGATCGAACGAACAACATCATTAACGATGAACAAATAGCCGCGGCAAACGCTTACAACGTCGCTTTAGCGTGTTTAGGTGCGAACAACGACCTCGAATCGGCGCTCGAATTGCTCTCTCGAAGCGACGTGCTTCGAACGTATCGTTTCGACCAAAACTATTGGTTGCGAGTTTCCTCCTGCATGCTTCAGTGGCACGATAAAACCAAAAGCAAGAAGACGAGCGATGAAAACAGACGACTTTTGAAACTCGTATCTTCGTGTATACGCTCGGCAAAGTTTGTAAAAGAGTTACGCCAAAGAGGCTGGAACATATTTTTGATCCTCCGTTCTCGCGGGAGGGATACTAATAAAGAAGAAGAAGAAAACGAAAATGATGATGATGAGAGCGTTTCTTCTTCTTCTGCGCTCCTCGACGAGATCTGCGATAGGTTTAAAGTCGCCGCGTTCGAGTGCAAATCTGGTAGTACTATTACGTAGTTTTTGGTTCGATCAAAATTCCTCATTATTTTTTTATTTCAACACACCAAAAGCAAAAGGATAATTATTATTACTCGTAGTCTAGAATAGTAGTATTAAGATGGTGATGATGATGACGATGATGATGAATGCAGTATCATCATCATCACCATCACTTCATCCCCGTCCTCGTTTTCGTCGCAATCATCGCTTCCTGACCAGAGCGCAGTCCGAAGCGGACGCGAGCACGTCTGCTTCAACAAGCAGCAATTCCTCCAATTCAGAAAAAACGACGGCGACGGGGATGAATTTAGCAACAACAACTCCTGCGTTGTCCAACAAAGACCAGTTCGTGAACTTTTTCCGCACGGCTTTACCGTACATCACCATGCACAAATCATCCGTGTTTGTGATTCACATCCCCGGAAACGTGATGAGAGACAAAAAGTCGAACGTGTTTAAATCCGTCATGCAAGATATCATAATCTTGAGAGAATTAGGGGTGAAGTTAGTGTTAGTGTTAGGTTCGGACTCGCAAATATCGGATTTGACTGCACTGAAAGGAGAGAAGCCAAAGTTTTCGGTGAGCAAGTTTGGAGCGACGAGAAGAATTACGGACGAGTTTTCGTTGGAAGCGGCGATGGAGGCGTGCGGGAGAAACAACATCGCGGTCCAGGCGCAGTTAACGCGAGGACCGGATGTGAGATTGACGAGGAAACACGGCGACCATTATTCGGATACCGGTGGGTTTAGTGGGGATGGGAACAACAGTGGCGGCAGAAAAGAGAACATCAGAGATATCAAAAACAACGGACGAAACTTTCCAGTCGCGACGAGCGGGAATTACGTGTACGCTCGAAGACGCGGAGTCGTCGATGGCGTCGATTACGGGTTAACCGGGGAAGTCGTGAAAATTGACAAGACGTCAATTTTGGAAACTTTAGAGCAAGGCGACGTGGTGCTACTCTCGAGTTTAGGCTTTAACGCCGCGGGAGAGGTTTTTAATTGCGTGTCGAGAGATATCGCAGTCGCTGCGGCCATAGAACTCAACGCGGATAAATTAATCGTTTTACCTGAAGACGGGTATTTACCTCGAGATGAAACGACAAACGGGAAAGTGAAGAGTTATTTCACGCTCTCGGATGCGAAGAAGTGGATGAAAAATTTTGCCAAAGGTACTGAATACGAAGATCTGGTGGAAAACCATCGCGCGTATGCGTGGTTGCGAAGTGGATACGCGAGTAACGGGTCATCTGATGTCCCCGGAAACGGCGGCGCGTCTACGAATACAAAGAACCCGTTTACATCGAGCGGGGAAAATATTCAAGTAAACTCGTGGATGCGCGCGCAAGAGATGGACTACGAGTGGCGCGTGCCGTCGTGCCCGATTGAAATGTGTGCGGCGACGTTTGCGTGCCACTGCGGCGTGAAGCGAGTTCACATGGTGGATCCGAACAAGAGCGGAAGTCTCTTGATGGAATTGTTCACGTCCGACGGCGAAGGAACCATGGTTGCTGGTGATCGATACGAAGGCACGAGAAAAGCTACAATTTACGACTGCATTGGCATTCACGACATGTTACAACCTTTGGCGGATGCTGGCATTGTCGTGTATCGCACGGAAGAAGAATTGAGACGTTCGGTGATGAACGAAAGAGTTTCCTTCTTTGTGACCGAACGCGACGGCAACATCATCGCGTGCGCGTCCTTAACGGAATACGAAAACGGGAAAAGTTACGAAATTGGTTCCTTTGCCGTCGCGAGAGAATACAGACGAGAAGGCAGAGGCGACGCTTTGTTATCGTATTTGGAAGAGCACGCCTCGGAGAAAGGGTGCGAACGCTTGTTTTTATTGACGACGAGAACGGCGGAGTGGTTCACCTCTCGAGGCTTTGAATTCGACGGCGCCGCCGAAGACGAAAGTTCAACCTTACCGAAAGGTAAAGAGGTTGTCAAAGGACGAGGCTCGCTTTTGTTTTCGAAATACATGACTATTGACAGTTTTTTAGAAGAGAGTTAGTTTGAGTGACCGTGGTAAAGTCTATGCAGTTTGATGAAGTATTGAATATATTATTATTGTTAGTATCAAGAATTCTTTGCTATTTCAAGAAAACCTTTTCGCGTTCGGTATCATCACATCTGCGAACCGTTTATTCGCGTCTACTAACTTTGCATTTACCAAGTCGTTCGAATACGCTCTCAACTCTGCGGTTTCTTTCGTCTTTCCAGTTCGAACGTGTCTATCGATGACCCTTTTCGTCGCCTCGTCCACCGGACAGTTGACGTACCACGCCTCGTCGAAACACGTCTCGTCTAAAAGTCTCGACCACGGCTGCTCGGGAAGAAATAAATAGTTCCCTTCCACTAAAATAATCTTATGTCTCTTGTATTCCACGAGAATGTCGTTTTCCACCGGATCGCCTTTCCCGTGATCGAAACTGGGGAAAGAACCGCTCCCGGTTTTCCGTAAGTTCACGATATCGTTCACGAACCTTTCGCTGTCAAAAGTAAACGGCGCGCCTCGCTTCGCCAACGCGTGTTGCGGGTTGTCCATCTTTTCCAGTTGGCTTCGGTAATAGTGATAGCCGTCCATCGGGACAATCGCTATGTCATACGCCGCGCTCTCGTTGTTATTACTATTATTATTAGTATTCTGTTCGTTTTCATTCTCCTCGTTCTCGTCCTCTTCTAACTCCTCGTTTACTCCTCCTCCTCTGTCGCCGCCGCCGCCGCTCGCGGTATTCGCACTCTTCCTTCTTTCGAGTTTTCGAAACTGTCTGCACACTTGTTTCGCGAGCGTGCTTTTCCCACCACCCGGTGGCCCGGCTATTCCGACTATAATTTGCGCGTCTTTACCGCTCGGGTGTAACTCTTTCGCCAAACGTAAGCGTCTCGCGCACGCTCTCGCCACGTCCAGAAACGTCGTCGTGTCGCTTATCGCGTTCGTATTGGCGAAACTTTCCGCAGACGATGGGAGGAACGTGAATTTACTCTCCACTCCGATGATGGTATTACTTTTTCTTCTTCCTCTTCTTCTGTTACTTCTTCTTCTCAACGACGACGACGATGGTGACGATGGCGCGCACCGGTAGCAGCATCCAAAAGTCGTCATCCTCGTCGCTTTTAAAAACTGTGATGACTCTCTCGTTGTGCTTTTACTCGTTCCCTTTGTGCTTTGTTTGTTAGATGAAAGAAATGACGAATTTAA
>Ga0233450_10000351_pt1 | contig 54015 bp, 53 predicted proteins | sample 011ome_30_FD_189956 | JGI IMG/M metagenome (GOLD analysis project Ga0233450, IMG submission 189956) | Coastal salt marsh microbial communities from the Groves Creek Marsh, Skidaway Island, Georgia - 011501CT (spades assembly) | ecosystem: Environmental > Aquatic > Marine > Intertidal zone >... | reverse complement strand
CCATTACAGAGGAATGTATCTCTAGTTCTGATTGATTTTTACTATGCGAGCCTAAATCAAAATCTGTTCTATTAGCAATACCTTCCAACTCCTCAAGACCATGCGGAAACTTATACATTATATCTACAGTAGCTTTTGAGTAATGAGCAAGCTCATCCTTTGGGACATGATATAACTCTAAACTATTTCTGCTGACACCCTGCTCATTCCACCAATTCAACCTTGCTTCAACCCAAGACTCATGCCACTGCTCATCTGTTCCTGGGGTAACAAAAAACTCAAGTTCCATTTGCTCAAATTCTCTTACTCGAAATACAAAATTTCTTGGGGTTATTTCATTCCTAAAAGCTTTTCCAATCTGCGCAATACCAAACGGTAGTTGCTTAGATGTTGAATCTACTACGTTTTTAAAGTTTGTAAAAATATGTTGAGCCGTTTCAGGCCTTAAATATGCAAACGATTCATTGTCCTCAACGGGGCCTACCGAAGTTTTAAACATTAAATTAAAAGGCCTTGGCTCTGTAAGATTATTCGAGCCACAAGATGGGCAGTTTTCAGATTTTAATTGGTCAGCTCGCCATCTAGACTTGCAGTCCTTGCAATCTACAAGTGGGTCAGTAAAGGTATCTTCATGGCCTGAAAATTTCAAGACACTTGGCTTTGTTAATATAGATGCATCCAAACCTTCCACATCATCTCTATCAAAAACCATCTCTCTCCACCATGATTGCTTAAGGTTATTTTTAAGCTCAACACCTAATGGACCGTAATCATAAAGGCCTTGTAAGCCTCCATAGATTTCATTTGATTGAAAAATAAACCCCCTTCTTTTGCAGAGAGCTACAAGTTCTTCCATTGTTTGTGCTGTCAAAATAATCCTGTTTGTTTCATTCTTGAGAAAACTACATTATGCAGTTATTTTAATTATATCTATAGAGTTTTTGTGCAACTCTCCCCATAAAATCCTATAAACTTAGCAAGCAACGGGTGATAATTTAATCAAAAACCATAAATGAAACCAATTTTCTTCATTCTTACCATTTATCCGCTGAGATTTGCATTTCTGGTTGTTGATAGTATGTTTAAAGTTTTGCCCATCAGCGCACTCAAGCTTTTATCACCATTCAAAGTAACTAGAAAAAATTTATCTATTGCATTTCCTGATCTTAAAAACTCCGAGTTAGATTTGCTTGCAAAGGAAAGCTATAGAGAAACAATCAAAAGTATTTATGAAACTTTATACACTTGGTCACGGCCGCATAAAAAAATTATTTATATCACCAAAAGAATTAATAATAGATTTTTATTTAATACGCCAGACCAAAAGGATGGCTTAATAATTTTTGCACTTCATAACAGAAGTATAGATTTTCTATTAAGATGGCTAAGCTCTCAAAGATCTCATATATCTCTTTATAAAAAGATCAAATCAAAACCCATTAATACCTTTGTTAAAAAATTTAGAGAAGAGAGAAATTGTAAAATGGTTGAAACTGGGATAGGTGGAGTAAAAACTATTCTCAACTCTTTAGAAAATAATCAAATGACATGCATGGCATCTGACCAAGTTCCGGCTCGTGGGCTTGGAGTTTATTCAAAATTTTTTAATCACGAATGTTATTCATTTGCACTTGCTCCAAAGCTTGCAAGGAAATCTAAGAAGAGGATTTTATTGTCATACTTATCTTATGAAAAAGACATTGGTTATATTATTAATTTCAAAAAGCCTAGCTCTGAAATTTATTCTGATAGGGGTGTTGATATTATGAATTTAGAAATGGAGGATGAGATTAAAAAATCTCCAGCAGAGTATTCATGGGAATACAAAAAATTTAGAAGACTCTCTCAAGAACCCAAAGATATTTATAAAACTTAACGACGCCAAAAGGCTGGCATGAATAAGACAAGCAAGGTAAAAATTTCAAGCCTTCCTAAAATCATAGCCAAACACAAAACCAACTTTCCAAGCCCGGTAACATTTGCATAGTTGTTTGCCACATCACCCAAACCAGGTCCCAAATTATTTAAGCAAGCACCTACAGAAGAAAAAGCTGTTTCAAAATCCAGGCCAGTTCCAAGCATAGCCATGAGTAAAAACATGAAAACAAAAACATAAATAGAAAAAAATCCCCACACCTTTTCAGCAATTTTTGCATCAATCACCTTGGTGCCAATCTTCGAAGAAAGCACTGCATTTGGATGAATCGTATTCAATATTTCTTTGTATGCCTGATTAATCATTATTAAAACCCTCCAAGCTTTAATACCCCCACCAACAGACTGAGAACACGCTCCCATAAATGCACCAACAAGCAAAAGGTATGGTAAAAAACCAGGCCAAAGCGAAAAGTTTTCTGTTGTAAAACCAGAGGTTGTTACTGCTGAAACAACATGGAAAACAGTTGAACTAAAAGCAGAAAAAATATCCGCATATGAGTTACTTATAATATGATAAATTAATGAAATTGCAATAATTAAAAGCACAACAGATAAGAAAAATCTAAACTCTGAATCATAAAAATATTTGAGAGGCTTTCCTCCAAAAATGGCAGCGTAATGAACTGCAAACGATGCAGCTGAAAGTAGCATAAAAATGATACAGACTGCTTCTATTAGTGCGCTATTAAAAAATCCAATACTTTCATCATGTGTTGAAAACCCACCCCCGGCTACAGTACTTAAGCTGTGTGCAAATGAATCAAAAAAACTCATTCCAGAAAGAAAATATAATGCTGCACAAGCAACGGTGAGACCTACATATATTTTCCATAAAGCCTTTGCACTATCAGTTATTTTTGGAGTAAGTCTTTGGTTGCCATGGCTCCCAGGCAGCTCCATTTTATATAGCTGGCCACCCCCAATTCCTAAGGCCGGCATTACTGCCACTGCCAAAACTATTAACCCCATACCACCAATCCACTGAAGAAGTTGCCTATATAAGAGAATTGATTTTGGAAGATTGTCTAGACCAACAATTGTAGTTGCGCCAGTTGTTGTTATTCCTGAAACTGATTCAAAAACAGCATCGCTGACGTTGAGCCCAAAAAAGTAAAACGGAACCGATCCAGCGCAAGCTAGAACAACCCAGAACAAGGTCGTTATGATAAAGCCATCAGAAATATTAAGAGGTAAATTTTGTTGACGAGCTCCCCCCCATATAGCCCCACCTAAAATTAAAAAAAATAAAAAAGAGTATAAAAATATCTCGCTCTCGGATTCGTTGTAAGTATAAGCAATAATTAAAGGCGGCAAAAATGAGAGACTAAATATTCCGAGCAAAATGCCCAAAAGGTTAAGAATTGATTTGTAATTCATCAGTCTTCTAGAAAAAGATTTTCTATTTTTTCTTTATCCGTTTTTCCGAGAATAAAAACGATAATTCTGTCATATGGTTTCAGAAGCAAGTCTTTTGAATGCATAAATATTTCTTCTCCTCGTATCACTGAGGCAATGACACAGCTTTCTGGAAGAGGAAGCTCAGAAATGGGTTTATCAAAAAAACCTTCAGTAAACTTATTTTTATGAATTATTCCCTCGATTGCTTCCGCACCACTTTGCATTTTAAAAATTACATCTTGGGGAACATCGCCTTTTGCCAGATGCTGCAAAACCATTGAGACAGTAAGTCGTTGAGGAGAGAGAGCTATATCAACAAAATTTTTAGGTAGTATATTTATATAAGTATAATTATTTACAATAATAATAGTTTTTTTGGCCCCAAGTTTTTTTGCAAGAAACGCTGACATAATATTTGTTTCGTCATCGTTCGTTAAAGCGCAAAAAATATCTATGTTTTCTATATTTTCATTTTTTAACAGCTCTTCATCAGATCCCGCCCCTTTTAGGACAATTGTTCTATTTAATTGTCTTGAAAGGGCCTCGCACCTCTCTTGGTCTGGCTCAATAATTTTAATTTTATAGTCACTTTCTAGTTTTTGGGCTAATGTAAAGCCTATTTTCCCTCCACCTACGATCATTATTCGTGATGATGAGGTGTCTTGTAGCCTCATCTCATGAACAACACCGTCAATATCGCTTTCTGCTGCAAGAAAATATATCTCATCATTTTCTTTTATAATTGTTTTTCCATCTGGAATTAATGGCTTTCCTTTTCTATAAATGGCAGGAACATAAGTGTCCGTATCCGGGATATCACTTTTAATGCTTTTAAGCTCCCTGTTTACTAACATTCCATCTTTTCTGGCCTTTACTGATACAACCTTTATTAATCCATTGGCAAATGTCTCTATTTGTTCTGCCCCTGGATGTTTAATTAAGTCTACAAGATGATCTGTTACTTCGTTTTCTGGCCCTATAGCAATATCTATATTTTTTTCACCAAATGCTTTTAATGATTCAAGGTAAGAAGAGTCGGAAAGCCTGCAAATTGTTTTTTTAACATTAAATTTATATTTAGCAATTTGGCATGAAACAATATTCACTTCGTCACTATTGGTAACAGCTAGCAAAATAGTGTCTTCATTTGCTCCAGCTTTTTCAAGCGTTATTGGGTGTGAGGCATGCCCAATTTCTGTGGCTAGATCAAAGTCCTCCTGAAGCTTCAAAAGTTTCTCTTTATTTAGATCAACAATGCTCACTTCATACCCTTGTCTTGAAAGTGTTGAGGCAAGGCTGCTGCCCACCTTTCCAGCGCCAAGTATTAAAATTTTCATTAGTATAAATTAAACCTCTTTTTGTTGAATTGGAAGAATTGCGGAGACTAAATTATTCTTTAAAAAATCTAGCATATGAGTTTGCCGCATCTGATGCAGAAATAATGCGCTTACCAGGAAATTGTAAGTGAGTAATAACTATTGCTGAATCGACTGTTTTTGCAAGCAACCCATTCGAAAAAAATTTAAATCTATCCCCCGAGAGATCAACTTCATTGGTCCTATACTCCTCTAAACCATGAACCTTAATATCAATATTATTTTTTTCAAAAAAAAGTCCTGGCCAACCAATAAACGCCTTATATTTTTGAATTATTTCTTTAGTTGTATCCTTTTGAAAATTTACCCTGCCCGATAATTTATCAATTTTTGAACAATAGCTGGCTTGAGCATTATCTTGGTCGGCGGGAATAATTTTTTTATTTAAAATATTATTAAGATCATTTTTAATATTTTTAATGCATAAAGAAGTGAGTTTTTGCTCAAGATTAATTTTATTATCTGATTCCAAAATATCCGTTTTGTGAAAGCAATAAACTGGTCCCTCGTCCATTCCCTTTGTCATTTTCATAATGGATATTCCGGTCTCATTATCATTATTAAGAATCGATGATTGAATAGGCGAAGCTCCTCTATATTTTGGCAACAGTGAGAAATGTATATTAATTGGAGCAATATTTGGGGCCTCTAACATCCAGTTAGGTAATATTTTTCCATATGCAGAAACAACTAAAAAATCAAAATCTAACGCCTCAATTTCACTCTTAAATGATTCTCCTAGAGTTACAGGCTTAAAAACAGGAATTCCTAGTTTTGATGATTCGGCAGAAACGGGCGATGCTTCCTTCCCCTTGCCCCTGTTAGATCTTTTATCGGGTTGGCTAATAACTCCAACAACATCAAAACCCTCTTTAACTATAGAGCTTAGTATTAGCGCAGAAGATTTTGGGGATCCAGCAAATAAGACTTTCATATTTTATATAAATTCGCTTAAATTCTTTTATTTTCTGCTATTTAGATGCTTTCTTTCGTATTCTGTCTCTTTTTAGAGGTGAAAGATAGTCTACCATTAGTTTTCCTTCTAGGTGATCTATTTCATGCTGAATACAAACCGTTAGAAGCCCAGATGGTTCTGCTTCATGAAAAACACCATTTATATCTTGCCATGTAAGATAAATATTATCTGGTCTGGTGATTTCTTCAGTTACACCAGGAACGGAAAGACAACCTTCTGTAAATGAAAAGAGACTTTTGTCATTTAAAATCTTAAATTCTGGATTAATAAAAATTTTTGGGTCATTTCTTTCTTCTGAAAGGTCCATTACTATAATTCTTTCATGTATATCAACTTGAGTGGCTGCTAAACCTATTCCATTTTCTGCATACATAGTTTCAAGCATGTCAGCTGTTATTTTTTTTAAACTTTTGTCGAATTTTTTAACCGGAACAGCAACCTTTCTTAGCCTGGGGTCCGGAAATGTTAAAACTTTCAATATAGCCATATACACATTATATGTTCATTCTTTATAATCAACATCTTTATTTTTCGCAAAAGGAGCTATTTTATGTCTGATAACATCTCAGTTTCAATATTTATGGGTTCAAAGTCTGATCTGCCTATAGTTCAGTCTGCTTCAGATACATTGAATGAATTTAATGTTTCCCACCGTATGTTTATTCTTTCTGCTCACAGAACTCCAGAAGAGGTGGTTAAGAGAGTCAGAGAATCTGAACAAAATGGAGCGAAAGTATTTATCGCAGCAGCGGGAATGGCTGCTCATCTTGCAGGAGCTATTGCAGCCCAGACCACAAAACCTGTTTTAGGGATACCTCTTGGAGGAGGTGACTTAGATGGGATGGATTCATTGCTTGCAACTGTTCAAATGCCTAAAGGAGTTCCAGTTGCAACTTTTGCAATTGGAAAGTCTGGAGCAATAAATGCTGCTCTGTGTGCAGTGCAAATATTAGGAACCTCAAATGAAAAAATTGCTCAAATGTTAATAGACTATAAGTCTAAAATGCACGCCGATGTATTGGCTGCGAATGAGTCCATTCAATAAAATAATTTGAAAGAATTTTCATGCTCAATCGAGGCATCGAATTGGCTAAAAGCAGGCAAAATATTAATCCATCCAACCGAGGGAGTATGGGGTCTTGGTTGCGATGCATTTAACACCAATGCATGTAAAAAAATTTCAACTCTTAAGCAAAGACCTGATAATAAAAACTTCATCTTGTTGTCCCCATCCATTTCTTTTGCAATAGAACATTCTGCTGAAATAAATGCTTTGCAACAAGAGTTTTTAGAGTCTGTATGGCCAGGACATGTAACTGTTATTTTGCAAGCAAATAACCTAATACCACCAAGCATTAAAGCTATAGATAATACTGTTGCAATAAGAGTAAGCAATCACTTACCTATTATAAACCTTCTTAATTCATTTAATGGATTAATGGTTTCCACATCTGCAAATATCAGCAATCTACCAACCCCTAATTCAATTGATGATATAAAAAAAATATTTAATGATATAGATGTTGCAGTGTATGCTCATGATAACGGAGATGCATCAAAACCATCCTCAATCATAGACTTAAACACCATGGAATATATCCGTGAATAAATTGAATAAAAATAACCTTGCAGAAATTGAATCGAGGCTCAAATCTGTTCAAAAAAACATAGACAAAAAACTAAATTCTTTGAACAAAAAAGATTCTAAACGGGTCGCCGAAACCTGGAATAGAAAACAGGGTGGCGGGGGTTTATCTATAACTATTAATGGAGATGTTATAGAAAAAGCTGCAGTTAATTATTCTTCTATATCAGGAAATAAATTGCCTGCCGCATCATTAGCAAAAAATCTTAAATCAAAACAATCCTCAAAATTTCATGCAGTAGGAGTGTCTGTAATTTCTCACCCAAACAATCCTTTTTGCCCCACCAGTCACATGAATATTAGGATCTTTTTGGAAATTAAAAGAGATGGAACAATTATTAACTGGTGGATTGGGGGTGGGTTTGATTTAACTCCATTTATTCCATCGAAGAAAGATGCTGCATTCTGGCATCAGCAAGCCAAAGAAACATTAGATAGATTTAATAAATCTTACTATAGAAGATTTGCAAAGAATTGTGATGAGTACTTTTTTCTTCCTCACAGAAATGAAAACAGAGGAATAGGCGGTATCTTTTTTGACCAACTACAGCATAAAGATATCGACGCCAGCCTGCATTTATTAGAAGAAACATCTGAATCCTATATTAATGCTTATGAAAAAATTATTTTGGAGCACAGAAATAGTAAATTTTCTAAAGATGAAAAAGATTTTCAGCTATACCGAAGAGGGCGATATGTTGAGTTCAATCTTTTGTTTGATAGGGGTACTAAGTTTGGAATTGAATCCAATGGAAGAGCAGAATCTATATTGGCCTCCCTCCCCCCGTCTGTTTCATGGCCTCCATTAAAATCATCGCGCCTAAAAACCAAAGAAAAAAACTTAATAAAATTTATTAATAAGAGTTGGAGTGAGCGACTCTAATGTCAGGGATAATAAAGTTAGGTGTAATTGGAGATCCAATCAATCACTCGTTGTCACCAAAGTTGCATAAATTATTTGCAGAAAGAGCAGATATAGAAATTGAATACTTGGCTTTTAGAGTGGCTAGCTTAAATTTAGAAAGCTTTATTAAGAACTTTTTTATCGATGGCGGCACAGGGTTGAATGTAACTCTTCCTCACAAAGTAGACTGTCTAAATTCTGCCGATGAATTTTCACCTATAGTAAAAAAAATAGGGGCTGCAAATACATTAAGGAAAGTAAAGGGGTCTAATAAAATTTTTGCCGATTCCACAGATGGGATGGGTTTGATAAAGGGTTTGCAAGAAGCAAAGATCAATACAATTAAGTCTGACATTTTAATTATAGGTGCTGGCGGAGCGGCACAAAGTATCATACATAGCCTTCAGGGCAGTCATCCAAGGGTTATTGCAATTGCCAACAGAACAAAAGAGAAAATCAAGCCAGTGGTGGGCAGGTTTCCCTCTTTGGATACCGATGACTCATCCCTAAACACTCAAGTGGTTGATATAGAAACCTATTTAAATCAACTTGACTATCAAGGCTTTCATACGGTAATTAATGCAACATCGGCTAGAAAAGTATCTGACTTTAAGTGGTGTGAATCACTGCCCATTAAAGGCGCAATAAACTTTTATGATTTAAGCTACAGCATGCTTGATGAGACAACGCCATTTACAAAATGGGCAAGGGATCAAGGCGACATTAATAATGCAAAAAAAAATATTAGTGATGGTTTCGGGATGTTGATTCACCAAGCCGCCCTATCATTTGAGATGTGGACAGGAATAAAACCCCACACAAATATTACTAAATACGAGCTGTTTGATGGGTAAGAACTTTATTAGATTTATTGCTGGTGCTGTATGCCCAAGCTGCAAAGAAGCAGACAAAATAGCGATTACTCCAGATGATAAAACCATTTACTGTCTTAGCTGCGATTTTAAGGAGCATAAACCTCTAGATAAGCCCATAAAAAATTCGAAGGCTAATGATCCAAAGGTCTTTAATATAGAAGATTTTAGGCCTAATAAATCCTAGAATTCCATTGCAATTAAGGCTATTATAGCCTCACAAAAATCAGTTCATTTATAAGCTTTCAAATAAAAAAAGCTTCTAATAAACATAATTTATAGTTATAATTAAATATATCATTTACTTATTTTAAAGGCTTCAAAAGAAGCGAAGGATCGCTAATGTTCAATAAGGCTATTAAAAGCGTCAATAATAAATTTCTTGCAGGGTTAACAGCCATGCTTTCAGGCAATATTTTTGCTGCTTGGGATGATCTAAACATGACAGAAGGGGTCACGGCAATAAGCAAAGAGGTTTTTGATTTACACATGTTAATTTTCTGGATATGTGTAGTTATAGGGCTGGTTGTGTTTGGAATAATGTTTTACTCAATGTTTGCATTTACAAAGAAAAAAAACCCCAACCCAGGCTCATTTCATGAAAATACCAAATTAGAATTAGCATGGACCGTAGTTCCTTTTTTAATTTTAGTTTTTATGGCGATACCTGCCTCGAATACACTCACAAAAATCTATGATGATACAGAGGGTGATATCAATATACAGGTGATTGGATACCAGTGGAAATGGCAATATAAGTATCTAGAAGATGACATAGATTTTTTCCAGAACCTAACAACTGATTGGGATGAAATATATAACAAAACCCCAAAAGGGGAGTTCTATCTAGAAGAAGTTGACGAGGCGGTTGTAATACCTGTAGGCAAAAAAATACGATTTTTAATTACGGCAAATGATGTTCTTCACTCTTGGTGGATGCCAGACTTTGCTATCAAACAGGATGCAATTCCTGGCTTTATCAATACCGCCTGGACTATTGTGGATGAGCCGGGAATATACAGAGGCAAGTGCACCGAGCTATGTGGAAAGAATCATGGATTTATGCCAGTCGTCGTAAAAGTTGTTCCTCAAGACGAATATGATGCGTGGGTTCAAGAGAAAAAAGATGCTGCATTTAGAATGGCGGAATTAACAGAAAAAGACTGGAGCGTTTCTGAGCTGACTGAAAGAGGAGAGGGTGTATATTTAAAAAACTGTGTTGCATGTCACCAAGTTAATGGGCAAGGAATCACGGGTATATTTCCAAACCTAGCTGGTAGTGACATTGTTTTAAATGATAAAGCCAGAAATATTGAGATTTTAATGGAGGGCGTTCAAGGAGCGGCCATGCAATCATTTGCAAATCAGCTTTCAGAAGTTGATATGGCTTCAGTGATCACATACACAAGACAGGCATGGGGCAACGCAGAAAATGGAGATGGTGAAATAGTTGTACCCAAAGATATCGTTGAATACAAAAAACCAAAAGTTTAAAAAAAGGAAGTAATATGAGCGCAGTAATTGAATCCCATAATCATGATGACCATCATCATGGCCCTGCTAAAGGATTAACTAGGTGGCTATACACAACAAATCATAAAGATATAGGATCATTATATCTATGGTTTAGTTTTGCAATGTTCTTGATAGGCGGAGTAATGGCATTGGTTATAAGGGCTGAGCTTTTTCAACCCGGTATGCAAATTGTTGAACCAGAATTTTACAATCAAATGCTGACACTGCATGGGCTGATAATGGTTTTTGGGGCTGTCATGCCCGCATTTGTTGGGTTGGCAAATTGGCTTGTACCAATGATGGTTGGAGCTCCAGATATGGCGCTTCCACGAATGAATAATCTAAGCTTTTGGATACTTCCATTTGCATTTTTTATTCTTCTATCGTCTTTGTTTATGGAAGGTGGAGCTCCTAATTTTGGCTGGACATTCTATGCCCCATTATCTACAACCTATGCTCCCCCTAGTGTTACCTTCTTTATATTTGCTGTTCATATCATGGGAGCATCATCAATCATGGGGTCTATCAATGTGATTGTAACTATTATGAATATGAGAGCGCCTGGCATGACTTTGATGAAAATGCCACTTTTTGTATGGTCATGGTTGATAACAGCATATCTTTTGATAGCTGTTATGCCTGTGCTCGCTGGAGCAGTGACCATGATGCTTATGGATATTCATTTTGGAACAAGCTTCTTTAATGCGGCAGGCGGAGGAGATCCTGTTTTGTTTCAGCATATATTCTGGTTTTTTGGCCATCCTGAAGTTTATATTATGATCCTTCCAGCCTTTGGTATTGCATCTCATATTATTGAGACATTCTCAAGAAAGCAGTTATTTGGATATGCATCTATGGTTTGGGCAATGGCTTCGATTGCAATTTTATCTTTTGTTGTATGGGCACATCACATGTTTACGGTAGGCTTGCCATTAGCCGCAGAATTATTTTTTATGTGGGCCACAATGTTGATTGCTGTTCCAACTGGCGTGAAAGTGTTTAATTGGGTCACCACCATGTTTAAGGGCTCCATTACATATGAAACCCCAATGCTTTTTGCTATAGCCTTTGTTGTCTTATTTACTATAGGTGGTTTTTCTGGATTAATGCTTGCAATTACTCCAGCCGATTTTCAATATCATGACACATACTTTGTGGTTGCACATTTTCACTATGTTCTTGTGCCTGGATCAATTTTTTCAATCATGGCTGCTGTTTATTATTGGATTCCAAAGTGGACAGGAAATATGTATGACGAAAGACTTGGAAAGCTTCATTTCTGGCTTTCATTTATTGGGGTAAATGTAACTTTTTTCCCCCAACATTTCATTGGATTGGCTGGCATGCCCAGAAGAATTCCTGATTATGCCCTGCAATTTGCTGATTGGAATATGATTTCAACTGTTGGAGCATTCTTATTTGGCGCTTCTCAAATTTTGTTTTTATTTATTGTCTTAAAAACTGTTATGGGCGGTAAGAAAGCCACATCTGAGGTCTGGGAAGGCTCAAGAGGCTTGGAGTGGACTGTGGAATCACCCGCTCCTTACCATACATTTACAACTCCGCCAAAGGTTAATTAATGAACGAAGGATCAAAAAAAACAATTAAAACTCTTAGCTTTGCTGTTCTTGGGATGTTTACATTTTCGTTTGCATTGGTTCCACTTTATAACGTTTTCTGTGAAGTAACTGGCTTAAATGGAAAAATTGAATTAAGGGCCACAAATGACAAAAACATTGAGATTGATAATGGGCGTGATATTTCACTCCAGTTTGTTTCGCACAATAACGAAGAAATGCCTTGGACATTCAAACCCTCTGAAGATAACATCAAGATTCAGACAGGAAAGTACCACACAGCAACTTTTTATGTAAAAAATACAACAAATAAAACAATGGTTGCTCAGGCAATACCAAGTGTTGCCCCTTCAAACGCAGCCGCCCATTTAAAAAAATTAGAGTGCTTTTGTTTTGAGCAACAAGAACTCGCTCCAGGCGAAGAAGCCCTATTGCCAGTAAGGCTTATATTTGATGATAAGCTTCCAAGCTCAATTAACAGCGTTGTTCTTTCATACACAATTTTTGATGTCACAGATTATGACAATGTTGAGCTTACTCAACATAGCACCAATGATCACCATGGTCACGACGACAATCATCATGCTCAACATGAAATGGAGCCTTCAATATGAGTTACCAAAAATACTATGTACCTGAGGCAAGTAAATACCCAATTTATCTTGCAACAGCACTTTTCTTACTGGTGATGGGCGCTGCTGGCACTATCAATGATCTTGGAAAGCCAGAAAGTAGCTCGACATATATTCTTTATTCAGGGTTTGCGGTCTTTGCAGTAACTTTATATTTTTGGTTCAGAGCAGTCATTAGAGAGCATCTTGCTGGCCTAGACAGTGCTCAACTACAAAAATCCTTTGTTTTCGGAATGGGCTGGTTTATCTTTTCTGAAGTAATGTTTTTTGCAGCATTTTTTGGCGCTCTTTTCTATGTAAGAAATTTTTCTGTTCCTTGGCTTGGCGGTGAAGGCGAGAAAGGATTGGCTAACATGCTTTGGGAAGATTTTGAAGCATCATGGCCAGTAATGTCTACCCCTGATGCAGGATCTGCATATGTTCTTGCTGATAAAAATATGAGTTGGCCTGGTTGGGACAACGTTTTAAAATGGTTGCCGATATGGAATACAATAGTGCTTCTTAGCTCCAGTGTTACCGTGCATTTTGCTCATCTTGCTCTTAAAAATGATAATAAAAAAAGCTTTAATATTTGGCTTGGTGTGACTGTAGTCCTCGCTTTGATTTTTGTTGGGTTGCAAGCCACTGAGTATTATGAGGCATATGCTCATTATGGCCTTACACTTAATTCTGGAATCTATGGCTCAACCTTCTTTATGTTGACCGGCTTTCATGGCTTTCACGTCATGATGGGTGGATTTATGCTTGCAGTAATGTTGTGTAGATCAGTTTTTTATAACCATTTTGACCCCCATAATCACTTTGGGTTTGAAGCAGCCTCTTGGTACTGGCACTTTGTTGATGTGGTTTGGGTTATGCTATTTCTTTTTGTTTATATACTTTAACTTAAGAGCCAAAAGGAACAGTATTTCCAAGCTCTCCGGTATATAGACCATAAGAAATTAAAACTAGTAATAGAACTGCAAGGCTAACTCTAAACCCAAGGCTGTAAACCGATCGCTTGCCATGCCCTTTGTCCTTGAAAAGAAAAAAGAGACTACTGAACAAGCTTAAAAAGATTAAGATAATAACAGTGTAAATAAGGGGCCTAAGCATAAATACGATTATAGCATTTTTACAATGAGAGATTTTTTAACGATTGAATCCATAAAACACAATAAGGCATTAACAGCTTTTTCCTGTGTGTTCGCAATTATTTTTATTTTATTGGGATTTTGGCAGATAGAGAGAGCTGATTTAAAAGCAAACCTCATCAAGGAATTTGAACTAGAGCAAGCTAAAGCCCCCAAGGCTCTTTCAAGTGCTTCTAGCAAATGGAGCAGAGTTTATATAGAAGGATCCTATGATCCAACAAAGCAAGTTTTAATAGATAATCAAATTAATAATGGCAGAGTTGGCTATAAGGTATATACACCATTTTATTATGGGGAAGATGAAGCAATATTTGTTGATCGCGGCTGGATTCCTCAAGGCAAAACAAGAAGCGACATACCCGAGGTGAGCTTTAATACCACTAAAACACGAATAGTTGGTAGCTTGGTAAAACCTGAGAAGGAGGTTTTAGCCGGCGATGAACTGTTAACCAATCAATGGCCTTTAGTTTCGCAAACTAAGTCACCAAGCGTTATTCAAGAAGCTTACGGAGAAAAGTTTTACCACATGGTGCTTATTTTGGAGCCTGGATCTTTGTTTTTAAAAGAATATCTTCCATTAATACCCTTTGTCATAACACCAACCAAACATTACGGTTACGCTCTGCAATGGTTTACCATGAGTCTTGTTTTGGTAGCTATGTTTATATATGCAATTAAGAGAGAATCATGAGAAGTAAAATTTTTTTAGCAGCCTTATTATTAACTCCGCTTTTAGTTTTATTGATTTCAACCTTATCGTTTCAGTCGGGATACTCACCGAAAAATACTAAAAATAATGGTATATTTTTTGCTGAATATTTTGATGTCACAAGTCTTAACCTGATTGATGGCCAAGCAGATTTAAGGTTTGACGATGGCAAATGGATATTTGGTACCTATGCCTTAAAAGATGCTGGGTTAAAGGAAGCGCTTTATTTAATGCGGCAGATTAATGTGGCTCTTAATAGAGATATCAACAAATTAAAAAGAGTAGTTTTTTCGGAGGAAACTAAAATACCATTAGATCAACTTGTTGATTACCCAAGAACTCAAATTGTTATTGATTCGGAGGGAAAGCTATTTAAAAAGCTTTTAGAAACAAGCAATGAAACATTTTTTCTTGAACAAAAAATTTTTATAATTGATCCATATGGCAGGGCAGTAATGTATTTTCCTGTCTCTATGGACCCTAAATTAATCTTAAAAGATTTAAAGGTATTAATATGAGTTTAGTTAGAGGTCTTTCATTTTTTGGGCTATGTTTTGCATTTGTTGTCATTGCATTGGGCGCATGGACAAGATTAGTTGATGCTGGCTTGGGCTGTCCAGATTGGCCAGGTTGCTATGGCTTTGTTGTTTTTCCAACAACTGAAGCTGAAATCTTAATAGCTGATCAGCGATATCCCCAATTTCCTTATGATATTGACAAAGCAATTCCTGAAGTGGTGCATAGGTACTTTGCAGCTGCTCTCGGATTTCTAGCAATACTGCTCGTTGTTTTTTCTTTTAAATACAAGCTGCCTATTAAAATAAAAGCAATAACATCCTTCCTTTTATTTTTTATTTGTTGTCAGGGGCTTTTTGGTTATCTTACGGTTAGTTTAAAGCTTTTGCCAATAATAGTAACCGGACACTTATTTGGTGGCTTTATTACTTTGAGTTTATTCTTTTATCTATTTTTGAGTACCAGTGAAGCCATTAAAAATCATCAGATTGGACATTTAAAGGCCCTGGGAGGCTTAGCCTTATTTGCCCTTTTAGTTCAAATTTTTTTAGGAGCATGGACAAGCACGAATTATGCTTCTTTAGCTTGCGTTGATTTCCCAACATGTCAGGGTACATATATTCCAGAGATGAATTTTTCTGAAGGATTTAATTTGGCTCAAGAGGTTGGACCCAATTATTTATACGGTTTATTAGATAATGAAGCTAGAGTTGCCATTCACTATTCGCATAGAGTCAGCGCGTTAATACTGACATTAATTTTTATGGTTTTAATTACAAAACTTTGGTTTTCAAATGCAGCGCCTCTTGCATCAACTTTAGGCGTAATACTGGTCACACAGATTTCTTTGGGAATTATGAATGTTGTCTACGTGCTTCCTTTGTACGTAGCTATTGCTCATAATTTAGTTGCAGCACTATTACTTCTAGCAACTCTAATGGTTAATCTTGTGATTTGGAAAGATGAATAACACGATTAAAAATTATTATGAATTATGTAAACCCAACGTAGTTCTGATGATGCTTATCACTGCTTTAGTTGGCTCATTGTTGGCTAGTAAAACTTTGGCTCCACTATCCTTAATAGCACTTGCCATGTTTGGTATTGGTTTATGCGCATCTTCTGCGGCAGCAATTAATCAGATTATTGATAGAAAAGTAGATGCTAATATGAATAGAACAGAAAACAGGCCCATCCCTTTGGGAGAGGTTAGCCCCGTAAATGCCTCAATCTTTGCATTTGTATTGGGCTCTTTTGGTGTGCTTATTCTTGTGCTATATGTAAACGCGCTAACAGCAATGCTCACCTTAGCGTCCTTAATAGGCTATGCATTTATATATACAGTTTATTTAAAAAGAGCAACACCACAAAATATTGTTATTGGCGGGCTTGCTGGTGCTGCCCCACCTCTATTGGGGTGGACTGCAGTCACAAACTCCATTGACCCAAATGCTCTTTTATTGGTGTTAATTATTTTTGCATGGACTCCTCCACACTTTTGGGCTCTTGCTATTCATCGAAAAGATGATTATGCAAAAGAAAATATTCCAATGCTGCCAGTGACTCACGGGGTTCCATTTACAAAACTCCAAATTATTCTTTATACAATTATCTTGATTCTTGTAAGCATATTACCCTTTGTTGTTCTTATGTCAGGAATTTTTTATTTGACGTCAGCACTAATACTTGGTTTTATTTTTTTATACTATTCAGTGCGTTTGTATCTTAGTTCAAATAACGATCTTGCTTTTCCGACCTTTGCTTACTCTATCTACTATATTTTTCTTATCTTCGCAGCATTGCTAATCGATCACTATTTAATTTAATCATGAGCAAAAACATTAAAATTTCACTAGCTTTAATCATTTTATTCATGGCTGCAGTTTTATCCTTGTTTATCAATAAACTGACCACCCCAAGGTACCTATCTGCCCCCGAGCTTTTGGTAAATGGCTACTATCAATTTCCAAATCCAAAAGAGTTTTCTGATTTTAAAATATTTACAGGCAACAACGTCGCACTCGATAAGGATATGTTCAGAGAAAAATGGACTTTGATATACTTTGGGTATACTCGATGTCCTGCAGAGTGCCCGGTTGCGATGTCTTTAATCAAAACCCTTTACTCAACTTTAGAATCAAAAAGTTTTTATTTGGAAGACAAGCAGGTTCTTCTTGTAACCATTGATCCTGAAAATGATTCTCCAGGTGATGTAGATCAATACGCCAAAGCTTTCAATGAATCATTTATAGGAGCTAGGGGCGAAAGACCTATGCTTTTAAGCATGGCAACACAATTAAATGTGATGGTTGTTGAGCCCCCAAAAAATATGCACTCTAGCCACATGGAACATTTAGAGAATCATTCCAACAATATTTTATTAATAAACCCTGACGCCCAGTATGTTGGTTTTTTTAGACCCCCATTTGATGAGGAGAAGTTTGCTCTAACTTACCAGTCGGTTGTCACACCTCGTTAGCTCTCAAGATACTTATTTCGCAGTTTTTGAATATCTTCATCAGAAATATTTAAACCAACTCTTATAAAATTTTCTAAACTGCCATATTGTTCTTCAGCTGTTTCAAAGGCCGTTTCAATATATATTTTTTCAACACCTATCAAGGGACGTAAAATTTCAGCATCGGCCTGATATAAGCTCATTAATTCTATTTGATTCAAAATCTCTTCAATTCTTTCTTTTGTAAAAGCATTGGTTTTCATATAGTCATTAATTACATCTTCTCTAGAAACGCCCAAAGCAATAAGGGTTATTGCTGCAGCAAAGCCAGCTCTATCTTTGCCTGCTGTACAATGAAAAAGGGTTGGAGCATCTTCATCAATCAACCCTCTTAAAAAATCTTCATATACACCGTTGTAGTCAGTTACAAACTCTTTGTTTGCATCTATCAAAAAGCTTTTGACTTCTTTATCAGTCTCGCCTTTTAAAACAGCTTCAATTTTTGATCGCATAGCCCCATCAACACTAATAGGCATTTCAATATACTTAATTCCATCAGGAATAATGTTTGGATCTTCAATTTTTTCAGCCTCAGATCTAAAGTCTACAATTTTTTTTATGCCAAGATTTTGTAAATATTGTTGATCAGTTTCTGAGATATCGCTTAGTTTATCTGAGCGAAATAGCATGCCCCATTTAATAGATTTGCCATCAGTGGTTTTATATCCCCCAAGCTCTCTTGTGTTATGCGAGCCATCCATGGGAAGCAATCTGAACTCCTCATTTTTAAAGGATTCATTATCTTTGTGTAAAGGTCTATCCATAATATCTATTGTTTCCGAGCATTGAGTGAAGAGCATGCAAAGGAATAAAATTCCTGCTTTCTTAAACATCAATAATTACCTTGCCTTTAGCCTTTCTGTCTTTTAGATGCGCAATGGCGGCCGCAGATTCCGCAAGAGAAAATCTATCAGAAATTTCAGGATTAATTTTGCCTGCAGCATGAAGGCTAAATAGTTCTTGAAAATTTTTCATATTTTCATCTGGAAACATGGTCGTCCATGCACCCCAAAAAACACCCACTATTTGACATCCTTTTAAAAGAGCAAGATTTAAGGGTGGTTTAGGAATTTCTCCTGCTGCAAATCCTATTACAAGAAACCTGCCTTCCCATGCCATGGCTCTTAAAGCTGGCTCACTAAAAGACCCTCCCACTGGATCATAAATCACATTGGCTCCAAGCCCTCCAGTGAGCTCTTTAATTTTGCTCGAAAGTTCTTTTTGTTGATCTCGGTCGAGGCTGCCAGAAGGATATACAAAAGCCTCATCAGCTCCATGTTCCAAACATATTTGAATTTTTTCTTCAGACGAGGCTGCTGCAATTACTCTTGCACCCATTGATTTACCAAGCTCCACAGCACTCAAACCCACACCACCAGCAGCCCCAAGCACCAATAAAGTTTCTCCTGGTTGGAGATTTGCCCTTTGCTTTAATGCATACAAGGAGGTTCCGTAGGTCATGGGCAGAGCGGCCGCTATAGGAAAATCCATTTCTTTTGGAATTAAACTTACTCTTGCTGCTTCAACAACAATTTTTTCAGCAAAACAACCATTTCCCGCCATAACAAAAACGTGATCGCCTATGCTACAAGAATCCACACCTTCACCAATTTCAGCAACTACCCCTGAACACTCTGCTCCAGGGATAAATGGCATAGGGGGTTGAAATTGATATAGCCCCTGAATCATTAGGACATCTGGAAAATTTACACTGGCAGCTTTAACCTCTATTAAAACCTCACCAGCGCCAGGTTTTGGATCGTCCACTTCAGTAAAAATTAGTTTTTCTGGACCTGCTAATTCTACACATTGCAAAGCTTTCATTGTATTTCCTAGATTGATGAATTATATAATTCTACATATTTATTAATGTCCATGCCCACATTTTCATTAAGAATTTTTAAATCTTCCAGAGATTTATCAGCGTTGCTAATAAATTTTGAGAAATCATCATTAGCAAAAGATTTTTGCTTCATCGAAATTTTCTTGCTTTGCATTAGACCATACTGTTGGAATGATAAATTTTGAGAGGCCATCTCGCTGATAATCCTTTCGCTCGGCAGTAAATCTATACTCATTTCAACATTAAAAGCATTTGAATATCCTGGACAATATTTATCCATTGCAGTTGCAACTTGTTCTAGCTCTTCGCGGAAGATCTTTTTTAATTCCTTGAGTGGAGTTGCGACCCCATTTTTTTCTAATTGGACCTCTTTTGATCTTCCATTTTCAACCATCGTTTTCTGGTTGGCTCTTATCTCTTCAAGCTCTTTATCTGAAATCTGAGGGCTTTCAGAAATTAGTGAGTGCATTATAAAAATGTCTAAAAGCTTAATTTTATTCTCATCAATGCCTTCAGGAATAAAAGGGTTAATATCAACTCCCCTCAATTCTAAGTACTCTATTCCTTTGTTTTTTAAAAGGGTTGCTGGACGAGATCCACTCGGGCCAGATCTTTTTGGCCGAACTGTGTCATATAACTCGTTTTCAATTTGCAAAATCCCAGAAGATATTTGTTGTGGAATGCCATGCTTATCAATTAATCCAATATCTTCAAAGCTTTTTACTGGAGTTTTAATACCCCTGATTATTGCATCTATAAATTCATCTAAGTTGTTATAGTTAATCTTTAAAGCATTCTGCATTTTGCTTTGATAACCAACTTCACTCATTCTTAAAGAAGTTGCAGCGGGTAAAAATAAATCATTGTCTCCATATTTTGCTAGTGAATGCTCCCTATCCAGCAAGTAAGACGCATGGGCAATAGGAGATGCGCCGAGGCGCTCTAATAAAAACCAAAAATTCCTTTTTATATTCCTTATCGCTCCAAGATACTTTTCGTTTATAAAGTTTTGATCAGGGCTATGAGTTAATGCGCCCCACGAACCCTCTGATAAAGAAAAGTTATAGTGGATACCTGATACGCACTGCATGATAGATCCATACCGCAATCTCAAACCTTTTCTATATATATGTTTTAACATTCCGCTATTAGAGTTTCCATATTCGGCAATTCTAATTTCTTGTTCATCCTGAAATGCACAAGGCATGGAGAAATTCCATAATATTTCATCCCCCATTTCGCTATAAAGAAATTTATGCAGAAGACTAATATGTTTAAAAAGCTCCTCAGCAGACTCAAAAGTTGGAGTAACAAGCTCAACAAGGGCTTCTGCAAAGTCTGTAGTAATATCTTTGCTTGTTAATGGAGATCCTAGGTTTTCAGGATGATTGTCTTGAGAAATTTTTCCTTCCTGAGTGATGCGCAAAGATTCCCTTTCAATGCCTCGCAAAATTTTAAGATTCTCAAAAAATCCTCTTTCTTGATGGTTTTTTAAAGAGCGCTGGAACGCCTCTGTGGTCATAGGCTTATGCTAAATTGACGGGCCCGCTGCAACTATTGCTTCACTTACTGAGAATTTTTTAAAGTTATTTTGAAATTGTTGGATAAGGTTTTTAAGATATTTTTCATATTGACTCTGATCTGACCATGTTTCTTTGGGGGTTAAGACCTTTGGGTCCACTCCCTCTACTGCCACAGGCACTTCTAGGTTAAGACCATCAATATGGGCTGTTTGAACATTATCTAATTCACCATTTTGAATGGCATTAACTATCCTTCTGGTAGTCGGGATATCAAACCTAGAGCCAATACCATGCGGCCCTCCAGTCCACCCAGTATTTACTAAAAAGACTTTAGAGTTAAATGCTTCTATTCTCTTCATCAAAAGGTCCGCATATACGCCGGCAGGCCTAGGGAAAAAGGGTGCTCCAAAGCATGTAGAAAATGTAGTTCCAATGGATTCAGTCGAGCCTACTTCAGTCGAGCCAACTTTAGCAGTGTAGCCACTTAAAAAATGGTAGGCAGCCGCTTCTTTTGAAAGAATTGAAACAGGAGGAATCACACCAGTTAAATCGCAAGTTAAAAATATGACTGTTTCAGGCTCACCTGCAGCATTGGATTCAATAGCATCATCAATGTGTGAACGAGGATAACAACAGCGCCCATTTTCAGATAACGATGTATTAGAATAATCAGGCGTTCCATTCTCATCCAAGAAAACATTTTCAATTATGCTGCCATGCTTTATTGCTTTCCATATAACAGGTTCATTTTTTTCAGAAAGATCAATGGTCTTTGCATAGCAACCACCTTCAAAGTTAAATACTGTACCAACACCCCAGCCATGCTCATCATCGCCAATGAGAGAGCAAGTAGGATCTGCAGAAAGAGTTGTTTTTCCAGTTCCAGAAAGGCCAAAAAATAGTGACACCTTACCATCTTTGTTTACATTTGATGAGCAGTGCATGGGCAAAACATCCTTTTCTGGCATTAAGAAGTTTTGAACAGAAAACATAGATTTTTTCATTTCACCAGCGTATTTCATTCCAGCCAGAAGCACTTTTCTAGCTGCAAAGTTGATAATGACACAGCCTTCTGAATTTGTTCCATCTACTTCTGGCACACATTCATAATTTAATGCGCTCATTATCTGCCACTCTTTTTTTGCTTGAGGATTAAACTCTTCAGGAGTAATGAAAATTAGTTTTGAGAACATGCTGTGAGAAGCACTCTCGGCGATAACATTGACGGGGATATAATGATCTTCATGTGCTCCAACATGCACTTTTGATAGATAGCGATTTTTCTCTGCCAAATATGTATCAACCTTGTCCCAAAGAAGAGAAAATTTAGTTGCATCAAAGGGCCTATTAATTTCACCCCAGTCAATAAGATGGGAAGTGCTATCCTCTTTAACTATAAATCTGTCGTTTGGGCTTCGTCCAGTCCGCGCTCCGGTTTCTAAAGCAAGAGCACCATTGCTTGCAATTGTCCCCTCACCATTTTCAATTGCTGCTTTAATTAGGTCTTCGGTATTTAATTCAAATATTTCAGCCAAGGCATTATTTTCCATAATATTTTTACTTTTTTTGATTCTACAATATTCTACCTCGTTGAGAGAAGCATAACCTGAGAATTATCTGTAGTGGATTTGAAAATATTTACTAATTATTGTCAATAATCATTTAATTAACGATTTAAAAGCTTTTTATGGAAGTTTATTATGTAGCTATACTACAAATTTATGATTTTGATGGTTTTTTTAATAAGAAGAAAAAATTATAACAACACAAGAAAGCAAAGAAAATAAAAGCCCATTCAGCAAAGTTGAAGATAAATCTCCACTCATACTCAGCACAATTACCATCACCAAGTAGAATGGTTTGTATTACTTCAAATATTGGCAGGGCATCCATTAAAAACTCCATGGGAGGCGCACAGGCTGGAACTTGATCGCTAGGAATATTTTGCAAGTAAATTTGCCTGCCAGCAATCACCCCTCCGCCTATGGAAAATAAGCCCGCAAATAATAGAAGAACCTTTTTTATGATCAAATAGAGCCCTGGAATGATCATAAGAGCTCCACACAAAGCAATAAATCCAAAAGACCATCGCTGAAGAATGCAAAGAGGGCACGGATCATAGAAGCCAATAACTTCAAAAATATAAGCACTCAATATTAATCCTAACCCGAGACCAACATTAACAAGGGGAGGTAAAAGAAGAATTTTTTTTAGGACACCCATATTTTTTTAATAAGCATTAAATACATGATGATCTTATATTATCCATGGCTTATATAAAAACCTAATGACATAATAAATTTTTATGAATATTCCAGCAAAAAAAATCTTTTTGATAGATGGCTCATCTTATTTGTACAGAGCCTATCACGCTATGCCCCCACTCACCACATCAACAGGTCTTCCGACAGGAGCTGTAAAGGGAGTTACAAATATGCTGAGGAATTTGCGCACAGAGAATCCTGATTCACATTATCTTTCAGTGTTCGATGCGAAAGGAAAAAATTTTCGTCACGACATCTATAAAGACTATAAAGCCAATCGCCCTCCAATGCCTGATGATTTAAGAGAACAACTTTCACCTTTAAAAGAAATATGTAATGCCATGGGGATGCCCGTTATTGAAATCCCAAAAGTGGAAGCCGATGATGTCATTGCTACCTTGGCAATGATGGGATCTCAGCAGGGAATACCCATAGTTATATCTTCATTAGATAAAGATCTCATGCAACTGGTTGAAGACCCATTGATAACTATGATGAATACGATGAATAATCAAATTTATGATGTTGCTGGTGTACAAAAGAAGTTTGGTGTTCACCCTAATCAAATAATAGACTATTTAGCTCTTGTTGGAGATGCATCTGATAATGTTCCTGGCGTTCCTAAGGTAGGACCTAAAACTGCTGTTAAATGGCTTGATGAGTTCAAAAATCTTCAGGGGATCATAGATAATGCAGACTCACTAACGGGAGTTGTGGGTCAGAATTTTAGAGATTCAATCCCCAATTTAGGCAGGAATATTGAGCTAGTAACTTTAAAAAAAGATGTTGATTTAAAAGTTTCTCTTGAGAACTTGCTAGAAGCTAAAGAGAATCAAGATGAACTAAATAAACTCTTTGCATCCCTTGAATTTAAAACTTGGATAAAATCTTCGCCAGGCTCAAGCAGCTCAAATTCTAAAGCCCCAAAATCAAAAAAAGAGTATCAAACAGTTTTTACTGAAAATGAATTAAAAGCTTGGGCCAAGAAGATTGATAAGTGCAAAGCCTATGCGATCGATACCGAGACCTCTTCTTTGGATACAATGACAGCAGATCTAATAGGCATATCATTGGCATGTGATGAGGGAGAGGGTTGTTATATACCCATCAAACACTTCTACGATGAGGCCCCTAAACAATTGCCGCTTAATTTAATTCAAAAAATTTTAGGCACCACCATTACAAAGAATCAGAAAAAATTAGTAGGCCAGAATCTTAAATTTGATTTACCTATTTTAAATAGACATGGCATTAAAGTAGATGAGTTCCTTGCAGATACTATGTTAATGTCATATGTCCTCAATAGCACCGGCACAAGACATGGGCTAGATAAAATGGCTGTATATTATTTAAATTATGAGCCTATGAAATATGAGGAAGTTGCCGGTTCAGCATCAAAGCAAATTAATTTTGCTCAGGTTAAGATTCCGGCCGCAACATTTTATGCTGTAGAAGATGCCGATATAACCCTGAGGCTTTTCAATCACCTAAATGGTTTACTTGAAGATCAACCTAAGCTTAAAAATCTACTCAAATCTATTGAATATCCAATGCTTCGATCTCTTATTAAGGTTGAAACAAATGGGGCAAAGATTGATGCAAGGATGTTGGCAGAATATTCAGATGAGCTAGCCATTAAGATTGAAGAGCTATCTCTGGCTGCATTTAAAATGGCTGGAGAAGAATTTAATATGGATTCGCCAAAGCAACTTGTTGAGATTCTTTACAATAAACTAAACTTGCCTGTTCTGAAGAAAACTCCTAAAGGTCAGCCCTCAACCAATGAGGATACGCTTCAAAGACTGGCTGAAGAATACGACCTTCCAAAAATTATTATTGAATACAGAGGTTTGGCTAAATTAAAATCTACCTACACGGACAGCCTCATAAATATTCAACACCCAGTTTCTAAAAGGATCCACACATCCTATCAGCAAGCTGTAACCTCAACAGGAAGGTTATCCTCAACAGAGCCCAATCTTCAAAACATTCCTATAAAGACAGCAGAAGGAAGAAAAATAAGAGAGGCTTTCATAGCTGAGAAAGGCAATGTATTGATTTCAGCTGACTACTCACAAATTGAACTAAGAATCATGGCTCATCTATCCGGAGATAAGAATTTAACCCATGCATTTAACAACAACATAGATGTTCATTCAGCCACTGCTTCAGAAATATTTAATATTTCCCTTGAAGAAGTTACTCCCGAGCATCGAAGAAGCGCTAAAGCAATTAATTTTGGATTAATTTATGGCATGTCTGCGTTTGGACTCACTAGACAACTTGGGATTCCTCGGCATGAAGCTCAAGCTTACCTTGATAGATACTTTGAGAGATACACGGGCGTAAGACAGTATATGGAAAGCACAAAAGAACTGGCCAAGAAAAATTTATTTGTTGAAACTATTTTAGGAAGAAAGCTCCATGTGGCAGCCATTAATGATTCTAATGGATTGAGGCGTCAAGCAGCAGAAAGAGCAGCCATCAATGCTCCATTACAGGGCTCTGCAGCAGATATTATTAAAAAGGCAATGATTGATGTTGATTCATGGATTGGAGATGGTAATCAAAAAATTAAAATGATCATGCAGGTACATGATGAGCTAATTTTTGAAGTAAACAAAGGATTTGTTGATGAGGCTCTTGAAAATATTACAAGCCTTATGGAAAATTCAGTTAAATTAAATATTCCTTTGATAGTGGATGCAAATTCAGGAGCAAATTGGAACGAAGCTCACTAGCCGTTTAGCCAGAAATAGTTCCAGACCATATTAATGGCTTTTTAACCAATCGTTCTTCTGGAGCCAGTATCTTGATTCCATATTCTTTGCGCAAGTCACAAACCTTATGATTCATATAAGAGTCAGGCGAGACAAAAGGCCATTTTTTATTCATTTGCTTAGCTCGCTTCCATATCGTTAATTTAATAGGCAGGAGCTTAATAGCGGTCATAAAGAGTTTAAAGTAGCCTGGATCATGCCAAAAATCTTTATATAGTTGTTTGATTTCTGGGAGTTTATTGTAGGCAAGCAATTCCTTTAGCTTCCATTTTGTAGCTAAAAATACCCATGAATCTAACATTGACTCTTGCTCTATTGAGGTATCAAGACCAAATATTACATGAGTTACATCGTGATCTCTTATAATTGTTGAGCCAGGCTCATCAATAAGCTGTTTTTTCCCATTCGCCCTAAGGTACGCTCTGTACTCATCTAAACCTTGAGCAAGAGTGACATCACAGTTTTGAGATTGAAAAGATAAATTAGTCATCCTTGAACTCTAGCAGAACCTTCCCGAGTTTTTCAAATCCAGTTTCTTTTGAGGATGAAATTGCTAACACATCCTTAGCATTGGTTGCTTTGCTAACTTGTTGAACTGTTTTTATTAAAATATTTTTAGACACTTTGTCCGATTTAGTTAACACAGGAATGTAAGTTACCTCACAACTTTCGCATAATTCAATCATTTCAAGGTCAGTTGGTTTCAGGGGATGCCTGATATCCATAAAAACTATTACTGCTTTCAAGGCTTTTCTGTTTTCAAAATATTTGCCCAATAATGGCCCCCAATCTTTTTTTCTTGAGTGACCAGATTTGGCAAAACCATAGCCAGGCAAATCAAGAAGTTTAAAATTATCCTCTACCTCAAAAAAGTTAATTTCAGTTGTGCGGCCTGGGGTTTTGCTGATTCTTGCCAATTTTTTATTTTTTGTAAGAGCATTTAATGCGCTTGATTTTCCAGCATTTGATCTTCCAGATAATAAAATCTCAACCCCAGTATCTTGGGGAAGGTTTTTATACTTTGTTACTCCAAATAAAAAAGCAGTATTTTTGAAAGGATTTTTCATAAGATCATTTATCTCAGGCCATGCACGACATATAATATGCCTTCTTAACAACAACGTACAATTTATGTTAAAAACTTATTTTATCATTGGCACAAGCATGGTCTCATTGGCCTTAACAGCAGCTGACGTTAAGATGCCTGATTTGCTAGCCACTGGAGATGCTCAGGCTGGAGCTGCATTAGTTGCAACATGCTCGGCTTGTCATGGAGCTCAAGGTCAAAGTATCAATTCTGATTGGCCCAGTCTTGCAGGGCAAAACCAAAGATACATAAGCGATCAACTGAAATACTTTCAACAAGGCGATCGTGAAAATGCCCTAATGATGGCAGTCATACCATATCTCAAAAGTCTTTCAGATTCTCAGCTTCTAGATATAGCAGCTTTTTATAATTCTCAATCTCCCGCGGTGGGTCAAGCCAAAGATGATCCTGAGTTACTGGCATTAGGAGAAAGTCTATACAGAGCTGGAGATTTGGACAGGGGAATACCCGCTTGTACTGCATGCCACTCAGTAAACGGCGCGGGTAATGACCAAGCAGGGTTTCCAAGGGTATCAGGTCAACAAAAAGGCTATTTAATTTCTACACTTAAAGAATACAGAAACCTTACAAGGGATGCAGGTGATTACTCTTTAGTAATGCAATCAGCATCTCAAAACTTAAAAGATTCAGACATTGAAGCTTTAGCTAACTACATGCACGGACTTTATCAACAATGAAAAAAAATATAATTTTATCCTCTTTTTTATTACTCATTATTTCTGTCTCTATGGCTGCAGAATACCGACTCGGAAGAGACTATGGCTCCCTATCAAGACCGCTGCCCGTGAAAGAAGACGGAGTGGTAGATGTAGTGGAGGTATTTTGGTATGGCTGCGGAGCTTGTTATAACCTTGCTCCAGTTTCTGCTAGGTGGGCCAAAGAGTTAGACTCATCTGTGAATTATCAAAAAATGCCTGTGACATGGGGCCCTGTCCATCAGCTCCATGCAAAACTTTTTTATACCATTGAGGCGCTTGGAATTGGAGACACTGCCCATGCAGCAGTTTTTACTGCAATACACAAGGAAGGAAATTTTTTAGCCAGCGAGGGCGCAATCTTAGAGTTTCTTGAAAAGCTTGGCATGGATAGAAGCGAGACAATCAAGTATTTGAATTCTTTTTCTGTCAAACAAAAAGTTAAACGCGCAATAGAGCTTTCCAAACAGTTCAAAGTTACCGCAACACCAATGATTTTTGTGGATGGACAGTATAAAATAGAGGCCAAAGGAGGCCACTCAAAAATGCTTAAAGTGGTTGATCATGTGATCGAACTTCAAAAACCAGTTTCTTAGCAAAGTTTAAAAAAATTATGAAAAAATTTATTCCAATATTTGTTGTAACTTTAGCAATTGTTCTATTTTTTAATGGAAAAAAATATGATGATCTTGTTAGTTCAAGGCTCAACTCTTCAATTGCAGTCTGTTTGGAAGGTCAATCTTGTGGACAAGCTACTGCTATGAACGTTGCAGCAGTTGGCGGAGCTAGATCTGCAGAGTCGATTTATACAACAGGTTGCGCTGCTTGTCATGATGGTGGTGTTGCCGGAGCTCCGATGATGGGTAACAAGAGCCAATGGGAAGCACGTCAAGCTAAAGGCTACGAAATGCTAGTGAATAATGCTTATAATGGGATTAATGGGATGCCGGCCAAGGGCCTTTGTGCAGACTGCACCAAAGAAGAAATAGGCATAGCTGTTCAGTACATGCTTGATACTATCTAGTCTTAGGCCCTTCTAACAATTCCTCAAGCTTAGACACTCTTTGCTCAAGTCTTTTAGCTAAGTCTTTCAGAGCTTCGTATTCTTCGCCAGAGACATAACCTTGTGATTTTGCTAGCTCAGCAAATTTATCCTTTAATTCATTCTGAATAATCTTTATATTGGGTTGATCTGTATTTTCAGAAAACTCATTAACTTTGTCACGAACAATGCTTACAAAAGCATCGAAAGAATCTTTAGTTGCCATAATTATCCTCAACTAGACTTATAAATTGGGACCATTTATTAAATTGAATCGGCGGGCATTCATCAATATCCCAAGCATGATTATTTAAATTAAACCAGGCTGTATTAATTCCCAACTCACGCGCCCCCAAGACATCATTGACTGGATGGTCTCCTACATGGAGAGTATTATTAAAATCAACTTGGGAAAGCTCGCGCGCCCTTACAAAGTGACCTTGAGCAGGCTTATTGCTTTTTACATCCATAGAAGACACTGAAAAATCAAACAGATGGCCTATGCCTAATTTATTCACATCTGCATTTCCATTAGTAAGGACACCAAGCTTATATTGAGCAGACAATTTTTCTAAAACAGTTATTACATCTTCATAGAAAGTCACTTTGTGTCTTTCTCCTAGGAAGAACATATAAGCTTCTTCTATAAATTTATTTAAAGCATTTGGATCGTTAAAAAATTTTTTTGTATGGTGAGCAATTGTTTTTTTTCTTAACATCCCCAGATCATATTCTAAGGTTGAATCTTCTCTAACTAGCTCACTTCTTATTTTCATAAAATCTTCAAAAGTTCCCCAGTCAATTTTTTCTCCAATCTTATCTTCAGCCCATTTTCTAGAATTATTTTCTGCATTAATAATTGTGCTTCTGATATCCCAGAACGTATCATCTAAATCAAAGGTAATAAGTTCAATCTTAGACATTTTTCTTATGCGCTCTAGGATGAGATTTTTCATATACCTTAATTAGATGTTGGTAATCCAGCCTAGTATATATTTGTGTGGTAGATAAGGAGCTATGACCAAGCAATTCTTGAATGCTTCGAAGGTCTCCACTGGATTCAAGCAAATGTGTAGCAAAACTATGCCTCAACATGTGAGGATTTACAGGAGGGAGGCCTTGCATAATTGCTATGTTCCTAATTTTTTCCTGTACGCTTCTAGCAGATATTCTTTTTCCTCTCAGATTAACAAACAAAGAGTTATCTTTGGTTGAGAGCTTCTTTCTTTCACCAATCCATTCATCGATTGCTTTGCGAGCATAGCGGCCAACCGGCACAAGTCGAGTCTTAGACCCTTTTCCCAATACCCGTAAAAAATTTTTATTATCTTCAAAATCATCCAAATTTGCATTGACAGCCTCTGAGACCCGAAGGCCACTTGAGTAGATTAGCTCGATAATGGCTATGTCTCTTTTTTCTTGAACATTCTTCGGCTTAAAATTAAGGAGTTGTGAAACTTCTTCAGGAGATAAAATGCTCGGAAGATGACTTGGAGATTTTGGGGAATTAATCAAATCAAATGGAGAATTTGTTATCAAACCGCTCTTTTTTAAATAATTAAAAAAACCCTTGGCAGAAGAAATATGTCTTTGAATGGAGCGCGCGCCAACATTGTGCTGAAAAAGATCAGCAATCCAAGCCGAACAAATTTCTTCTGTGAGCTCATTAAAAGAATTAATGCCAGAGATTTCTAAAAATTTCGAAAGTTTATTTAAGTCTCTTTGATAGGAGCTGGTTGTATTTTTACTTAAGCCTTTAATGGTTTCTAAAAAATCTAAATAATCATAAATTAGTTTGTATAAAAAATACTTTGCTTCATTCATGCCTCTTTTGACTCAAGGACCGTGACAATAATATCTCGGATATACTCTATGAATGTTGTATCTCCGTCGCCAAGGTATTTAGTGGGTTCATTGGATCCAATCTTCAATAGCCCAAAACCACTTTTTAATTTCATGACGCTGATTACAGCAGATTTAACTGACTCGCTAGAAAAAAATGCATTCATTTTCTCTTTTGACAAAGGCCCCATATGAATGGCATCTTTATTCATATCTAAATTAGTTTTATTTTCAAGTTCTTGTAATTGAGAGTCTGTGAGAATTTCTAAAATACATGAATCAATTTCAAAGTTCTGTTCAAAGAATAGCTCAACCGTCTTCTTCACTTCATCAAAATCTTTGGCGGCAATTACTGATAAGGTTAAATTTTTTGATTTAAAAAAGAGCTCTTCATTTTCCTTGCCAGTTGATACAAAGCCCGAAAGCATATCCATTAACCTTGACTGTTCATCTCTTAGTTTTCGTACTTGCATTTCAAGCAAGGAGGTGGCGCCTTGAGCGTCATGTTTAAAGCTTAGCTCACTTACCAGAGATTCTCTCGAGAGAAAGAAATCCTTATTTTCCAACAAGTAAAGCTCAACCTCTTTGGCATCTAGTTTTTTAGCCATATTCCCTCACAAATAAATTCAGCCGGACCAACCATTTCAAGCTTATCATTTATTTTTCTGAGACTCAGCTCGCCTCCAGCAGAAATGATTTTTATAGAGGATTGATCATTGATATTAAAGCTTGCAGTTGCTGCAGAAGCAGAGCCACATGACAAAGTTTCTCCGGCTCCAGCTTCGTTAGTTCTTAGCTCAAGTTTTTTTGGCAGTTTGGCAAATAGAGAAATATTTACATTCTTAAAAAATTGCTTTTTTCTAATCTTTGCAGAAAGGCCATCAAGATCATAAGCAAATACTTTTTTTGTTTCTATAATCAAATGCTGATTCCCAGCGTCTATAAACTTATATTTTTTTAAACCACATCTTTCTAAAAACTTAGCTTCTGGCTTTGGAAGTTCTTTTTGAACGGGACAGTCCAATACCACCTTAACTTTTTTAGAGCTCATTGGCTTGATTAACATTGGCTTTGATTTAGTGCCCAACAATATGGGCTTTTTTGGAGCAAGCGCTCCTTCCCAAAGGTATGCTCCAACCGATCGAACGCCATTCATGCACATATCTGCCTCAGATCCATCTGAGTTAAAGAATTTTATATAAAAATCGTGATTAGCATTTTTCGGGGGATTGATTGTAATTAGCTGATCAAACCCAATTCCCTTTTTTCTGTCACCCATTTTTCTTAATTGAGATTTTGAGAGAGAATGTGATTTGGTTAGATTCTCCATGACAATAAAGTCATTGCCATTGCCATGCATTTTTTTAAAACTAATCAACTAGACCCTCCTCAAGAGCTGTGAGGGAGGAGTAATCCTCTCTCTTTCTTATCAAATAAAATTTATCTTTATCGACCATAATTTCTGGCGCTCTCGGTCGTGAATTGTAGTTTGAGCTCATAACAAAGCCATAGGCTCCAACAGTTCTAACTGCTAAAAGATCTCCCTCAGAAGCTTCAATATCGATATTTTTTGCTAAGAAATCTCCTGTTTCACAAATAGGCCCAACCAGATTTACATTGGACTTAGTACTGATCGTTTTCGATACAGGCCAAACATCATGATGGGCCTGATAGAGAGCTGGACGCAGCAAATCATTCATCGCAGCATCTGCAATAAGAAAATTATTTTTTTTGTATTCGACTCTTGTGAGCATGATACCCGCATTGGCTGAAATGGAACGACCTGGCTCAAGTATTAGCCTTTCATTTCTACCAGCAAATATCTTTTCGTAACTTTCTATTAACTCAAAGGGTTGAATAGTCTCCTCTCCTACATAATTCACCCCAAGGCCGCCACCCATATCTATAAAGTCTAAATTAATTTTTAGCTTATCCAGCTCAAACAAAAGCTCCAAAGCCTGCTTAGCAGCATCTTCAAAACCTTTTAATTCCATAATTTGTGATCCAATATGACAAGTTAAACCTACAAGGTTAATACTTGAAATCTGACTACATTTTTTTATTAAGTCTTTTGCGGCCTCAATACTGACACCAAACTTGTCAGATTTTCGACCAGTTTTTGTAAACTCATGAACGCCAGCATCAACATTTGGATTGAACCTTATTGCCACAGGGGCTATCTTCTTCATTTCTGCTGCAACTATGCTAAGCCGACTTAGTTCTTGATCAGACTCAATATTAAAAGAGAGAATATTATTCTCAATGCCTGCTACCATCTCATCTTTTGACTTGCCAACGCCTGAAAAAATAATTTTTTTTGGATCTGCCCCAGCTAAAAGCGCTCGATGAAGCTCACCACCAGAAACGATATCAAAACCGCATCCAGAATTTTTTAAGGTTTTTAAAATTGAAATATTTGATAATGCCTTTACTGAAAAGCACACAAGTCCATCCATGGTTTTGAATGAATTTATATATGCATTAGCATGCCTTTCAAGTGTAGCTTTGCTGTATATGAAAGCGGGCGTGCCATATTTATCTGCTACATTCTTTAATGCAACGTCTTCAGCATATAGCTGGTCTTCTTTGTAATGAAAATGGTCCATAAGGGAATTTAAATATTTAATAGAATCTCAGAAGGTATGGGTGCTTTCATGCCGCAACCTGAAACAACAAAAGAAACTAAAACTAAAAAGAAAAAAAGGCGAATTTTCATTCGCCTATTATGAGTAATTTATTAGAAAAAAACTAATTCGATTAGTATTTGTATTCTTCTTCTTTAAATGGCCCATCAACTGGAACATTTATATACTCAGCTTGCTCGCTGGTTAATTTTGTTATCGTTCCACCAAAGCCTTGAACCATAAGCTCTGCAACTTCCTCATCAAGTTTTTTAGGCAAGACTTTAACTGTTAACATTTCTTTCTTTTTGTCATCATCATTAACATTTGCAAAACCCTGCTCGTATAAATACATTTGAGCTAAAACTTGGTTAGCAAATGACCCATCCATAATTCTACTAGGGTGGCCTGTTGCATTCCCTAAGTTAACAAGCCTGCCTTCAGCCAAGAGAATAATATAGTCTTTACTTTGAAGGTTTGGAGTCTCTGATGGAGAAGTATCTCTAAAAACTCTATGAACCTGAGGTTTGATCTCTTCCCAATACCACTTATCCCTCATAAACTGGGTATCAATTTCATTATCAAAATGACCTATATTGCAAATCACTGCAGTATTTTTGACAGTTCGTAACATTGCTTCGTCACAAACATTTACATTTCCTGTCGTTGTTACAATGAGGTCGGTATCTTCAAGCAGACTAAGGTTAATATCTTTTACATCTCTGGTTACTACCCCATTTTTGTATGTTGAAACAACCTCAAAACCATCCATGCAAGCTTGCATGGCACATATAGGGTCAGATTCAACAACTCTTACAATCATTCCTTCTTGAGCAAGGCTGAGAGCAGAGCCTTTTCCAACATCTCCATAACCAATAACCAACGCTTTTTTTGAAGAGAGAAACATATCTGTGCCTCTTTTGATAGCATCATTTAGGCTGTGCCTACAACCATATTTGTTATCATTTTTAGATTTAGTTACTGAGTCATTTACATTAATTGCTGGGACTTTTAGGCTGTTGCTTTCAAGCATTGCTTTTAGTCTGTGAACACCGGTAGTAGTCTCTTCTGAGATTCCATGAATATTTTCGAGCATGTCTGGGAATTGAGTATGAACCATATGAGTCAGATCACCCCCATCATCTAAGATCATATTTGCATCCCAGGGCTTATCATCTTTGACAATTGTTTGCTCAATACACCAATCAAATTCCTCATTTGTTTGCCCTTTCCAAGCAAAAACAGGGATTCCAGCTGCAGCTATTGCAGCTGCCGCATGATCTTGAGTTGAGAAAATATTACATCCAGACCAGCGAACTTCTGCGCCTAGATCTACTAAGGTTTCAATCAATACCGCTGTTTGGATTGTCATATGGATGCAGCCCATAATTTTTGCCCCCTTAAGTGGCTGAGCATCTTTGTATCTAGTTCTTAACGCCATTAGGGCAGGCATTTCATTTTCTGCCAATGAAATTTCTCTTCTGCCAAAATCTGCAAGGCTTATATCTGCTACTTTAAAATCATTATCCATTTTTTACTCCAGTAATCTGATCGTGCATTCTACCTAAAAAAGATCCTAAATGAACTCTTTTATAGAAAATTGAAGATCATTGTGAAATTTGAGTTGCTCTATCAGTTTTTTCCCATGTTAAATCAATATCGGTTCTTCCAAAGTGTCCATATGCAGCAGTTGGGAGATAAATTGGTCTTTTGAGATCGAGCATATTTATCAAGCTTTTTGGTCTTAGATCAAACTCTTCTTCAACTATTTTTACTATAGCGTCTTTAGAAATTTTTTCACTATTAAAAGTTTCGACGTGTATGGATGTTGGTTTGGCTACACCAATTGCATAGGAAACTTGAATTTCGCAGTAATCTGCAAGCCCTGCAGCAACAATGTTTTTAGCCACATATCTACATGCATAAGCAGCAGATCTATCTACTTTAGATGGATCCTTTCCAGAAAAAGCTCCTCCGCCATGACGAGCCATGCCCCCATATGTATCTACAATTATTTTTCTACCTGTAAGGCCACAATCACCAACTGGACCACCGATAACAAATTTACCTGTTGGGTTAATAAAAATGTTTGTTGAATCAAGCAGCCACTCCTCTGGGATTATAGGCTTGATAATCTTGTTCATTACCTCATCTTTAATTTCTTCTTGAGTTACGTCTTCATCATGCTGGGTGGATAGCACAATAGCCGAAATGCCCTCAATAGTTTTGCCATCGTCTGAATAAATAACACTTACTTGACTCTTTGCATCAGGTCTAAGCCATTTAATTTCGCCACTTTTCATAACGTCAGCTTGTTTTTTTACCAATCGATGAGAAAGATCTATGGGAAGTGGCATCAAAGACTCCGTCTCTTTGCACGCATACCCAAACATTAGGCCCTGATCACCAGCTCCTTGCTCTAAATTTTCACCCTCGCCCTCAGTTACACCCTGAGAAATGTCTGGAGACTGCTCAAAGACAAGATTTGTAAATTCACAAGTATCGCCGTTAAACCCATACTCATCATTGTTATAGCCAATATCATTAATTGTTTTTCTTACAATTGGCTCAAGGTCTGGACTCCCCAAAGAAGTGATTTCTCCAGCAATAAAGACCATGTTATTTTTTATCATTGTTTCACAAGCAACTCTGCTATTTGGATCCTCTGCCAAGTAGGCATCTAGTATGGCATCTGATACCTGATCACAAACCTTGTCAGGGTGGCCCCCGGAAACAGACTCTGACGTAAAAATATAGCTCATAATTCTCTCCTTATTGAGTTAATGATAATTCATCAAGTATTTTTAAAATAAGTGATGATTGGTTAAGGGTATAAAAATGAAAATTGTTTATACCCATATTTTGAAGATCTTTGATTTGTTTAATACATATATTCACTGCCGCTCTTTCATTTTGCTCTTGGTCTTCTGAAAATTGTTCAATGATTTCAGAGGGGATATCGATCCCGCATTTCGCTGCCATGTTACAAAGACTTTGAATGTTATAAATCGGCATAATCCCCGCAGTCAGGTTATTTTTGATTTCTTTTTTTGATATGCCATCAATTAATTCCCTATAGCTTTTCATAGAAAAACAAAATTGAGAAATGCACTCGCTTGAACCTGCCAAGGTTTTTTCTTTTAGTAGATTGAGATCAAAATCAAATCCTTCAGAATCTGGATGAGGTTCAGGATAAGCAGATACATAAACCTCGAGACCAAATTCTTTTAAAAATTTAACAAAATCAGCAGTATTAAAAAAACCTTCTGGATGAGCTTCAAATTTTCCTTCAAGACTGTCACCTCTCAAAGCAACTATTTTATTCACGCCAAGTGATTTGAATTCATGAATAATTTTTTTTATGTCCTCTTTGCTTTTACCTACAAGTGTTAAGTGCGCGACAATATCAACATCTGTATTTTCTTTAAAAGCCTTGATGAGACCCTCGCTTTTCTCTTGCGAGCCTCCCATAGCACCATATGTAATGGAGACAAACCTTGGCGCATATTTTTCCATTAACAGAAATTCATTGACTACCTTCTGATAATCTAATTCCTTTGGAGGATAAAATTCATATGAAAGTTTCATTTTTCACCTTAATTCAGGGATCCTATTTAGCAGTTTTAGCATGCAAGCAGGAACAAATCGCTTCTAAGCCGGGAATGTTAATAGGTTTAGAGAGAAAAAACAAATTTTTTAGACCCAATGTTTATATTTTATTTAAAAATATTTTCTACCCCAGATAGATAATGAAAATTAAATTTGCAAATTAGCACACAGTCTATAGAATCAATGATAATCGCGAGTTGATCCTATTGCAGCGATAAAAAATAAATAGCTAAAACGGAGTTTCTTTAGGATTAAATCGAAATTTTTCACAACAATTTTTATATTGAACATTTTTTTGAATTTAAGCAATACAAATGAATAGGCCTAATTCCATAAGGAAGAAATTAGTCAATCTGTTCGATTCCACGATAGTCTTGTTGGATGGCGCCATGGGGACCATGATTCAAGCATATGATCTGCAAGAAAAGGATTATAGAGGAGATAAATTCACTGATTGGTCAATGGATCTAAAAGGAAATAATGATCTGCTTAGCATCACTCAACCAAAAATAGTAGAAGATATTCATAATCTCTTTCTAGAAGCCGGCGCTAACATTATCGAAACAAACACATTTAACTCAAACGCTCCTTCAATGGCTGACTATGGCATGCAAGATTTTGTCTATGAGCTTAACTTCTCTGCTGCACAAATTGCTCGCAAAGCTGTCGATGATTACAAAGCACGAAACGAAAGCGAGCTTTTTGTTGCTGGTGTATTAGGGCCAACCAATCGAACATGCTCATTAAGTCCTGATGTGGAAGATCCTTCATTTAGGAATATACATTTTGATGAGCTGGTTGAAACATTTAAAGAGGCTACATCAGCATTGTTAGATGGCGGAGCAGACCTTGTAATGATTGAAACAATATTCGATACCCTTAATGCAAAAGCTGCTTTATTTGCAATAGATTTGGTAGCGGAAGAACGCAAAATAGATATCCCAATTATGATTTCAGGAACTATTACTGATGCATCAGGTAGAACTTTATCGGGTCAAACCACAGAAGCTTTTTGGCACTCTATACGACATGCTAAGCCCATTTCAGTTGGTCTAAATTGTGCCCTAGGCGCAGCAGAGCTAAGACCATTTTTGCAAAAGCTCTCACAAATTGCTGATTGCTATGTAAGTGCGCACCCCAATGCGGGTCTTCCAAATCAATTTGGTGAGTATGATCAGACTCCTGAAGAAATGGCTGAAATTATTAAAGAGTTTTGTGAGGAAGGCTTATTGAACATTGTGGGAGGGTGTTGTGGAACAAATTCCGAGCATATTAAGCTTCTCAAAGAGATCGTAGCTGATTTTAGACCAAGAAGAGTTCCCACATCCCAACAGTCAATGCTTCTAAGTGGATTGGAGCCCCTTGAGATAAAAGAAGATAGCCTTTTTATTAACATTGGCGAAAGAACAAATGTTACAGGCTCAGCTATATTCAGAAAGCTAATAGAAGCTAATGATTATGAAGGAGCAGTTCAAATTGCAAGACAGCAGGTTGAAAATGGTGCTCAGATAATTGATATAAATATGGATGAAGGCATGTTGGATTCTAAGTCAGCAATGATTAAGTTTCTGAATTTAATAGCTGGAGAGCCGGATATATCAAGAGTTCCATTTATGATTGATTCAAGCAAATGGGAGATTCTAGAGGCAGGCTTAAAATGTATTCAAGGCAAGGCCATTGTCAATTCAATCTCTATGAAAGAGGGAGAGCAAAAATTTATTGAGCAAGCCACCCTGGTAAAAAGATTTGGTGCAGCTGTTGTAGTAATGGCATTTGACGAGCAAGGTCAAGCGGAAACACTGCAGCGAAAAGTAGAAATTTGCAGCAAAGCTTATGCTATTTTAACCGAAGTGGTAGGCATGGATCCCCATGATATTATCTTTGATCCAAATATTTTCGCGGTCGCTACAGGAATCAAAGAGCACAATGAATATGGTCTCTCATTCATTCAAGCCTGTGCAGAAATTAAAAAAACATGTCCGGGTGCCTCTTTGTCAGGAGGACTATCAAATGTATCTTTTAGCTTTCGGGGTAACAATGTTATTCGTGAAGCCATGCATTCTGTTTTCTTGCTGCATGCGATAAAAAATGGTCTTACCATGGCAATTGTAAATGCCGGGCAGCTTGCTATTTATGATGATTTGCCAGCAGAGCTTCGTGAAGCGGTCGAAGATGTTATTTTAAATCGAAAAGATGATGCCACAGAAACACTGTTAGACCTTGCCCCAAAGTATACAAATGAGAACAGCTCTTCCATTAGCACTATTACTCAAGACTGGCGTGGCCTTGAAGTTAATGAAAGGCTTAAACATTCTCTCGTAACTGGAATCGACTCTTTTGTTATTGAGGATGTCGAAGAGGCGAGACTGGCTTTAGAAAAACCTCTTGATGTAATAGAGGGGCCCTTGATGGATGGCATGAACAAGGTTGGAGATTTGTTTGGTGCAGGCAAAATGTTTCTACCTCAGGTTATCAAGTCTGCTCGAGTGATGAAAAAAGCAGTTGCTTATTTAGTTCCATTTATCGAAGAGGAAAAAGGCGGTGGGGCGATGCAAAGCAATGGAAAGATGGTCATTGCAACTGTGAAAGGCGATGTGCATGATATCGGTAAAAATATTGTAGCGGTTGTTTTGCAATGCAATAACTTTGAGGTCATAGATTTAGGCGTCATGGTTCCCACTGAGAAAATCTTAGATGTTGCTGAAAAAGAAAAATGTGATCTCATTGGCTTATCAGGACTAATTACTCCTTCGCTTGATGAGATGGTAGGTGTTGCAAAGGAAATGGAGCGAAGAAAACTATCCATTCCCTTGCTAATAGGCGGCGCAACAACAAGCCCCGCTCATACATCTGTAAAAATTGATCCTGCATATAGCGGCACAGTGGTTTATGTCAAAGATGCCTCCAGAGCTGTTGGCGTAGCTAAGAGATTGGTCGGCGAACCTGACAAATTTGCAAAGGAACTTGCTACTGCTCATGCAAGCAAAAGAGAGGCCTATGCTTCTAGAGCTCAATCACCTCTTAGGCCATTTAAAGAAGCGCAATCTTGTAAGCCAAGCATAGATATGTCACTCAAACCAGCTGCACCAAGAAAACTTGGAATAACTGAGCTTAATCCAAGCCTAGAGGAACTTCTAGAGTATATAGACTGGATGCCCTATTTTAATGCTTGGGAATTTAGTGGTCGCTTTCCAGATATTCTTTCTGACCCTATCAAAGGACCTGAAGCTCGCAAATTATGGGATGACACCCAGATAATCCTTGAGCAGCTTGTTAATGAAAAATGGTTAAAACCAAAAGGAGTGATAGGCTTGTTTCCTGCAAGATCTATTGGAGATTCTATAGCAGTAATTAAAGCGGATGGGACCAATGAAGAGTTGCTGTTGCATTGCTTGAGGCAACAGAAGTCTCGTAAAGACTTGGCTTCAAATTCTCTTGCAGATTATGTTGATGATCAAGATGATTACATAGGAGCATTTGCAGTAACCTCAGGGCATGGGATTGATAGTTACATTGAAGCTTATGAGGCGGATCATGACGACTATAATTCTATAATTTTAAAAGCTTTAGCCGATCGATTTGCCGAGGCATTTGCGGAATGGGCTCATAAAAAAGTTCGTTGTGACTTATGGGGTTATTCTGCCGAAGAAGACTTAAATAATGATGAGCTTATCAAAGAAAAATATCAGGGTATCCGTCCTGCTCCAGGCTACCCATCCTGTCCGGATCATCGCTTGAAGCTAAATATTTGGGAGCTACTGGGTGTTGAAAAAACCATTAACTTAACTCTTACTGAGTCTTTAGCAATGTGGCCAACTGCTAGTGTTAGTGGCTTATATTTTGCTCATCCTCAGTCAAGCTATTTTCAGTTAGGCAGAATTGATAAAGATCAAGTCGAGGAATATGCAAAAGCCAGAAATGAAAGTATGGATGAAAATGAAATCTGGTTAGCGCCTGTGCTTGGCTATTAAAAACATCAAAGCATAATGATTTTCGCTATGTTTAGTATTAATACAAAGCTTTTTTGGGCATGCCAAATACTCCATAGGAGTTGGGGTTGAGAAGATTCCTCATTCTTACCTGTGCACTCTTGTTGAGTTTTTCCAACTCATTAAGTGCGCAGAGTTCAACAGATAGCATTGAAGAAACATTGGTATACGCTTCCTTAATACCAATTAGTCTTGAGCAATCTGCAAATGCCATCACTGTAATTAATTATTCTCAAATTAAAAATCGATCTGTATCAAGCGTTAGTCAGTTACTCCGAGATGTGCCTGGTCTCGCAGTCAGCAAAAGCGGTATCCAGGGCTCTCAAACTCAAATTAGAGTTAGAGGGAGTGAAGCCAATCACATGCTAGTTTTAATAGATGGGATTGAGGCAAACAATCCTTCGCAGAATGATGGAGTTAATTGGGGGGTGCTTTCCTCTGCAGATATTGAAAGAATTGAGATTATCCGTGGGCCCCAAAGCTCAATGTTTGGCAGTGATGCTATTGCTGGAGTTATTAACATCATCACTAATAAAGCTGAACAACCTAGAAGCTTAGAAATATATTCTGAAAATGGAAGTTTTAATACTAAAAATAATGGAGTTAGTTTTGGTATTAAGAACAATAATTTTAATGCCCGACTCGGGTTAAGCCACCTTAAGACTGATGGAGAAAATATCTCTCGAATTGGAAGAGAAAAAGATGGGTATGAAAATAAAAATATAACATTTAATGCGGGCTTAGAGGCTATTGAGAGCCTGCAAGCTTCACTTTCTTTAAGACGGGCCAATGGAATGAATGAGTATGACTCAGATATTGATTTTGATGGTCTTATTGACGATCAAAACAATGCTACTAAATTTGAAAATACAATAGTCGGGCTCAAAGTTAATTATCTAAGCCTAGATAAAATATGGAAACAACAGTTAGCTATTTCACAATCATCTAGTCATAACAAAGATTTTCAAGACAGCTTACCAGCCACTGCAACTCACTCTACTAAAGATCAAATAAGGTTTGTAAGCACTAAGTTTTGGAACAAATCTTCTCAAAGGATTTCATTTTTAGCAGAGCATGAGGAAGAAAAATTTACTCAGCGAGGGCCCATAAATGACTATGGAATTTATGGCATATTTGATCCCAATCAAAAGCGAAGTCGAAAAACCAAAAGCATTGCAGTTGAATTTCGAACTGACATTTTTAATAAAACCACTCTAGCAGTGAGCACAAGACGAGATGATAATTCTCAATTCAAAGATGCTAACACATATAAATTTGAAATCATGCGAAACTTTTATCGCCATACTAGGGTGCGAAGCACATATGGCACAGCCATTAAAAATCCAACTTTCACAGAGCGCTTTGGCTTTTATACCAACTTTATAGGTAATCCATTTTTACAACCTGAAAAATCAACCAGTTTGGAATTGGGCATCGATAGTAAATTTTATGATGAAAATTTGTCTTTATCAGCCACTCTATTTCATGCAGAGCTAGAAGATGAAATAAATGGAAGTGCGCTAGATCCAATAACTTTTGGGTATACAGCAATTAATAAACTAGGGCTTAGCAAGAGAAAAGGACTGGAGTTAAATATATCTAACAATTTCAGAACAAACTTAAATATTGATGCGTCATATACCTATACTGATTCGCAGGAGCTTGATGCGATGGGAGCATATCAAAATGAGGTCAGACGGCCTCGTCATATTGCTAGTTTTAGCGCCTCTTGGCAGCAAAGCGACTTTTTGAGCCTGAATGCAAATATTCAATATAATGGTTCACAAGAAGATATTATCTACCCAAACAATATTAAATTATCCAGTTATACAATAGTTAACATCAGTGCAAACTTGAATATTAGTAATAAGCTTGATGCATATTTAAGATTAGAAAACTTGTTTGATGAAAGTTATGAGGAAGTTTTTGGTTATCAGCCACTTGGTTTCGGGGCTCATTTTGGGATTAGATTCAGACCATAAATTTATACGAAATACAGAATGAAACAGCAACAACAAAAATCCGATAGTTTGCATAAGAAAAAAATGAAGAAGCTTAAAGTGAATATTGATGCATCAATTAGTGCAGCAAATATTGAAAGAGGCATAGGGATACTTTTAACTGGCAATGGTAAAGGAAAATCAACCTCTGCTTTTGGAATGGTAATTAGATCATTGGGTTACAATCACAAGGTTGGTATCGTTCAGTTTATTAAGGGGCAGCAACTTTCTGGTGAGGAAGTTTATGTTCGAGATAAATGTCCCTCGGTAACTTTTTATCAAATGAATACAGGTTTTACTTGGGAAACTCAAGATCGTTCAATAGATATTGCTGCGGCAAAGGAAAGCTGGGCTGTGGCAGAAAAAATGCTTCAAGATGATAGTTATAACTTAGTGGTGCTAGATGAGCTGACTTATATGTTGAGTTTTAAGTATCTAGATGAAGCAACCATCCTCGATGCGCTTAATAATCGCCCAGTCAATCAATCAGTTGTGGTAACAGGCCGAGGAGGCGGTGCAGCATTAAAACGTTGGGCTGATACAGTGTCTGAAGTTAAAGAAATAAAGCATGCATTCAAACAAGGCATTATGGCTCGCAAAGGAGTTGATGTTTAAGTGAAGTATAATGCTGAGGTCATATTAAATTATTAAGAATTTTTTGGAGAGCTTAAATGCTTAAAAACCTCGTCATATTAATTTCATTAATAGCGGTCAGTAGATTTATAGGTCTGCCTGCTAATTTTTCTCCTTTGCTTGCATTGGCAGTTTTTATGCCGAGACTTTCAGATGATGTCCGCATTCAATATCTTGTTCCAGTATCTATAGTTACTTTTACAAATTTATTTTTAGACCAGGTAAACATTATTATTTTTGCTACTATGCTGGCGGTTTTTTTAGTAACTCCTATGATGAGTCGTTTGAGCAATAGTTTGTTATGGGGGTCTTTGATGGCCATTGTTCTCTGGCACATATTAGTTAATGGAGCTGTATGGGTTATTGCAGGAGGCTCTCTCTTTAAAACTTACATTGCCGCCATCCCATTTGATGCAAAACTAGCAATTAGTACAGGATTATATGTTGCTTTATTTCACAGCGCTGAAAGGATTCTGGCAGCCTATTCACAATCAAATAGAAAGCTACTAGATAGATTCACAAACTAAATAAACCACTTTACTAAAATAATACTAATTATCTCTATAAATAATTTAAACCACATATTATGATAGTTGAGTTCTAAATTATCCGTTCTAACATGCACACAGAACTTGCTAACGCTATTAGATTTTTATCAATTGACGCTGTTCAGTCAGCTCAATCTGGTCATCCTGGAATGCCTATGGGTATGGCAGATATTGCGGTAGCTCTTTGGAAATATAACTTAAAACATAATCCAAAAAATCCAAATTGGTTTAATCGAGATAGATTTGTTTTATCAAATGGTCATGGATCAATGCTTCTATATAGCTTATTACATCTAACTGGATACAATTTAAGCATTCAAGATTTAAAAAATTTTAGACAATTGGGATCTAAAACTCCTGGTCATCCCGAACTCGATTTAGACATTGGCATAGAAACTACAACTGGTCCTTTAGGCCAAGGAATAGGCAATGCAGTTGGCATGGCACTGGCAGAAAAGATGCTAGCAAGTAAGTTCAATATGGCTGATGGACTGCATCCAATTGATCACTACACTTACACGTTCCTTGGCGATGGGTGTTTGATGGAGGGCATTTCTCACGAGGTTTGTTCTTTTGCCGGAACGCATGGTTTAGGAAAACTTATTTGTTTTTATGACCAAAACGGCATTTCAATTGATGGCAAAATTGAAAATTGGTTCACCGATAATACTGCTCAAAGGTTTGAAAGTTATAACTGGCAGGTAATTGAAGTGGATGGCCACAATGTTGAGCAAATTTTAGAGGCTATAAAAAATGCTCAAAAGGAATCAAGTAAGCCAACTTTAATTTGTTGTAAGACAGAGATCGGATTTGGATCACCAAATAAAGCGGGAACATCTGGAGTGCATGGATCTCCTTTAGGAGAAGAAGAGATTATTGCAACCAGGGCTCAACTGGGTTGGCAATATGAGCCTTTCGATATCCCTGAGGATATCAAATCTGGATGGGACGCCACAGAGGTTGGAGCCAAGCATAACTCCGAATGGGATTCGCTTATGGATGAGTACGCAAAAAAGCATCCAGAGCTTTCTAATGAACTACAACGATTAATTAACAAGCAACTACCTGATAACTTTGAAAAACTTTTTGAAAATTTTCTTCAAGAGTTAGCGGCAGGCGATCAAAAAGATTTAGCTACCAGAAAAGCTTCAGAGATTTGCTTAGATTTCTTTTGTAAGCAGCTGCCAGAACTTGTTGGCGGATCGGCAGATCTAACCGGATCGAACAATACATACTCTTCAGTCAGCTCTGAAATGCTTCCTGATAATCCACAAGGAAATCATATATTTTATGGAGTCAGAGAGTTTGGGATGACGGCAATGATGAATGGAATGTTATTGCACGGCGGGATAAAACCATATGGTGGAACCTTTTTAGTGTTTATGGATTATGCCAGGAATGCAGTCCGCTTAGCTGCTCTGATGGAAATCCCCAATATTTTTGTCTATACCCATGACTCCATAGGACTAGGAGAGGATGGCCCAACTCATCAACCCATTGAGCATCTTGTAACTTTGAGAGCAACTCCAAATTTAAATAACTGGAGGCCCGCAGATATCATTGAGACCGCGATAAGCTGGAAAGAAGCTGTTACCTCATCAAGTACCCCTCATAGCTTAATTTTATCAAGACAAAGCCTGCCATTTGTTCAAAGAACCATGGAGCAAATAAATTTAATACAAAAAGGTGGATATCTGCTCGCTTATGAAGAAAATGCTGATATTACACTGATTGCATCAGGAAGTGAGGTGCAGTTAATTCTTGCAGCTGCTCAATCAATTCAAAATGATGGACTTAAAGTAAATGTAGTATCCATGCCATGTCTTGATAAGTTCTATCTTCAAGATCAAGCTTATAGAGACAGCGTTGTCGACCCAAAGATCCCTAAGCTAGTTGTTGAAGCTTTGCATCCTGACTCTTGGCATGGCTTGGTGAATCTCAATGATACTATTATTGGAATGAAAACTTTCGGAGAGAGTGCTCCAGCGAGCAAGCTGATGACTAAATTTGGTTTTACAGAAGAGAATATAATTGTAGAAGCAAAAAAATTACATAAAAAATGAAGAAATTGGGCGATACAGATGTCTTTAATAAGACCGTCGCTCTAAGAGCTGATTTAAACGTTCCTGTAAAAGAAGGTAAAGTTTTGGATGATGCTAGGATTCTTGCGATCATCCCAACTCTTCAATACCTTAAAAATCAAAACTCAAAAACAGTTTTGATTTCCCATTTTGGAAGGCCTGAGGCAGGAGCATATGATTCAAAGTTTTCATTATTGCCTGTAGCTAATAAGCTTGAAGAAATTTTAAATACAAGAGTTCCATTTTTTCGATCCTTGAAAGATGTTAATTTTGATAGTGACGTTTCTTTAATTGAAAACATTCGGTTTTTATCAGGTGAAGTTGAAAATGATCCAGAACTTTCTAGTCAACTTTCTGATTTAGCTGATGTGTATATTTTTGATGCCTTTGGCACTTCTCACCGTTCTCATGCTTCAACTTTTGGCGCAATCCAATCATCTAAAACTTCGTGTGCAGGACTTTTGTTAGAAGAGGAAGTTAATGCATTAACAAAAGCGATGCACTCAAAAGATACGCCAACCCTATCTATTGTAGGGGGCTCAAAAGTGTCTTCAAAATTAGAAGTTATAAAAAGTCTTATACATGTATCAAACAAAGTTATGACCGGAGGTGGCATTACAAATACCTTATTAAAAGCCAGTGGAAATAATATAGGGAATTCACTTTGCGAGGACGCTATGCTTGAGCAGGCTAAAGACCTTCTTGCGACCAAAAAGATATTATTGCCAGAAGAAGTAATAGTAAGCAAAAGCCTTGAGTCAACTGAATCAAGGGTGTGTCGCATTGATGATGTTCAAGCTGATGAGATGATACTTGATCAAATACTAAGCTCAGAGGCGTCAGAAAAAATTGCTAAGGCTAGAAAGATTATTTGGAATGGACCTGTAGGTGTATTTGAAAAAAAACTTTTCTCAAAAGGCACCCAGCAGCTTGCTGAGGTCATTGCATCTTCAAACGCTTTTAGTATAGCTGGGGGAGGAGAAACTCTTTTAGCTATAAAAATGTTTATAGATAAAAGCAATATTTCATATTGCTCAACAGGCGGCGGTGCTTTTCTTGAATTTATGGAAGGAAAAGCGCTACCATCATTATCTGCCCTAGGCTTTAAATTTTGAAAAGGAGAAAATCATGCCATTAAATACACTAGAAGAAATAGCTAATTATATTGTTTCAGATGGAAAAGGAATTCTTGCGGCTGATGAAAGCAATCCAACCTGTGGTAAGCGTTTTGATTCTATAGGTGTTGAGTCAACAGAAACCAACAGACGTGATTACAGAGAAATGCTCTTCAGGGCAAGTGGAATGCAAGACAACATAGGCGGCGTTATTCTATTTGATGAAACAATCAGACAAAGCGCCAAGGATGGAACGCCTTTAATTGAATTGATTAAAAATCAGGGAGCTTTGCCCGGCATTAAAGTTGATAAGGGCTTAGCCGCATTAGAATCCTCTCCCCATGAAACAGTTACCCAAGGCCTGGAAGGGCTTGATGAGAGATGCAAAGAATATGTTTCGCTTGGAGCAAAATTTACTAAATGGAGAGCAGTGATAAAGATATCTGACAGCTTGCCAACAGATGAGTGCATTGAAGCTAATATGCAGGCATTAGCGAAATACGCGAAGATTGTTCAAAACAATAATATGGTTCCTATGGTAGAGCCAGAAGTTTTAATGGATGGAACTCATACAATTGATAAATGCTTTGAGGTAACAAGCAAAGCTTTAAAATCACTTTTTAAGCACTTAAAGGATGAGGGGGTTAATATTTCTGGTACTATCTTGAAGCCCAATATGGTGACTTCGGGATCAGCAGCAGAAACCCAAGCATCAGCCCAAGAAGTAGCTGAGATGACTGTTAAATGCCTTACTGAGAATGTGCCTTCAGATCTTCCCGGTGTAACTTTTCTTTCAGGTGGACAATCTGATGTAGATGCTACTGCCCATTTAGATGCGATGAATAAGATTGGTGGTTTCCCATGGAAGTTAAGCTTCTCATATGGAAGAGCTTTACAACAACCATCTTTAAAAGCTTGGCTTGGCAAGGAAGAAAATATTTCACTGGCTCAAAATGCTCTTTCTCATAGAGCTTTAATGAATAAGCTAGCAGCAAATGGGGCCTGGCATTCAGGCCTAGAAAATTAAGCTTTATTCTTTTGCAAGCCATAGCTCAGCGAGTATCATCTGCTAAGGTCAGTATTGACTCCAAAATCCATTCTTCAATCAATAAGGGAATCTTGGTCTATGTTTGCTTTGAAAATAATGATACCAAAGAGACCATAGAAAAATTTATATCTAAAATTACCAATTTTTCCTTTTTTAAAGGAGATAGAGGCATAATGTCTGCAAGTTTAAAGGAGATAAACGGACAATTGATGATTATTAGTCAATTTACTTTGTCTGCTGTAACTGATAAAGGTAACAAACCTAGCTTTCATAAAGCAGCAAGCACTGAAAAAGCCAATGAGCTATATGATTTGCTAATAAAAAGGTTAAATGAAAGCCCCATTCAGTTTAAGTCAGGAGTATTTGGATCTGACATGGATATTTACTCTGTTAATACTGGACCTGTAACTTTTTCATTTAAAATATAGATCTATGAGCAATCAATTAGACAGTTTTACAGCAGAAGTGGATGCATGGATTGAAGAAAATTGTCCTAAATCAATGAGGACACCCATGCCAGTTTCTGAGCAAGTTTGGGCCTCCTCAGAGATTAATTTTCCCACTTCTGATTCTAAGATTTGGTTTGATGCAATGGTTTCTAAAGGTTGGTGTACACCGGAGTGGCCAGTTGAATATGGAGGGGGAGGTTTATCTTTTGAGCAAGCAAAAATTTTACGAAGCCGCTTAAAGTTTTTTGGATGCAGGCCTGCTCAGATTAACTTTGGCATTTCAATGTTAGGACCCGTGATCTTGGAGTTTGGTAACGATGATCAAAAAAAAGAATTTTTACCAAAAATTTCAAGAGGTGAGATTTGGTGGTGTCAGGGATTCTCTGAACCAGGAGCTGGTTCAGATTTAGCTAATGTTTCAACCTCAGCAGAACTCAAGGGCAATGAATACATAATTAATGGGTCAAAAATTTGGACATCTGAAGCTAATAAAGCTGATTGGATGTACTGTTTGGTTAGAACAGCCAAAACAGAAAAAAAGCAAGCTGGCATATCTTTTATCTTATTAAATCTGAGACAGCCCAACATTGAAATTAAACCTATTAAACTTTTAAGTGGCCAGTCTCCTTTTTGCCAAGTTTTTTTTGATGATGTTATAGCAAAGGAATCTCATAGAATTTCTGATGAGAATGATGGCTGGAAAGTTGCAAAGAGACTCTTGGAGTTTGAGCGAACTATGATGGCAGACCTTGGAAGTGAAGGAGCTGTTGATATTGAGCCTATAAGAACCTTTAAAAACAGCCAAGCTTTGAGTGCACCAGGTCAGCTCAAATTACATAAAAAAATAATTAAACATGAACTACGAAATCATCTCATTGATTTAACAATGGCAAGAACCGCTATTGAATCAAAGAGTGGATTTTCTTCAGCTGCGCTTACATTGAAATATATCAGCACAGAAGAAACTCAGACTAGATGGGAACTTAATGTTGCAAGTCTTGGTGCAGGAGGCCTTGAAATAGTTGAGAAAAGTAAGGATGCAAAGCAAGAAATTGCCAAGTCTTTTTTCTATTCTAAAGCGTATACTATTGCTGGAGGAAGCTCAGAGGTGCAACTTAATATTATCTCTAAACATATTCTAGGACTCCCAACATGACAATCAAAAAAATATCAGTATTTTGTGGCGCCCATCTTGGCAAATCACCAGACTATCAAATTGCCGCTCAACAAATCGGCAAAATAATGGCAGAAAAAGGTCTTGAAGTTATCTTTGGGGGCGGCAATGTTGGTTTAATGAAGGTTGTGGCTGACACAGCTATTGATAACGGAGGAAAGGCTACGGGCATTACATTAAAGTCGCTGGATGAATTTGAGCTTACTAACCCCAACATTAATGAAACAATTATTACCCATTCACTTTTTGAAAGGAAAGAAAAATTTTTAGATATGAGCGATGCTTTTATTGTTTTACCTGGAGGTGTTGGTTCTATGGATGAGCTTCTTGAGGTGATGGTAAGCAATCAACTTGGAGGCATCAATAAACCTGTGGGTTTATTAAATATTAATGGCTACTATGATGGATTTCTTAGTTGGCTTCAGCATTCTGTTGACGAGGAGTTTGTTTCTGTTGAAAATCAAAACCAAATTCTTGTTAGCAATGACCCAAAAGAATTGTTAGATATGATCCTATCAGTCGAAATGCCCTCTCCGGATACTTGGATACAAAGGCTTAATGTTGATTTCAGCAAGATACCAAAAGATTAATTTTTTTTATCTCTTGAGATAAAAAGACCTATCTCAAAAAGTAACCACATTGGCAGAGCTAAAAATAATTGAGAGAAAATATCTGGCGGTGTTAAAAACATTCCAATAACAAAAAAACTAATAATTAAGTATGGCCTCATAGTTTTGATTCGATCTTTTGACACCAATCCAGTGGAAATTACTAAGAAAGTTGCTATGGGAATTTCAAAAGCAAAACCAAAGGCAAAGAAAAGCTTTAATACAAAATCTAAATATTTATTTATGTCAGTCATGACTTGAATAGAGTCCGGAGCAGAGGACATAAAAAAACTAAGGATGATAGGGCTTACAACGAAATAGGCAAAGGCAATGCCTATATAAAACAGTATTATGGAAGACAAGATTAAAGGGCCCACAAATGCCTTCTCTTTTGAATATAAGCCTGGAGAAATAAATCCCCATAGTTCAAGAAAAAAATAAGGCACTGATATGATCAAGGCTGAATAAATTGTAACCCTCAACGGCGCAAGAAATGGAGAAGCCACTTCAGTTGCAATCATACTGCTACCAGCGGGCATCAATTCCATCAATGGCGATGAAATAAAAGAATAAATATAGTTAGTGAATGGCAAACAGCATATAAGGATTAGCCCCGCAAACAAAAACATTCTAATTATTCTTGAGCGTAATTCTTTTAAATGCTCAATAAGCGTCATCTCATTTGGATTGGCCATCTTCTTCTTTTTTAAACTCCTCCATTTTTAGCTCATTGAAAATATCTTGTTTCAAATCTTCAGCGCCAATGTCCCTTTCGATGGAAGACCTAAATTCAAAAAATTTATTCTGGAATCTGGTAAAAGTTTTCATTAAAGATTTTATGAATCCTGGTAGTTGATCAGGGCCAATGACCAATATCCCAACCAGAAGGATAATTAGAATTTCAAGAAACCCAATCTGCAACAATTTTTATTGATCGTCTGCTTTAGACTCAGCATCTTTAGCCGAGCCATCATCTTTTATGGCTTTTTTAAATCCTTTCAGGCCCTCTCCCAGATCTGAGCCCATGGTTCTAATTTTTTTGCCACCAAATAAAATTAATATAACCACCAGTATGATTAATATTTGCCAAAAACTTATTCCACCTATTCCCATAATTAACTCCTGATCCTTATATCAAAATTATCCCTATAAGAGTCATAATAATTCCCATAAGTATAAGTATAGTTAGATTTTGCCATTTTCGCTGACTTTGCAGCCTTGCTTCAAGGTTTTTAATGAGATCGATATTTTTTTTTCCATCATTTGCTAAAAATTTAATGCTATCGAGCAAGTTAAAAATCTCACCTGGTAAAGACGAGGCCTTATCTAAAATTTCATAATGATTATTTTCTAGGAACTCTTTAAGCTTGAGTGGACTATATTGCTTATCAATCCATTGATCAAGGTAGGGCTCAGCTAGACCCCAGAAATCAAGGTCAGCATATATCTCTCTTCCCATACCTTCAATGTGGATAAGTGTTTTTTGAAGAAGTATCAAAGAAGGTTGAACAGATAAACCAAATTGTCTTGTTGAATCAAATAAATAAAGCAATAAATTTCCGAACTCAATTTCTGAGAGAGGCTTTTCAAAAATAGGCTCACAGGTGGCTCTTAAAGCTTGCTCCAACTCTGATTTGCTAGTTTCGCTGGAGACCCATCCAGCAGTTATAAACAACTCTGATAATTTGTAATAATCTTGCTTTAAAGTGGCTTGCAGCATTCTTGCTAAATTATATTGGTCTTCTTTTGTAAGTGAGCCAACTATGGCGCAGTCTATAGCTATATAGCTGGGTTGATTTACATTTAGCTTACTTACAAAAATATTTCCCGGATGCATATCTGCATGAAAAAAATTATCTCTAAAAACCTGATCTAAAAATATTTTTACGCCATTTTCTGCAAGTATTTTTCGATCTATGCCTAGCTCATCCATTGCATTAATATCTGTACAGGCTAATCCATCAATTTCTTCCATCGTTAAAACATTCACTGAGGTGTGATCCCAAAAAATTTTTGGAATGAACAATAGATCTGAATCAGAGAAGTTTTTCTTGGTCACGCTAGTATTTGCCGCCTCAACCTTTAAATCCAATTCTTTAAAAATTGTTTTCTCATAATCATGAATAACATCTTTTAGTTTCAGTCTGTCACTCTCTTTATAAAATAAGTTGATTAAAAAACCTCCTGCTTTCATCAGCCTGACATTTCTTTGTACTTGTTTATGAATGTTAGGCCTCAAAACCTTAATCACAACATTCTCAGATGTGCTCTTTAATTTTGCTTTGTGAACTTGAGCTAACGAAGCTGCTGCTAGGGGCGTATCTTGAAATTCTTCAAAAACATCATCAATCTTAATTTTTAGACTCTTTTCAATTGTTTCTCTGGCAAGCTGTGTTGGAAATGGATTACATTGATCAGTTAGGCCCTTTAAGTGAGAGGTTATTTCAATAGATACTGCATCTGTTCTAGTTGACAGCAATTGACCAAATTTTATAAACATAGGGCCTAAGCTTTCTAAAAAATTTCTTATTCTTAATCCGTGAGGGATTTTTCGATTAACCAGGAAAAAAGGATTCAGGGCCCCTATCACTTTTATTGCAGCAGAGTTACTATTTTCAACCGGTATATTTACAATGCCGTGCCTAAATGCTTGAAACAAAATTTTTATGCAATCTAAGACTGTAAGAAAAATATTCATTAATTTATTAATGAATGTTCAAGTCTATCAAGTCTGATTGAAATATCTCTAAAAGACTCCAGGATCTTATTTACTTCGTTTTCATGCACAGAATTTTTCGGACTTTGTGATTTATTTGGAATGGCTTTTCTTAATATCAAGGCTGGAATATCTCCAAAATATTTATAAACCAAAAGCTCTAAATCAATATCAATATTTGCCAAGGCATTAAATAAAATTAATGCACTCTCAACATCGCCTGAAATAGATTGAGTTGAAATCTTTTTATTATTTAATGCATTCAAAGCGCCAAAAATATTCAGTTGCAAGGAAAAAGCTGGGTTTGGATGTTCAGAGAAATAAAGAGTTTCAGCACCATGATCTAAAGTGATAGAAAGCTTTGACACGGGCGAAACCTCAAGATTGAATTTAAGGGGATACAAATTCTTAATTTGCATAAAAAACCCAGGAGATAAAGAGTTCAGTTCTAGTAAAAATTTATTTAATGGGATTTGCATAATTATTTAGCCTGATGAATTGCAACAACACCGTTTACAAGATTATAAAATTTACATTCTGCAAACCCAGAATCAAGAATCATGCCTTTTAAAGCCTCCTGATCCGGATGCATTCTTATTGATTCAGCTAAGTATTGAT
>Ga0233450_10000341_pt1 | contig 54517 bp, 55 predicted proteins | sample 011ome_30_FD_189956 | JGI IMG/M metagenome (GOLD analysis project Ga0233450, IMG submission 189956) | Coastal salt marsh microbial communities from the Groves Creek Marsh, Skidaway Island, Georgia - 011501CT (spades assembly) | ecosystem: Environmental > Aquatic > Marine > Intertidal zone >... | reverse complement strand
TAGACCACCACGTTGATAGGCTGGATGTGGAAGCGCAGTAATGCGTGCAGCTGACCAGTACTAATAGCTCAATTGGCTTGATTTATGCACTGAAAAAAATTTTTAAAAATATAGATTTTAAAAAGATATGATAATTTTAAATTTCGAGATCATTATTGATTTTCATAAAATTTGATAATTTTAATAATCACAATATCTTTTGCATTTTGCTTAACTAAAAATATTTATTTCTTTAAATAAGAAACTTTCTTATAGATCTTAATAAAATCCAACTATAATTTTTTCTGTTAATTTTTTACTTAATTAAGAAATTTTTCAAATATTTTTTTGAATTAGAATGGATGTTTGTTGTTAATTGATTGAATGATGTGTTAATTTATAATTATAAATGATTAATAAAATTAATATTACTAAAAATTCTAAGCCACTAATCATAGCTGAAATTGGCCAATCACATAATGGTAAAATTAAAAATATTTTTAAAATAATTGACAGTGTATCAAAAACTGGAATTGATATAATAAAGTTTCAAACACATTACGCTAGTGAAGAATCAACATTAGATGAACCTTTTAGAAAAAATACACAACAAAATACAAAGTCACGAATTGATTATTGGAAAAAAATGGAATTTTCTGAGAAAGATTGGTTAAAAATCAAAAATTATTGTGAAAAAAAAAATTTAATATTTTTATCGTCCCCATTTTCTTTGAAGGCAATTAGTGTATTAAAAAAAATAGGTGTAAAATTTTGGAAAGTAGGTTCTGGTGAATTTTTTTCTGATGATATCCTAAAAACTTTAAACAAACTAAATCAAACTGTGATTCTTAGCACGGGCTTGTGTAATTACAAAGATATTAAAGAGCAGCTTAAATTCTTTAAAAATAAAAAAAAAATTGTATTGATGCAGTGCACAAGCGAGTATCCATCAGATCTCAAAACTATTGGTATTGAGGTTATTAAAAAATTAAAAGATAAATTTAAGGTATTTACTGGATTATCAGACCATTCTGGAAAAATTAGCCCATCTATCATGGCTTTAAGTTTGGGAGCAAAAATTGTTGAGGTGCACTATAAAATAAATGAAAGCAAACAAAATTTGGATAAAGATGCTTCTTTAAATTTTAATCAGTTAAAACTTTTATGTGATTTAAGAGACGAAATCCATATATTGAGAAATCATAAGATAAATAAAAATATATTGTCTATTGAACAAAAAAAAAATAAAAAAATCTTTACAAAAAGTGCATCCTTAAATAAATTTAAGAAAAAGGATGAGATTTTAGAATATAAAGATATAATTTTTAAGAAACCAGGAACTGGCATTAAATATAATAAGAGAAAGTATTTAGTTGGAAAGAGATTCAAAAAGAATACTGATTCAAATAGACTATTAAAATGGTCAGACCTATACTAGCCAAAAAAAAAATTTGTGTTGTTGTAAATTCAAGAGCAAATTATGCAAGAATCAAATCAGTTTTAACCGCAATTAAAAATAGTAAAAAATTAGATTTACAATTAATCTTGGGTGCTTCAAGTCTAATAGATCGTTTTGGAAATATTTATGAAAATATCTTAAATGATGGCTTTAAAATTAATCATAAAGTTTTTTCGATAGTAGAAGGGAATAATCACACTACAATGGCTAAATCTACTGGACTAGGTATTATTGAGCTTTCAAATATTTTTGAAAATACAAAACCAGATATGGTCTTAACAGTTGCTGATAGATTTGAAACTCTTGCAACTGCTGTTGCTGCAAGCTACATGAATATTCCTTTAATACATACGCAAGGTGGAGAAGTAACAGGATCAATTGACGAAAGTGTTAGACATGCTATTACTAAACTCGCAAATATTCATTTTCCAGCAACAAGAAAATCATTTAAAAATTTAATAAAAATGGGAGAAGATAAAAAAAATATTTTTTTAACAGGATGCCCATCTATTGATTTAGCTGAAAAAGTTTTAAAAGAAAAAAAAAATATTAATCTAAAACATATTTTAAATAAACAAATAGGAATTGGATCTCATGATATTGATATCAATAATTTTATTGTTATTGTTCAGCATCCAGTAACAACTGAATATGCCAAAATTGAAAAGCAAATTCATGAAACGTTTAAAGCTGCCCTCAAACTAAATATGTCGATCATATGGTTATGGCCTAATATAGATGCTGGAAATGATATTATCTCTAAAAATTTGAGGAGAATGAGAGAAAAGAAAAAAAATATGTCTATTAGATTCTTTAAAAATTTCGAACCAGAAGATTTTTTAAAAATTATTATTAAATCTAAATGTGTAGTTGGAAATTCTAGTGTCGCTATAAGGGAATGTTCATATATGGGTGTGCCAGCTGTAAATATTGGTACAAGACAAAATGGGAGAGAGCATGGAAAAAATGTTATAAATTCAAATTTTTCATCAAATGAGATTTTTTCAAAGATTAAAAAACAGATTTCTAGAGGAAGCTTAAAAAAAGAGAAAATATTTGGCAATGGGTATGCGGGAAAAAATATAGCTAAAATTTTGGAAAAAATAGCAATACCAAATACACAAAAAAAATTATGTTACAAATAAATTCCAGAAAATTAAAAAAGCATTATTTAGCTTTAAGAAAAGAAGTTTTTTTTGTTGATAAAAAATGGCCCCATTTTGATATCTTATTTGATGATATAAAATATCTTTCAAAAAAGTTTAAAAAGAATAAAAATGTTCTTTCAATTGAAAGGGGCGGGTTATATGGAAACATTAGTATTTTTGCTCCATTTTTTAATTTAAATAACTTTTTATCTATAGATTGCAGTGAAAATTTAATCAAAAAAAGAGGTGCCTATAATAAAAAGTTCACTCTTAATAAAAACATAATTAAAATTCCAATAGATTTCCATAGAAATTACAGAAATTTGCAGATTAAAGATAATTCTATGGATTTAATTCTTATTCCTAATTTAATGCACCATATTTTTGATCACAAACTTCTGTTAAAGAAATGTAATAAAATATTAAAAAAGGGAGGGTATTTATATATTTTTGAACCTCTCTTAAGAGAGATTCATCAAAAACCGTGTGATTATTTTAGATTTACCCCTTATGGAATAAGTGAAGTTCTTAATCATTCAGGATTTAAAATTAAAAAAACTAAACTTTCTGGTGGTCCTTTTTCTGCTGCAGCTTATTGTTGGGATCAAGCAATTCAATATTTACCATTATCAGAAAAGAAAAAATATAAAAGATTTCTAATTTCAGAAAATATAAAAAAAATAATTTCTATGGATAAAAGATATAAAAAAAATTTAATTAGAAAAAATACAATTTTTCCATTGAGTTTTTCAATCTTAGCAAAAAATGAAATCTAGAAAAAATATACTAGGTATTGTGATTGCCAGATCTAAAAGTAAAAGTTTAAAAAATAAAAATATAAAAAAAATTCAAAATATTCCTCTATTAGCTCTTCCTGGTATTCTTGCAAAGAAAAGTAACTTAATTTCAAAGATAGCTATTTCTACTGACTCTAAAATATATGGAAATATAGCAAAAAAATTTAATATAGATTTTTTTTTTTTAAGAAAAAAAAATCTTTCAGGTCCAAAGGTACCAGATCAATTTGTTTTGCGAGATGCTCTTGTTAGAGCTGAAAAATATTACAACTTAAAATTTGATTATGTTGTCTCAATGCCACCAACTTCACCTCTAAGATCAAGAAAGGATGTTGAAAAAGCAATCAAAAAAACAATAAAGAATAAATTTGATGCTCTTTGGACTATATCAAAAATCGACTTAAAGTATCATCCTTACAAGCAGCTAAAAATCAAAAATAAAAAACTAAAATATTTTTCAACTAAGGGTAAATTAATTAATTATAGGCAACAATTAACAACAACTTATTTTAGAAATGGTTGTGCTTATGTAATAAAAAGAAATATTTTATTAAATAAAATGAAATCCTTATTAACAAAAAATACAGGATATGAGATTTTGAATTCACCTCAAATTTCAATAGATAATGAAGATGATCTCAATCTAGCCAGAAAAGAGTTCAAATTTTCAAATCTTGATTGAAAAATTTTTATATAGTTCTTAATCAATAAATTTTAATTCAATTTATTTTTTAAAATTAATAATTTTAAAAAAACTTGTTAACTATAGTTATTTTACTCAAAAACTTGTAATAGTTTCAGTAATATTGAAAAATAAATTAAATATTATTTGATGTAATTAAATTTATGTACTTTAATAAGACTAATAGTTTTTATCATGGCATCATGTTTCATCATTTTCATGACCATCAGATACATGTGAAAAGTCAAGGCTCAATCGATAGAGACGAATTTTATAAATTAATTAAATTTATTGGAAAAGAAAATATTTTGGATGCAAGTGCATTTTATGAAAAATTAAAAAATAAAAGTTTACGAGATAAAGATGTTTGCTTTACATTTGATGATGCAATAAAATGTCAAATAGATGTAGCTTTGCCTGTATTAGAAGATTTAAATATTAAAAGTTTTTTTTTTGTTTATACCTCAATATTTGATGGAAAGCCTGATAATTTAGAAGTTTTTAGATTTTTCAGAATGAACTTTTTTAACAATATTGATGAATTTTATAAATATTTTTATAGTTTTTTAAATAGAGATTATAAGAAATTTTTAAATCAGCATGATAATGAAATTAAGTATCGAAAATCTAAATATCCGTTTTATTCAATAGAGGATATAAAATTTAGATTAATAAGAAATAATTTTTTAACTAAAGATGAATATCAAAAAATAATGTTTTCAATGTTTTCTGAGAAAAAATTTAATCCTGAAAATATTTATGAAAAACTTTTTTTTAAAAAAGAGGATCTAAGAACTTTGGACAATTTAGGCCATATAGTTGGCCTACACTCACATAGTCATCCAACTTCATTAGAAAAACTAAACTACAGTAATCAAAAAGATGAATATCAAAAGTGTATATCTTTAATTTCTGAAATTTTAGAAAGACCTAAAAATACAATAAAATGTATGTCTCATCCATGCGGAAGTTTCAATTTGGATACTTTGCAAGTTTTAAAAGAACTAGGGATTGAATTAGGTTTTAAAAACTTAATTCAAAAACAATTTTTAAAAAATAAAAACGATGATATTAATTCTTTACAAATATCAAGAGCAAATCATTCAGATATTATGAGTTTAATTAATAAATGAAAATTACATTATTTACTAAAAATAGTAATAGACACAATTATTTAATCAATTTACTTTCCTCTATTGCAGATGAACTTTATGTTGTTCAAGAGTGCGTTACTATTTTTCCTGGTGAAGTGCCTGGTCGTTACAAGGCTTCAAATCTTATGAAAATATATTTTGAAAGCGTAAATAATGCTCAGTTAAAGTTGTTTGGTAACCCATATGTAAATAACTTAAAAAAAAATATTAAAATACTTCCAATGCTTCATGGTGAGCTAAACAAATGCTCAATGAAATTATTATCAGATTTTCTCAAAAGCGATTACTACATTGTTTTTGGTAGCAGTTTCATAAAAAGTGAATTAATTGATTTTTTAGTCAAACAAAGAGCTATTAACATTCATGCAGGTGTATCGCCATATTATAGAGGTACAGATTGTAATTTTTGGGCAATGTATGACAACAAACCCCATCTAGTAGGAGCCACGATACATTTGTTATCAAAAGGAGTTGATAGTGGAAAAATTCTTTATCATGCTATGCCAAATATAACCACTAATCCATATGAATTTACAATGTCGACTATTAAATCAGCATTTCACTCAATTTGTGAAAGGATAAAAGATGAATCTCTTTTTAAAATGGCTCCAGTTTCTCAAGATAAAAGCAAGCAAATTAGATACTCAAGAATTAATGAATTTAATGAGGTAAGTTTGAAACTATACTTAGAAAAAAAAATTCAATTAAAAAATATTAAATTTGATAATTCTTTTTTGATTAAACCTTTTTTTCTAAATAACTAAAAAATTTATGTATTTAAGTATTTATAAATTTTATCACAAGACTATTAAAAAAATTTATAAAAAAATTAATTTGGTTTTAGTTAGGTATTTGGTTAGTTACGAAATGTTTAATCTTTTGTATTATGTCTTTTTGCTGAATATTAAAAAAATAAAAAAAATAGAACCAACAAATAAGACAAAAAAAAGAGTAATAGTTTTAAATAAAAGTGCTGGAATTGATGATTTGATTAGCAGTCAACAATTAAACAACAAAGAAACATCTTATTATAGTTTAAATAGATTTTTTTTAATGCATATTTATATGACAATATTCAGAGCATATTCTGTCAATGATGCTAAAATTAAATCACTAAAAGAACCCGAAAGATTAAAAAAAAAATATATTGAATTTTTAATTGAGTTTTTCTCTAAATTAAAAGTAAAATTCAAGTTTGATGCATTTGTGGGTTTTAATTTCAATTATATTGCAGAAAAAGGACTTCAGATTGCGAGTAGAGAATTAAAAATTCCTTTTTTATTGATTTATAAAGAGGGCATAGTGACTGAGCTTGAAAAGAAATATTTTCTTCATGTTTTAAAAAAGAAAAAAGAAAAATTTAATGGAAGTAAAATTGCTGTTTATTCCAATGATATAAAAAAAATTTTAGTAAATTCAGGTTACACAAAAAGTAATAAAGTTTCAGTAGTTGGGTGTTCTAGATTAATTTATAGTTTTAATTATCAGAATAATTCACCTAAAGAACAAATTGTATATTACGCAATTCAGAATGATAGAGGTTTACCAAATAGATTTATTAATAAATATGGAAAAAAATTTTTTGAAGATTTAAAATTAAAGAACCCATATAATTCAAAATATAATTGGAACAACTTACATTATAAAACTATCAAAGTATTAATAAAATTTGCCATCTCAAACCCTCAAATATCTATAATTATTAAATCCAAAACAGGTGTGAAACAAAACCAAAAATTATTAAGAAATTTGCCAAAAAATATTAAAATATATTCTGATGGAGCAGGACATCATCTTTTGAAAAATTCTAAAGTAGTAATCGCATGGAACACAACTTCAATATTTGAAGGTATTGCTGCCAATCGCTATATTTTATTGCCGTGCTTCAATTTACAAAAGGATAGGTTAAAAAAAAGTAAACAGCTGATATTAAAACTTAAAAAAGAAAATTATGCTTATTCTGAAAAAGATTTATATAAACAATTAAACTTTTTTATGAAAAAGAAATATAATAAAAATAAATTAAATAATAATTATTATTCGTTGAGGTACTACTTAGGTAATGCAGATAATAATGCTAATATCAGACTAAATAATTTTTTAAAAAAAAATATTTAAAAAATAAGAATTAATTTTTATTACAAATGAATTTTAAAGAAAAGCTTGTCAATAAATTTAATCAACTTGAAATTTCAAAAGCCAAATGTATTTTTGTTGCTAATGATATGGGAAATATCGGATTGATTGAACAAGAAACTAAAAAATCTATGCTAAATTCAATTTATGAGGCGATAATAGAAATAAACCCAAAAGTTACGATCGTTGTTCCAACTCCAACAATTTATCTTATAGGTACAGATAAAGTTTTTGATCTTAACTTTACTCCATCTATTAAGATGGGTGCTTTTTCTGAATATATTAGAAAATTAAAAGGATCTAAAAGAAGTTTTAATGCACTTTGGTCTTTATCGGCAATAGGTCCTTTAGCTGAAAAAATAACTCAAAATGTTTCAAGTCATGCGTATGATAAAAATTCCTCCTTTGCGAAATTATTTGAAATTAAAGATTCTTATTTTTTAAGTATTGGAAACCACCCAAGATTTATGCTTTCAATTATTCACCATTTCGAAACTATTTTCAATGTTCCATATAGGTTTACAAAAGGATTTGAAATAAATTGTGTAAATGGAGATGAAAAGTTTAAAAAAACTTTTTATCTTGAGGTTTTGAAAGAAGAAGTGAGGTACAATAAAAGATCTTTAAACAAAAAAATATTTGATAATTTCGAAAGTATAGAAAATTTATTAAAAACTGATTTAGGTAAAAATTATATGTATTTTTTTGATTTAACAAAATTTTATCAAATAACATGTGATTTATTCAAAAAAGATATTAACTGTTGGTGGAAATAAATGACTGAACAAATTAAAAATAATATTGAAGATTTAGTTAACAAATCAAGACAGGCTCAAGAACTCTTAAATGATATTGATGAAAGAAAAATTAATATTTTTTTAGATAGTATTTTAAAAACTGTACTTACAAAAAAAGTGAATTTTTATCTTTCAGAATTAGCAGTAAATGAGACAAACTTTGGAAATATAAATGATAAGATTAAAAAAAATAAATATAAAACACAAAGTTTGATATCAGAAATTAAAAAATTAAAGATAAGAAAACCATATTTTAATAGTGAAAAAAATATTTATGAAATTTACAAACCAATCGGTTTAATATGTGGTGTTACTCCATCAACTAATCCCATAGCAACATCTTTAAATTATATAGTTAATTCAATAAAGTCTAGGAATTCAGTAATATTATGTCCCAATCCTAGATCATACCAAACTTGTAGCGAGCTTGTAAAATTAGTTAAAAATAAACTTACAGAAAACAATATTTCAAAAGAAGTTGTAAATATAGCTCCATTAGAAATTTTAAGAAGTGATGAAATAATTAAATTATTTGACTTATGTGATCGAAACATAGTAACTGGAAGCAAGTTTTTTATTTCTGCAGTTAAAAAAAGCTCTAAACCATATTTAATTTTTGGAGCAGGAAATGTTCCAGTATATATTGATGACAAGATCAATCCTTCAAAAGTTTCAAAGTTAATTGTGGAGTCTAAATCATTTGATTATTCTACAAGTTGCTCAGCAGACAGTGTCTTGATAATACATCAACAAATTTATGAAAAATTTTTAAAAGAATTAAAAAAAAATAAAGTTTACATTTTAAATCATTTAGAGAAAAAAAAGTTAGATGATATTTACTTTAAACGAGGAATAGTGAATACTCAAATTTTAGCAAAAGATCCTTCTTTGATACTAAGTAAAATTGGAACCCAAGTGAAAAAAAAAATTAAAGTTATTGGTTATGAATTTTCTTCACAAGCAAGTTCACACTATATAATGGATGAAAAGATATTGCCTTTAATAGGGATAACGAAAGTGAAAAATATTAAGGAGGCAATAAATTTAACAAAAAAAATACTAGATATTAAAGGAAAGGGACATTCTGCAGGAATATATTCTAACAATCGTAGCAATATAATAAACTTCTCTGTGAGCATCCCTGTTTCAAGAATAATTGTAAATCAAGCACATTCAAAATCTGCGGGAGGAAATTTGAATAACGGATTAAAAACAACACTTTCTTTAGGTTGTGGCAATTGGGCAGGAAACATTTTAAATGAAAATTTGTCTTTGAAACATTTTTGCAACATCACACGAACTGTGTTTAAAAAAAATAAAATAAAAAAAAATTTCTTTTGATCTTATGAATTTAAAAATTATATATTATTCATGATAGGTGAAGAAATTCATAAATTTGCTGAGAAATTATGGCCTTTAAACAGAAGTATTACTGGCCAAGGTGTCAGAGATACGCTTAATCTTATTTCTCAACATTTACCAAATTTAAAAATAGAGTCTATAAAGACAGGCACCAAAGTTTTTGATTGGGTAATTCCAAAAGAATGGTTTGTAAGGAAAGCATATATTATTACTCCTAATGGAGAAAAGATTTGCGATTACTCTAAAAACAATCTTCATTTAATAGGTTACAGTATCCCATTTTCAGGCAAAGTAAGTTTAGATGAATTAAAAAATCATCTTTACACTTTACCAGATAAGCCCTCTGCCATTCCCTATGTAACAAGCTATTATGAAGAAAGATGGGGTTTTTGTATTTCTTATGAAGAATTAAATAATTTAAAAAATGGCGAATATGAAGTTGTTATAGATACAATTTTATTTGATGGTGTTTTAAATTACGGCGAACTATTAATTAAAGGTAAAAGTGATAAAGAGATTTTATTGAGTACTTATATTTGTCATCCTTCAATGGCAAATAATGAATTATCAGGGCCAAGTGTTGTTACATTTCTTGCAAATTGGTTAGAAAAAAAAAATGATTTAAATTTCAGTTATCGTATAATTTTTGTTCCTGAAACTATCGGATCAATAGCTTACTTAAGTCGATATTATAAAATTATGAAAAAAAAAACCATTGCTGGATTTAATGTTTCATGTGTAGGAGATGAAAGGGCTTATTCTTATTTACCCTCCAGAAACGGTAAGACATTGAGTGATTTAATTGCAAAACATGTGCTTAAATGGATTGATCCAAATTATGTAAGTTATACTTGGTTTGATAGAGGAAGCGATGAGCGCCAATACTGTGCACCAGGAATAGATTTACCAGTTGCCTCAATATTAAGAACAAAATATGGAAAATATCCAGAATACCATTCATCATTGGATGATTTAAAAAGTGTAGTTACCCCTAAAGGTCTTGATGGTGGTTATTGGGCTATTAGGCAGTCTATTGAGGCAATTGAAAAAAACACAATTTACAGAAATTTGATATTATGTGAACCTCAATTGGGCAAAAGAGGACTTAAGTCAACCCTTTCAACAAATTCAAGTAATGATCAAAATAAAAATATTTCACTAATTATGAATTTTATAAGTTTTTGTGATGGAAAACTCTCATTGCTTGAAATTGCAGAAAAACTTGATGTACCTATGTGGGATTTATATGATATTATTAATGTTCTTGAAAAACAAGGTATTATCAAGCGCGAAGTATTAAATATTTAATAAATAAGTTAAAGAACTAAGTAAAGTACAAGAGAGCATTGCACTTGAATAAGTTTGATATTATTTACATTTAGATTAATGCAAATTTTTAAAAAACTATTTTATTTACTTTCATCAAATGAAAGAAAGCAATCAATTTTGCTTTTGTTAATGATGATAACCATGGCTATTTTAGAAACCTTGGGAATTGCATCTATTTTACCATTTATGTCAGTTTTAACAAACCCTGATATTTTAGAAACAAATTCTTTTTTAAATAATCTTTTTAAAGCTTCAAGTTTTATTGGAGTAAAAGATAGCCAACAATTTCTTCTTATTTTGGGTTTATCGGTGTTTATTATTTTGGTTGTCTCAATAATTTTCAAAGCAATTACAATATACTTTCAAATTAGATTTGCCCTTATGAGAGAGTATAGTATTGGCAAACGTTTAATAGAAGGATATTTGCATCAACCTTATAGTTGGTTTTTAAATCAGAATAGTTCAGATTTAGGAAAAAATATTTTATCTGAAGTAAGTACCGTAGTAGGAAAGGGAATAAAACCTTTACTTGAGTTAATTGCCAAAAGTATAATTACGATAGCAATAATAACCTTATTAATTGTTGCAAATCCAAAACTTGCTATTTTAGTTGCATTCTGTTTTGGAGGAGCATACGCAATTGTATTTTATTTCATTCGTAATTATCTTGATAAAATCGGTAAAGAACGTTTAAAAAATAACCAAATAAGGTTTATTACTATTAGTGAAGCTTTTAATGCAGCAAAAGAAGTAAAGGTTGGAGGTTTAGAGGAATTTTATATAAAAAAATTTATAAAATCTGCAAAAAAATTAGCACTTACCCAAGCATCTGCAACACTTGTTTCTCAAGTCCCAAGATTTGTTTTAGAAGCAATTTCATTTGGAGGAATTCTGCTTGTAATTCTATACATGATATCTAAGTCAGGAAGTTTCAATGCATCTTTACCGATTTTAAGTCTTTATGTCTTTGCTGGATATCGTTTGCTACCTGCTATGCAGCAAATATATGTAACTTTTACGTTACTGACTTTTGCAGGTCCTTCAATTGATAAATTGTACTATGATATAAAGAACATAAAATATTTTGAAAACAGTCAAGAACAAAAAAAAATTTTACTTAATAAAAAAATAAGTTTAAAAAATATTCATTACAATTATCCAAATTCTTCACGTAAAGCCTTAGATGATGTAAGTATTACTATTCCAATTGGAAGTATTATAGGATTAGTTGGTACTACTGGAAGTGGAAAAACTACTACAGCTGATATTATTTTGGGTTTACTTGAGGCTCAAAAGGGAACTTTAGAAATTGATGAAAGTATTATAAACAAAAATAATCTTAGATCTTGGCAGAATACAATTGGCTATGTCCCACAAAATATTTATCTGTCAGATGATACAATAGCAGCTAATATTGCTTTTGGGGTTGAAACTCAAGATATTAATTTTTTAAAGTTAGAAAAAGTTTCAAAAATTGCAAATTTACATAATTTTATTGTTGATGAATTACCAAAAAAATACCAAACAATAATTGGTGATAGAGGTGTGAGATTGTCTGGCGGTCAACGACAGAGAATAGGTATTGCAAGGGCATTATATCATGACCCTCAAGTCTTAATTTTGGATGAAGCAACGAGTTCACTAGACAATCAAACAGAGAGTGTAATAATGAATTCTGTTAATAATCTTAGCGATAAAACAATTATTATAATTGCCCATCGTTTAAGCACAGTAAAAAAATGCAATAAAATCTTCTTGTTTAAAAAGGGTAAAATTAAAAATCAAGGAACTTTCGATGAATTAATTAAAATCGATGAAAATTTCCGTATAAGTGCTAATAGTTAATTAAATAATTATGTTAAACAATTCATCTATTCTAATAACCGGTGGCACGGGTTCATTTGGTCAAAGTTTTATTAATCTCACATTGAAAAAATTTAAACCCAAAAGATTAGTCATTTTTTCACGAGATGAAATGAAACAATGGGAGATGGCAAAATTATATGCTGATGATAATAGAGTTCGTTTTTTTATTGGTGATATTCGAGATAAAGATAGAATTTATAGAGCACTTCATAAAGTAGATTATGTTGTTCACGCAGCTGCAACTAAAATTGTTCCTACAGCAGAATATAATCCATTTGATTGTGTTAAAACAAATATTAATGGGGCTATGAATTTAATTGATGCTTGCATAGATCAAAATGTTAAAAAGGTAGTTACCCTTTCAACTGATAAGGCAAGTAGTCCTATTAATCTTTATGGTGCATCTAAACTTGCTTCTGATAAATTATTTATTGCTAGTAACTCAACATATGCTAGAGGGAATATAACAAAGTTTTCAGTTGTTAGATATGGAAATGTAATGGGTTCGAGAGGTTCAATTATACCTTTCTTTTTATCAATAAGTGATAAAAAGGAGCTTCCAATAACAGATAAAAGAATGACACGTTTCATGATATCACTTGATCAAGGAGTTGAATTAGTTTGGCATGCTTTTAAGGATATGGTTGGAGGAGAAATTTATGTAAAAAAAATTCCTTCAATGAAAGTGGTAGATATAGCAAATGTTATTGCTCCAAAAGCTAAATTGAAAATTATAGGGATCCGTCCTGGTGAAAAACTACATGAACAAATGATTGGTTTTGGAGATGTTATGAGTACCTATGAATACCCTGATTATTATAAAATTTTGCCTCAAATTAATGAATGGGCAAATGATAAGTTACGTATTAAAAATGGTAAAAAAGTACCTGAAGATTTTGTATACAGTAGTGACAATAATAAAGAATGGATGACCAATCAGGTTTTAAAAAAATGGATGGAAAAGAATAAAAATTTAATAGGAAAGTTATAAATATTATAATGTTTTAATGAGTGATTTTCTTACCATTCAACAGTTAAAAAAACTTAATTTTAAAAAAATTGGAAAAAATATTAAGATTTCAAAAAATGCAATTATCTTTGGAGCAGAAAAAATTTCTTTAGGAGATAATATAAGAATAGATGCATTTACATTAATTTCAGCATCTAAAGAAGAAATTAAAATTGGATCTTATGTTCACATAGGTGTAGGTTGCTACATAAGTGGAAGTTATGGTATCAAGATATCAAACTTTGTAGGTATTTCCGCAGGAACTAAATTATTTACTTCTAGTGACAATTACACTGGAGAGTTTATGACCAATCCAACAGTTCCTTCAAAATTTACTAAAAATTTTTTTGGTAAAATAACATTATCTAAATATGTCAATATAGGAAGCAATTCCGTTATACTTCCAAGAGTTAATATAGGAGCTGGATCTGCAGTTGGGGCTCTCTCACTTGTAGTTAAGGATTTGGAGCCATGGCACTTTTACATGGGGGTACCTGCTAAAAAATTATCTAAAAGAAAAAAAAAAATTATTGAGCTTTCAAAGAGAATTAAAAATGTCTAAAAAATTTGAAATCGGTTTATTTGCTTTGAATTCGTCAAGTGGAATAACAATGACCAAATCTAAAGAAAGATGGAATGCAGAATGGAAAAAAATAAAAAAAACAGCAATTATAGCCGATAAACATAATCTGGATTTTATTTTTTCAGTTCAAAGATGGCTTGGATTTGGTGGAACAACAAATCCAGCAGGTATCACCTATGACTCACTTAATTTTTGTTCTGCTCTGGCATCTATCACAAAAAATATAAATTTATATGCAACAGTTCACGTTCCTATTTTACACCCTACTTATGTTGCAAGATCCTTAGCTTCTATAGATCAGATTTCAAATGGAAGAATAAATTTAAATATAGTTTGTGGATGGAATAAAGATGAATTTCAAATGTTTGGTATTAACCATCAAGAAAAAATTGATAGATGGCATCAAGGTAGAGAGTGGATAAGTAGTCTTAAAAAAATACTAAATAATAAAAAACCATATTCATATGAGGGAAAATATTTTAACTTTAAAAAAGCAGAAACTTTACCAAAATTGTATAATAATCGTACTTTAAATTGTATATCTGCAGCATTCTCAGATAATGGTAGAAATTTTGCAATTAAAAATTGTTCATCATTAATTACCATGTTTTCAAATTTTAGAGCTTTAAAGAATCAAAACATTAATTTAAAAAAAAAAGCTAAAAAATATAATAAAAAATTTAAAATTTATGCCCTTGTAAACGTTACATGTGCAAAGACTGATAAAATTGCTAATCAAAAGTATATAAATTTATATGAAAAAATGTCAGACGATAAAGCAATAAAAAATTTTATTTTAAAACTAAGTGGAGGTAAAAAATCTATAATTTCAAAAATACAAAAAGAACAAAAACTTAAAATGGCAGCAGGTATTGGAAGTTATTCAATTATTGGATCTCCAAATTCAGTTATAAAGGAAATAAATAAGATTAAAAAAACAGGTATAGATGGAATAGCTATTTCATTTTTAAACTTTGAAAAAGATTTAAATTTTTTTATTAAAAATGTTATAAATAATATATAAATTAAAAAATGAAAAAAAAACTAGATAAAAAAAAATTTGTCAGAACAATTGAAAAAAAACTTGAACTACCTTTAAATTCTCTCTCAAGTTCTAAGAATTTAGAAAACAATGAAAATTGGGACTCTTTATCAAAAATGACTTTTATAAGTATAATGCATAAAATTTTTAAAATAAACATAGACCCAGATAAGCTTTTGAAATGCAAAAATACTGATGATCTGTATAAACTTTATAAATAAAGTATTATTTTGAAAAAAAGAATTATTATTACAGGATCTACTTCAGGTCTTGGTTTGGAAATCGCCAAATCTCTAGACAAAAAAAACAATCAACTTTATTTGTTTGGCCAAGACACAAAGAAGATATCAATATTAAAAAAAAAACTAAAATATAAACACAAATATTTTAAAGTTGATTTTAATAAACCAAATTCAATAAAAAAAAAATTAAAAAAATTTTTAAGTGAAAATATTAAATTTAATGCTTTGATCCATTGTGCTGGGCATTACGTATCAAAATCATTCCTAACCCTTGATTTAGAAGAAGATATTATTAGATCAACTAATGTATGTCTAATCTCACCAATGTTAATTACCCAAGAAGTTGCCAAAAAGAATTTAATTAAGGGTTCAAGTATTGTATTTATTTCATCAGCTTCAGCTTTAAAGCCTTCTTCATCACTTTCTATTTATTCCTCATTAAAGTTCTCTTTAATAAATTTAACTAAATGTTTAGCATTAGAATTTTTTAAAAAAGGTATTCGAGTAAATTCAGTTTCTCCTTCACTTATAAATTCAAAAACATTAAATGATTTAAAAAAAAAATTAACACAAGACCAATACAGAAAACTTAAAGCACAACATTTAAATGGTTTTGGTAATTATTCAGATGTTAAAAATATAATCCTTTTGCTCATATCAAATAAGTCTAAATGGATAACGGGATCAAATATTGTTGTTGATGGAGGCTATTCAATAAATTAAACTATGACTTCAATTACACATCTTTCATATCACTTGCCAAAAGTAAAATATTTTTCGTCACAAATAAAATCTCGAGGTATACAAAGAATTATTCAAAAAACTGGTATAGACAAAAAATATAAAGTTAAAAATAACGAATACGCTACTGATATTGCTGTAAAAGCAGTAGAAAAAATTTTTTACAGAAATCCTGATTTAAAAAAAAAAATTGATTTTGTAATTTATTGCAGCCAATCTCCAGATTTTTTCCTACCACAAGGATCAAGTTTTATTCAACAAAAAATTTTTAAAGAAAGCACAATTCCATCTATAGATATTAATTCTGGATGCTCAGGCTATCTTTATTGTTTATTTTTAGCTAATGCACTTTTGAATTCAAATTCTTGTAAAAAAATATTGTTAGTAACTTCGGATACGTATAGTAAATATATTGGTAATGATGATTTAAATAATAGACTTATCTTTGGAGATGGAGGATCTGCAAGCATACTTGAAAAATCATCATCAGGTTTTTTACAATTTTCCCAAGGTACAGATGGTACAGGTATCCAGGATTTATTTGTTATAAATAGTGGTTTAAGGAAGATGAAGCATAAAAATTTTAAAAAAATTAAAGATAGAAAATTAATTATGAATGGATTGAAATTATTTGATTTTTCTATATCTAAAATTCCTAACTTGATTAAGGAAAATTTAAATAAAAATAGACTGCAGATAAAAGACATTGATCTATTTATTTTACATCAAGCTAATGCTCAAATGTTACAAAATATTAGGGATAAATTACATATTGATAAAAAAAAATTTTATATAAATTTAAAAAATAAAGGTAATACAACATCATCTTCTATCCCAATAGCATTATTTGAAACTATCAAAAATAAAATACTAAGAAAAAATATGAAAGTTAATTTGTGTGGTTTTGGAGTTGGTTTGTCATGGTCAAGCACTGTAATTCAATTCAATAAGTTGCCTAAGATATACACTTAATTTAAAATGTACTTACAATTTGAAAAATTAATTAATTATTATCTGTTTTTTAAATCTTAAAAAAATGATTGTAAGTTATCGTAGACTTAAAATTGAAGATGCTGAAAAAATAAGAATTTGGAGAAACAATCAGCTACAAATTTTAAGACAAAATAAAAAAATAAAAAAACAAAACCAAATAATCTACTTTAACCAATATATTTTAAAAAAAAATCCTAAGCTAGATTTATTTGCTATCGATTATAAGAATAAATTAATTGGGTATGGTGGTTTAGTTAATATTGAACAAAATTTTAAAATTGCAGAAGTTTCATTTTTGCTAAATAACAATATAGGTCATAATACAAAAAATTTTCAAAATATTTTTTATGATTTTTTAAGTTTTATTAAGAAATATTCATTCCATGAAAAAAAATTAAGAAAACTTTACACTGAAACCTATTCTTTTAGAAAAAAGCAAATAAAATTGTTAGAAAGTTTTGGTTTTCATTTGGAGGGAACATTAAAAATGCATATAATCAAAAATAGAAAAATTTACGACTCTCTTATCCATAGTTTATTTGAATAAAAGTAGTAAATTATAAATATGAAATTTAAGTTAACTAAAATAAAAAAACCGTTCATCATTGCAGAATTGTCAGCAAACCATAATGGCAAGATTCAAAATATTTTTAAATTAATTGACAAAGCAAAAGTAAGTGGAGCAAGTGCTGTTAAGATTCAATCATATACAGCGCAATCAATTACTATAGAATGTAAAAATAAATACTTTTATATTAAAAATGGCCCATGGAGAGGCAATTATCTTTATGATATATATAAAAAGGGATCAACCCCATATTCATGGCATAAAAAAATTTTTGAATATGCAAAAAAAAAAAATATTCTTTGCTTCAGTACTCCTTTTGACATAGAGGCTGTAAAATTATTAGAAAAATTGAAAGTAAAATTATATAAAATAGCTTCTTTTGAAATCAATCATATTCCTTTGCTAGAGGAAGTGGGAAAAACAAAAAAACCAGTGATTATTTCCACTGGAATGGCTGATATGAAAGATATTGATTTAGCAATAAAAACATTAAAAAAAAATGGTTCAACTGATATTTCAATTTTACACTGTATAAGTACTTACCCCACGAAGCCACAGAATTACAATTTGAACTTCATTAATAAATTAAAAAAATTTAATTTTCCTGTTGGTATTTCGGATCATACTATCGGTAGCACAGTTGCCACTTCTTCAATTGGTATGGGTGTGAAAATTTTTGAAAAACACATGAAATTAAATAAAAAAAAAGGCTTAGATTCTAAATTTTCTACAAATTCTTCAGATTTTAAAAAATATATAGATGATATTAATTTGTCATTTGATTGTTTGGGAGATGAGAATTTTAAAAGGAATATTTTGGAAGGATCAAGCAAAAAACATCGTAGATCTATTTTTGTATCTAAAAATGTTGTTAAAAATGATATCATATCTGAAGACAATATATCCGTTATTAGACCTGCAGATGGATTGCATCCAAGGTTTTATTGGAAAATTATTGGAAAGAAATTTAAAACCAACAAAAAAAAAGGAACTCCTTTAAAATTAAAAAATATTATTTAAGATAATATTGTTTCTTAAATTGAATATTATACTAGGATGTTAAAAAAAAATTTTCAAATTGCTATTTTTTTAGCTGCCAGATCTGGCTCAAAAAGGTTACCAAACAAGCATTTTCTAAAAGTTAATTCTAGTTTAAGAATGATTGATATTTGCATTTTAAGATTAAAAAAATCAAAGTTAGTTAAGAATATTTTCTTATGTACCACTAAAAAAAAAGAAGATGATAAGTTTAAATCTGTATGTAAAAAACATAACATACAAATCTTTAGGGGTAGTACGAACGATGTTGCAAAAAGAATAATTGATTGTGCAAAAAAAAATTTTGTAAAAATAATTGTTAGAATAACAGCTGATTGCCCAATTATAGATCCTAGTTTAATAGATAAATGTATAAAATTATATAAAGAAAAAGATTGTGACTATGTTTCCAATACATTGAAGCTTTCATTTCCAGATGGCCTTGATGTTGAGGTTATAAATCTTGAAAAATTAATTAAGTCTCAAAAATTATCAATAAGTAAATATAATAAAGAGCATGTCACCCCCTTTCTAAGAAAATCAAAAAAATTTAAAAAGTTAAATTACAAATGTAATATAAATTATTCAAATAGAAGATGGACACTTGATGAATTTGATGATTTTGTATTTATTAAGAGAGTAATAAAATATTTCTATCCTAATATTTTTTTTTCTTGGAAAAAACTAATTAAAGCTGAACAAAATGATAATTCATTAATAAATCTTAGACAAAGAATATGAATAGAGCCTCATTAATTAAGCGAATTATAATTGGTTCTGCAAATTTTACCCAAGAATATGGTATAATCAAAAAAAAAATTAATCTAAATGAAATAAAAAAAATTTTAAATTTAGCAAAAAAGAATAAAATTAACTTAATAGATACAGCTGAAAGCTACTTAAATAAAAATGATGTCTATAAAAAAATTAATAATAAATTTAAATTTTCATCTAAAATACTTCCTGACAAAAAATGGATATCATTAGACTTTTGTCAAAAAAAATTAAAAGATCATTTCAAAAACCTAAAATCTGAAAAAATTGAGATAATACATTTTCATGATACAAAAATTTTATTTACAGAGCATGGACCTAAAATCTTTAATAATTTAGAAAAATTAAAAAAAAAAAACTATTTTAATAAAATTGGATTATCAATTTATGATACCGATGTTTTAAACTATATAACAAATCATTATAATTTTGATATAGTGCAATGTCCTTATAATGTTTTAGACCAAAGAATATTAACCACAGGTTGGTTCAATAAATTAAAAAAATTAGGGATTGAGGTTCATGTAAGATCTATTTTTCTACAAGGTTTATTGGTTAAAAAAGAATTTCATGAAATGAAACATTTTAAAAAATGGAAAAAAAAAATTTCAAGTTGGTTCAATTGGCTTGAAAATAATAATATATCTCCAGTTGATTTTTGTTTCAGCGATCTATTGAAGTATGATTTTGATAGAGTATTAATTGGTGTAAATAATATTGATAACTTAAAAGAAATAATAAATTTTAAAAAGGTAAATGCTAATAAAACTTTCAATTTCAACACAGATGATAATAATTTAATTGACCCAAGAAAATGGAAACTTAATGAAATATAAAAATGGTGTAAACTTATATAGGTACGCAAAAAAAATTATTCCTGGAGGCACAACATTGTTTTCTAAGAGGTCTGAACTTCATTTGCCGAACAAGTGGCCCGCATATTTTAATAAAGCATCAAAAATATTTGTTTGGGACGTCAAGGGCACCAAATATCTTGATATGTTTTGTGCAGTTGGAACAAGCATATTGGGATATAATAATCAAAAAATTAATAAATCATTAGTAAAAAATATTAAAAAAAGCAATATGACTACACTTAATTGTCCAGAGGAAGTTATGTTGGCTAAAGAAATTATTAAACATCATCCGTGGGCTTCAATGTCAAAATTCACAAGAGGTGGAGGTGAAGCAAATGCACTAGCAATTAGAATTGCTAGATCAAATACTAAAAAAAAAAATGTTGCTTTTTGTGGTTATCATGGATGGCATGATTGGTATTTATCTGCAAATATTAATTCAAAAAAGAATTTAGATGAACATCTAATGTCTGGTTTAAATTATGATGGCATTCCAGACAATTTAAAAAATACATCTTTTCCATTTCCATATAATGATTTTGAATATTTAGTTAAATTGATTAGTAAAAAAAATATTGGAATTATTAAAATGGAGGTAATGCGAAATATTGATCCGAAAGAAAATTATCTAAAAAAAATAAGAAAATTATGTGATGAAAAAAAAATTATTTTAATTTTTGATGAGTGTACTTCGGGTTATAGACAAAATATGGGAGGTATTCATCTTAAATTTAAAGTTAATCCAGATATAGCAATCTTTGGTAAAGCATTGGGAAGTGGCTATGCTATTAATGCAGTAATTGGAAAAAATAAAATAATGAAAAAAGCAGAAAATACATTTATTAGTAGCACATTTTGGGGAGAAAGGATTGGTTATACAGCGGCTCTTTCTTCAATAAAAGAATTTAAACGCTTAAAAGCATTCACAAAAATAGAAAAAAATGGAAAATTAATAAAGTCAATATGGCTAGGTTTATCAAAAAAGTATAATATACCTATCAAAGTAATGGGAACAAACGCCATACCCTCGTTTGAATTTATTAAAAATCATAACAAAAAAAAAACTTTTCTTACTCAAGAAATGTTAAAAAATAAAATTTTAGCAACAAACATGATTTATGTTACAATTTTTCATAATAGAAATAATATTAAAAAATATATAGAAGTTTTAAATAAAGTTTTTTCTGATATTTCAGATAAAAAATTTACTAAAATTCTTAAAGTTAATGAAAGCTTTAAGCCGATTAATAGAATAAATTAATATATGAATTATATACCTTATGGCCGTCAGTATATTGATAAAAAAGATAAAAAAGCAGTTTTAAGTTCATTATCTAATAGTTTAATTACAACGGGACCATTAGTAGATAAATTTGAGAAGCAAATTTCAAAATATCTTAAATGTAAATATAGCTATGTTTGTAGCAGCGGCACGGCAGCAATACATCTTGCAATGTTATCAGTTGGTTTAAGAAAGAATGATGTTATTCTAATGCCTGCTGTTAATTTTATAGCTTCCTATAATATGGCCCAAATTATAGGGTTGAGAGTTTACTTGGTTGATGTAGACGAATTTACAGGTCAAATAACACCCGAGACAACCTTGGAATGCATAAAAAAAAATAAGCTAAAAAAAATAAATTCTTTATTAGTCATGTATAATGGAGGCTATCCACAATATGTAAAAGAATTTTATTATATGAAAAAGAAATTTAATTTTTCAATAATCGAAGATGCTTGTCATGCTTTTGGTTCAGAATATGAATATAAAAATAAGTACCATAAGATAGGAGTTTGTAAACATGCAGATGTTTCTACTTTTTCTTTACATCCTCTTAAAACAATAACTTCAGGAGAAGGTGGTATTATAACTACTAATAATATTAAAATTGCTAATAATATAAAAATTTATAGAAACCATGGAATAATTAGAAAAAAAAACAGACATTGGGAATATGATATAATAAAGAATGGATATAATTATAGGCTATCTGACATAAATTGTGCATTAGGCATATCACAAATAAAAAAAGTTAATTTTTTTTTAAAAAAACGGAAAAAGATATTTTATGATTACGTTAAGGTATTTAAAAATTTTAATAATTATTTAAAAATCCCTTTGTATTTAAAAAAAATTAAACCATCTTATCATTTATTTTTAATTAATATCTCTTTTAATAAAATTAGTAAAAAAAAAAATAATTTTTTAAATTATTTAAAATTAAAAAAAATTTTTGCCCAACAACATTATATTCCAATTTATAAATATAGCATTTTTAAAAACAAAAAAAATAAATTTCCAGGTTCAGAGAGATATTTTAACAATACTGTCAGCATACCAATTTACCCAAACCTAACTTACAAAAATCAAAAAAAGGTTATTAACTCAATAAAAGAATATTTTAATATATAAAAAATACGATAGATCATTGATGGATTTTAAAATAAAAAAATTTACAGATTTTTCTATGTTTGAGTGGAACAATTTACTTAATGAACTAGAAGGCCCAATTTATAATTGTAATTGGAATAATCTAAATTACTATTCAGCTTATGATAAAGTAAAGAATGTATCATTTGCAATATTTTACGAAAAAAAATTAATTGCACTTATACCAGTCGCAAAAAATTCTAATAATAAAAAGCTGACCTTTTCTTTTGGTAATAATTTAATTTTTTCATTTTTATTCAAACCTAATATCACACAAAGTTTAAGGAAGAGAATATATCATTTTGTTTTTGATTTTTTAAAACAAAAGGCTAAACAGAAAAAGTTAAAACTAAATATCCAAGTAGGACCAATTTTTTTTATAAATAACAAGTCATATGCATATTCAAAAAATCAATTTGAATTACTGGAATATTGTAAAAATTATATTGTTCATAATACATTAATAGTGGACCTTAATAAGGATGAAAATATTTTAATTTCAGAAATGAGCAAATATCATCTCAGAAATATAAAAAGAACCTCAAGAATTGAAAATTTAAAATTTAACATTTTAAATAATAGTAGTAGTTCAGTTATTGTTAAAAAAAAATTTTCTGAATTCCAGAAATATCATTTAATTTCAGCAGGCAAATTAACAAGACCAAAAAAAACATGGAAAATAATGTTGCAAAAAATTTTTGATAATGAGGCTGAATTATTTTTTTTAAGCTTAGAAAACAAATCAATTTCTTATTTATATTGCTCTAAATGGAAAGATTTTGCTTGGGGGTGGAGTCAGGTAAATTTAAAAAAATATGAGAAAATATCACCAAGACACTATTTGGAATGGAATGCAATAAAATATTACAAAAGTATAAATTGTCGTTTTTATGAAATAGGCGAGAGGTATAATTTACAAAAAAATTTTAAGCCAACAAGTAAAGAGCTTTCAATATCAAATTTTAAAGAAAAGTACGGCTCAGATAAATATCCCAAAACAATTTTTCATGTTGAAGTTTAAAAAAAAATTACTTACAAGAAATTTACCAAATTACATTATAATTAACTTTTAAAAATGAAATTAAAAAAAAAAGCAAAAATTTTTTATGAAAATAGTTACCAAAAAAAGGGGCTAGATAGTCAAAGAAAATACCCAAACGAAGAATTGTGTAGATTTTTTGGAAGAAACTTTTTTCCAATTAAATTTAAGGAAAGAAATAAAATAAAAATTTTAGAAACAGGTTCTGGCACTTGTGGTAATCTTAAAATGATATCAAAAGAAGGTTTTGGTGCATATGGAATTGATTTTTCTAAACAAGCAATAAGTTTGTCAAAAAAATTGTTTAAGTATGAAAAATTAAAAGGTCATTTTCAGGTAGGAGATTTTACTTCAATGAATTATAAAAATTCTTACTTCGATTGTGTGGTAGATGTTTTTTCATCATGTACATTAGATAGAACAGATGGACTAAAATACATCCAAGAAGTTAATAGAGTTTTAAAAAAAGGTGGAAAATTTTTTAGCTATTTTCCCTCAAAAAAATCAAAAATGTTTAATTTAAAATCTAGAAAACTCCATGATAAAGACACACTTATATCTGTCAAAGAAAAATCTGCCTATAATACTGATCACTCACTTAGATTTATGAAAATGCATGAATATGATCATTTATTAGTTAAAAATAATTTTAAAGTTAAATATAAAGAGGAATTAATGAAAACTTATTTTTCAGGTAAGGAAAAATTTTATTTTTTGATAATTGAAGCAGTAAAAATTTAAAAAAGTTATAAATAATTTTTAAGGAATTAAAAATGTATCAAAATCAAATAGTTTATTAATTTAGGTTTAATGATAATTAATATTAAGATTACAATATAACATGAATTTATATTTGGCTATTGAGGTTTCAAGTCGAGAACTTGATAGTAAGTTGTTGTTGGCTGTATTAGCTGCTTCAAGAGGACATGAGGTGATACTATCAAGTATTACAGAAATTATTTTTGGATTAAAAAAAAACAAACTTTCCCCTGGTATATTTCACACCAAATCCCTTACTCCTTCTAAAAAAAAAATTGAATATCATCAATACATTATCGACAATGGTTCTATAATCACCAGTATGGATGAGGAAGGTGGTTTTTTATTAAAGAATCAAACAGAGTTTATAAAAAAAAGGTTTTCTCAAAAATCAGTCGATCAAGTATCAGCAGTTTTTGGTTGGGGTAGGGATGTAGATCTTCTAAAGTCTGAATACTTTAAAAGTTCACACAAATTTTTTAAAACAGGTTCCCCAAGAATTGATTTAAATAAATCAATTTTAAATAGTTATTGGCCTAAACCAAAAAAAATACCAAAAAGACCTTATCTATTATTATCTTCAAATTTTAATTGTACTTATAATCGTCCATTCTATGAGGTTATTAATAAGTTTAAAGTTTCAGGCTTTTATGAAAGATACCCAGATTTATTCAGAAATCAATTTGAACAATATTCTGAAGAATTTCTCATGTTGTATGCTTTTATAGAAGCTATTAAAAATATTGCAGAAAAGAGTGATGGTTTCGATATTGTTGTTAGACCTCACCCTAGAGAACCCATTGAAGCTTGGAAAATTTTCCTTGAAGATGTTCCTAATATTCATATCATTAAAGATGATGCAATCATGCCTTGGATTAAAAATGCATTTGCTCTTATGCATAATGGGTGCTCAACAGCAGTTGAGGCCGCAGTAGCTGGCATACCAGTCATTTCATATGTTCCATTTGAGCAGAAATATTTTCAAAAAGAATTTTCAAATAAGATTGGTTATAAAGTAAAAAATGGGGATGAGCTTTTAAAATTAACAAATTTAATTTTCAAAGATAGTCAAAAAAATGAATTGGTTGAGTCAAGTGTTAATAAATCTTATGAAATATTGTCAGAAAGAATATTTATAGATAAAGAAAAATTATCAGCAGAGAAAATTATTGATGTATGGGAAAGCTTGAATACGAAAGAGATATCAAATTCAAATAATTTAGTAAATTTTAAATTATCATTAAAAATAACTAACCTAAAAAAATTTTTAAAAAAAAATTTGCAATTTATGTTTCCAGAGAAACATAATCATATATTTTTAGACAACAAATTTCCGCCACTAAACGAAAATGAGGTGAAAATTAAAGTAAAAAGACTTCAAAATACATTGGGAATAAAGACAGATTTGGTTTGTAAAGTTTTTTCAGATAGGACAATATTAATAAAACCTCGTTAGGTTGTTATTACAAATGATTAATATTTAGAAAATAAATAAATATATTATTATTTTAGAAAATATAAATTATAATTCATAAGATTATCTTTGAATTTAATAATAAGTATGAAAATTAAAAGTTTAGAAATATTTCTTATTCTAGGTGATGCAAGATCAGGAACTACTTTTTTATCAAATAATATCATTAAAAAATTAGGATTACTTATTATTCCTGAAACAAATTTTATAAAAAGATTATTAAGTTCAAAAAAAGACATTTTTTACTCAAAACAAAAAGTTGTAAATTTTTTATTTGAAGAAAATAAGTTTAATGATTTAAAAATTGATAAAAATGAATTATTAAATAGTTTAAGCAATGTGAGCTCAGTAAAAATAATAATAGAGGATATTTTGAAAATTTATTATACTAAAAATAGTGGAAAAAATTCTATAATTGGGATTAAAAAAGGTGCATTATTATATAGTTTAGATCAAATTATAAATTTGTTTCCAGATATAAAAATAATTAATTTAATCAGAGATGGGAGGGGAATTTATCATTCAAAAAAAAATAGTATTTATTCACAAACAGGAAAACCTTTTCTTACCAATCCTGTTCAAGCAGCAAAAATTTGGAATGAAAAAATTGAAATTATGTTAAGGAGTAAAATAAATAAAAATGCAATTCAATTTAAATATGAAGAATTAGTTAATAATTTAGATTTTACATTAATGAAAATACGCAGGTTACTTAAATTAGATTCAAAGAAGATTGATAAATTCAGAGGTAAAGATGGATATTTTGTATCAGATATTTATGATAAAGATTTACATAGGAACATTAATCTTGGGCCAGATATTAAAAATATTGATAAATGGAAACATGGCCTTTCTTCACAGGAAATATTTTGTTTTGAATTATTTTCTAAAAAAAATTTATTAAAATTTAATTATAAATTACAATGTATAGATAAGAGTTTGGGTAATTATTTTTATGTTTGCATATGTTTATTAAGCTATTTGTTTGGTAAAATTAAAATTTTACCCTTTAATTTTAAGCAATAAAATTTCTTAAATACCTTTTTTTTAAAAAATGGACCATTTAATACAATTTAAAACAATTTAATCACAACTATATAGATATAGATATAATTTTTTTGTTGTATTTATTTAAAAAAAAAATATAAAATTTTTTTGTTATTATGTTTAAAATAAAGCAATCTCAAAAACTTTACGCAGCTTTAATTATTTTAGCCTTTTTTTTAATTTTTCTTTCGTCAATAATAAATTTATATGAAAAAAGACATAAAATTGTTAATTTTATAAAATTTAAAACTACTCCAAAAGAATTACAAAAAAAACCATGGCCTCAACGTGACCTTGCATTAGATATTATCAATAATGGTGGTTATATTTTATTTTTTAGGCATGCAGAGAGAGAGAAATGGATAGATGTTCAAAAATATGATTCTTTAGAAACATTAGAGGGTTTAAAGGCTGAAAATGAATATTTTTCAAAAGCTGTATGTTTATCTGATAGAGGTTTGGTGCAAGGAAGAGCTATGGGACAATTGATAAAAAAAATTAAACTTCCTTACCACATAGTTGTTACAAGCCCAAGTTGTAGAGCAAGACAAACTGCTGAATTAGCCTTTGGTGGTTATGACTCTGTAAGGCAAATTTTTATGCACTATGGAGTATATTATGAGGATAAAAATGAAATGGCCAAGCAGGTTAAAAATGAAATTCTTAAAATTCCATTTAAAGAAAAGTCAAATATCATTATAAGTGCTCACAATGGTGTTGTTAGAACTACCGAAATTTTTGACAGAATTGATAAAAAAAATTTTGATTTTGGTAACATAGATCGTAAGTTTATGAATGAGGGTGGCTTTATTGTAATGAAAAATGAAAATGGTAAATTAGTTTTTGTTGATTTATTTTATTCATTTCATAAATTTTATAGAAATATTTACGAAAGACCAAAAGATTAAATATTTCCGCATAATTTTACATTAATTAAACAATTCTAAAATGGACTTCACAATTATATTTATAATTATTCTAACAGCTTTATTGCAATCTTTTTTTGGCGTAGGTGTTTTATTATTTGGTACGCCTATATTAATTCTATTAAATTATTCTTTTTTAGAATGCTTGTTAATTTTACTTCCTATATCTGTAACAATAAATTCTTTACAAATAAAAGCAGATTTTAAGAAAATAGATTACAATATCTATAAATCTGTCTTATTTTTAAGTGTACCATTTGTAATTGTTTTTTTGATTTTAGTTTCTAATAATTCTATAAATATAAGCATTTTTATAGGAATTTTTTTAATATTCATTTCATTAAAAGATAAAATATTAATAATAAAAAATTCTTTTGAAAAATTTTTAAGCTTTAACAAAATATTTTATATATCTATGGGTGTGATTCATGGTTTAACAAATTTAGGGGGCTCATTATTAATAGCTAAAGTATATTTTACTAGTCTTAATAAAAATCAAAAAAGAGTTACAATTGCAATCTCTTATTTAACACTTGCAATTTTCCAATTTTTCACACTTTTATTTATTAATTTACATTATAATTTTTATTATTTAATATATGTATTTATTGGAGCAATTACTTATGTAATTGCAAATAGATTAGTTTTTCAGAAAATTTCAGATAATAAATTTGATAGGCTGTTTTCTTTTTTTATTTTATTGTCAGGTATTTCTTTAATAACTAAGGAGATTTTGTGGTAATTTGGTTGATAGGTATAAGTGGAGCAGGTAAAACAACATTAGGAAATAAATTACATGAGTATTTTAAAAATAATAACACAAATTCTTTTATAATTGATGGTGATCTTGTAAGAGATTTTTACAATAATGACTTAGGCTATTCAAAAGCTGATAGAATAGCTAATATTAAAAGAATAATGCTCTCTGCATATAATTTAGAACAAAACAACATTATTCCAATAGTTTGTAATATTTCTCCTTTTGAAAATTTAAGATCTTTCGCTAGAAGTAAATTTAAATCTTACCACGAGATATATTTAAAAAAAAATTTAAATATCGCAAAAAAAAATGATGTAAAAAATATTTATGAAAATAATGAAAATAAAACTGATTTGATTGGAATAGATTTGAATTTTGATAAACCGTTAAATAGCGACTTGACTATAGAAGTTGACACAGAAACTCCAGATGAGTCTTTAAATAGAATTAAAAGTTATTTAGGAGAATTATATAAAAATGGATAATAAGTTCAATTTGAATGAGGAACAATTGCAAGATTGTATAAATTTAGCCACAGGATTATTTTACCCGTTAAATGGTTTTATGAATTCCACTGACTACCATAATGTTATTAAAAATATGCAATTAAGTAATAATGATGTATGGACTATACCAATTACTCTAGATGTTGATTATAAAACATTTACTATCGCTCAAAAAAAAAAGAAAGTCATTTTATATTTTAAAAAATCTAAGATTGGATTCATTCAGGTTAATGATTGTTATATTGTAAACAAAGAAAAAGATATTTTAAAAGTTTATAATACCAATAAGATTGATCATCCTGGTGTTAAAAAGGAATTGTCAAGGTATAAATATAGGATTGGTGGTAAAATAAATATTCTTGAAAATTCTTTAATCAAAAAAAGTTTAGATCCAAAAAAAACAAAAAAGTTTTTTAGGAAAAAAGGATGGAAAACAATTGCAGGTTTTCAAACAAGAAATCCTATTCATAAAGGACATGAGTATTTACAAAGAGTAGCTTTAGATATATGTGATGCAATTTTTATAAATCCACTAACTGGTTGGAAAAAAAAAGGTGATTTTAGTGAAAAAGCTGTTTCTGTTGGATATCAGACAATGATTAAAAAATATTATAAGGGTCTAAATATTTATTTTGATACTTTAAAAACACCAATGAGATACGCGGGACCAAGGGAGGCAATTTTTCATGCCATAATTAGAAGAAATCTGGGTTGTACACATTTTATTATAGGAAGAGATCATGCAGGAGTGGGCAACTATTATGGAAAATATGAAGCTCAAGAACTAGCTCGTAAACTTACTAAACATAGAAGTCTTGGTATAGAACTTTTACTTCTCAGTGAGCCATTTTATTGTCATAGGTGTGAACAGATTGTTTCAGAAAAAACTTGCAATCATTTAGGTAAATTTGTTGAAAAAATAAGTGGTACTAAAATTCGCTCTCTGTTAAAAAATAATCAAAGACCAAGTGAATTATATATGAGAACTGAAGTTTCTGACTCTATAATTAAATTAAAAGATGATAAATTTATATAATGATTAAAAAAATCATCGCAACTGTAGGACCATCTTTGTTAAATACAACTTCGCTAGATGAAGTTCACAATGAAAGAAATATATATAGAATAAATGGTGCTCACGGGAGCGTTGAGGATATTGAAAAATATATTCTCAAAATTAAATCTCAAGTTAAGGATGCAAAGATATTAATGGATTTGCCTGGAAATAAAGTAAGAACTGCAAATTTTGCAGAAGGTTTTATTGATATAAAAGAAAAAGAGGAATTTAATATTGGTTTTAATGAAATGAATTATGAGGAATTTTATAAATATCTAAAATTAGGTAGCGAAGTGTGGGCAAACGATTCAATATTTAAATTTAAAGTTAAAAACATTGATCTAGAAAATAAAAAAATAAATTTTATTTCTTATTCAACAGGAAAACTTTTAAATAATAAAGGTATGCACGTAAGAGGTGTGCATAAAAATATTCCTTTTTTATTTGATAAAGACAAATTACTTATAGAACTTGCAAATAAATATACTTTAGATTTCATAGGCTTATCTTTTGTTAGAAATGCAAAAGATATTCAAGAAGCAAAAAAATTAATTAAGAATAGTGAGATTATTTCAAAAGTTGAAACATTGAGTGCTGTAAATAATTTAGGGGAAATTTTAAACGAGGTAGAATTTATCTTAATTGATAGGGGTGATTTATCAACTGAAATTGGTTTAAATAAAGTTCCAAATTATCAAAAATTTATAATTGAAAAAGCAGTTTTTAATAATAAAAAAGTTTTTCTGGCTACACATTTTCTAAAAAGTATGGAGCACAATCCTGTTCCATCAATACCAGAAATTATAGATATGTATAATACATTAAAAAAAGGTATTTATGGTATTCAAATGTCTGAAGAAACTGCTGTAGGCAAATATCCTAAAAAATGTTTGGAAATAATAGAAGGTATAATTGATGAAATTGATAATGAGAAAATGATGGTTTGAATATAAGATTAAAAAAAAGATCAACCTTAAGATTAAAAATGCATAAAAAATAATGCAATGTTTCTAAACTGAAATGAAATTAATTCGCCACTTAATATATAAAATAAAATTTAGATTATACATGTTATCTAAAGATGCAAAAAAAATAAGAAGACCATCTTATCAAGATTTGAAAAAACACGAAGCTTTTCAAAAAGATAATCAAAATAAATTTATTATGAGTTTTGGTGCTGGCAGAAGTGGTCAAAACTGGTTTGCCAAAATATTTAACTCTCATCCAAATTGGATAGGCACACTTGAGAGATTTTCAGATTTTGAAGCATTTTATAGATTTATAAATTATTATGAATTAGCTATAGATAAAGAGGGTTTTTTTAAATTGCTCAAATTAGCTTCAAATAGAGATATGGCAAAGTATCAAAATACTTTTATTGCATCACCTTATTTTTGTTTTGGAGCCGAAGAATTATCTAGAAAACTTAATCCAGATTTCATATTTTTTCATATTAGAAATCCAATAAATTCTGTTGAGTCTTTTCATAGAAAAAATTGGTATAACAATAGTTACTATTTCGATTATAAATCACCATTATTTGATATTTCTACATCTATGTACAGATCTTTTTCCAGAATAGTACCTAAAGAAGATTTTTTACATGAATGGGTAAAGTTAACTAGAATTGGAAAAATAGCATGGTTTTGGGCTACAGCAAATAAGTCAATTTATAACGATTTTTTAAAAATTAAAGAAACTGAAAAATTTTTTGTTAAATTGGAAGATGTAAATCAAAATTATGACGTATACCAAGGTCTATCAAATAAGTTTAATTTTAAAAGAAAAATGAGCAAAAAAGATTATTATAAAATATTAAATAAAACTAGAAATAGAGGTCCTTCCGATAAACATAGGTATAAAGATTGGAGTTCAAAAGAAAAAAAAGAATTTGATAAAATTATTGAAAAAATTTTTCCTAATTATGAAAAAATTAAGACAAATTTATAAATGAAATTATTTCTTAAAAATATTATTTCATCATTTATTCCTTTAAAACTAATTTCAAAAAATTTTAATCCTGTCTTATTGTATCATTCAGTTGGATACTCATCAAATTTTAATAATAATATAGATCATATAAATTTAGATATTTTAAATTCTCAATTAAAGAGTATTCAAAAATATTGGAAATTTGTATCAATAGATGAATATGTAAATGCAAAAAATAAAAAAAATCTTGCAAGTATAACAATAGATGATGGCTATAAAAATGTTATTGATGAGTCACTGCATGTTTTTAAAAATTTAAATATACCCTTAACTCTTTTTATTAATTCATCAACATTTGAAAATAAAATTTTTTGGAGAGATAAAGTAAGATATATAATTGATAATAATTTAGTTAAAACTTATATAAGTAGTTCTAATTTATTTAATAAAAATGATATAAAAAATTTTTATTCTATATCTAAAAATCCAAAATTTAACAGTATTCAAGTTGAAAAAGATTTAGATAAATTTTTGGAGGAGTCTAGTATTAAAATTGATGATAAATATAAATTTTGTTTCAATAATAAAAGCTATCTAATAAAAGATGATTTGATAACTTATGGAAATCACACTGCAAATCATTACTTGCTTTCTTCATTGAGTAAAGAGGAACAATATCAAGAGATACTAAAATGTAAAAATTTTATTGATAATATGGATGTAAACAAATCAGAAGTATTCTCAATTCCATTTGGAGGAATTAAAAGTTTTAATGATGATACTCTATCAAATCTTGAGGATTTAAATTACAAAAAAATTCTTAATAGTTCTGCTAGTTTAGATAGAAATAAAATTTCAAATCAAATTAATAGGTTTATGCCCAAGACATTTAAAATAGAAAAAACTTTAAAAGAATTATTTTTAAAAAAAATTATGCAATTAGTTTTTTAACTTTACAGAAAATAGATAAATAGATTTAAAATGAAAATATTGTACGTATCAAATTCTAGAATTCCATCAAGAACTGCAAATAGTATACATGTGATGAAAATGTGCCAAGCGTTCTCTAGCAATGGTCATGATGTGGTATTATTAGTACCAGATATAAAAAAAAATAATGAAGATAATATCGATAATATTTATGACTTTTATGGAGTTAAAAAAAATTTTATAATTAAAAAACTTTGGTACCCTAATTATATTGGTGGAGCCTTTTTTTATTCAATAGCAATCTTTATTTATTTAATGATAAACAACAAATTTAATTTGATTTATGGAAGGTTTTTGTATGGTTGTTATGTAGCAGTTTTATTAAAAAAAAAAGTGATTTTTGAAGAACATGGATCTATGACTAATGCGAAGAGACATGTATTAATTATATTTAAACAACTTATTAAAAATAATTATTTTGAAAAACTTGTAGTTATATCTAGTGCTCTTAAAAAGATTTACTTAGAAAAAAATTACTTAGAAGAAAATAAAATAAAGGTTGCTCATGATGGTGCTGACGAAGTATCTGATTTAAAAAGTAAGATATCATTACTGGGAGATAAAAAAGTATTAAAAGTTGGATATGTAGGACACCTCTATAAAGGGAGAGGAATTGAAATTATAATTGAATGTGCAAAAAAAATTAATGATATGACATTTCATATAGTTGGTGGAAATGATAATGATATAAAATATTGGAAAGATTATTTAAAAAATTTAAATTTAAATAATATTTATTTATATGGATTTGTTTCTCCAAAAGAAACTATAAAGTATAGAAACTCTTTTGATATAGTATTGGCACCTTATGCTAACAAAGTGTCTGTTATGAAAGTAAGAGGTGAAAGACAATTAGATACTAGTCAATTTATGTCTCCGATAAAAATTTTTGAATATATGTCCCACAAAAAATCAATAATTGCATCTGATTTGTCTGTAATAAGAGAGGTATTGAATAAAAAAAACTCAATCTTAGTTGAGCACAATAATATTGAATTGTGGGTAAACTCTATAAATAAATTAAAAGATTGTAATTTAAGAAATAGGATTGCTTCAAATGCTTTTAATGATTTTAAAAATTACACTTGGAAAAAAAGAGCATCCTTAGTTCTCTAGATATTTAAAATAAACCTGTTATTTAATAATTTTCAATTTAATTTTGTTTAAAATTTTATTTAATTAGACTATTTTTATAAAGTTTTGTTGTTAAGACTATTTAATATTAGAAATAAAATATGAGAGTAAAATAATTAAATTTTGAATCATTAATTTGAGGTTTTTTTTATTTCTCAAGGATACATAGACATTATTTTGACTAAAAAAATTACATTACTAATAAGTTCTTTAGCTGGGGGAGGATCTGAGTCTGTTTGTGTAACTCTTGCTAATAGTTTTGTGGATGATGGGTGGAAAGTTAATTTGATTGTTTTAAATATTAATAATGAAGTATATTTAAATCATTTATCAAAAAAAGTTAATTTAGTAATCTTAAATAAAAGACATGCACGTTATTCTTTTTTTTCTTTATTAAATTATATATTTAAAAATAAACCTAAAATATTTTTAGTATTTAATTATGAATTAACAGTAATGCTGGTAATTTTAAGAGCAATTTTTAATTTTAAAATAAAAATTATTTCAAGAAACTCTAATACCTTATCAATCAAATTAAAGAAATTTAAAAAACAAAATTTTTGGTCAAAATATATAGTTTTAAGTTTAATTAAATTTTTTTATCAGAGGACTGATCATATAATAAATCAATGTAATGGAATGCAAGAGGATTTGATTAAATTGTATTCAAAACTAAAGAAAAAATCTAGTGTAATTCCAAATCCATTATCATTAAATATAAGGAATTATTGTAAAAAACATGATTTAAAAAAAATTAATAAAGATAATTATATTTTATGTGTAGGAAGGCTTGAAGAGCAAAAAGCGTTTCATTTTGTCATAGATGCGTTTGCTAGTATAAAAAATAATTTTCCAAATTTACGTTTAAAAATAGTTGGTAAGGGAAGTTTGGAAAAAGAATTAAAACAAAGAGTTAAAAATTTAAATATAGAAAATTTTGTTGACTTTGAGAATTTCCAAAAAAATATCATACCTTATTATTTATATGCACGAGGTACAATTCTTACTTCTATATATGAAGGATATCCAAATGTATTAATCGAGTCTATTGCGATGAATACTCCAGTAGTTTCATTTAATTGTCCAAGTGGACCAAGTGAGATTGTAAGAAATGGAATAAATGGGTATTTGGTTGACTATATGGATATTAATGATTTAAAAAAAAAAATTTCAATTCTTCTTAAAAGAAAATTTCAATATTATGATTTACAAAAAACATTAAAAGATAATCAAGTTGAAAAAGTTTATTTTCAGTATCAGAATATCATTAATTTTTTTAATTAATTTTAAAAAAATTATTTAAGTTTATTTATCCTATCTATTATAAAAATTAAAATAACTGATAAAAAATTAAAATTAAATAGCAAAACAGTTTTGTCAGTTATATTATTTGAATTAATGTCTTTTATCAAAAAATAAATAAATAATAAAAATAAAGGCAGTATTAGAGGGAAAATAATTTTAAATGGTTTATAATAAAATAATAGAGAAAATATAGTATATAAAAATCTAAAAAAATCTTTAGTTTTAAGTTTAGATTTCCCTGTCCTTTCATCATATTTTATTTTATGAAATTTGATATCGTAGTTTTCACTCAAAAAAGAAATAGTCATCGAGGTTGTTAGTGAAAATCTATCTGACATTATGTTGGCATGTTTGAGAAATTTTGTTTTATTAAAAATTCGTAGACCAGAATTATAATCTTTAATTTTTTCATTAAAACAAAAGTTGGCAATTAAATTAATTATTTTTTTTCCTAATATTTTTAATTGAGATGTATTTTTAGGGTTAATATTTCTTTGTCCTGCTATTAAATCATATTTCAGATTATAATCGTCTAAAAACATTTTTGATAACTTATTTAAATCATCAATTTTGTATGTACTATCCAAATCAATTATTGCTATCGTATCATTACTTGACTCAAAAACACCTTTTTTAATAGAAAAACCGTATCCTCTATTTTTTAAATTATTAATTAAAAAAATATTAACTTTAAAATTATTTACCTTAAACTTATCTATGTTCTGACTCAATAAATCAATTGAATTATCTGATGAACAATCGTCTACAAAAATTATTTCATTGATTTTATTAAAATCACAATATTCTAATTCAGAAAAAAAATTTTTGATTTGAGCAGACTCATTAAATACCGGAATGATTAGAGTGATTTTTGATTTCATATGAAATAATATCATTAAACATTTTAATTATCATTGTAAATTTTATTAATTCTTAAAATTTTATAATTTAATTTATTCATCTTAACCCTTAATATTTTTTAAAGATGAAGTTATTTAAAAAACATAATCTATTTTTTTTCTAATAGAATTTTATAAAACTCAACAAAAAAGAATTTAATAAAATGGGTGAATGAAATTGTTATAATCCAACTGATATTATGAAAACTAATTATATTAAAAATAAATAAAAATAAATAATATTCAACAAATCTTGCAAAAACTCTAGTCAATGTAGAATAAATGAAAAAAATGTATTGATTTTTAAAATTATAATAATTTTTTAAATTAAAAAAATTTATAAAAAATAAAATTATTAGAGTAATTAATAATGCTTTTTTAGTTTCATAAAATTGCAAACTTATATTTAATATGCAGACAGATATAACTAGAGATATTAGTGATAACTTAAAGAAATATAAATAATTTTTTATTAAATTAGTTTTTTTAAATTTTAATTTATTCATTCTAAATGAATTTATTGATATATAAATATTATATAGTGAATTTATAATCACAAGTTAAGTTAAAAAGTAAATTTTATATATTTTCTAAATTTAACATTTTTTTAAAATTTTCATTAAGATCTTCTTTAATTATAGTATTTATCTTTATAAGATCATGATCACTTAAATCTTTTTTAAAATCACCTGATAATCCAACTCTAAATTTTAAAGATTTAATATCCTTATCTTTAGAACTAATTATTTCTTTATTTTGAAGTTTTTGAAATGAACATTCGTCTATACACTTCCTGATTAATTTTTTATCAATTATTAAATTAAAATAAGAGAGTATTTTTTCAACCTCCTCAAATGTGCTATTTACTAAATCAGCATATGTTATTATTTTAAAGTTATCTGAAAATTTTAAATCAATTAAGTTATAAAAAGAAATTATTTTTTTAATTCCCAAATATTCATCTTCAATAAATTTACTTATACTGTGATTATATGTTTTTTCTCTAAATTTCATTTGATACCAAAAAGAAATTATAATTTCTCTAGGATCTCTTATGAGTATTATCTTTTTTTTATTAATTACTTTTTTGTTATTAAATTTTTGTTTTGTTGCTTTAATTGGATATGGGTTAGGATCGCTACAATCATGAATAAATTTTATAAATCGATTATTAAATTTTACTATTTTTCTATTTTTTAAAAAATTCTTATGATTTTGATTGTAGGAATATAATTTAAGAATTTCATATAACCATGTTCTTCCACTTTTAGGATAAGACAACACATAACCATCTACATCTGAAATGTATAAATTATCTTTTAAATACTCATTTAAATATAAAACAAAAAGTTGTGGTTGTTTAAATATTTTTAATGATTTATTTTTTAAATTTATTACTAAATATTTTAATTGATTAAATTTCACTTTTTAAAAATTATTGTTAACAAACTATAGGATAAATGAATAGTCATAAAAAAAGAAAAGACTTTAAATTTATTATATCTTATATTTTAATAAAATTTATAGACTTACCATAACCTACATGTATAAAATTTTTAATCAAAAAAATGAAAGTATTTAATAAATTAACTAAATTTGCAATTTTTCCAATATATTATCTTATACATAAAAATATTCTATTTGGTTTAATTCATAAAATTATAATAAAAAACTTTTACTACAAGTCTTTCAAATTTAATTTAAACGTAAAAAATATATCTCTTTCTTCAAGGAGTTCTTTTATTTTTAAAACGTATGAATATAATGATCGAAAATTAGTTGAAGAACATGTTGATTTTAAAAATAGATGTATAATTATAGGAGGAGGGTTAGGTTTTATTCCGACATTAGCTTTTTACAAATCTAAAAAAAAAGTTCTAGTTTTTGAAATAAATAAATCAATTATTAAAAATTTAAGAAATAATTTGATTAATAATAAATGTAAATTTAAATTGTATAATAATAACTTAGTTTTAAAAAATTTTAATAAAACTTCTGAATATTTTATTGGAAAAAATTTTTTATCTACTTCGCAATATTTAAAGACAGGTAAATTGGAAAAAGTAAAAAATCTACATTTTAGTCGAATTAAAGATTTTTCTAAATATAATACGTTAATTATAGATGGAGAAGGTGTAGAGGAACATTTTTTGAATAATTTAAATCGAATAAAAAATATACGGTATATTATTTTTGAACTACATAACAATATTTTTAGTTCAAGAAAAATTAAAAATTTATTTAATAATTTAAAAAAAAATAATTTTGTACAAATAGACAAATGTTTTAATTCATTTTATTTTAAAAAAGAAAAATAATTTAATTTTAATTTTTTTTTTTAAAATTTAAAAAAATCCAAAATGATATAAAAATAAACATTAAAAGTATAAAATCTGAATATATTAGATATCTAGGCTGAACTCGTCCGAAGAGATATACCACAGAGTGGTTTGACAATGAAAATAATGATAAAAACATAGTAACTAATGAAAAGTTTGATTTAATTTTATAGAATCTCAGAAAAGAAGATAATAACATAAAGAAAGGAACAAATATAAACAACCAGGTTGAGTCGTAGAATTTCTTAAAAATTAATTTAATATAACCTCCATAGTTTTTGATTATCAGTGTTTTTGCAATTTCATTTTTAAGAGCAATTATCGTAGTATTTTCTTTAGTTGCTAATTCCTGCAAAGGCAAAATTGCGTTATCTCTGATCTTTGCATAACTCAATCCAAAATGACCTCTACCGTCATAATACTTTATTAGTGCTTTTCTTTTATCTATTTCATAGAAGATTTTAGAAACGGTCTCTTTTAATTTTTCATTTTTAAATAACTCGATGTCTTCAGGAGATGAAATGTATATTGAATCTATGTAAAAAAAATTAAAAACACCTGAGTAACTACTTAAAATTGTTTCTTTTTTTTTTAAATTTTGGTTAATTGATTTATTTAAAACTAATAAAGAATTGTGGATAATCAATATAGAAAAAAAAGTTATAGTTAGATAAATAAATTTTTTTTTTGATTTATTAATATTATAAATTCCTAAAAAAGTGATTAAAATTATAGGATATAGAATAATGAATTGATTTCTTATTAGAAGTAATCCGATAATAAAAATTGCACACCATGTAAGATTTTGAATTTTGAAGTCGTATATTAATTTTATCAAAAAACTTACAAATAAAAGTGAAAAAGCATTACTGAGTGGCTCGGTTAATAAATTATTATAAAATTTAATAGTGGGTAAAAATAAAAAAAAACTAATAATTAATCTTACAGTTAAGTCTAACTTAAAAATATTTCCAACGGTTTTTGTAAAAAAAATAATTCCAAATGCTAAAGATATAGCTTGTAATATGATAACAGAATTTAATGAGTTAAATATCTTTTCCATCAAATCAATTATCATCGAATATAAAGGAGGATCTTTTAAACTATTGTTTAAGTAACGGTAAGAGTCATCATAAATAATAGGATCAGATGAATAAAACAATAATAAGATAAAAATAATTGTAATTAAAATTTCAATTAAGTAATTTTCTGATTTCATTATCTTTTTTTACTATTCTTTATTTAATTATTTTTAATTGACTGAAATATTAACACAATTAATGAATACTTTAGTATTTAAATTTTATTTAAGTTTTTTTACTTATATTTTCATAATTTTTAATTTAAATATATAAGTAAAAGTACTGTTAATGATAAATAAAATTTTAATTATAATATGGTTTATTTTACGTCCTAAATTTTATTTGCATTTCTTTTCCATGATTAAAAGAAAATTTTTATTTAATCATGATTCAATTATAAATCGAAGAAAAGCAGAAGCATGGGCAGCTGAAAATACTACCTCATACACCTCCGCTTTTCAAAAACTTGGCTTAAAAGGTGATTTGGTTGGTTTAGATATTAACACAATTATTGAAGCACAAAAACTTGAGAAAAGTTCTTCATTTAAAATGGGTGGAGCTGGACATATTAATCTACTATATGATTGCACTAAATTATTGAAAGCAAAAAAAGTGATTGAGACAGGTGTTGCCTATGGATGGTCAAGTCTTGCTATACTTAAGGCGTTACATGACATTAATTTTGGAAAATTATATAGTGTAGACATGCCATATCCCAGAATGAATAACGAGGATGATGTTGGTATAGTGGTTCCTAAATATTTGAAAGAGAATTGGTTACTTATTCGAGAACCAGATAAACCTGGTTTAATTAAAGCACTTAAAAAAGCTGGAGAAAAAATTGATCTTTGTCATTATGACTCTGATAAATCATGGTGGGGCAGATATTATGCTTACCCAATTCTTTGGGACTCATTAAAACCGAAAGGACTTTTCATTTCTGATGATATTCAGGATAATTTATATTTTTCTGAATTTGTAAAAAATAAATCATTAAAATTTGTCGTTGTTAAGTTTAAAGAAAAATATGTAGGATTAATTCGAAAACCTTAATATGATAATAAAAATCGTTAATAGTTTATATTTAAATCAAAAACCCAATGTTTGATTTACTTGGATTAACTGCTATTAGTTTTATATTTCTTATAAACTTGATTATTGGATTAAGATGGCCAGAAATTTTTACAATCTTATTTATAGCTTTTATTATTCGTTTATTGTTTCTGATAATTAACAATCATTTTTTTTATCTTCCAGATGGTGATATGGATGGACTAATTTTTGAGCAACGTGGTTGGGAGTGGTCACAAGAGGGATTCTTTCAAGTTTTTGATCACTTCAATGGACCTGACACTTATTTTTTTAGCTTTTTAATTGCTATTCCATATTCGTTGATTGGAAGAAGCTTTTTGATGATTCAGTCGTTCTCAATACTTTTTGGCCTTGGATCAGTTTTTTTAGGCTGGCTAATTGCAAAAAAATTATGGGACAATTCTACTGCAATTAAAGTTGGTTGGGCAATAGCCTTGTTTCCCTCTCTCGTTTCATATTCAGTCCTAATAATGAGAGAGACCTATATTTGCTTCTTTTTATTATTAGCAATATATGGTGTAGTTAATTGGTCAAGATTAAAAGATTATAAATCAATTTTTTTAGCAATATTTGGCTTTATTGGAGCAACTTTTTTTCATGGAGCTTCAATTATAGGCTTATTCATTTTTATATTAATTATCACTTTGGATAATTTTAAAAAATCATTCAAATTAATTTTATCACTAAAAATAAACCTTAAATCATTGATAGCCATTATTTTATCTTTAATTATTTTAGAATCATATGTCTCAAACAAAATAGAAATTCCTTATTTAGATAATTTTAAACAAGTTAGTGATCTTGATAATTTAAAGATTGTTATAAATTCAAAAGTAAGAGGTGAAGCCTCTTATCCAGAATGGACAAAAATATATACATCAAATATTGAATTTTTTTATAAAATTCCTATTAGAGTCATATATTTCATTCTAAGCCCATTTCCATGGGAAGTAAAAAAACTATCACATCTAATTGGATTATTTGATAGCTTATTATACGCAACCTTACTTTTTTTTATATTTCTCAACTATAAAGTTATCTGGAGAGATCCAGCTTTAAAGAATATCTTAATTATACTTTTGTTTTATTTTGTTGTATTTGGAGTAGGTGTTGGTAATTTTGGAACAGGTATAAGACATCGAAGTAAGTTTGTTATTGAATTGATATTACTAGCCGCTCCTTTCTTTCCTAAATTAACTTTATTTAATAAAAAAAAAATTAAAGTAACTTAAAAATTTTGGGAATGATAGAATGAAAGTATTACACATAATTAATGGTTTAGGAGATGGAGGAGCGGAACATACATTATTCAAGATTTGTAAATATGATAATTTAAATAAACACATAGTTATTTCATTTAAAAAAAGTGGAAAATATTTTGCATTATTAAGAAAACTAGACATAAAAGTTTATTCTCTTAATGCAAATTTTTTTTCAATAAATAAATTTTTTTTTCTTATAAAACTCATTCGTTCTTTGAAACCTGACATAGTACAAACTTGGCTTGTACATGCAGATTTTATTGGGGGGATTGCTGCAAGATTAGCTGGTATTAATAATGTTCTTTGGAATATAAGATATTCAAATATTGATATAAATAGAGCAAAAATTATTACTAATCTCATATTAAATATATTAACAAAGCTTTCCTACTTCATACCCAAATCAATTATAATTAATTCAAAAGTTGCTAAAAAAATTTATGAAAAAAAAGGTTATGATAAAAAGAAATTAAAATATATCCCAAACGGTTATGATGTATCATCTTTTAAAGTTGATAAAAAAGCAAAAAAAAATTTTCAAAAAAAAATAAAATACAAAAAAAAGATACCACTAATTGGCTATGTTGCTCGTTACGATTTACTTAAAGATCACATGAACTTACTCCATGCCCTTTCATTAATTCGATTAAATGGTTTTAAGTTTTATTGCGTGTTGGTTGGAACAAATATAAATAAAAATAAGATTTTAATTAAGGAAGTAAAAAAACTAAAACTAAGCAAACATGTCAAATTGATTGGACCAATGAAAAATATTTCAATTGTAATGACTTTATTAGATATTCATATTCAGAGCAGTAAGTCTGAGGGGTTCCCCAATGTTTTGGCTGAGTCTATGGCGCATAAAACACCATGTATTGCAACCAATGTCGGTGATTCTTCATATATTATAGGAAAAACCGGCTGGTTAGTATCACCTAATAATTCTATCGAGTTAGCAAAAGTGATTGAAATAGCATTTAAAGAAATAGGAACTAAAAATTGGACTAAAAAGTGTAATATGGCAAAAGAAAGAATAATGAAAAAGTTTAATATCAACAATATGATAAAAAATTATAATAAAATATGGATTAAAGTTTACAAAAAAAATGATAGATAGAAATGGTTTTAATTAATTTCTAAAATTTAATTTTAAAAACATTATCCTAAAAACTTATGAAAAAAATAATTGTTACAGGTTCAGCAGGATTTATTGGATTTTCAGTTTGTTTAAAACTTTTATCACGTGGGGAAAACGTTATAGGTATTGATAATCATAATGATTATTATGATCCAAAAGTTAAAGAATCAAGAGTTAGTAAACTCATAAAATATTCAAGTTATCAACATTATAAAATTGATATTAGTAATCAAAAAAATCTAGAAGATATCTTTAAAAATCACAATCCCTTTAAAGTAATTAATTTAGCAGCACAAGCTGGTGTGCGTTACTCAATAGAAAATCCTCTAGCATATATAAATAGCAATATTATTGGATTTGCAAATATATTAGAAAATTGTCGTTATTATAACATTGAGCATCTAGTTTATGCTAGCACGTCAAGTGTTTATGGCGCAAACACTAAGATGCCTTTTTCAGAACATGATAGTGCAAATCATCCTTTATCTGTTTATGCAGCTTCAAAAAAATCAAATGAGTTAATGGCTCACACATATAGCCACCTTTATAAATTACCAACAACAGGACTAAGATTTTTTACAGTTTATGGTCCCTGGGGAAGGCCCGATATGGCTTTATTTAAATTCACAAAGGATATTTTAGAAGGAAAATCAATCAATGTATTTAATAATGGAAATCATAGTAGAGATTTTACATATATAGATGATATAGTAGAAGGTATAATTAGAGTTCTTGATAATCCGCCAATTGGAAATAATAAATGGGATAGTGACCACCCAGACCCAGCTAGTAGCTTAGCTCCATGGAATATTTATAACATAGGAAATAATAAACCAGTGCAACTTATGGATTATATAGATGCTTTAGAAAAATGTTTAGGTAAAAAAGCACAAATTAATTTTTTACCACTACAGCCAGGCGATGTAGCGGATACTTATGCTAATGTAGAAAATTTGAAAGGAAAATTTAATTATAAACCGTCAACTTCTGTTACTAAAGGAGTGTCTAATTTTGTTAAATGGTACAAAGATTATTATCAAAAATGATTAATAAAAAAGAAAATCTTAAATTAGCAGTAATTGGATTAGGATATGTTGGTTTACCGCTTGCATTAGAGTTTGCAAAAAAGAGACCAATAATAGGTTTTGATGTTAATAGAAAAAGAGTGAATGAATTAAAGGCTGGTATAGATAGAAATTTTGAATTCAGTAAAAAAGATTTTAAGATTTCAAAACAAATTAAATTTTCCAATAAAAGGCAAGATCTTCTATCTGCGAACTGCTTTATTATTACTGTCCCAACTCCTGTAGATAAATTTAAAAAGCCAGATTTAAAACCACTATTGACAGCTTCCAAGATGATAGGTGAAATTATTAAAAAGGATAATTTAATTATCTATGAGTCTACGGTATATCCTGGATGTATTGAAGAAGAATGTGTGCCTGTATTAGAGAAATTTTCACATTTAAAATTTAATAAAGATTTTTTCTGTGGATACAGCCCAGAAAGAATAAATCCTGGAGATAAAGAGCATACTGTTTCAAATATAAAAAAAATAACATCAGGATCTAATCAAAAAGTCGCAAATTTAGTAGATGATTTATATAATGAAATAATAAGTGTAGGTACTCATAAAGCTGTAAGTATAAAAGTTGCTGAAGCTGCAAAAGTAATTGAGAATACTCAGCGTGATTTAAATATAGCTTTAATTAATGAGCTTTCTATTCTTTTTAATAAACTTAATATCGACACACAATCAGTATTGGAAGCTGCAGGAAGTAAATGGAATTTTTTAAATTTTAAACCAGGTTTAGTAGGAGGCCATTGTATTGGAGTAGATCCTTATTATCTTACTTACAAAGCAAAGATGATTGGTTACAAACCAAATATAATTTTAGCAGGTAGAGAGATAAATGACAGTATGGGCAGTTATGTAGCTTCAACACTAATTAAAGAGATGAAAAAAAAAGATATAAAGATTAAGAAATCTAAAATTTTAATTATGGGTCTAACATTCAAAGAAAATTGTGCTGATGTGAGAAATTCAGGAGTCAAAAATGTTGTTGAAGAATTAAAAAAGTATAATTGTAATTTAGATCTCTATGATCCCTGGACAGATAAAAAAGAGATAAGAAAATTATATGGTATTATTCCAATTTCATCATTAAGTAAAAACACATATGATGGTATTGTAATAGCTGTTGCGCATAAGAAATTTAAAGATTTAGGTAAAAATAAAATCAAAAATCTATGTAAAAAAAACCATATAATCTACGATCTAAAATATCTTTTTCCAAAGGATCAATTTAATTTGAGATTATAAATTTTATTAATTTATTTTAAAAAATAATGAGAATTGTTATTCTAGGCTACACCGGACTAATAGGTAATAGTGTTTTGGAATATTTGACTAATTTTACTTCATATCGCTTAATTTGTGTTGGAAGAAGAATTAAAAATAAACCTTACAAAAGTCCAATGATTAGTTATCTAAGCTGGAATTTTAAATCTTTCAAAAAATCAAAATTGTTATTTTTAAATAAAGCAGATGTTGTAATTAATTGTATTGGTAAAACTGATAATAATTTAAATGATCTCAATAATATCAATGTTAATTTTATTAAAAAATTACTTAAACATATTAGTATTTATAAATTAAAAATAAGATTTTTACATCTAAGTAGTGTTTCAGTTTATGGAGATGGAATAAATTATTTTGGTCTAGATAAAACTATAACGGAAAAAAGTAAAATTAAGTTAGATAACCTTTATTCAAAAAGCAAGTTCAAAGGTGATTTATTAATACAAGATTTTATTAAAAAAAAGATTAATAAAAATTTTTCATATACGATTCTTAGAATTTCGAATGTTTTTGGTGGAACAAAAAAAACAAATTTGGTCAAATTTATTGAATTTTCAATCAAATATGCTTTTTGGATTAAGTGCTCCAATAAGATTATGTTCAATTTTGTAAATGTAAAAGATGTTGCTCAAGCAGTAATTTTAGTTATTTCAAAGTTAAAAGTGTCAGAAAATAAAATCTATATTGTTTCGGATGATTGCAGGCAGTTTAAATTTTATAATGATTGTCAAATTTTTTTTAAAAAAAAAATAAGAAACATTCAAATTCCATTAAATTGTATGAAATTTTTAATTAATATATTTCCTTTATCAAAAAAGATAAAAAATTTTATATTAATAATTTCCACTAGAATTTCTTATAGTAATAAAAAGATAAAAAAAGAATTGAATTTTAACCCAAGATTTTCTTTAATTAAAAATATTAAATCAATTAATGAATAAAAAGTCTAAAATAGTTTTAATTGCTAATACCTCTAATTTTTTTAATGTATTTATGCTTAATCATATAAAGCAAATAAGTAAAAAATTTGATCTTTATATATGCTGTAATAATGCTAATAGCTTAAAAAAAAAAATTCCATCTAGTGTCTCTTTAATAAACATTAATTTCAAAAGAGGTTTAAATTTACCTCATGATGTAATCTCATTTTTTAATATTTTATTTTTTTTTTTTAAAAATAGACCTAATCTTTCAATTTCTTTTACACCTAAAATAGGATTTATGGTTGCGCTCGCTTCTTTCATTGTCAGAGTCCCTAGGCGTGTACATTGGTTTACCGGGCAAATCTGGGCAAGAAAAAAAGGTATATATAAAATTATTTATAAATTTATAGATAAAATAATATATTTTCTATCAAATGAAATATTGGTTGATGGTGTGTCTCAAAGAAATTTTTTGATTAACGAAAATGTTGTTTCTAAAAATAAATCAATAGTATTTCACAAAGGATCTGTCGGGGGAGTTGATACCAAAAAGTTTAAATTTAATAATCAGAAAAGAATAAAATTAAGGGAAAAATACTTAATTTCTAAAAATACTTTTGTTTTCTTGTATTTAGGAAGAATAAATAAAGACAAAGGTATAATTGAGCTTGTAAATGCTTTTAAAAAAATTCAAAATAATTCAAATGTACTTTTAATTTTTGTAGGTCAACTAGAAGATTCAAAACTTATTCAATTATTTCAAAATAATAAAAAGATATTTTATTTCAATTTTTCAAATAATCCTGAGGATTGGTTTTCAGTTGCAGATATTTTGTGTCTACCGAGTCACAGAGAGGGATTTGGAACAGTAGTTATTGAAGCTGCCTCTTGTGGTATTCCTGCACTTTGTTCAAATATATATGGTCTTCGTGATGCAGTTATTCATAACAAAACAGGTTTTTTTCATAAAGTGGGTAGTTCAAGTGATATAAAGTCAAAAATGGAATACATAATCAAAAACAAAAAACATGTTAAAAATTTAGGAATAATGGCTAAAAAAAATGCTGTAAAATATTTTGATAAAAATTTGATAACTAACCAACTATTAAAATTTATAAATTCAAATATTAATTTAAAATGAAAATTAAATCTTCCATAAAAAAAAATGTATTAATTTATGGCGCAGGTGAAGCTGGAAGACAATTAGTTATTTCTTTAAAAAATAATCCAAAATTTAACGTTATTGGTTTTATTGATGATAATCTAAAATTACATAAAAAAGTTTTACTGAATAAAAAAATTTATTCTTATAATAATCTGAAAAAATTTGTTTACTCAAAAGATATAAGTTTAGTTTTTCTTGCTATTCCCTCAATTGGTAGAAATAAAAGAAATCAAATTATTAAAAAATTAAATAAGCTAAAATTAATTGTTAAAACATTGCCAAGTATATCTGAGATTATTGATGGAAGAGTAACTGTATCAGATATTAAAGATTTAAATATAGATGATTTATTAAATCGTGAACAAGTTGAGCCTGATATTAAATTATTAAATAAAAATATTAATAAAAAAACAGTTCTTGTTACAGGAGCAGGTGGCTCCATTGGTTCAGAATTATGTCGTCAGATTATTAAGTTGAAGCCAAAAAAATTATTACTTTTAGAATTAAATGAGTTCGCACTTTACAAGGTTAACGAAGAGTTAAAATTTTATAAAAAAAAATTTAAAATTATTCCGTTACTCGTTGATACACAAGATCAGGCAAAATTAGAAATAATATTTGAAACTTTTAAAGTTGATACAATTTACCATGCGGCAGCTTATAAACATGTGCCATTAGTTGAAGAAAATATTTGTTCAGGTGTAAAAAATAATGTTTTTAGTACTTTAGCTGTAGCTAAAGCTTCAGTGAATAAAAAAGTTTTAAATTTAGTACTTATTTCAAGTGATAAAGCAGTAAGACCAACTAATATTATGGGCGCATCTAAAAGACTTTCAGAACTTTGTATGCAAGGTATTTACTATAGTAAAAAAAATAATAAAACAAAATTTTCAATTGTTCGTTTTGGCAATGTTTTAGAATCTTCAGGTTCTGTAATACCTAAATTTAAAAAACAAATTACTGAAGATGGATTAGTTACTTTAACCCATAAACATGTAACAAGATATTTTATGACCATAACAGAGGCGGCTCAATTAGTAATTCAGGCAGGAGCTATGGGTAAACATTCAGAAGTATTTGTACTTGACATGGGTAAAAGTGTAAAAATTTTGGATTTAATAAATAAAATGATTAACCTTTTAGGACTCACTGTTAAAGATAAAGAAAATATGGATGGTGATATTGAAATCAAAATTATTGGATTGAGATCTGGTGAAAAATTATTTGAAGAATTGTTAATTGGAAAAAATCCTCAAAAAACTTATCATCCAAAAATAAAAAAAATAAATGATCCATTTATACCCTTTGAAAAATTAGAAGTTTATATAAAAAACCTAGAGAACCTAATAACTAATAATCAATCTCTTGAAGTAAAAAAATTATTAAATAAAATTATTAAGTTATATACTTCAAATTCAAAAATTGTTGATCATATTCAAGTAGAGCAACTGATAACTAATAAAAAAATCAAACCTTATAACAAATTATAACTAATAAGATTAATCTTGGCTTAAAATATTTTTTGTAAAAAAATTTCTTAATACTAAATATATAATAAAAAAAATTATAAATAATATTAATGAAGCTAAACTACTCACTAATAAAAAACTACAATATCCAATTAAGAAAAAAATAATATTTATTAAAGATATGTAAAAATTTGTAAAAATAGTTGATTTAGTTTTTACAAAAAGTAAATGATGCAAGTGATCTTTTCCAGCTTTAAAAGGGTTTTTTCTATTTTTTAATCTAATTATATTTAATGATAAAAATTCGTAAACAAAAATTGTTACAGTCCATGCTAGCAAGATAGGGTGGACAAAGTTATTACTACCTAAATAAATTAAAATAAATGAAATTATAAAACCCAAATATAAGCTTCCACTATCTCCTAAAAAAAGTTTTGGTAATTTAAAAATAGAAAAATTAAATAATAAAAAAATACTTATTGGAATTAATATAATTAGTAAAAATATTTTGAAATTATCATAGGGTGCTAAAAAGTATAAAATAGCTAATACAGAAGTTGTTGTTAAAATTAACGTTCCGTCCATTCCATCAAAATAATTAAATGAATTTGTTAAAAATAATACACATAGCAGTGTAAATGGTATCATGAATGTTCCTAGTTCTAATTTAAAATAATCATAATCGCCAATATGGTTTAAACTTAATTTTTCAAAAACAATTAAATAAAAAACCGGAATAATTTGCAAACTAAGCTTTCCACCTATATTTAAACCAAATTTATCATCAATAAATCCGACGATAGAAATCATAAAACCAATAGATAATATTAAAGCCAAGTTCTTATCAAAAACATCTAATGCTTGAAGTGCAAATAATAAGCTTAAGCTAATTGCAATACCTCCAGTATATGCAGTTGGTACTGAATGAATCTTCCTTTTATTGGGAAGATCAACTAAATTTAGTGTATATGAAACTTTTGCACAAGTTAGTAATAGAAAAAAAGTTAATAATGAATAAATAATAACTTGATAGTTCATAAGATTTATTAAATTTACAACTTTATTTTGTTAATTTCTTATATTAAAAAACATTTAACTTAACTTTATTAAATGATTTTTAATTCCTCTCAAGAAAAATTTGTATTTTTTAAACTTCCAGTTACTTTATTTTCTCTAACACCCTTTTTTCTAATTACGGGCCCTTTTTTGAGTGATTTATCAATATCTTTAATAAGTTTATTATTTTTAACATATTGTTATAAACGAAAAAATTTTACTTACTTTAATCATAATTATTTTTATTTTTTTTTAATATTCTGGGCATACTTAATATTTAATTCATTAATTAATAATTTTAATCTAGATAGTTTAAAGATTTCTTTTTTTTACTTTAGATATGGCATCTTTGTAATTGCGATAATCACTTTTTTAAATGTTAATGATAGATTTATAAAATATTTTTTTTATTGTATCTTTGTTTGTTTTACTGTTTTAGTCTTAGATGGTTTTTATCAATATTTTGTTGGAAAAAATATTTTAGGATTTGAAGGCTCAGTAAGAGTGTCTAGCTTTTTTGGCGATGAAAAAATTTTAGGTAGTTATTTAAGTAGAATATGGCCAATTTTTTTTGGTTTATCAGTAATCATATTAAAAAAAAATAATAAATTATTCTTCTTATTAATATTGATATTTATTTTGTCCGAAGCTTTAGTTTTTCTTAGTGGGGATAGAACAGCTTTTTTTAACATAAACTTATCAGCTATTTTTATTATTTTACTTTCTAAGAAATTATTTAAATTAAGAGCATTAACTTTACTTTCTACTGTTTTATTACTTGTAGTTATAAGTTTTATCAATCCAACTGCAAAACAGAGAGTATTTGATCAAACTTTAAATCAAATGAATTTGTTAAATGAAGATGAAAGTGAACAAGAAAGTTTATATATTTTTTCAAAAGAACATACTCACCATTATATAACTGCTTATCGAATGTATTTAGACAATAAGATTTTAGGGGTAGGTGTTAAGAATTTTAGGAAATTCTGTAGCGACATAAGATACATAGAAAGTTCTTCGTCTTGTGCTCCTCATCCTCATAATACCTACGTGCAAATATTAAGCGAAACAGGAGTAATTGGTTTTTTATTTTTAATAACAGTATTTATTTATTTCTTAAAATATGTTTTTAAGCATCTAATGTTAAAATTTAATAAAAAATACTATTTTAACGACTTTGAAATTTGTATATTATCAGGTATTGCGATCTATCTATGGCCTTTTGCTCCAACAGGCAATGTATTTAATAATTGGCTTAATATAGCAATGATTTTGAATCTTCCTTTTTTAATTTGGGGCAGAAAATCAATCAGGGTTAAAAATTTATATTAAATTAAATTTTTTTTATTCTTTACTATTTAAATTTTTTTAAGTAAAAGAACTTGCCTGGTGATTATTGCGAAAGTGTAATACCCGATCCCATACCGAACTCGGCAGTCAAGCCTTTCAGCGCCAATGGTACTTTGTCTTAAGACACGGAAGAGTAGGACATTGCCAGGCATATCTAAAATGAAAAATCTCATTATTGTAACTGGTGGTGCTGGATTTGTTGGTTCTAATTTAATTAAATCTCTTTTAAAAAAAACAAATAAAAAAATTATTAGTTTGGATAATTATTCATCAGGCAATAAAAAAAATCACATTAAGGATACTAGAGTTAAGTACATAAAAGCAGAGACTATTGATATTTCAAAACATTTAAAAAATGTAAAAAAACGAATTCATTCAATTTTTCATTTTGGTGAATTTGCAAGAATTTATCAAAGCTTCAAAAAATTTGATGAATGTTTTAAATCAAATTCTATAGGTTCAAACGAAGTTTTTAAGTTTTGTTTAGATAATAATATAAAACTTATTTATTCAGCAACTTCTGCTTCACTTGGCAATAAAGGGAATGATAAAAATTTATCTCCCTATGCTTTTACAAAATCTAAAAATCTAGAATTATTAGAAAACTTAAGAAAATGGTTTAATTTTAAATTTGAAGTTATTTATTTCTATAATGTGTATGGACCTGGTCAAATCAAAGTAGGTGATATGGCAACTGTAGTTGGAATTTTTGAAGATCAATATAAAAAAAATAAACCACTAACTATTGTAAAACCTGGAACTCAGACAAGACGATTTACTCATATTGATGATACTATTAATACTTGCATTGAAGCATGGAGAAAAAATAAATGTTCACAATATAGTATAAGTCACAAAAAATCTTACTCTATTCAAGATCTTGCTAAAATGTTTAAAACTAAAATAACTTATTTAAAACCAAGATCTGGTGAGCGATATGCATCAGCATTAACAAAAATATCAAATAATCGTAAAATAATTAATAATTATGGAAGAATAGATTTGAAAGATTATGTAAGTTCGTTTATTAAAGGTGAAAAATTATGAAAATAAAAAGCTCATTAAAGTCTATTAAAAAAAGAGATCTTAATTCTAAGTTAGTTAGAAGAAGAGGTCGTGTGTACGTTATCAATAAAACTAATCCAAAGTTTAAAGCAAGACAGAAGTAATTTTTATGGATAATGAAGACCATAAAAATACTTGGAACAATTTTACAAAATTTGTGTTGTGGGGAACAGTCGCAGTTATTGGTGTTTTAGTTTTAATGGCAATATTCTTGCTATAAGATTAATGTATGAAAATTGTTTCTATTTTAGAAAATCAAAAAATTGAAAAAAGAGTCGCAATTACTCCAGAGATTGCAAAAAAATATATATCTCTTGGTCTTGAAGTTTCATTGCCTGAAAATTTTGGAAGTCATCTAGGAATTAAAGACGAAGAGTATAAAGAATTAGGAGTATCAATTTCAAAAGATGAAAAAGAAATCATATCTAGTGCAGATATTATTGTTCAGTTAGGTTTATTAGATGATGACAAAAGTTCTTTATTAAAAGAAAATCAAATACTTATTGGGGTGTTAAACCCATATGATAATAAAAATAAGATAAATGATTTAGTTAAAAAAAATATCAATACTTTTTCACTTGAATTACTTCCAAGAATAACAAGAGCTCAATCTATGGATATACTATCCTCACAAGCAAACCTTGCAGGTTATAAAGCAGTGGTAGAGTCTTTCGCTCATTTTCAAAAAGCAATTCCAATGATGATGACAGCAGCAGGAACAATACCAGCAGCAAAAGTCTTAGTGGTTGGAGCTGGGGTTGCAGGACTTCAAGCAATTGCAACTGCAAAACGAATGGGTGCAATAGTATTTGCAACAGATGTTAGAATGGCTTCAAAAGAGCAGGTTGAAAGTTTAGGGGGAAAATTTTTAACTGTTGAAGGAGCTGAAAATCTTGAGACCGAAGGAGGTTATGCTAAAGAAGCATCAGATGATTTTAAAAAGAAGCAAGAAGAATTATTATCAGAAACATTAAAGAAAATTGATATTGTAATTTGTACAGCTTTAATTCCTGGAAAAAAAGCACCAGTAATTATTAAAGAAGATATGATTAATAATATGAGCTCAGGTTCAATCATTTATGATCTAGCTGCCATTCAAGGTGGAAACACAGCACACACTAAAGTTGATGAAATTGTAAATAGTAATGGTGTTAAAATAATGGGGGAAAGTAATATTTTAAATAAACTTCCAACCTCAGCATCTAATTTATATGCTAAAAATGTATTTAATTTTGTGTCGAATTTATATGATAAAGAAAATAATAAGATTAATATAAATTTAGAAGACGAGATAATTGAAAAAACGTTAATAAAATAAAATTATGGAAATAGATCCTTTTATATTCAGATTAAGTATTTTTATCCTTTCAATTTTTATAGGATATTATGTAGTTTGGAG
>Ga0233450_10000334_pt1 | contig 55233 bp, 53 predicted proteins | sample 011ome_30_FD_189956 | JGI IMG/M metagenome (GOLD analysis project Ga0233450, IMG submission 189956) | Coastal salt marsh microbial communities from the Groves Creek Marsh, Skidaway Island, Georgia - 011501CT (spades assembly) | ecosystem: Environmental > Aquatic > Marine > Intertidal zone >... | reverse complement strand
GACTCCCTAGTAACTTATATAGATTTAAAGAAGGCACAGGAGAAGCAAGGTGTATCTTAGATTCAATTACCAGCTTACAAAATGGAGCTGATTTAATTTGGATAGAAACTGAGAAACCTCATATAGGACAAATTGCTGCAATGATGGATGAGATTAAAAAAGTTGTTCCCAATGCAAAACTTGTCTATAACAACAGCCCATCATTTAATTGGACTCTAAATTTTAGACAACAGGTATTCGATTCGATGACAGAGAATGGAAACGATATGTCTACATATGAAAGAGATGATTTAATGAATGAGAAGTATGATGCTACAGAGCTAGGTATAGAGGCCGACAAAAAAATTCAAACTTTTCAAGCTGATGCTGCTAGAGAAGCAGGAATTTTTCATCACCTAATAACACTACCAACTTACCATACAGCTGCATTATCCACAGATAATCTCGCTAAAGAGTATTTTGGTGACAAAGGAATGCTAGGTTATGTCGAAGGCGTTCAGAGGAAAGAAATTCGTCAAGGTATAGCCTGTGTCAAACATCAAAATATGGCTGGATCAGATATGGGTGATGACCATAAGGAATACTTTGCTGGAGAAGCTGCTCTTAAAGCATCAGGCAAAGATAATACCATGAATCAGTTTTAATTAGTTTCACAATCCCCTATGGTGGTGCGCCCGCAAATTTGGCAGGGCGTACCATCCTCTATATTAGCCAAGCCACCACAACTTCCTGAAATAGGTTTATTTTTAATAATAACGCCTATTGAAATTGCTGCAAATGAAATTGCTATTAATAAAAAAACTGTTAGAAACTCAATCACTATAATTCCATGATTTAGATTTAATTTTAATATTCTCTTTTGCCATTATATACATAACTGCAACACCATGATCATTTGCAAGAATTATGCCCTTTTCTGGACCAAGAACATTCAAAGCTGTAGCCCAAGCATCTGCATTCATTGAGGACTCTTCCGAAGCAACAGTTACTGAATAAGATTGATCTAAAATTGATTGTTCATTTTTGGGCGTAAAGCTGTGACTTATGACATCTCCAGTATCATTAATTTTTTTATTTCTATATTCACCTGAGGTTGCAACAGCTAAATAATCAGTTCTCAAAATCTCTGTAATTGATTGATTTTGTGTGGTTAATGGATTTTGAATTCCAATGACCCAAGGAGCGCCATGCTTTGATCCGTTGACTATAATTTCTCCACCTATATCAATTAAAAAATTATTTCTATTAGAGTCGATGAGAAGCTTTGCAATTGAATCAACAGCATAGCCTTTTGCAATGGAGGATAAATCAAATTGAAAATTGTCTTTTTTAATAATGGAGGTGTTTGAAATGAAATCAAATCTTTTCAAGGAAACAGGAATAGTATTTTGGCTCATTGTGTTTGTAGGCCCAAAACCTTCCTGAATAACTAGGGAGCCAATAGTAATATCATAAAAACCATCAGTAACCTTATGTAATTTTTCAGCATAACTTAAAAGAGAATACATATCGGATGAAATACTTATTTCTTTATCAATTGGAGCTGCATTAATTCTAGATAACTCTGAAGACTCTTTATAGTTAGAGGCTATCAAATCAATTCTAGCTAATTCAAGCTCGATAGATTGTTTCAAAGAATCAGGAATATATTCCGTTGAAACTAATTGCCAGTAGGTACCATATATAGGTCCAGAAATTTGATATGTAGCTGATTTGTTATAGTGATAAGCAAAAAATATACAAATCAACCCTACCGAAAGAGCGATTAATTTAGATACGGTTAAACGATTCAATGAGCTATTTAGCCACCAAAATCATCAAGCATGATATTTTCAGGTTCAACACCTAGGTTAATAAGCATATCTATACATGCTTTATTCATCATTGGTGGCCCACACATATAGAACTCACAATCCTCAGGAGCTTTATGAGATTTGAGATAACCTTCAAAAAGTACTTGATGTATAAACCCTGTCAATCCATCCCAGTTATCTTCGGGTTGGGGATCTGATAATGCAACATGCCAATCAAAGTTCTCATTTGTTTCAGCTAATTTATTAAAATCTTCTACGTAGAACATCTCTTTCAAACTTCTGGCTCCATACCAAAATGAAATTTTTCTATCGCTATTGATTCTTAACAATTGATCAAAAATATGAGCTCTCATTGGAGCCATTCCTGCTCCACCACCCACAAATACCATTTCAGCTGATGATTTTTTAGCAAAGAATTCACCAAATGGTCCAAATACTCTTACCTTGTCACCAGGTTTGAGGTTAAATGTCCAAGAAGACATAACGCCAGGAGGTATATCAGATGAGCCTGGTGGTGGACTGGCTACTCTAATATTAAATTTTAACACTCCCTTTTCTTCAGGATAGTTCGCCATTGAATAAGCCCTAATAATAGGCTCAGAATTATTTGCAACGTTATCCCATATTTTAAACTTATCCCAATCCTCTCTATACTCATCAGCGACATCAAACGATTTATAATCTAAGTTTGAATATGCGGGTGCCTCTAATTGTACATAGCCACCTGCTTTAAAATTCACCTCTTCACCTTCTGGAAGTTTAAGAACAAGCTCTTTAATAAAAGTTGCAACATTATCATTAGAAATAACTTCGCATTCCCACTCTTTAACTCCAAAAACCTCTTCAGGAATTGTAATTTTAAGATCGTTCTTAACTGCAACCTGACAAGAAAGTCTCCATCCATCTTTTTTTTCTTTTGAATTAAAATGTGACTCCTCCGTGGGCAAAATAGATCCACCACCCTCAGATATTTGACATTTACATTGACTACAGGTGCCTCCACCACCGCAAGCAGATGAAAGAAAAATTTTATTTTCAGCTAGAGTCTGTAGTAATTTATTGCCTGAGGGAACAACGATTGGATTAGCAGAATCACCATTTATCTCAATGGTTACATCACCCGAGCTGACTAACTGACTTCTTGCTGCAATGATAACGGCAACCAATAGTAAGACTACACCTGTAAAAGAAAGAACACCTAAAAATAAATCAATCTGCATAATTAAAACCTATAGTGAAATTCCCCCGAATGACATAAACCCAAAACTCATTAAACCTACAATTATAAATGTAACGCCAAGTCCTTGAAGGCCTTCTGGAATATCTGAATATTTTAATTTTTCTCTGATTCCTGCTAAGACAACAATTGCCATTGCCCATCCAACACCCGCTCCAAGACCATAAACAACACTTTCACCAAATTTTAAATCTTTTTCAATCATAAACAGTGAAGCTCCTAATATGGCGCAATTAACTGTAATTAGAGGCAGGAATACTCCTAATGCATTGTAGAGTGCAGGAACGAATCTATCCAAAAACATTTCAAGAATTTGGACCGCTGCTGCAATAACTCCGATGTAACTAATTAAGCCTACAAACTCTAAATTTGCTTGAGGTAAACCAGCCCATGCTAATGCGCCCTCTTTAAGAATAGAGTTATAGATCAGGTTATTCAAAGGAACAGTTATAAGACAAACGACGATAACTGCTATACCAAGACCAAAAGCTGCATCAATTTTTTTTGAAATAGCTATAAAAGTACACATGCCCAAGAAGACAGACAGAGCAATGTTCTCTATAAAAACAGTTGTTATAAAGATACTGAGATAATGCTCAAACATTTAACTCTCTCTTAGATAAATCTGGTGCAGTTGCATGGCGTGATAGTTTGTATTCGTTTGGTTCCACTTGATCTGTTTTGTAGGCTCTGATACCCCAAATCATAAGCCCTATTAAAATAAATGAGCTAGGAGGAAGCAACAAAAGATTGTTGGCTGGGTACCAACCACCATTTGATACCAAAGGCAAAATCTCATATCCCATCAAAGTACCGGCTCCAAATAATTCTCTTACAACAGCTACAGCAATCAAGATAATGCTGTACCCAAGACCATTACCCAAACCATCTAAAAAACTTATAAATGGTTTCTCTTTCATGGCAAAGGCTTCAGCTCTACCCATAACAATACAATTGGTGATAATTAATCCTACAAAAACTGATAGTTTTTTACTTGTTTCGTAGTCATAAGCTTTGAGTAGCTCATCAACAACAATAACAAGAGATGCAATGATAGTCATTTGAACGATGATTCGAACGCTGCTTGGAATATAGTTTCTTATAATTGAAATAAATAAATTGGAGAATGAGACCACACTTGTTAAAGCAACGCACATAACCAAGGTCACAGAAAGGTTACTGGTTACAGCTAGTGCTGAGCATATTCCAAGAATTTGAAGAGTAATAGGGTTTTCTTCAAGCAATGGCTTGGCAAGTACTTCTTTGTATTGCTTAACTGTCATAATTAATTTTGTTTAATGTTTCTTTATAACCACTTTTACCAAACCAATAAACTAACATGTTAGTAACGCCTCTGCTGGTTAAGGTTGCACCTGAAAGGCCATCAACTTGATATGCAGCCATTTGATTTGATGGATCAACTTTTCCTTTGATGACTTCAATTTGAACCTCACCATCTTTGTAGATAGATTTACCATCCCATAGAGACTTCCATTTGGGATTATCTACTTCTGCACCTAACCCAGGAGTTTCTTTGTGGGCATAAAATTCAAGACCCTTAATAGTATTCAAATCTTTATCAATTGCTATGTAGCCAAATAATGTCCCCCAAAGGCCATAGCCTCTGATTGGTAAAATAATTTTTTCAAGTTGGTTGGATGAATCTTTTAGCAAGTATATTTTTCCAATATTTTCTTTGTTTTTTACAATGGCAATATCTTCAGATGCAGGTATTGGAGTTGAATGTTCAGGTTGTTTTGAAAAATACACAGGATCGTAAGTATCTAAATCATATTCACCGTAACTATCAAGAAGTTCTCCTGAACTAAAATCTACGAATTTGGGGGTAAGATTAGAAAACTGAGCTTCAATTGTTTCATCAGGATTATAAATTGCAGCAGTTTTGAGTATCTTAATTCTTTGATCATTCAGTTTATTAAGATTTTGCATGTCTCTTAAACTCACTGCTGCATATGAAACAACTAGTGAGCAAAACAAACAAACTAAAAATGAAACTGTAAGAGTTTTTAACACTGAATCATTCATAGGAAAGAGCCCTCTTACGTTTTGCAATATTATTAGACACGACCATATGATCGATTACTGGTGCAAATAGATTAGCGAATAAAATTGCTAGCATCATACCTTCTGGAAATGCGGGATTGATAACCCGAATTAATACCACTGTAACACCGATCAAAGCGCCATAAATCCATCTGCCTGCATTAGTTCCAGACCCTGAAACTGGTTCTGTTGCCATAAACACTAGACCGAATGCAAAACTACCTATCACAAAATGCCAATACCATGGAACTTGAAACATTGGATTGGTGTCTGATCCAACAATATTTAAAATGGATGACATAACTATCATCCCGATAAATGTGCCTAAGATAATTCTATAGGAAGCAACACCTGTTGCTAAGAGTATTAAAGCAGCGATACCTATGGCAATAATAGAAGTTTCACCAACAGACCCTGGAATGTTGCCTACAAATGCATCAAACCATGAAAAATTATCACTCAAGCCCTGCAAACCACCCTCAGCAGCATATCCTAAGGGTGTGGCTCCACTAAAACCTTCTGGGGTGATTCCAGTATCAGAAAGACCAGCAATCCAGACCTTATCGCCTGAGAGTTGTGATGGATATGCGAAATATAAAAATGCTCGGCCAGTTAATGCTGGATTTAAGAAGTTTTTACCAGTTCCACCAAAAACCTCTTTACCAATAACGATACCGAATGTAATACCCATAGCTGCTTGCCATAGAGGTAAATCTGGTGGGCAACTTAAAGCAAATAAGATTGAGGATACAAACAACCCTTCATTTATTTCATGTTTACGAACTACAGCAAAGAGAATCTCCCAAAGAATTCCAACTGCAAATGTAACTGCATAAATTGGAACAAAATAAACAGCACCAACCCACATTTTTGTTAAAAAGCTATCATTGGAATATCCTACAAAATTAATTAGAACATGGTGCCAGTCGTTAGTATTTGCTGATCCAACAAGTGCTAAATAATCTAAAGTTTGATTACCGATGTTATACATTCCAAAAAACATTGCAGGGAATGCGGCCAACCATACAATCACCATGATCCTTTGAATGTCGATCGAATCCCTTACATGAATAGGGTTTGTTGTTTTATGCGTTGATGAAAAAATGAAATTTTCAATAGCATCATAAATTGGGAACCATTTAGCCTGAGTCCCTCCAGGCATAAACCTAGGCTTGATACTTTCGTTAACTGATCTAAGCCATGCTTTCATTTGAATTCCTCATACATTTTTTCTAAATTAGTATCCAGGATTGATTGATAGTCATATTTACTTGGGCATACGTAACTTGCTAATGCTAAGTCTTCAGGAGCTAATTCTAAAGCACCTAATTTTTCACCTAACTCAATATCTAATGTCACTAAACTTTTTAAAAGCTGAGTCGTAAGAATATTTAGAGGCATTATTTCTTGGTAAGAAGATACTGGAACAATAGCCCTATTCCCTCCATTCATTGAAACATTAAATTTATAATTTTTAGGTTTAATCCAGTTAGAAATAAAAGCTGGTAACTTTGAATGAAGTGTTGCACCAGGCATAGCCCAGTTAAATAAAATATCATTAGACTCATCAGGTAGAACGGAGATTTGATTATCAAATGAACCTAAATAATTCATTACATTTTCACCGATGTGACCGTTTAAAACTGAACCAGAAATTACTCTAGAGTTATCTAAAATTTTTCCAGCTGTAACTTCTGTAAGGTTTGATCCATATTTAATTTTTAATATTTTTGGATCATGAACATTTGGCCCACCGAGCGCAACATGTTTAGTAGAGCGTAATTGATTATTTTTAAGAAGATAGCCCAAAGAAATAACTTCTTGCCATGAAATAGACCAAACGGTCCTATTTTGGCCAACTGGATAGAGAAAATGTATGTGAGTTCCAACCAAACCTGCTGGATGAGGGCCAATAAATTGATTGTAATTAATCCCATCTACAGATTGATCAAAATTATTATTCTGATATGAGCAAAACGTTTTTGAGTCACCAAAGAGAGAATGAATAAAATTCAAGCCACTATTAAAAAGCTCTTGATCTAGCTTGATTAATTCATGGGGATCTACAGATAGTGGATTTGTATCACATGCATTAATAAAAATTGCCGAAGGTAATTCATTGGGTTCAGGCATTCTGTTGTATGGTCGAGTGCGAAAATATGCCAAAGCTCCAGTATCAGCTAAAAACTCAATTGGACTAGAATAGTCATCAAGATTAAATTTGATTGGATTGGCAGAATCATCAGTTTCTATAATCAGTGAGAGAAATCTTCTCTTTTCTCCTCTGTTTATTGATTTAACAACTCCTGATGATGGGGTAGTAATATAAGTGCCTGGATTTTTTTTATTTTCAAATAATTTTTGACCAGAAATAATGCTATCACCTTCATCTACCATCATGGTTGGCTTAAGGCCTACAAAATCAGCTCCTAGTATTGCAATGGAATTAATTGAGGTAGAGGAATCAACATCAGAAGATGGAATTCCGGAAATCGGTAAATTAAGGCCTTTTTTGGTTTTAATCACAACACTCTTCAATAAAAGTTGGATGAATTATAAATGGAAATATCAGGTGTTTCTATACTGAATCTTCAATTGGTTTAGGAAATCTTTGCAAGTCTATTGAAGCAACTTTTTTGGTGAGATTGAGGACTTGTTTAGTGTAGCCATATTCATTGTCATACCAGCAATATAAAGTGATTTGATTACCGTCAGCTATGGTAGCTTGAGAGTCAATGATTGTTGCATATGGGCTTGAATAAAAATCAGTGGATACAGCCTCGGGTGAATTAGTATATCCAATAATTTCTCTGTACTTACTTGCAAAAGCTGATTTTTTTAAGAATTCATTTAGCTCATCTCTCTCAACAGAGGTGTCTAAATTTAAAACTAATACTGCCAAACTTACATTAGGAGTTGGAACCCTGATTGCATTACCAGTTAACTTGTCTTTAAGCTCAGGAATTGCTTTAGAGACCGCCTTTACAGCACCTGTGGTTGTAATAACCATATTTAATGGAGCGCTTCTTCCTCTTCTATCGCCTTTATGAAAATTATCAATTAAATTTTGATCATTGGTGTATGAGTGAACAGTTTCAATGTGGCCATTAGATATGCCGTAGTTATCACTGATAAGTTTGAGTACTGGCACTATGGCATTCGTAGTACATGAGGCAGCTGAAATTATCTTATCTGATTCTTGTAAAGCAGAATCATTCACTCCAAAAACTATGTTTCTAATATCCCCCTTAGCAGGCGCAGTTAATATAACCTTTGATGCACCGCAGTTTAAATGCTGAGATAGCGTCTCTTCATCACGCCAAATTCCAGTATTATCAATCACAATTGGAGAATTGATATTTAAATCTGAATAATTAACATCTGAAGGTGAATTTGCATATATAAATTTAACAGGATTGCCGTTAATAACTAAAAGCTCGTTCTCTAAATCAACCCTAATAGTTCCATCAAATCTTCCATGCACGGAATCCCTTCTCAATAAACTGGCACGTTTGATTAAGTCATTTTCACCAGTTCTTCTTACAACCACAGCCTTTAGACGGAAATAATTTCCAGGACCTGTCGTTTGTGCAAGCATTCTTGCCATTAACCTTCCAATTCTACCAAAGCCATATAGGACTATATCTTGAGGTTGATCGGGTCTTTTGAGTTCTATACTGTCAACATGTATTTGCTCTTGTAAAAAATCATCAATTGAATCCGGATTATTTGGAAGATCTTGAAAAAAAGAGCATCTCATTGCGAGCTCACCTATATCTACTTCGCAGTCAGGCAAATCCATTTGACTCAGTCTTTCTAATAATGGATATGTCTCTAGTTCACTTAGTTCGTTCTCCTCGATTTGTCTAACGAACCTATGAGCATGCATGATATCTATAGGAGATTTATTAACAAGAGATTGTCCATAAATCATGACATGAACTCCGTGACGATACAGTCTTCCTACAATAGGGACCATTAACTCAGCCAAACCCTCTCTCCACTTCCAGTCTCCAAAGTAATCATCGATTTTTTCGCGAGAACGTAAATCGGGATTTTTGGTGAGATCAGTCATTATTTATTGTTCTTGATATTTATTAATATGATATTGAGTGTTACCAAACATTGAATCAATGGCAGTGAATCTTTTTAGGTAGTGACCAATGGACATTTCATTACTAACGCCCATTCCTCCATGCAGCTGAACTGCGTGTTGGCCAACCAATCTTCCAGCTTTACCAACTTGAACTTTGAGAGCTGATATAGTCTTTCCAGTCTCAGGGTCATCTGAATCAAGTTGCAGAGTAGCCTTAATTAATAAAGATTTAGTTAGTTCAGTTTCAATGAACATATCAACCATACGATGCTGCAAAACCTGAAAATTACTAATTGGTTGTGCAAACTGTTCTCGCTCTTTTGTATATTGGACAGTTTTCATATAGGAGGATGTCATCGCACCTACAGCTTCTGCGCTTATACATAAAATAGAAAGATCCACCATTTGATTAAACAATGTTGCAGCTTCATCACTTAAAGCCAAGATTGACTCAGAATTCAATGAAATATTTTCAAAAGATAATTCACCGCAAGTCTGTCCATCTAAAGTTTTGAAGCTTTGAACAGATAGACCTTCAACATCTGCATCAATAATAATTAATGCAGGAGAATTATCATGAGTTGCAAGAACTATAAATTGATCTGCATTACCACCATTCAATACTAATGACTTAGATCCATTAAGAATAAACGTATCCCCATCTTTAGATAAAGTGGTTACACAATCTAAAAAATTATATCCAATATTCGGTTCGGCATAAGCGACTGATACTTGATGTTCACCTGAAATAATTTTTTCGATGATAGAAGCTTTTGATGGATGATTTGAACCTTCTAAAATTGTACCGCTCATTACCACAGAGCTTAGATAAGGCTCAACTACAAGAGCTTTTCCAAATTCTTCAAATAATACTGTAAGTTCAATAGGTCCAAAATTAAAACCACCATTATCTTCCTTGAATGGAACTGCTAACCAGCCAAGCTCAGCAAACTGTTTCCAATTATCTTCGCTATAACCAGATTCAGACTCTAATATTTTTTCTCTATCAATGAAATCATAGTTAGTTTCGCAAAACTTAAGAACTTGCTCACGCAGCATGTTCTGCTCATCAGAATAATTTAAATTCATCTTTAAACTCCCAGTATAGCTTTAGCAATAATATTTTTTTGAATCTCATTACTTCCACCATAGATTGAAGTTTTTCTATAGTTTAAATACTGAGCAACTGATGGACTCGCATAGTCAGGACCAGCTGGCGTTCTATTAGACTCAAAACCCTCAGGACCTTCATATGGAAGAATGTACTGCCCAGCTGCTTCAACAAAAAGTTCAGTCAATCTTTGTTGGATTTCTGTACCTCTAATCTTTAAGATTGAAGATTCCGCTCCTGGGTGGCCGCCCTCAGCGATAGCTGCCAAAGTCCTTAACTCTGTAAACTCCAACGCAGCAAGATCAATCTCTAATTCAGCAATTTTTCTAGATAGGTCAGAATCATCATGATTAATAGTGATATTCTTTAATTTTTCTAATTGATTTTTAACAACCGGAACTCCAGCAATACCAAATCTTTCGTGAGCAAGAAGGAATTTTGCATAAGTCCAACCCTTACCTTCTTCACCTATTAATTGATCAGCGGGAACCTTCACGTCAGTAAAGAAAACTGAGTTAACCTCATGATCTCCATCGATCGTAATAATAGGTTTAACTTCTATTCCTGGGGTATTCATATCGATTAAAAGAAAAGAGATGCCTTCTTGTTTCTTTTGGGTTGTTTCTGTTCTAACCAAACAAAAAATCCAATCTGCATGTTGAGCAAGAGTTGTCCAAGTTTTAGAGCCATTCACAATATAGTGATCGCCATCTAAGACAGCTTTAGTTTTTAATGAAGCCAAATCAGAGCCTGAGCCTGGTTCTGAATAACCTTGGCACCACCATGTATTGAACTCGAGAATATCTGGTAAAAATCTATCTTTCTGCTCTTGGTTGCCAAATGTATAAATAACGGGGCCAACCATGCTTAGACCAAAAGGCAATATTGTTGGACATTGAGCCAAAGCAAGCTCATTGAGAAATAGATAAATTTGAACAGGAGACCAGCCGGTTCCACCATATTCAACAGGCCAGTTGTAACCCATCCAACCCTTGCTATGAATAAATTTATGAAAATCAATCTGATCTTGTTTTGTAAGCGCTATGCCCTTTTCGCGTTTTTCCCTCACATGTGCAGGGTATTCTGATCCATTTAAACCAGCTCTAATTTCTTCTTGAAATTGAAGATCTTGTTCTGAAAAGCTTATATCCATGTTAGTGTTCCTGTTTTTAGATTATTCTTTAGCCGCAAATTATACTGCACGATATGATAGAAAAACAGCATGAACCAATAGCATTTGAGCTAGCTCAATCTGTAAAAACACACAATCACAAGATTCTGTACCTTTGTAATTCAGATAAAGAGGCTAGACTGATAAAAAATGAACTCAAACTGTTTCTAGATGATAGTGAAATTGGATATTACCCTGAAAGAGAAATACTTCCATATGATAGATTTTCAACTGCAGATTCAATCATTCAAAAAAGAATTAAGCTTTTAAATTCTGATAAATCAAATATCAACTTAATTATTACCAGTTGTATTAATCTGTTTGAAAAATTACCGTCAAAAAAATTTTTTGTTGCTAGAAAAAGCTTTAAAACCAACGACTTGTTAACAATAAAAGATTTAACAACAAGTTTGGATTCCTTAAATTATGAACGAACAGATAAAGTTAATGCAATAAATCAATACGCCGTCAGAGGCGGCGTTGTTGACTTTTACTCAGGATTTCATCTTAACCCTGTAAGGGTTGATTTTTTTGGAGATCAAATTGATGAAATAAGAGAGTTTGATCCATTGACACAAAATATGACAAACAAAATCTCTGAGTTCCAACTCTTTAGTGGCTCAGAAGTTAGCTTAGATGATGAATCAATCGGTAAATTTAAAAAAGCCTGGAGAAATTATTTTCAAAATCATGATGAAAGACATTGTGAAATATTTCAATGCTTGGCTTTGGGAAAATACCCTGAAGGATATGAGATATATAACCCTCTTATACAGCTGGGTGATTCTAATTTAATGGATTACTTTTCTGGATTTAAGCTTATTAAATCTCATCAAATAGATCAGATATTAACCTCTCATCAAGCTTTTGTTGAGGAGAGATATCTCGAAGAATCAATTGACTCCTCTAGGCCTATATTAAAACCTGAGGACTATATTTTCGAAATTGAAGATCTGCAAGCTTATTTGAAATCAGCTGATCAATTAAGTTTTTCAGATTCAAATCTAGCTATAGACTATTCCAAAGAAAAAGATATTCAATTAAAAGAACTCATAGAAAAACAAGTTAATGGATTAATCGACACCCTTCTAATCACTTCATCTGAGCAAACTAAATTAGATCAAATCAACAAGCAATATAAAACAAATATTGCCTCGCTTCCATTTGCTCTTCAGAATGGAATTTTTAGTTGTATACATTTACCTGTTCGTTCATTTATTAGCAAAAATGGAAAGTTTGCTCATTTAAATTTGGATGAGGTGATTAATTCAGAAATATTGAATCCAGAATCTACCCCAGCAAATCAAGATTCGCTTATAGAAAAATTTGAAAATCCATTTCATGATGATGAACTTGTTATACACGTTGATTATGGCGTAGGTATTTATAAAGGCTTGGAGCTTTTAAAAACTAATTCAAACGAAGAAGAATATATTCAAATTGAATACCTTGAAAAAGAAATTTTATATGTTCCGATTAGACAGGCTTATTTAGTTTCCAAGTTTCAGGTATCACAATCTCATGGAGTCCGTCTTGACTCTCTATCTTCTGCTAAATGGAAAATCAAAAAAGATAAAGCAAAAATTAAGGCTCGAGATCATGCGGCGGAGTTGCTTGATATTGAATCTAGACGTTCAGTGGCAACTTCACATCAGTTAATCTGCGAAGAAAAATCTTATCAAGAATTTGATAAAGATTTTCCATATGTTCTAACGGCAGATCAAGTTAATTGTATTAAGGATATTTTAAAAGATATGGCTCTAATTAAGCCTATGAATAGAGTTATATGTGGAGATGTTGGATTTGGAAAAACTGAAGTCGCAATGCGAGGTGCATTTGTTGCAGTGCATTCAAAAAAACAAGTAATGGTTCTTGCGCCTAGCACTGTTTTAGCCAAACAACATTTAGAAAGCTTCACAAAGAGGTTTGTTAACTTTCCTGTAAATATAGAACTTTTAACCAGGCATACCTCATTAAAAAATAAATCAAAAATATACGATGATTTTAAAGATGGGAAAATAGATATTTTGATTGGCACACATGCATTATTAAATCTTGATATTTCTCTTGAAAATCTTGGCCTATTGATAATTGATGAGGAGCATCGTTTTGGGATAAAACAAAAAGAGATAATTAAATCAAGGCAGTCAACAACGCATATTTTATATATGTCGGCTACACCAATACCCAGAACATTAAATCTCGTATATTCAGGATTAAAAGACTTCTCATATTTATATACACCTCCTTTAGAAAGGCTGAGTGTAAGAACTTTTTTAAATACTCAGAATCAGCAAATTATTAAGAATGCAATTGATAGAGAGCTAGCTCGAGGTGGGCAAGTATTTTTGGTGCAAAACGATATATCAAAAATGGAAGGCCTAAAGACTCAAATTAAAAATTTAGTACCAGAGGCAAATATTGATATTGCTCACGGAAAATTATCAAAAAAAGACATTACAAATACAATGAATGGGTTTAATTCTAATTCAATAGATATTCTTATTTGCACAACAATAGTTGAAATGGGATTAGATATCCCGAATGCAAATACAATGATTGTAATTGATGCTCATAATTTTGGTCTATCACAGTTACATCAATTGAGGGGTCGAGTTGGAAGATCTATGCGACAAGCTTACTGTTATTTATTAATTCCAACTCCAGACCTTAAAAAAGCACCTAAAGCAAAACTAGATTCTTTGGTTAAATATTCCGATCTTGGATCTGGCTACTTTATTGCTCAAGAGGATTTGGAAATTAGAGGTGCTGGAGATTTTCTGGGTGTAAAACAAAGCGGTCATATTGAAGCTATTGGTCTGAGCATGTATCTCTCAATGTTAAAAAATGCAGTTAGTGATCTTAAGGGTCATGAACAAGAAAAGATATTAGACACTGAAATTAACTTTAATGATCGAGCTTTAATTCCGGATACTTATTTACCAGTTGCAAATGAAAGATTAAAAATTTATAGATCTTTGAATGATGCTAAAAGCGATGAAGAAATTAATAAAATTCTTGAAGCGCTCAAAGATCGTTGCGGTAAACCAAATGAAGATTTATTAAATCTCATTGAAAGTTCAAAACTAAGAATACTTGCAAATAAAGTAGGTATTAAAAAAATCTATTCAAATCTAGAGAATGCAATGATTACATTTAATGATAATTTAACAGATCAAGTTTATAAAAAATTAATTGGATTGATTCAAACTGGATCAGCTAAGATAAAACTTGATAAAGAAAATAAAATCACTCTTGATGTTTCTAAAACAAATAATAAAAGAATCGCTGTTGCTGGGCTACTGAATGAACTCATTTAAACTGCTTGCAACTTTATTTATGTCCGGCTTGAGCTCTTTTGCTTACAGTGAGAATGATAAAGAATATATGATCGAGGTGATCGTTTTTGAGCAACTTGAAATAATTGGCAATGAAAAGCTTGAACCAAAAAATTTAAACCTAATAGACATCAAAACTATAGCATTATTGGACAAACCTAAAATTGTTGTTAATGAAAAAATAATTTCACAATCTTTTAACCACGATCATCCTGGCTTTTTAGTAGATCAGCAAACAATCGATCAAATGATAGATGAGCGAACAATTGAAGACTCTGATCCCCCACCATCATCAAAAAAAATAGATGAAACAAAATGGTATGAGAAACAACAAAGCCTTAATCAGCTCAATAATATTTATCGGCGCCTTGATCGAAGAAAAGAATATCGAATCCTTCATAAAGCATCTTGGCTCCAACCTGCTTTGAGTGAGGATAGCTCTCCCTTTGTGTATGAAATATTTGGTGATAATGGATTTTTAATTAAGCTTTACCAAAGCAGGTATTTGCATCTTGATGTGATTGCTTATCTTGAAGGTAATTTGAAGCCAGAGAATAATCAAGAGTTGATCAAAGAAATAAGATTTGATGCTCTAAAAAGATCCATTCCAGATAATGTTAAAAAGCATGAAATCGAGATAAGCTCTGAAATAATAAACCCAGATGAAATATTTAAAATTGAGCCTGAAATAGCTGAGACTAGAGCAGATTCATCCGAGGTTGTAAAACTCGGTGAAGTAAAATATTTACTAAGTGAAGAAAGGAGAATTTTTAAAAATGAAGCTCACTATTTTGACCACCCAAAGATAGGTGTCATTATTTCAGTTTACGATTCATCCTTATAAAAAGCATTTTCATCTAGGCTATGGTCTGTCATATCCTTAACACCAGCCAGTTCTGGCAGTGTTTCTAAAAGAGTTTTTTCTATGCCATCTTTCAATGTCACGTCAACCATTCCGCAACCCTGACACCCCCCTCCAAATTGAAGAATGGCATACATATCGTCTGTTATTTCCATGAGACTCACCACACCACCGTGAGATTCAAGCATAGGATTGATTTCGTTATAAATTACATAATTAACCCTATCTTCTAAAGGGCTATCGGGTGATATATTAGGCAGTCTTGCATTTGGAGCTTTGATGGTAAGCTGGCCGCCAAAATTATCTACATCATAGTTAACTTCAGCATCTACTAGGAAAGGAATACTTCTTTCTTCCACATATACGGAAAGTTTAGGCAATGAAATTAAAGTATCTGAGGGAACTAATTCATCAGGTTTGCAGTAAGCTAAACAAGTTTCTGCATTGGGTGTGCCTGGGTCAGAAATAAAAACCCTGACAGCAGTACCAGGCTCATTCTTATCTTCGATTAACTTGGCTAGATAATCTTCGGCAGTATTTGTTATTGTGATAATCTTGCTTGTCATAATATGTGGTTTAAAAGAATACTAGCTTCGTTAATGGGTGTGCGTTCGTCGAGAGATCTTGAAGATGATCTTAACAATTTCAGCATTCCTAAATTTATTATTCTATTTCTAACCTTAAATGTAGTTTTTATTGCCTTTATTATACTCGCAATTAATTTGATATGAATAAGCTGGCCAAATTCTGTCACGAACTAAGCAACTACACAGAAATTAAGCCTGAAATTTATTTATCACCAGCAACTGGCTATAGAGCAAGAGCTGAGTTTGGTTTCAGCAATCACTGCTACACAATGGTAGAAGATGAGAAGAAGAAATATATGGATAGATCATCGATTCCTCATCCATGTATTCAGCAGCTAATGCCTAATTTGCTATCTAGAATTAATGATTCTGAGTTAATGCAAAAGAAATTGTTTCAAATAAATTTTAGAACCTCGGGAACAAGAGTTTTAGTCACACTGATTTACCATAAACCACTTCAAAAAGATTGGATGCAAGCTGCAAAAAAAATTCAAGATAATTATAAAAACCTATCTCTAATTGGAAGAAGTAAAAAACAAAAAGTGTTAATTGGTGGAGAAGATCTCGAGGTTATCTGCAATTACGCCAACTCTAGTTTCAAGATCTTACAAAATGATTTAGTTTTTTTTCAACCTAATTTCTATCTTTACTCTTTCATGGTCTCATTTATTACCAAGCAACTTGAGGGCTCCAAGGATTTATTAGAGCTATATTGTGGCTGTGGAGGCTTCACTCTACCCTTAGCATCTAAATTTAATAAAGTTTTTGCAACAGAAAATAATAGACATTCAATTAGACTGCTAAAAGAATCCATAAAATTAAATAACCTTTCTAATGTTGAAACTGCAAGGCTCTCAGACGATGAAACAGCATCTGCGCTTGCCAATGAACGACCATTCAGAAGATTAGAAAATATTGATATGCGATCCTATCAATTTAGTCATATTTTAGTGGATCCACCTCGGGCTGGATTAAGCGATGAGACAATTACTCTATCAAAAAAATTTAAAAATATGATTTATATTTCTTGTAACCCAGAAACATTTCTAAGAGACGTAGTAAAAGTAGAGAGAAATATTGAAGCGATTGCTATTTTTGATCAATTTGCTAATACGCAACACTTAGAAGTTATTGCATTGCTGAAATAGTAAAATTCTAAATTTTATTATTTGATTTATTTTTATTTGAAGTGATATTTTGACTATTCTTTTGTGCAGTCTGCTTTAGCTTTGCCTCAGCAAGCATCCAGTCAACTATCTTATCCTCTTGATCTTTTGAGGTGGCTTGCAGGAGCTTTTTGTGAAGAAAGTCCATTGTTCGTGAGTAGCTAGCCATAGCTAAATAATACACTAAGATATTGCCTTGAGAAATGGAGATGAGATACTAAGATTTGAAATGTTAATACAGTTAAACCAAAAGCAAATAAAACTCCAAAATGAGCTTCAAGAATATTTTGAAAACTTAATTACCCCTGCTCTCAAATCAGAGCTGAATCAACCAGAATATTTCGAAGGTGGTGGGCCTGAATTTAAGAAGGCCATGAGAACCATGGGTTCTGATGGATGGATAGGCTTAAGCTGGAAAAAAGAATTTGGCGGCAAGGAGTTGAGCTCAATTGAGCAATACATCTTTGTAGAGACAGTCATGAGAACTGGCTTCCCCTTCCCCTTTTTAACGACTGAATCTGTTGGTCCTATGATTGCAGAACATGGCTCTGAATGGGCAAAGGAAGAAATTGCAACCAAGATTCTTAAAGGTGAATTGATTTTTGGAATTGGTTACTCAGAACCAAATTCAGGGACTGACTTAGCATCACTGCAAACCAAAGCTATTAAACAAGCAGATGGATATCTTATCAATGGCCAGAAGATGTGGACAAGTTTAGCTAATTTCTCTGACTATATTTGGTTAGCAACAAGGACTGATTTTGAAGCCAAAAATCATAAAGGCATCTCTATGTTCATTGTTCCAACCAATGATCCTGGATTTTCCATGTCTGCAATAAACACCTTAGGAGATGTTCGAACCAATGCAACATTTTATGACAATATTCATGTGCCAGAAACTCACCTTGTGGGAGATCTCAACCAAGGCTGGTCATTAATAACAAGTCAGCTTAACTTAGAACGCCTTGCGCTTGTTAATCATGGGCCCGTAGAAGAACTTTATAAGGATGTCTTAAAAACTGCTCAATCTACAAAAATTAATAATGATCAATGTTTAAGTGATCTGTCATGGGTTAAACATAACTTTGCTAAAGTTCATTCAGGTATTGAAGCTTTAAAATTGATTTGTTGGAAACAAACTTGGATCATGGAATCAGGTCAATTAAATATGGCTGAGGCATCTGTTGCAAAGGTCTATGGATCTGAATTTTTTATTGAGGCATACAGACTCTTAATGGAAATCATGGGTGAGCTCAGCATTCTAAAAAATAACTCTGATTTAACAATCTTAAATGCGAGACTTGAACGCATGTACAGAACTGCTTCAATTCTAACGTTTGGTGGTGGAACCAATGAAGTCCAGCGAGATATTATTGCAATGGCTGGATTGTTAATGCCAAGGACACGCTAATGGATTTTTCTGAGCAATTACATCAAGCTGAAATCAGGGATTCATTAGAAAAGATTCTCAGCGAGCATTGCTCGCAAGAAAACTTAAAAGAATATGATTCAAAGTTTAAACATGATAAAAATTTACTTTCTTTATTGTCTAGGAATGGTTATTTAGGATTAGGCCTAAATGAAAAATACGGTGGTAGTGGAGAAGATCTCTATGATCTGGGTATATTGTTTGAGCAGCTGGGATATCATGCTGCACCATTGAGTTTAAGCGGTTGCTTGGTAGATGTAGCTCAAACAATGCAGAAATTTAGCAATGAAAAATCTTGCAAAGAAATACTCAGCTCAATCATTGCGGGTGAAATCTACACCTCAGCAATTTTAGAGCCTTCAAATCAAGATCCTGAAAATCCAATGACTACAGCTACAATAGAAAATGATCAGCTGATAATTTCAGGAACTAAATATTTATCTGAAATATCATCAATAGCTAAAAGTATTCTTATTTCGGTTAATTCAAGTGAAGGTGTTTTATTGGTGCTGGTTGAATCAGATAAAGTTAAATTAACAGAGTTAGCTAGCACGGCCAATTCTCCTCTTTTTAAAGTAGAGCTAGATTCAGTGAGAATAAGTAAAGAGTCTATTATTCATGAACAAGGACGGGGTTTAGAGGCTTTGAGGTACCTCACTCAAATTAACATGGTTATGAGAAGTTATATTGCACTAGGTATTACTGAAAAGATGACATCATTATTAGCGGGATACACATCTGAGAGAGAACAATTTGGAAGAGTGATCGGGACATTCCAAGCTGTATCGCATAGAGCTGCAGATTGTTTTATAGAGCTTGAATGCTTGAGACTTGTCAATCAGCAAGCCTCTATAAACTTAAACACTGACCTTGATTGTGAAAATAATGCCTTGGTATCAAAGATTTGGGCTGGTAATGCCTGTCATAAAATCAGCTACTCAGCCCAACACTTGCATGGAGGAATGGGGGTTGATAAAGATTATGTCCTATGGAGATACTGCTTGTTAGCTAAAGAATGTGAGTTAATTAACGGTTCGGCTAGCCAAAATATTGACAGGCTGGGCGTAAATTTAACTACAAATCAGTAAGTTATAACTGTTCAGCTAGCTCAGGCAAAGCGTTGAATAAATCAGCAACCAAACCATAATCAGCTACTTGAAATATGGGTGCATCTTCATCCTTGTTGATTGCAACTATAACTTTTGAGTCTTTCATACCAGCTAAATGTTGAATGGCCCCACTTATGCCAACTGCGATATACAAGTCTGGAGCAACAATTTTTCCAGTTTGACCCACTTGATAGTCATTTGGAACAAATCCTGCGTCTACAGCTGCCCTTGAAGCGCCAACTGCAGCTCCCAGTTTATCCGCAATAGTTTCCAAGAGATGAAAATTATCTCCTGATTGCATGCCTCGTCCACCAGAGATAACTATACTTGCGGCAGTAAGTTCTGGTCTATCGCTTTGCGCAATTTCTTCGTTTACAAATGAAGATAAGTCAGAAACTCCATCAGCCGATATTGATTCAATAGAGGCAGATCCACCGCTAGCATTGACTGGATCAAAGGCAGTAGCTCTGACAGTAATGACTTTGGTTGAATCGCTAGATCTGACTGTAGCTATGCAACTACCAGCATATATTGGGCGTTTGAATGTATCTTCTGATACAACTTCAGTGATTTCAGAAATTTGCTGAACATCAAGTAATGCACTTAGCCTTGGCAAAACATTCTTACCAAAAGTTGTAGCTGGAGCAAAAATATGAGAATAATCACTAGCAATTGATTTAATTAAATTCGCTGTGCTTTCAGCCAATTGATTTTCATAGGCAGAGTCATCAGCTAAAATAACTTTTTCAACACCATCTACAGCTGCGGCTTCATCTGCAACAGATTGACAGGCATTCCCGGCTACAAGTATATGAACTGCACCACCAATTACATTTGCAGCTGCTACAGTATTAAGGGTTGCAGGCTTAAGGTTAGTATTATCGTGTTCTGCTATGACCAATGTACTCATGAAATCACCTTTGCTTCATTTTTTAATTTACCAACTAATTCTTCAACTGACTCAACCTTGATTCCCTCTTGTCTTGCGGCTGGTAATTCAACCGAGAGCAATTCCATGCGAGGTGCAGTATCTATACCCATGGCATCAATGGGTTGAACATCTAATTCTTTTTTCTTTGCTTTCATAATATTAGGCAATGATGCATATCGAGGTTCATTCAATCGCAGGTCAGTAGTAATAATTGCTGGAAGTGATACTTTTACAGTTTGCAAACCACCATCAATTTCTCGAGTAACCGACGCTGAATCTCCATCAATAGAAATTTCCGAGGCAAAGGTTGCTTGCCCATAATTTAATAAAGCAGCAAGCATCTGACCAGTTTGATTGTTATCGCCGTCAATAGCCTGTTTCCCAAGAATAACAATTTTAGGAGCCTCAGCTTCAATAACTTTTGCTAAGACTTTAGCAATTGCCAATGGCTCAAGCAAGGAATCTGTTTCAACTAAAATTGCTCTATCAGCGCCTAAAGCTAAAGCAGTTCTTAGCTGCTCCTGAGAATCTGATTTACCAACCGTGACAGCAATAACTTCAGTTGCTGTACCAGCCTCTTTTAACCTTACAGCTTCTTCAATGGCTATTTCACAAAAAGGATTCATCGCCATTTTCACGTTGTTCAGATCAACATCTGATTGATCTCCAAGAGGCCTAACTTTAACGTTATAATCAACAACGCGTTTTATGGGTACTATTATTTTCATATGTAGAGCTCGTTTAATTTGATACTATTATATTTACTTATAATTTATTATCAATTTTTAATATAATATTATTCGATCGATGGTTATGTAAGGGATATAATTGTAATGTTTTTTTACTACTAAAAAAAGAGGGAGCTAACTCATGGAAAGAGAAGTAATGGAATATGATGTTGTCATAGTTGGAGGTGGTCCATCCGGATTAAGTGCAGCAATAAAACTTGCACAATTGTCTAAAGAAAACGATAAACCACTAGAAATTTGTTTGCTTGAAAAGGGTTCTGAAATTGGAGCTCACATATTATCAGGCAATGTTTTTCAACCAACCGCACTGAATGAATTAATTCCAGACTGGAAAGACAAAAGCTGTCCTTTAAATGTACCGGTAAAAAAAGATAAATTAATGTTTCTATTCGAAAAATTTGGAATATCTATCCCCTCTTTTGTAATGCCTCCAATGAATAATCATGGAAACTATGTGACCAGCTTGGGTAATTTATGTCGCTGGCTTGCAAGTCAAGCTGAGGAGATGGGCATTGAAATCTTTCCTGGCTTTCCAGCAAGTGAAATTCTTTATGAAAATGACAAAGTTGTTGGTGTTAGAACTGGAGACATGGGTGTTGGTGTTAATGGTGAACAAAAACCAGGGTTTGAAGCAGGAATAGACATCAAAGCAAAATACACAATATTTGGTGAAGGTTGTCGTGGTCATTTAGGCAAACAACTTATAGGTAAATTTGAACTAGATAAAGATAAAGATCCTCAGCACTATGGAATAGGTTTTAAGGAAGTATGGAAAGTTAAGGATGAAGTTCATGAAGAAGGACTGGTAATACATACCAATGGTTGGCCTAGTGCAAAAAATACACCAGCTGGCTCATATTTGTACCATGCAGATAATAACGAAGTTTATTTAGGATACGTAGTCCCACTAGACTACGAAAATCCTCATTTAAGTCCTTTTGATGAATTTCAAACCTGGAAAACTCATCCATCTATACGACCCTACTTAGAAGGTGGAGAAAGATTAACTTATGGCGCTAGAGCATTGATTAAAGGTGGTCTCCAGTCACTACCAAGTATGGAGTTTCCCGGTGGAGTTCTGATCGGCGATAATGCTGGGACTCTTAATTTTTCAAAAATTAAAGGCTCCCATACAGCAATGAAATCTGGAATGCTTGCTGCAGAAGCAATTTTTAAAAATATTGATTCAGAGAACTCTTTGCAATTTGATGAGATGATTGCAAACAGCTGGATACATACAGAACTCCATAAATCTAGAAACTTTGGACCTATGTTTCATAAATTTGGCGCTTTGCTCGGGGCCGCTTTCAATGCTATTGATCAACTTATCTTTAGAGGAAATCTACCCTTTACCTTGCGTCATACAACACCAGATTATGCTTGCCTTAAGCCTGCTGCAGATATGCCAGTAATTGAATATCCAAAACCAGATGGCAAAATTAGCTTTGATAAATTAAGCAGTGTTTTTCTCTCCAATACGTACCATGAAGAAGATCAGCCTTGTCATTTAACATTAAAAGATGCATCAATTCCCATACTGCAAAATCTTCCAATGTATGCTGAACCAGCGCAAAGATATTGCCCGGCCGGAGTTTATGAGGTTGTTGAAAAAGACTCTGGTCCTGAATTTGTCATCAATGGACAAAACTGTGTGCACTGTAAAACATGTGACATCAAAGACCCTTCTCAAAATATTACCTGGGTTACACCTGAGGGTACAGGCGGTCCTAATTATCCTAATATGTAATGAATAAAATTTATCTATTTGTTATAGCTTTTTTGCTGATTGGATGTACAGCGGAATCACCTGAAATTCAATTTGAATCATTACTAGATTCAGAATGGTCGAAAATTGTTGAGGATAATCCAGTCTATGCATCAAGCATGGGAGATCTGAGCAGAAATACTGAATGGTCTGATACCTCAGTTGAGAATATTTACTTAGATCATAAACATAATTTAGATATATTAAATCAACTGAAGGAATTAGATGTCGCTAATTTTAGTGAAGATAATAAAGTTAATTACTCTTTATTTAAGAAGCAATATGAAAATTCTATTGAGGCTCATAAGTATAAAACCTATTTAATACCATTTAGTCATAGAGGTGGTATTCAGCTTCAACATGAAACTACGAGTGTAGTTCCGCTTAGAAATAAACAACATTATTTAGACTGGATAGAAAGAATTTCAAAAATTGATGTGTTGGTTGATGCTGCCATTGCTAAAGCGAAAATAGGAATTAGTGAGGGAATAGTCCCGCCAAGATTTCTCATGCAAAAAGTGTATAAACAAATAGAATTGCAAGCTTTTATCGATCCTACTGATAGCCCCTTCTATAGAGCTTTTATAGAAATGGACAGATCGATTAATGCTGCTGATGTTCAAGAGGTCCAAGAAAAAGCTCTTGAAACCATCAAATCAAAAGTAATTCCAGCATATGTAAAACTTCATAGATTTTTCAAGGAAGAATATCTTCCAGCTTGCAGATCATCTATTGGCATTAAAGAAATCAATAATGGCAAAGAATATTATGAATTCTTAGCTAGAAAATTTACCACTACAAATCTAACTCCTAAAGAAATACATGAGATTGGATTGGCAGAAGTTGAAAGAATTAAAGGTGAAATGAATGCTGTTATTAAAGAAGTTAAGTGGGAGGGAACATTTAAATCTTTCTTAAATGACTTACGCACTAACCCTAAGTTTTACTATGAGACCTCAGAAGAACTATTTGAATCCTATCTTGCGACATCAAAAAGAATTGATCCGGAGCTGGTAAAACTTTTCAAAGTGCTGCCTTCTATGCCCTATGGCTTAAAACCCATTCCAATGGAAAGCGCTCCAGACACTACAACAGCTTACTATCAGCGACCTGCAGCAGATGGATCGCGTGCTGGTTACTACTACGTTAACTTGTACCGCCCAGAAGTAAGACCTAAATACGAAATAGAGGTTCTCAGTGTGCATGAGGCGATGCCTGGTCATCATTTGCAAATAGCTCTAGCAATGGAACTTGATTTACCTAATTTTAGAAAATATGGGGGCATCACTGCCTTTGTTGAAGGCTGGGGACTCTACAGCGAAAGACTTGGCTATGATCTTGGATTGTACAAAGACCCCTACTCCAGATTTGGACAACTTACCTATGATATGTGGAGAGCAATTAGACTGGTAGTCGATACAGGAATGCATTACTTTGAATGGAGTAGACAAGATGCAATCAATTACTTTTTAGATAATTCAGCGAAAACAAAACAAGATGTAATGAACGAAGTTGACAGATATATTAATTGGCCCGGTCAAGCCCTCGCCTATAAAATTGGTCAATTAAAAATACTTGAACTAAGAACCAAAGCAGAAACTGAATTAGGTAAAAACTTTGATATAAAAGATTTTCATCATGAAGTTTTAAAAAGAGGAGCTCTGCCGCTGGATACTCTTGAGAAATATATTGATGAATGGATTGAAAGTAAATCCAATTAATTAAATAGCTATCAATTCTTAGCTTATGTTACTTCTCCCAGACTAAACTCTGAAGCAAAGCTTTTGAGAGTTAGTTGATCTGAAGAAGCGTTATCTTGTTTTAGTGCAATTTCTATTAATGAATAATATACAGAGCGAGAGATAAACCCCTCAATATTATTTCTTACATGCACAAATGGAATGTGTTCATCGCCTATTTTCTTAACTTCTAGTTTATGTTCTTTATTTAGAGGTATAGATAAATCTAAATTTGTTTTTAGAATAATATTTTCATGATCTGAATCTACCTCATAATCAATTATCATGTATGGAGCTAAATCTACTTTTACAAGCACCTTTTCAACAGGGGTAACCAAATAATAATTACCATCCTCAAATTTCAAAATTCTAGAGAAGAGGATTTTTAATTTATCCCTGCCAATGATTGAGCCTTGATAAAACCAATTGCCTTCCCTATCAATTTTCATCTCGACGCCCTCACACAAATCTGGATTCCAAAGATGCACTGGGGGATATTTTTCCTCAATTGAGTTTACAGATTGCAGGAGATCAGAGAAGTCCATATAAAGTTTGCAGTAAAATTAATAATCCTAATCCAGCAATAAAGACTGATGAAGCAACCTGGATATCATCAGAATGCTTATTAAATATATCACCCATTGAATGATGAGTTAATGCATAAGTCACAAAGGAAAACCATGCTGCCGTAATGATTGGAAAATATAACAAGTAGATAATAGACATTAGTGAACTTGGATCAAGATTTATAAAAGAGAACAAAGATACAGTAAATAAAAATGCTTTTATATTTAATAAATTAGTTACCAAACCAATAACAAAAGGATTTTTGAATAAGACCTTTGTGTCTTCAGATTTAGATGATTTTTTTGAAATAAAAAAGCTTATTCCAAGATAAAGCAAATATAAAGCTCCTAAACATTTGATAAAAAACTTAGCTTCTGTCGAGCTGTATATTAATAATGAAATTCCAGAAATAGCAAAAAAACAATGTATGAATATACCAAAACCAATCCCTAGAGCCGTGAGAAATCCTTGGGCTCTGCCTTTTGCAAATGATTGATGAAAAATAATGGCAGTATCTGGACCAGGAGACATTACCGCCAATAAATGAGCTAAAGCTGCTGAAAAGAAGATCATGATGAAATAATCTCAGGCTCTATTTCTAATTCAATATTAAATTTATTAAATATTTTTACTCCAATCTGATCTAGTAAGTTCTTAACATCATTAAATGTTGCTTCGCCATTATTGATAAGTACAAGTGAGTGATGCTCATAGATACGCAAAGTTTCAGGGATGCTTAATTCAGGTTTGATAAGCTCGATTAATCTAGCTGCGCTCAGTTTGGTCACTCCATTATCTTGCTCCCACCTATGACCAATTAAAAAATTTCTATCAAAATCATTAGTTTTTACTAAAGGATTTTTAAAAATACTGCCAACATTTGGGTCTAAGTTCGGATCAGGCAATCTAGAATTTCTCAAATTTTTTATAGACTCAGAAAGCAATTTCGGAGTAAGAGATTTTGCATCAATAGAATTATGTTTTAAATAATTAGCTAGAGCTGGATAACTCAAATCGGGTTCAAATGTTTTACTAAAAATAAAATTAACTTTTAAAATAATATAATTTTTTGATTTAAAGATTGAATTTCGATATTCAAATCTGCATTGGTCTCTTTCAATGGTTTCTTGCTGTTGTGATAGCAAATTAAAGCATTCAACACTATGAATAAATGAACTGACCTCAACTCCATATGCGCCAATATTTTGAACAGGTGCAGCACCCACAGAACCAGGAATATGAGTTAAGTTTTCTAACCCATATAAACTATTGTTTAAGCAGTATTCAATAAGATCTGCCCAATTCAATCCCCCGCCTACAGAAAGGTAATCTTCATAAATTTTTATATCTTTAAAATTAACTTGAACAATGGTTTTAGTAAGATCTTTGTTCAATATTACATTTGTACAAGCGCCAAGAATTAATATCGAGTTATCTTTAATGGTATCTAATTTTGATAAATCCTCAGGAGTATCTATGCTTAAGAAATTTTTTGCCTTTACTGTTAAGCCAAAAGAATTAGAAATAAACATAGTTAATCAATCTTCTTAGCAAATGCATTTGCAGCTTCCAAGTCTTCAGAAGTATCAATACCAATAGGAGCCTCGCATTTAAAGTCTTGAACAAATATATCAAATCCATTGTCTAGAAATCGTAATTGTTCTAATTTCTCTGACTCTTCATTTGCAGTTGGCTCCAGTGAACTTAATGCTTGAAGAGTTTTATTACTGTAGGCATATATACCAAGATGTTTAAAATGATTTTGAGAATCTGGGTTAAATGAGTTTGGTATCACAGACCTTGAAAAGTACATGGCTTTTTTTGAAATTGATCTTACAACTTTCACCTCATGGGGGCTATTAAAATCCATATCACCTGTGAATTGAATGCATGCGGTGGATATAGGAATCTCTTTGTTTATCAGCATAGGCAGTTGATTGATGATCTCTAATGGCATGAAGGGTTCGTCACCCTGAAGATTAACAATCGGGATATCATCTGGTAAATCAAGTTTTTTTGCTGCTTCAGCAATTCTATCCATACCTGAGACATGATCTGATGATGTCATCACAACATTTGCGCCCAAGGATCTGCAGTGATCTCCTATATCGTTACTATCAGTTGCGATATAAACACTTGCAGCATCAGAAGAATTAGCTAGATCTATGATGCGAGAAATTACAGTCCGTTTATTAATAATCGCTAATGGTTTATTTGGTAAACGAGTAGAGCCAGCCCTAGCCGGAACAATAATTACAAAAGAATCAGTCATTCAAGGAAAAAATTCTTTCCTCTATCATTCTAGGAATATCGTCTTCAACTGGATAGCCAATATTGCACTCAGGGCACTCCAAATGACTCTCTTTATCAATTAATTTTGATTTGCATCTAATGCATCCCATAATATTTAAAATATGCTCATCTATCATTTAACTTCTCCTCAAGCCTATCAATAAATTGTGATTCTATTTTAGACTCAATACTAAGATACCAAATCTTAGAATTGTTGAAATGCTTACATTTAGCAGCATCTTTTTCAGTCATTAATATAGGAAGGTGGTCAAGAAAATAAAGGTCCCTTTTATTATATTTGTGATGATCTGGAAATGGATTTTTATCAAACTCAAATCCTAACCTCAAAAGCAGATCAAAAAATCTATTAGGATTGCCTACCCCTGCGATTGCATGAACTTGATTATGCATTGGCCATTTATCAATTGAATACTCTTTTCCTGAATTTAAGTGGATAAATTTAGCAGGGCTAAGAGTCATTAAAATTTCATCCCCTTCAGTAGGACCACCATTATTAACAATGAAATCAACCTCAGATAATCTTGATTTAGGCTCTCTTAGAGGTCCAGCAGGAAAAGCAAGGCCATTCCCAAGCCTTCGAGCTCCATCAATAACAGCAATCTCAATATCTCTGCCCATTGAATAATGCTGCAATCCATCATCAGAAATAATTACATCAACCTCATGTTGTTCTTGAAGTTTTTTTGCAGCCCTAGATCTATTTTTATCAATAAAAAAAGGAATATTTAATTTAGCTAAAATTTGAGCCTCATCACCTGTTTGTTTGTAGGTAGTTTCAGAAGTCACTTCAAGAGTCCCAGAATACTTACCTCCGTAACCTCTGCTAACTAGTCCTGGTTTGAATCCACGATTTTGTAACTCCATTGCAATAAATTTTACTAAAGGTGTTTTGCCTGTTCCGCCCATGGAAATGTTGCCAACAACCACAATAGGTTTAGGTGAGATCCAGACCTTATCAGGATTTTTAATATATGAATTCCTACGAGCCTTTACCAAAGCAGAAAAGACAAAAGTTAAAGGCGCTAAAATATATAGCCAAAAACTTTTGTTATACCATGCATCAATTAGATAGCCTTGTTGAGTTGGCTCTTCTGTAAATGTAGGCAAATACTCATGGCGAGTAGATTTTCCTGATTTCTTTTGTGGATCTTCAGAGTCATGAAATTTATTTTGGTAAAGACCTTTGTATATACCATCATGATCAATTAATTCAGAGTGGGTGCCTGATTCAGCTACTGAGCCATTATCTAGAACTAAAATTTTATCGGCATTTTCAATCGTTGTAAGTCTATGAGCAATAACAATGGTTGTTCTATTATTTATCAATTGCTCGATTGCTTCTTGGACAATTAATTCAGACTCATTATCCAATGCTGAAGTGGCTTCATCTAAAATAATGATTGGTGAATCTTTGTAAAATGCTCTAGCAATTGCAAGTCTTTGACGTTGACCACCAGATAGCAAAACACCGTCATCACCTATTTCTGATTTAAATCCCTCTGGAAGCCTTGATATAAACTCAGTACAGCCAGAAATCTCAGCTGCTTCTTTTAATTTTTGATCATCTATCTCACTATCGCCATAGGCAATATTTTTTTCAATGGTGTCGTTAAATAAAGTTGGGGATTGATTAACTATTGAAATAGATTTTCGAAGATGGCTAAGCTGATAATCAAGTATGCTCACATCGTCTATTAGAATATCTCCCGAATAATCAGAGTAAAATCTTGAAATTAAATTAGCTATGGTTGATTTTCCAGACCCAGACTTTCCAACAATCGCAACTGTTTCATTTTGATGAATATCAAAATTTAAATTGGCTAAAACAGATTCTTTAGAATTATATGAAAAAGAAACATCATCAAACTTAATATTTCCTGTGATATTTGTGTCTATTTCGCCTTCATCTTCTTCTTCTTTTGCATCAAGTTGATCAAATATTTCAACTGCAGCTGCTAAGCCTTTTTGTATGACGGCATTAATATTTGAGAGCTGCCTAATTGGCTTCGCCATCAATCCAGCTGCAGTAATAAAGGCAACAAAATCCTCAGCACTGAGCTCTATACCTAATTGAGAGCCTAATGCAAAATAGGCAACTATGGATAATGAAATTGAAACCAACAGCTGAATAATTGGCGTTGCTAAATTGCTGGTTGCTTCAAGCTTTAAATTTTGATTTTTATTAGAGGCATTAGCAGCAAAGAACCTGTCTTTTTCATATTTTTCTGCATTAAATGACTTTATTTCAAGGTTACCATCAACAGCTTCCGAGGCAAGATGAGTTACATCACCCATTGCAGTTTGGATTGTTTTTGCTAATTTTCTTAATCGTCGACCAGCAACATAAACAATTAAAGCTATAAAAGGAGTAGTTATTAATAAAAGTAAAGTTAACTTCCAATTCAAAGTAAGCATGTATGCAAGCAAGCCAAAAAGCAAAAAACCTTCTCTAACAAATGTCTTGATTGCATTAGAAGCTGCGCCTGAAACTTGAGTTGTAGTAAAGGTAATTCTATTAATCAGTTGGCCTGATTGATTCTGATCAAAAAAATTTTTTGGTAGATTAATCAATTTAGAGAAAAGCTCAGATCTCAGATCATGAACAATGCCAAACCCGACTCTAGACATAAAATAGTTACCGACAAAAAACCCAGCCCCTCTTCCAATTGCAATAAAAATTAACGCCAAGACAAGGTAGATGCTGAAGTCATCTTGCTCAGAATTGATATATTCGATAATTCTCCTAATCCATTCAACAGCTGCAATATCGGCAGAAGCAAAAAGAATAAATCCAAAGATACTCAAGATAAAAGAAAATTTAAATCTAAAGGTATACGAAAATAGTCTTTTTAAAGGATTCATGACTAATCAGTATAAGTTTTAATCTGTATGTTTTGAAATCCCAGAGCTTGAAGACCATCCATCAAATTAATTACCCACTCATGAAAAGCTTTACTTTCAATCGAAAGAACTACTGTTTCTGATTTAGAAAAGCTTGAACCTACACCTGCAAGTAACTTATCAATATCTGACATGGTAAATTCTTGATTGTTAACTATGAATATTCCGGTCTCTAGCAAAATAATATTCTGAGAATTATTGGATAAAGATGACGAAAACGATTCAGATTCAGGCAGATCAAGGGTTAGATATTGGTTTGTTTCAATTTTTGATGTCACAACAAAGAAAATAACAAGCAAAAAGACAATATCAATTAGAGGCGTAATTTCAACTGAGAGAACCCGCTCTTTGTCCTTATAAAACTTCATTTTTTATATAAAAAATCTAAAAAAATTGATGTATTGGCTTGAAGAATTGACATAAGAATTACAGTTTTCTGTTCAAAGTATCTATAAAAAATTATAGCTGGGACAGCAATTATTAGCCCAAAAGCAGTAGTGATGAGAGCCTCGGAAATTCCTGCTGCAAGCAAATCAGTATTTGCAGATCCGTTAACATCAATATTACTAAAAACAGTAATCATCCCAACAACAGTCCCCAAAAGACCAAGTAAAGGGCTGATGCTTGCAATGGTGCTAAGCATGGATAAGTTTCGCTCTAGAACCAATTTAATTTCAGAAGCCTTCTCCTCAGCTTTAATTTCAACAAATTCTCTTGGATTTAATCGATACTGATAACAATGTTGAAGCAAGTCACCCAATTGAGAGGTGGCTGCAATTTCCTGTTGGTTTTGGGCATGAAAAGAATCCTTCTGAATTAAATTTTGAGCCTGTCTTAATAAGCCTTTAGGGGCGACTAACCTTCTTTGGAGAAACCAAAGCCTTTCAAGCACTATTGATATAAGCAAAATAGAGCATACAAGCAATGGCCAGATAAACCATCCACCAGATATTAATAAATTATTCATTTTATGCTGACTTTAAGTCTCCATTCTCTATGCGAAATACTGCATCCAGTTTACCAGCATAATTTAAATCATGGGTTGCAACCACAATACCTATATTGTGATTTTTAGCTAATTTAATAGTTAAGTTTTGAATTACCTCTGCATTCTCTTGATCTAAATTACCAGTTGGCTCATCCATTAATATGAACTTTGGCTCATGAACAACCGCTCTGGCAATGGCAACACGCTGTCTCTCACCTCCTGAAAGCATATATGGATAATTATTATGCAGTTCGCTAATACCAAGCTCATCAAGAATTTGCATAATTTTTTTTGAATTTTCTTTATCACTCTTATTACGAGCAATCTTAAAAACTAAATTACAATTCTCATAAACGGTTAAATCATCTAATAAATAATGAAATTGATAGGCATATCCAAATAATTTGCTTCTCATCAAATTAAAATTTTTAGCATTATCTGAAGATAAATTCATATCATTAAAATGTATGTTGCCTTGATCTGGAAACTCTAGGCCAGCCAAAATTTGTAAAAGGGTTGTTTTTCCACTTCCAGATGAACCAATAACACCAATAGCGTCTCCCTCTAAGATTTCCATTGAGATGTTTGAAAGAACATCAGTAGAATGGCCGCCAGACTCATAAGTTTTGTAAATATTTGATGCTACAAGTTTATTCATGACGCAGTATAGTTACAGGCTTTAGTGATGCGGCTCGTGCTGCTGGAAAATATGAAAATATTAAACTCATCGCAAGCACAGATATAGATATATACATAAGTTGAGTTAATCTAAATTCATATGGAAAATAATTGATGAAGTAACTATCCATCAAGCTTCTATTAGCGAAAGACTCAATTAAATTAATAAGTTGATCTATATTTGGAGTCACTATCAGCCCTATCAACAAACCAATAAATGTACCTAAAAATCCAATAATTAGACCTAAATTTAAGAAGATAAATGTTAATTGAGGTTTAGAACAACCCATAGTTTTCAAGATGGCTATTTCTTTTTCTTTAGTTTTGACAGTCATGACAATAGTTGAGAGTATATTGAAAGCAGCAACCGTAATAATTAAAAAAAGCATTAGACTGATTAATCTTTTTTCTAATTTAATGGCTTGGAATAATGTTCCATGAGTTTGCTGCCAAGAGGTAAAGTAATAATGCTCTTTATTTAAAAATGATTGAGCCAATAAATTAAAGCCAACTTCATTGACTGCAAACAAATCATCGATCTTTACCCTAACCCCCTGGGTTGAGTTAATGGGAAGGTTTAAAATATTTGCCGCAAGATCATGATGAATTAAAACAAGTGATTGATCTAATTCAGCTTTTAATTCAAATATACCTACTATCTCCAAAGAAATAGTTCTTGGAAAAGTACCCAAAATTGATGAACGTAAATTAGTTGTAGTTATATTAATAGGATCGCCTACTTCTATCCCAAGATAGCGAGCCAACCAGGAGCCAATGACCACCCCTTTCTTAGAAGAAATGCTTTCTAAGCTTCCACTGATCATATAGTTTGGGAGGATAGACATGGATTCCTCTAATTCAGGTTTGATTCCAGTAATAAAAACACCTCTAGATCTATTCTTGGCGCTCATTAATCCTTGAGTTTCAATATAAGGACTGGCGCTAATAACATTGACTGAGCTAGAAACTTTAGAAACCAATTCTTGATAATCGTTAATATCATTATTGGAACGAATAATTAGTTGTGGAACAACGCCTAAAACTCTTGTTTGTAATTCTTTCTCAAAACCGTTCATAACTGATAGCACTATTACTAGTGCAGCGACACCCAGGGATAAACCGGCAATGGCCATTAAAGAAGTGAAGGATGCAAATGCACCCTTCTTTGATCGAAAATACTTGTAGCCCAAGTAAATAGGCAATGAGGTCATAACAATTAGGTTATCTGCTTTAAAACCTTTTCAATATCGCCTTTGTAAGGGGGGCGGATTGCAGACAATAATTTATCGAACCTTGAACCTATTTGCTTATAGACAGCCTTAGCATTACTAAAAGTTTTAAAGCCTTCTTCGCCATGATAGCTCCCAATTCCAGAAGGCCCCACTCCACCGAAAGGCAGATCTTCTTGCTGTATGTGACCCAATACATCATTAACAGTTACTCCGCCTGACGAGGTTCTTGTAAGCACATGATTTTCTTCATTTCTATTGGATCCAAAATAGTACAAGCCCAATGGTTTATCATTTTTATTTACATATGAAATAGTTTCATCAATCTCAGTAAATTCTTTGATAGGTAGCAAAGGACCAAAGATCTCTTCTTTCATGATTTCCATATCATCAGTTGGATTCATTACAAGCGTAGGTGGTATTTTGAAAGCTTCTTGTTGTGAAAAGTCCTCATTTGCTGGATTGATTTCATCAATTTCAGCCCCTTTTTCTTTTGCATCACTCAACAAACCTTGCAATCGATCAAAATGTTTTTGGTTAACAATAGATGTGTAATCATCGTTATGTTTTAAATCAGGATAAAAATCAGCCACAGCAGCTTTCATACCTGAGACAAGTTCATCTTTTTTATCAGAATGAACCATCACATAATCAGGAGCTAAACAAATTTGTCCAGCATTCATTGTTTTACCTAACATAATTCTTTTAGCAGCAATAGCACTATCAGCTGAATTGCTTACAATAACTGGAGATTTGCCACCAAGCTCTAAAGTAACTGGTACTAGATTTTCAGAGGCTGCTTTCATAATATGTTTTGCAACAGCGCCACTTCCTGTATAGAGAAGATGATCAAATTTTTGTTGAGTAAATGTTGCGCCAACATCAGGGCCACCCAATATAGTTGCAAATTCCTCTTCGTCAAAAGCTGCATCACACAGCTCTTTCATTAAGGCTGCAGATTGCTCGGTATATTCACTTGGTTTATGCATAATTTGATTACCAGCAGCAAATATTGAGGCTGCAGGAGAGAATGTTAAGAACATAGGAAAATTCCAAGGTGAAATCATTCCTACGGTTCCCAATGGCTCATAATCAACAGTTGCCTTTGCTCCCAAAAGACCCAATGGGAAGTTCGGTTTTCTTTTAGAGCCTGCCATCCATTTTTTTAAATTTTTCTTTGCATACTCAATACTAGGAATGATCGTATAAACATCTGTGGCCATTGACTGGTTTTTAGATCTAACTCCAAAATCTTCATTTAAAGCATCGACTATTTTGTAGCGATTATCCATTATAAGAGTCTTCATTCGATCTAACCTATCAATTCTTAGATCATATGATGGTGGGCCATTTTTAATAAAATAGGCTTTTTGCTTATCTAGAATGTCTTGCATTTGTTGATGTTCCATTTTTACTCCTTATTTTTTAAATAATTTAGTTAGTCTATCAGTTAAAGAAAACTCTAAGTCAAGTAATTATTACTAAGTTGATCTTTTTTGCTTATCTGTATCATTTGTTTTTTTAATCATCCCTCTAATATCAGACCAATCATCCTCTGTGAGCTTTGAGAGTTGTGAAAAAGTTCCACCACCTGAAAGATACTGGGCGCCATCAAGTGCAATTGTTTGACCAGTTAAATACTCGCATCCGTCGGCCATCAAAAAAGTTGCTAAATTTTGAAGTTCGCTCATTTGACCAACTCGGCCCATGGGAATAGTGCTCATTGAGTTGGAATCATCCAAGCCTCCCTTTGGACTAAGTCTTGCCCAAGCACCCTCGGTGGGAAATGGCCCAGGCGCAATTGCGTTTATTCTGATTCCATGAGGACCCCATTCAACTGCAAGTGACTTTGTCATTGTGTTAAGCGCAGATTTTGACATGGCCGAAGGAACAACAAATGGTGAGCCAGTCCAAACCCAAGTGGCAAGTATAGAAATAATAGATCCTTTGATATTCTGTTCAAGCCATCTCTTTCCCACTGCATTAGTTACATAAAATGTGCCATGAAATACGATGTTTGCAATAGCATCAAACCCTCTAGCAGATAAATCTTTTGTTGGAGAAATAAAGTTTCCTGCAGCATTATTAACCAATCCATGCAAAGGACCTTCTTGAAAAATGGAATCTATAAAATCCTCAACATCCTGAGGGGAGCGAATATCGAGTGGTTGATATCTAACAGTCGCATCATATTTTTCTTTAAATTCATTCGCTGTATCAGCAAGAACACTCTCCCTCCTGCCGCAAATTACCAAATCAGCGCCATGCTTAACATAATGCTCTGACATTTCTTTACCCAAACCTGTTCCTCCACCGGTCACTAATATCTTTTTGCCTTTTAAAATATCTTCTTTAAACATTTGAATCCTTAATTTGAATTTGTAATATCTATAATAGCTTGAACCCAGGCATCTGAAAAATTTAATGAGGGAACATAATCGAGTGTTTGACCACCAGCTTCCATAAAAAGTTCTTTATATTCATCTCCAATCTCAATTACGGTTTCAAGACAATCAGCAGTAAATGCTGGTGAAAAAACAAGAACTTTTTTAATACCTTTATCTGGAAAAGCTTTTAAAACATCATCAGAAAAAGGTTCTAGCCAATTATTTGTTAAGCGGGACTGAAATGTAACCTCATACTTATCTCTTGGAAGTGACAATTTTTGAGCTATAAGCTTTGATGTTTCATAAACTGTAGCTTTATAGCAATAATGATTATCTTCATTGATTTCATGTTCACAATTCTTTCCATCACATTGGTTGTCTTGGTATACCTTATCAACCTGTGAATTAGGGAGCCCGTGATAACTGAATATTACTTTGTCATACTCAGAAATATTGAAGTCTTTAGCAGCCTGCACCCATGCATCAATAAATGAGGGATGATCATAGTACTGAGCTATAAATTTAAACGAAGGAATTACCCATTCTTGAGATAGTCTGTTGGTAACTTCCTCGAAGACACTCCCAGAGGTTGCTGAGGCATAATGCGGAAAAAGAGGCAAAATAATTAACTCAGAAGGATTTGATTGTTTGATTAGATCCAAAGCTTTCTGAATACTTGGCTTTTGATATCGCATAGCATAGTAAACATCATATTTATCTTGATTTTGGTTTAATTTATTTGTTAATTCTTGAGTGTTTTTAAGCAACGGAGAGACTCCATCAGAAAGATCCCAAAGCTTTTGATATATCTTACTCGAGCTAAATGATCTAAATGGGCAAATAATTAAAGTAACAAGCAAAAATCTTAATATATATGGAATATCAATAACCCTTCCATCCATTAAGAACTCTCTTAAGTATTTAAAAACATGAAAATATGAAGGAGAGTCTGGAGTTCCTAAATTAATTAATAATAGTGCTGGTTTGTTCATGATCTTTTAAAAGTGGATGGCCTATTATAAATAATAAGGAAATAAAGCACAGAGAAGCGCTAAAAAAATATAGATACTGAGGACCAAATTGATAAATAGGCATTGCTACTATTGGAGTCAAAACATGCCCTATAGGCATTACTGAGCCCAAATATCCAGCTGCCTTGCCTTGATTGTCTGGTGATTGAGCCAAAGAGAGAGATGATGCATTGGCAGGTCTAAACATACCTCCACCGAAACCGTTGATCATCATGGCTAAGTAGAACAATGCAATTGATGAGGCGGAAGCAGCCATTATGTAAGAAATTGTAATTAAAGAAGTACCGTATATCAGTAATTTATTATTAGCTATTGGTTTAAGATCGGTAAATATATATTGACTTACAACAGTCGAAATGGAGAGTACAACAAAAGTTAAACTAATCACTAAAGGTAAATCTTTTTCATCTGAAAAAATATCTGTAATAAAAAATCCAATGGACTGTAATAAAGAGGCTTGGCATAAAGATGACAAGGCTGCAATAAATAAAAATGGCCAAACTGACTTATCTTTGTATGAAAGCTTACCAAGAGCTTCACCAACCTTTTCTCTTGGAACAATATGTTTTGGAAATGTAAGAAAGATGCCAATTGCTGCCACAAAACCACAAAAAGCAAAGACGTAAAATGGCAGACTTTTAGAATATAGAAATAAAAATCCGCCTATCATTGGGCCCATGATTGTTCCAATTAAAAAACTGGACTCTAATCTTGCAAATTTTTTAGTTCGCTTTGCTCTCTCTGAAATATCTGCCATATAGGCAAATGCAGCTGGCCTTGTTGCAGAACCAACCAATCCATTAATCAGCCTGCCTAAAATCAATAAAGGCAATAGATACACAAGATCTAAAATTTTCTTTTCAACAAGAAATAAGGGTGTTATTAAAGCAATAATTGAGATTGAATAACCTATTAAACCTATAACTGCGATATTGCGTCTACCATACTTATCAGATGCCCTGCCCCAAGACGCACTAGTAAATGCCCAAGCTACTGCAGAAATTGAAAAAATAGTTGATGTTTCAATAACGGATAGACCTAAATCTCTTGCTAGAGGTGGGACCAAAACAAAAGCAAAAGATTGACCCAAGCCTACTGCAAATAAACCAAATTTTAACCAAGTTGTAGGATTAGACAATGTTGGAGATGCCTACGGCCTCACGTAATTTACCAACAAGCTCTTGAGCTTCGGGACGAACTTTGCGTGCACCATCAGAGAATAAATCATTTAAAAGATCTTTTTGATCTTTTAGTTCAATATATTTTTCTCTTATAGGAAGTATTTCACTATTAATAATAGTAAATAAACTTTTCTTCACATCACCCCAAGAGATTCCATCTTTATAAGCTTGTTTCATCTCATCAATTTGATCGTCGCTAGCGAAAAAAGAATATAGCTGAAAAAGTGTACAAGCATGGTGATCTTTTGGCTGACCTGGTTCCAGTGAATTTGTAATTATCTTAGCAATGGATTTTTGCAAAGCTTTTTCTGTTGATAAAAATGGAATGATGTTGTTATATGACTTACTCATTTTCCTGCCATCATTTCCTGGTACAGAAATGTCATTTTGGATGATAGCCTCAGGAAGAGTAAGTATATTTGAGTAAGTATGATTAAATTTTCCTGCAATATCTCGTGCCATCTCCATATGTTGCGCTTGATCTGGGCCAACGGGGACATGCGTAGCACTAAATATTAATATATCAGCAGCCATTAGGACTGGGTATGAAAAAAGACCCATATTCACCGCCTTATCCTCATCGCTACCAGATTGTGTGTTTTCAGCAACAATGGCCTTGTAAGCATGAGCACGATTTAACAAGCCTTTTGCAGCGCTGCAATTTAGAATCCAGGTTAATTCATGAACTTCAGGAATATCTGATTGCCTATAAAAATGTGATTTGCTCGGATCAAGACCAGAAGATAGCCAAGCTAATGCAACATTTTTTACACTAGTCTCAATCTCACTAGAATTAGTTTGCTTTATTAGAGCATGATAGTCTGCAAGAAAAAAATAAGAATCATTATCTAGAGCTGCTAATTCAAGTGCAGGTTTGATGGCGCCTAAATAATTTCCGATATGAGGAGTACCAGTTGTTGTAATTCCTGTTAAAATTCTTTTTCTCATTTAGTGATAATTATAAACATCAAAAGAAACTATTGTGGAAACTCATAAAATTTTATTTGAATCTTTAGATAAAGCTGAAAAACATTTTGAAGCTGGAGAGATTCGTTTGGCTCAAAAACTTGTTAATGAAGTATCAAGGTCAATGAAATCTGAAGGGAAAGTATCTAATAAACTGAGGCATAGATTCAATTTTATGTCTGCTCAATCAAGATACTTTAATGATATTTCATCTTTTGCTACAAACCCTAAAAGGAATGAAATAATAAAAGAAATTGAAGCCTTGATAGCCAAACCTCATGAAAATCCAAAAAAACAGGCAAATGAAATTCACGGACTGCAAACAAAGTGGCAGTTACTAGATCAATCGTCCAAGCCTGCCGGTCGAGAGCAATGGACAACCTTCAAAAACCTTACAGATAAAGCATGGGAACCTTGTGCTCAATATTATGAAGAATTAAAAAAAATAAAAATATCTAATGCCAAAGAAAGAGAAAAAATAATCCAGACACTTGTTCAATATACAAGTGATCATTCAGATAAATGGCCAGGTTTAATTGATATGAGTAGATTCTTGAGCAAATCTTTTCAAAGCTGGCAAAATTATGCTCCAGTACTAGATGAAGATTTCTTAAATCTCAAAACTGCTTATCAAAATGCAAAAAAACCAATTAATAATGCCATCAAAGAACAAGAAAATAAAAATTATAAAATTAAAGACTCATTGATTGAAAAAGTTAAATTAATTAATGATGAAGATACACAAACTTGCATTCAGAAATTTAAAAAAATCAAACGTGAATATCAAGATATTGGACCGGCTGGGAAGAAAAATGAACCAATCCTTTGGAAGAGACTAAACGAAGCAGCTGACAGATTTTTTGAGGCTGATAAGGCTCTGGTGAATGAAGAGCTTGATGTCATAAAAAATCTTGTAAATGACCTAACTAATGATGATTGCTCTATTCATGAGATTAAAAATAAAATTACTGAGCTCAATAAAACAAGAAAATCACCAGAATTTATTAAACTTCAAAAAGCAATTAAAGCTCACGAAAATAAAAAAATAGATGAAATAAATGCAGAGAAAACTAAGATTTATCAAGATTTATTAAATTACTTAGAGACGGCTGATGAGATTCATTCGGTTATTGATAATGAAATCTTTAAAACTTTAAAAAAACCTCATTACTTGGGTGATAAAGATGAGCTTCTTAAGTGCACGGTTAAACTTGAGCTAATAGCTAAAATTGATCCGCCTGCTTCAGACAAAGCCATCAAGCAGTTGCTGGCTCTTGAAATGCTACAAAATAAATTTTCAGGTGCAAAAACTACTAATCAAGAGATCAAGGACTTACTTATATCCTTTATAAATAATTTGGAATCAAAGAAAATTTCTGCTGGAGAAAAGAAGCTTTGGAAAAGAGTGAGTGAGGTTATATATAAGGTATCTAAACAGCTTCCTTAGATTTCAAAGCGCTCATCCACTTATCAGATTTAAATCTGGCTACATACAAAAACCCCTTAACAACATAATCGGCAACCAATGTCGAAAATATAACCTCAATTCTTGCATCGAGTAAAAAGAAAATTACTGCAAGAAAAACTCTGATAAATAATAAACATGTCAATGTAATAGCAAGAGGAGTTTTAGTATCGCCAGCTCCTCTTAGAGCTCCTCCTAGAGAAAACTCAATAGCCATTAAAGGTTGCATTGAACCAAGCAACCAGATAAAAATCACAGTTAAGCGAACAACTTCATCATTATCAATCATGAATCTTGCTAAAGGTTCTGCAAAGATAGTTATGATAATTCCAAAAAAAGTCATTGAAATAATTGATAGTCGCATGGCACCCCATCCGGCACGTTTTGCTTGATCAGTATTTTTCGCTCCCAAGTGTTGACCAACAAGGGTCGCTCCAGCAATTGAAAAACCAAAGCCGATAACAAATGAAAAGGATAGTATTTGTACGCCAATTCCATAGGCAGCATAAGCTTCTGTACCATAATACGCAACCAAAATAAGAAATGCTGTGATGCCTATCTGAAAAATTATCTGCTCAAGTGCAGCAGGCAAGCCAACCTGAAATATTTGCTTCACTCTATCTATATCTAAGCTAAATATAGAAAAATATCGAACAGGCAGTTGATTTGAAAGCCAAGACACAATCAATAATGATGCACCTATTACGAAAGATACGCCATTACCAAAAGCTGCCCCCACAACACCATATTTTGGAAAACCAAGCCAACCATTTACAAAAACTAACATGAAAAATATTGCGAATAAATTCATGATCAAGCCAATAATTAATGGAGTCTTAACATCACCCACTGCTCGTAATGCTGTAATTAAAGCCATGCCACACCCAAAGGCAACATAGAAAGGAGATATGGCTTTAAGATAAAGAATAGACAGAGAAAGAGCTTCATCTTTCAAACCAAAAAAAATTATTAAAGGTTCAGCAAATTGCCACACTAACATAGAAGAGATCAAAGAGAGGAAAACCACTAATTGCACTGTTCTCGTAAAAAATACTCCTGCCTCTAGCCTATCATTTGCTCCCCAGTTCCTGGCAATGAGTGCTGTTGAGCCAGCCAAAACTCCTGTCAAGACAGCTTGTAAAATAAATGTAACCCTTTGACCTGTTACGGCTGCAGCAATTGCGTCAGGACCGAGATCACCAACAATCTTTATCGCAAGAATTGAGCTTGTCGCATAAAATAAATTTGTGATAATAGAGGGCCAAGCAAGTGTCCATACACCCATTGAGCCTCTAGGGATTTTTGTTCCCTCTTGTAAGACTTCCAAATGTTAGGAGTCCTTAATTGAGCCGAGATATATAACTCCAAATATAAGAGTCATTGAAAATGCTACTAAGGGCGAGTCCTGTGATTTGAGTATTTTATTTCTATAAATTACACATTCAACTAAATGTGCAATTAATAACAAGTAAAAAATTCCAGATGCCACATAAAAAGCCCAGCTATTAAATGGTTCAAATAAGTTAACAAGACCAAAGGCCCAAAGTATTAATGTAATTATATGTGGAGCCTTCACTGTAACCTCTGAAATTGTGTTGAATACATCCTATCAATCATTTTTTCAATGAATGGTTGAATATGAGCATATGATTCATTATCTGTGATTGCATACCAGTGATGCAAATAAAACAAAGATCCAAAAAGAAAATTACGATGCTCATGGGGATCGCCATGAATCATTGACCCATCAATCTGACCTTGTTGAAACCAATTCGCCCATGTTTGATATTGCTTGGCCTCGTTAGATTTAATGTGATCATATTTTGCAAATTCAGAAAGTGATTTGGGTATCTGCATTAAAAGTGTAAGCCCGTTGATTGTCATAGCTTTATTTGTATAGGTTTTGATCTTGTCTAAATGTGTAGCATCCATCCGATTGATTGATTCAATTAATTTATCCAGCTTTAACTGAATGCAAAGAATAACTTCTAAAAATAAATCGCCCTTACTATTAAAGTAATAATAAATTGATTTATCTGTTAAATCTAACGATTTTGTAATTTGCTCAAGCTTAGTATTGTTATAACCATGCTGAGAAAAAATAGACACAGCTGATTCAAGAATTAAATCTTTTTTCTTGATTCGCTTAAGCGAAATTTTAGTGCTTTGATCCATAAAATATAAGTATACAAACTTTCATGTTTAATCACCTAGCTTCAAGCTGAGAAAGAATTTTTTGATGTTTCTGTCTATCAATATTATAAAAAGAAAATATTCCAAATGGGATAATCATTAATAAAGCTACGAAAGGACCTTGAATCATTGCTAAATTAAATATTTGATCAGTATTTGGTGTCACCTCAGACCCTTGAGGAAAGCCAATAAATTCTAGCGCCAAACCAGCCACCAAAATTCCTAATCCAGTATTGAGTTTTCCTATTAACGAACTAGATGCAAACATAAGGCCTTGCTGACCCAGGTTGCTTTCTAGCTCAACTTCATCAGAAATATCGCCAAGCATGGATTCTCTTATGATAGCGCTTGAAGATAAACAAGTATTAGCAAAATATACAAATGGTGCTAGCGCAAAGAAGAGATTCCATGAACCTGAGGATGGAAGTATTTCATTAATATATAAAAAAATAGGTATTGGAGGCACAAGTGCTGCCAATGATATTGCGAACAATAAGATTGATCTCTTTTCAAGAAATTGTACTAAACGCGGAACAACTATAAATGCCGTAAAGGTAGAAAGCACATAGATACCAAGAAATGAAGCAAGCATTATGGATTTGAACTCCCAAAAGTATGTGTTCATATAAATTTGTAATGAACTACCCATTCCCCAACTAACTGCTATAAATAGATATCCAAAGAAGAAAATAAGAAAAGATTTATTTTTTAAGGCTATAAATAGTTGAGAAAAAATCAACCTTAAAGTAAAAGACTGGGCTTTAATCTTTGTATTGCTTCGGTATTTGAGTGTTCCATAATAGGTTACAACTACGGAGATGCACATCAAAGCAGCGCCAGTCATACCATAATAAATCCATGGCTCAGGATTTTGAGTTCCAGGTATATATTCAGGAGTATCTTTAAAAAAAACCGTATAAGCTAAAAAAGCATTAAATAATCCGCCCAACCAACCAAGCATTTCACGTGCAGCAAAAATTGATGTTCTTTCAGTATAAGAGCGAGACATTTCACTTCCGAGCGACCTATGTGGAACCTCAAAGATTGTCATTCCCAGTCTTGTTAGAATAATAAAAGTTAGCATCCACAAAAATAATTGCTGTTGAGATAAACCCCATGATGATTGAATTGAAAACAGCATAAAGTATGACAAGCTCATTGGAATAATTCCCAGCAGAAAATACGGATGTCTTCTGCCTAAACGGTGATTCGTTCTGTCAGAAATCATCCCCATAATCGGGTCGGTAAACGCATCAACCATCAAAGCAATAAAAATTGCAAGACTGGCAAGACCTGGGGTCAAACCAATGACATTAGAGTAAAAAAACAGAAGAAAAAAAGTGAATGCATCGTTCTTTACACCATTTGCAATAGCGCCAGAGGCATAAAAAAATTTCTCTTGAGCTTGTATGGTCATGAATCGATATTGTATAGCTAATTTAGCAATATCAGCACTAAAAAAATTTTAAGTTCAATTATTTGCCTAGAAATTCAATAAATTGATTCTGAAATTTTGCATATGACTCTTCATCTAATAAATGACCCATATTCTCAACAATTTCAAGATGACTGGATGGAATTAATTTATGGGCTGAGTAAGCATTTTTAACTTTAATCAATGGGTCAATATCGCCATGAATAATTAAGGTCTGAGTTTTAATAGATTTGAGAAGCTCCTTTCTATTTTTTGAACCAATGATTGCAGCCATTTGCCTAAGAAAGCCGCCATCATCTCCGCCTCTTTTGATATAAGCGCGCATGTTTTGCCTAAATTGAGGAGTATCATAATCCTTGCCTGGAGTGCCAATAAGTTCAAATAATTTAATAGACTGAGCAATTCTTCCCTCGATATCATCTTTTGCTGCAGACCTCTTTAATAATTGTTGAGTGACCTTGAATTTTGGGCCATTAAAGGGATTGGGAGTAGAGGCTGTAGATGAAATCATGGTAAAAGATTTCACTCTCTCAGGATGCTGTGCAACTAACACCTGGGAAATCATACCGCCCATAGACATACCTAATATATGAGCTGACTCTACGTTCAGATGATCAAGAACAGCAACTCCATCGGATGCCATGTCCTGAATGCTGTATTCAGAATTGATGGGGATAAACATAAAATATTTTAAATAGTTCAATGTTTGAGATGGCTGAGAAGTAAAACGAGTTGAAAGGCCAACATCGCGATTATCAAAAGCTATGGGCCTATAATTATTTTTTTGCAGGTCTCTAATTAGAAAATCTGGCCATAATGTTAATTGTGCACCAAGACCAGTTACCAACAATATCGGTGTACCATTTTTCGGACCATGATCTCTATATGCAATTTTGATTTTCTGGTTTGTTGCAAACCCATCTTCAAATGATAAAAGATCAAAGCTAAAGGCTAATATTAAAAAAAATAAAAACTTATTTTTCATGAGCTGCGGCCCTTAATTTAACATTATTTCTGATGGCGCCCCAAAAAAGAGACATATCAAAATTATGAAGATCTCCTGAAACTGCAAATCTTTTAATTTTTTCAATTAATGGTCCTCTTGTTTCAATCATAGATTTATTTGAAATTCTCGCCTCAAAACTCAGATCAAGAATGGCATCTACTGAAAGTTTAGAATAGGTATTTTTGGTTGCATAATAATTTGCAAGGGAGAGCTTATCTGATTTTAATCTAATGGGGATATTCCTTGAATCAGTTATCCACTCATTTCCAGCAGTCCAAGATAAGGGATTTTGACAAACTAACGCTTGCTCCATAGGTTCAAGTTTCCAACCATTAGGAGTCCAAAATAATGACTTAGCCCTGCTGCGATTAAATCCCTCAACACCTGTGCACCATGAAATAATTACATTTTGATCAATACTAGATTTTGCTATAGAAAGATCTGGGTACATCTCATCAAAATATTTGGTAGGCAATATGTATCCTATTAAATATGCAGCTATAAGATTTTTATGAATTTCTGTTTTTGATACAAACTCACTAACCAATCTTTGTCCATGCAGAGCTCCTTGACTATGGCCCGCGATAAAAAAAGGTTTGCCTTTATTGTGCTCAAACAAAAATAATTCAAAAGCTTTTGAAATATCTAAATAAGCTAAATCTAGCGCATCAAAACCGTTTGTCTTGGTGTCAAAAAAGGAATAGTAAGTTGCTTGTCGGTAGTAAGGTGCATATACATTACATACTGAAGAAAATGCTGAAGCTTGTGTGGCTAGATGACTGCCAGTTCGCTCATATGCCGCTGAGTCCTCATCGATTGGTGAGTTCCAGTGTTTTTCAAAATATCCAGTTGGATGAATATAAAAAACATCGTACCCTTTTATTTCTAAAGAAGGTTTTAGGTCTGGTGATAGATTGTGAAAACCGTCCCTGCCTGGAAATGCTGCCCAGGAAGATAAGTCTTTGTAATTTGGAGCTTTTGGATGAGTGCTAGAAATAAAATCTTTTGGAGGTTTAACGCTATTAATAAATTTTAAGTAATTTTCTTTTGGGTTGGTCTCTTTGGTTGAATTCGTATCAGACACAAAATTATATTTTTAAAAATTTATTAGTTGCTGAGGCTGTGGCAATTAATACATCCTCTTGATGTAATTGAGCAGAAGTAAACGAAATACTTTTTCCCATCTTTTCAATACTTGCTGATGCTACAAATTTACCTGGAGCACCTGGTGATAAAAAGGTGACATTAATATTTAAAGTTAGTGGATTATATTCACCATTTGTTTTAAAAATTAGGAGATGGGCCATTGATGTGTCTAACATAGCTGTAATAAACCCGCCCTGCACAATAGCTCCATCAGAATGAGTCAATTTATCACTAACATTAAAAGTCATCGAAATGGATTGATTTGCTTCATCAAAATCATAACCTTCAGCCCCGAGAATTTTAAGAAAATTGGGGGGGTTGTTGAGGTTGAGTTTTGAAGATGTCATTGTGTGATTAGTGTAATAGAATATTTAACATAAATTATAGGGGAAAGTTATGAGAATCTTTAGTTCATTAATACTATTTTTGTTTGCTGCATTTCAATTGTCGGCAAGCTCTATTGATGCAGGTGATAAAAAAATCATAGCTGAGCATTTCAACGCATACGTAGAAAATGGAAGTCTGCCAAATATTTCAATATTAATTAAACAAGATAACAAGGAAATCTATCGACATGCATATGGATATGCCGATATTGAAGAAGAGATTAAAGTGGATCAAAAAACAGTTTACAGAATTTATTCAATGACTAAACCTGTGACTGGCGTTGCCATTATGCAGCTCATTGAAAAAGGTAAGCTCAGATTAAATGATAAAGTATCCAAATACATACCTGCTTTTAAGAACACAAAAGTGATTAATCTTGAATTCCAAGACTATGTTGTAAAACCTAAAAGGGAAATAACGATCAGAGACCTGTTAACCCATACCAGTGGCTTAACTTACAGCTGGGCTGGCGAAGGTCCAGTTCATCAAATTTATAGAAAATACAATATTAGACCATATTATTTTGGAGCCCTGGATGCAGAATTGAATAAGTTTCCAGGAAATACTTGTCAATTTGCTGCCGCTGCAGCCTCTGCTCCACTATTGCATAACCCAGGTGAAAAGTGGTCTTATGGAATAAACATGGATGTTCTAGGTTGTGTTGTAGAGGTAATCACTGAAATGACATTTGCAGAGTATTTGCAAAAAAACATCTTTGATCCACTCGACCTAAAAAGCATAGGATTTTCAGTCAATCCTCAAGATAAAAATTCATTTACAACACTCTATACATCTGGAGCTTTCAGCCGAGATGGCGAGGTTGTTGCTCCGTCAGGACTCAATCAAGCTGAATTGATGTATTCTGCCGAGCTTCGACCAATAGATAAGTTTGATAACTCGCCTTATCTAAAAAATTCTTCAAAGTTATTTGATGGTGGATCTGGCTTAGTTTCAAATATTGATGATTACAGTAAATTTGCAGAAATGCTGTTAAATGGCGGTGTATTGAATGGGATTAGAATTATTAGTGAGGCCTCAGTCGATTTGATGTCAAGAAATCATCTTTCTGATGAAATACTTTCAGGTGGATCTGCCTTTGGATTAAATGGTATTGGCTTCGGTTTAACTGTAGGTAATGTAATGGATCCGGGGGTGGCTGGTACTTATTCAGCAGAAGGAGAATTTTTTTGGGGAGGAGCTGCAAGTACGATTTTTTGGGTAGACAGAAAAAATAATGTTACAGCTACCATGATGACTCAATACATGCCATCAGATAAGTATCCATTGAGAGAAGAGTTAAAAACACTGTTGTATTCTAGTTTGAGTAACTAAAACTGGCGGAGAGACAGGGATTCGAACCCTGGAAACCCGCGAAGGTTTGCTGGTTTTCAAGACCAGTGCATTCAACCGCTCTGCCATCTCTCCGTTCCTTTGGTTAAAGCATTTTAAAGACTTTTGGAAATAAGTAAATGTGACATGACGCACTTCATGAAGTGGTTTAGCATTAGCCTAATAAAGATATAGCGAAGTTTGTACCTAACATTTATTATTTTTTTACCTTAGAATTTTTGCGAATTGCAATAATAGAGTTTAATACCCAATACAAATTGGCTAATATAAAAATATAAAGACCAGCTGAAACTTGAACTAGTATAGCCGCTATGCATCCAATAGCCATAGCGGTATAACCAATGATTCTTTTGTTTGCTTTCTTCGAAACCATTAAAGGGGCAGCCATAACAGTCCCAAAAAAAACGCTAATCATCTGTAATATCGTTAAAGAATTCAATTCAGCTCCAGAAAAAAAATAAGGCATTATCTGACTTTTTTTTTAAAAGTAAATACTTTTTTTCATCTAGATAATACTCAGCTCAATTGGGATACATATGTCCAAATTCACATCAGATTTATAATATATAGATTGACTTCGATGCCCTATATTTGTTTAATATGAGGCATCGTTCATCCTTTTCTTGGGACGGAAGTAAGTAATAATACTGAAGGAACGCATCTTATTGCCATCCGGCAGGAGATGAAAAAATGACTAAATGGGAATATAAAATTGTTGATCACAGCAATTCAACAGCAATGGGTTACTCTAATGAGGAAACCGAAGCATTTAAGATTGAATATAAAGATGCAGTCCATTGGAAGTATGAGATGTCTATGATTGAATTAAATAAACTTGGTCAGGAAGGCTGGGAACTGGTAACTCAAGATGGAGCCAGTCAAATATATCTAAGACGCCCAATATAAAAATGACCTCAGAGAGATTGAGGGTAATAACAATTGTTTATGTTAGGGCCCTCCTTCCTCTCACACTTTATTAAAAAGAGAATATCATTTTCAATTCCTAAGGTTTATATAGAATCTTTTGCTTCTTTACGCTTTAGCTCTGAAACTTTGATTTACCTATAGATGGATTGAAGGTGATCCTATCTATATCAGAAGATTTTAAATTAAAAAAACTTTAAATATTGCGTGTATTATCTGTAGATGAGTTCCAATCAACATAGAGTTATAGGTTTTTGGAGGGGCTGGTCAATAGCAGTTGGTTGTGCAATAGGCTCGGGTATTTTTATGATGCCAACTATGTTAGCTCCTTATGGCTTACTTGGTTTTGGTGGCTGGCTTGTAGCTGGGGCTGGATCAATTTTAGTAGCCTTAATAATGGCTAGACTGGTTAAAAGGATTCCTAAAACTGGCGGGCCTTACATCTATGTAAATGAAGGACTTGGTGATTTTTCAGGATTTATAATTGCCTGGACTTACTGGGTAGCATGTGTATCTGCCATTGCTGGTATATCAATTGCATTTGTTGGCTATCTAGGGTTTTTTCTTCCTCAAATTGTAAGCTCTCAAATCTATGCTTTGCTTGCCTCCCTTATGCTAATTTGGATTATTATTTTTATGAATATTAGAAGTTTAGAAAATAGTTCTAGATTTCAATTAATTTCTACTTTATTAAAATTAGTGCCTCTTATATTCATTGTTTTGCTTGGTGCATCAAACTTTGATGCAAGCAATTTACCAGAACTCAATCCTACTAACCTTCATCCAATTTCTTTACTCGCAACAGTGACAACTCTGGTAATGTGGTCATTTATTGGAATTGAAACTGCAACAGTTCCTGCGGACAATGTAATCAATCCGCAAGAAACGATTCCAAAAGTTTTAATCGCTTCCGTTCTTACAATTCTTATTCTTTATATCCTTGTAAGTGTTGCAATTGCAGTTATAGTTCCAGCAAGTGAATTGCTTGAGTCTACTGCTCCATTTGCCTTAGCTGCATCAAAAATTTTAGGCATCACTGGAGGTACAATAATTAGTATTGGCGCCCTTATATCCACTTTAGGCTCGTTAAATGCAAATACGCTGACTGCTGGTAATCTTAGCCTTGCGGCAGCGAGAGATGGATTACTTCCGTCAAAATTTGTTATCTTGACTAAAAATGGTACGCCAATTTTTACATACTTACTAACAGGAGTATTTGTTAGCATTCTTTTAGTATTGAATTATACAAAAGGAATAGTAAACGCGTTTGTATTTATGGCTATGCTTTCAACATTATCAACTTTAATAGCTTATGCATTCTGCGCAATTGCAGAATTTAAATTTGCAAGCGCAGATACAAAAAATTTACAAAGGATTAATGCTCTTTTGCTTTCATGTGTTACATTTTTGTATGCATTTTTTGCGATTTGGGGAGCTGGCTTTGAAATGATAATTTATTCCCTTATCCTTATTTTGATTGGTACACCAATTTACTTACTAAAAAAATAAAATCATGCATGCAATGAATGAATACTCTCAAATAACAGAAGTAGCCATAAGGTCACCCCTTCAAAGTTTTATTAATGAAGAAAAACTAACAAGTGAATGGGAACCCTTGAGGTTTCATTCAAAACCCCATCTAAAAGAGGCAATTGATGAATTTAACTATTTTAGAGGCCTGCTTGCAGATGATGGAATCGCAATCATTGACTTACCCTCTTCTAATCAACTAACCATTGATAGTATTTATACAAGGGATAGTATTTTAATATCTAGAGCTGGGCTAATACTTTGTAATATGGGTAGATCTTCTAGAACACCTGAAGCCGCAGAAAATTATGCGATCCTTGCTGAGAGGGGTTACAAGATTGCTGGTCAAATTAATGCTCCCGGAACGCTTGAAGGTGGTGATTTTATATGGATTGATAATACCCATGCTGCTGTTGGACTTGGACCAAGAACCAATGCCGAAGGTATTAAGCAATTAAAAAAGATATTAGGCTCCGAAGTTAATTTACATGTTGTAGACTTACCAGATCCTGACCATCCAGACGATGTTCTGCATTTAATGTCAATAATTTCACCATTAGATAAGGATCTAGCTTTGATATATAAACCCCTCATTCCTAAAACCTTTATAAATTGGCTTAGCGATCTAGGGATAAGCTTTATCGAAGTATCCGATGTTGAGTACTCTATGATGGGATGCAATGTTTTGGCAACTTCACCAAGATCAATTATTATGCTTGAAGAGTTACCTGAGATTCGATTAGACCTTGAGAAAGCCGGTTGTAAAATTAGATCCTATAAAGGGCACGAAATTAGCCGAAAAGGTGAAGGTGGACCAACCTGCCTAACAAGACCCTTGAAGAGAATTCATAAATGAGTGATTCATATAAAAGTTTGCCAGGTTGGACTTATACCAGCGAGGCATTTTTTGAGCTCGAAAAAACAGAATTAATTCTTAAGAACTGGCAATTAGTTTGCCATCTTTCAAATATACCAAATGTAGGGGATTTTTTTGCATTTGAAATTTTCAATGAACGTATTTTTGTTATCAGAGATGAAGATAGTAATGTTGAAGCGTTTCATAACTTTTGCTCTCATCGAGGCACTAAGTTAATTAATGAAATTTCAGGGACCTGTAATGGAAAGATAACCTGCCCTTATCATGCCTGGGGCTATGATTTTAATGGAAATCTAACTAAGGTTCCTTATGCAGATCAATTTAAAAATCTAAATAAAAAAGATCACGGACTGCAAAAAGTTGAGTTAGAAATTTTTCAAGGATTTATCTTTGTTAAATTAAAAAAATCAGATGTACCGAGTGTGAGCGAGCAATTTTCACCATATATCAATGAAATTGAGCAATACAGACTTGAAGAAATGAGACCTTTGGGACGGGTAACAATGAGACCTAGAAAGGTTAATTGGAAACAAATAGCAGATAACTATGTAGATGCTTTGCATATTCCTATAGCGCATCCTGGCTTATCAAATCTTGTTGGCAAAAGTTATGGTGTTGAAGTCTCAAACAATAATGGATATGTACATAAAATGTGGGGAGACGGTAGCAATATTCGCAAAGATAATTTATCTAATATGTTATATAACAAATTTTTGCCTCATATGGATCATCTGCCAGACAACAAACAAAGATATTGGCTTTATTATAGACTGTGGCCGAATTTAGCATTCGATATTTATCCTGAACAGATGGACTTCATGCAATTTATCCCAATTGATGCTCAGACAACGATGATTAGAGAAATAGCATATGCTTTGCCAGATGACCGACGAGAAGTAAAGGCTGCACAATATTTAAACTGGAGAATTAATAGACAAGTTAACAATGAAGACACCAAATTAATTAATTGGGTACAAGAAGGCATGAACACAAATAATTTTCAAACTGGGCCATTGGCTGAGACAGAAATATGTTTAATTGATAGTGCAAACAAAATAAGAAATTCTATTCCAGTTGCCTCAATGGCAAAAGCGCCCAAAGAATCTCAAATTCATGAAATTAATGCAGAATTAAAAGCATCGCCACTTAACATTTAATTTTTTTTCTTTAAACTTAAGCAAAATCAATTAAAACAACAAACTATGATATTCAGTGACTTATTAAACTCTATTGGCAATACTCCTGTTATCAAGGTTAATAATACTGCGCCAAAAAACATTAATTTGTATGTGAAAGCTGAATACTTTAATCCTGGAGGGTCAGTAAAAGACAGGTTAGCCTCAAGCATAATCAACGAAGCTGAAAAAAAAGGCGATCTACAACCAAAACAGACGGTTATTGAGGCAACAAGTGGAAATACTGGCATCGGATTAGCGATGGTATGTGCAAGCAAGGGTTACCCATGCATTATAACTATGCCGGACAGCGCTTCGGTTGAAAGAAGAAAGTTAATGAGATTTTTAGGTGCTAAAGTTTTATTAACTCCAGGGCCTGAAGGGGCAACCGCAGCTTATGATCTTGCAAAAAAACTAGCTGATAAAAATAATTGGTTTTATACTCGACAGTTTGAAAATTTAGCTAATGCTGATATTCATGAGCAAACTACAGCAGTTGAAATTTTAAATGATTTTAAAGATATAGGATTAGATTATTGGGTTTCGGGCTATGGAACGGGGGGAACTTTTAGCGGTGTATCGCGTGTTCTGAGAAAACATTCACCAGAAACAAAATTAGTAATTACTGAACCAGAAAATGCGCAATTAATAAATAGCATGCTATCACAGGGAAGAAATAGTGATGGTTCACCCTCAAGATCCCATGAAGCATGGAATCCGCACCCTATTCAAGGATGGACGCCAGATTTCATTCCATTGGTGTTACAGGAATCTATCGATAATAATTATTTTGATCAAAATATACCTGTTTCTGGTGATGAGGGAATTTATTGGTCTAATCAACTCGCATCAAAAGAAGGAATTATGACTGGCATATCAGGAGGCTCAACTTTTGCTGTGGCAATGAAGGTCGCTGAGGATGCTCCAGATGGATCTAATATTTTGTGCATGTTGGCTGATACTGCTGAGAGGTACCTTACATCTCCATTATTTAGTGAGATTGATTCAGAGATGAATAACGAAGAGAAAGATATTTTAAATTCTATTTAATTTTTTTTGCAGGAATCCCTGCGACCGTAGAGTCTGCAGGGACATCCTCCAGAACCAAGCTTCCAGCAGCCACAATAGAATTTTTACCCACCTGAACATTGCCTAATACTGTGCTTGAAGCATAAATTGAAACTCCTTCATGAATCTTGGGATGCCTATCCTCTTGAGTAAAGCTATGTCCTCCAAGAGTGACTCCTTGAAAAATTGAGACATTTTTATCAATTCTTGCAGTTTCTCCTATCACAACACCAGTTGCATGATCAATCATCACCGGGCTATCAATAGTTGCAGCTGGATGAATATCTACACCAAAAACTTCTGATGACCGATTTTGGATAAAAAGAGCCATCGTATGCCTTTCGGCTTTCCATAAAATATTGCTTGACCTGAATGCGGCCAAGCCTTGAAAGCCTTTATAAAAAAGCAAAGGAGTAGATAAATATTTGCAGGCGGGGTCATTTTCTTTAAAAAAAACAATATCGTTTATTAATTTTTTTTGAATGTCCGCATCGTTATCATAAGCAGCAAAAATTATATGATATAGATCAACTGAAGATAAAGCATCATTATTAAGTTTCGAGGCAAGGATGGCTGCTGTGGCTTCAATAATATTATTTTTGGATAAAATTAAACTTTCTAAGTAATCTTTTAATGATGGTTCAGCATCAATTCTTAAAGCTATTTCTTTTTTTATATCATCCCAAATACCTCTATTCATAATAATTGGAACCTGAAAAAGATTACTTAAATCGTATGCGGAGTTGCAAAAAATTGATTGATCAATGGCTTAAAAGATTCAAGCGAATCTGTTTTATAGTCCGGATCAAATGCAGCTTGATCCCACTCATCAGTAAATTCAGTTGCTTTAGCATACCAAGACTCATTCTTATATTGTTTACGTAAGTCTTGTGGCTTACCCATATAATGATAATAATGCTCTCCCTGAAAGTCTTGGTGAGTTCGGATAATGTGATAGGCATCTTCACTAACATAGGGTTTGATCATCTCTGCTGCAATTTGGCCATGATTAGGTACGTTGATTACTTTGCCTACATCATGAATCAGGCTTATTAACACCATCTCATCGTCTGCACCTGCTCTTCTAGCCATCGTTGCAGTCTGCAAAGCATGGTGAAGTTGATCAGTTCCAAAACCAAGAGTTAATGACTCAGCTTGCTCAAGCATGGAGATTATTCTTTTTGGCATATCAAAAATATGCGGCATATGCTCTTCGCTGATATGTTGCCACTCTTCTTGAGTGCTTTGATCCATTCTTGTAAACATAA
>Ga0233450_10000319_pt1 | contig 56592 bp, 57 predicted proteins | sample 011ome_30_FD_189956 | JGI IMG/M metagenome (GOLD analysis project Ga0233450, IMG submission 189956) | Coastal salt marsh microbial communities from the Groves Creek Marsh, Skidaway Island, Georgia - 011501CT (spades assembly) | ecosystem: Environmental > Aquatic > Marine > Intertidal zone >... | reverse complement strand
AAGATTGCAAGCGCTCGAACTCTTTGATGATGCTCCGCATACGGAACATGCGGTGACTTTGTTCAATCAAGATTTTCGTCATGCGGGTCAAACCGATGATTTGACTATTTACCAGGCGGAATACGCCTTAAAATCGCCTGACCTTGAGTGCTTGCATTGTCTTTTAGCCGATCAGCTCGTCGGCGAGGATGACGAAACTCCCTGGCTGAGCGCGCCAGTCATGGCAGCCTACGTTTCCCTTGCCGAACGGGAAGACGGAGTTCCTGTCCGGTTGGATGATGCAATCTGTATTTTTGAAAACCGTCAGCGACTCTATCTGGTCCGCATGATTCTGCGTCAATCGACCCTTGAGCCCTGGAGCGAAGATGCAGATTTGAGCATTACTATCTACCGTGCTGAATCCAAAGATGGGGTTCATCAAGGATTTTACGATCAAGTCGCCAACGAGGCGCATGACGCCATGGCCGCCTGCTTATATTGGCACGGGCAAATGGATATTGAAGACGATGCGATCCGCGAAAACCATCAAATTGCGGTCGAGGCCCTACAAACCGTCGTTCGGGACTTGATTGAGGAATTTAACCAACAGATGCCTGAAGGCCTGGTTGCCAATCTTGAACAGGCCGGGATGTTCGATGAAGACTACGACGATGAGCTTGAAGAGGTCGAAGAGGATGATGGCTCATCAGAATCTGGGCCACCAATTATTCACTGAGAACCATTTTGAACGACCAACTATCAACCCTATCAAAGCAATGGAATCAATCACTTAGGAGTCTTTTTGAGCGCGATTCCGATCGTGGGTCGAGATACGTTGCTGAGGGAGCTGGACTTCGACTGGATTATTCGAAGCATTGGATCGATGATAGGGTGCTTCAGGCTCTTCTTCGGCTGCTTGATGAGTGCCAATTTTCGGGTCAGCGCGCGAAGCTATTTTCCGGCGAGCGGATCAACTCCACGGAGAATCGTGCCGTGTTGCATGCGGCATTGCGGGCCCAATCGACTGATGCGTATGGGATCGATAATCAATCGGTGATGGCGGACGTCTTTCAGGCGAGAGGAGATACGTATGCCTTTGCTGAGGATATCCGCGAAGGACGAGTGTTGGGATCGACCGGCGAGACCTTGACTGATGTGGTGAATATCGGGATCGGAGGCTCTGATTTAGGTCCGCTCATGGTGAGTGAGGCTTTAAAACCCCTGATTGATGGGCCGCGACCCCACTATGTCTCGAACGTCGATGGCGCCCATTTGCACGATGTACTCGCATCGTTGAATCCAGCCACTACGTTGATTTTAGTCGCATCGAAAACCTTTACGACGCAAGAAACGATGCACAACGCGATGAAGGCGAAGCGATGGATTACAGAGGCTTTGGGTGATCAGGCGGTGAGTCATCACTTTGCTGCGCTGTCGACAAACGCCGAGGCTGTTGCCGCATTTGGCATTTCAGAGTCGCGGATGTTCGGGTTCTGGGACTGGGTCGGTGGTCGATATTCGGTGTGGTCAAGTATTGGTTTATCGCTTGTCATCGCACTTGGACCTGAGGTGTTTGGGCGATTCCTAGACGGTGCTCGGGCAATGGATCAGCACTTTCAAAAAGCGCCTGCGAAAGACAATATTCCGGTTCTGATGGCGCTACTCGGTATTTGGTATCGCAATGGGTTTGGTCTCGAGACCTTGGCTGTCCTTCCTTATGAACAACGACTTCATCGTTTTGCCGCGTACTTACAACAAATGGAGATGGAGTCGAACGGCAAGCGAGTGGATCGGGAGGGGGCTCCCGTCAACTACGATACTTGCCCGGTGATTTGGGGGGAGCCAGGGACCAATGGTCAACATGCATTTTTTCAATTGCTTCACCAAGGAACACTCATCTGTCCTGCCGACTTCATCTTAACCGCCAATCCGACCAATACCGATGCTGAATCCCATGCGCTGTTGAATGCCAATTGCCTTGCCCAAGCTGAGTCCTTGGCATTTGGAAAGACAGAGGATGCTGTATATCGAGAAATGATCGAACACGGACAGTCTGAATCAGAAGCCCTGCGTTTAGCCCCGCATCGCACGTTTCCGGGAAACCGACCCTCGTCCTTGATCATGATGGATGCTCTGACTCCCGAAAACTTAGGAGCTCTGATTGCCGCTTATGAACATAAGGTTTTCACGCAGGGCGTGATCTGGAACATTAATTCTTTTGACCAGTGGGGTGTTGAGCTCGGTAAGGCTCAGTGCAACGCATTGCGTCCAAGCTTTGATTCAGGTGATGCATCAGCATTCTCGACCTCCACGCAAGAGACATTGAAATGGCTACTCAGTCAAAAACCTTAACAGTAGATGAAGTCAGTCGAGTGATTGAGATGGCGTGGGAGGATCGGACGCCATTTGAAGCCATTGAGTCAAGTTTTGGATTGAATGAGGCTCAAGTGATCGACCTGATGCGGCGTGAGATGAAAATCTCGAGTTTTAAGATGTGGCGCGCACGGGTATCTGGACGCAAGACCAAGCATTTGGCTCGACGTGGCTTTGCGGTCGGTCGTCATGTTTGTCCGACTCAGCGCAATCGGTAAAACAAAAAGTTATAAGAATAAAAAAACATATTCTTTTGAGATCTAACGACTGGCGGCTAGCATATCGCCATTGTTGATTAAGGATCTTAACCATGACTGTATGGAAATCATTACTGGGGGCATCAGCCTTTGCGATTGGGTCGATCGCTCAGGCTTCAACGTTGGAACCTGTGATCGATAGTTTTCGACTTGCGGATTTGCTGGAGTCTCAGCAAGTCAAAGTGCTTGAGATTCGCAGTGAAGAAAAAGCGTATCTGGCTAGCCACATTCCGGGCTCTGTCTATATTCCTTACGGTGAATTCCGCGGACCAAAAACGAACCCTGGAAAACTTCCTGAGCTGAAACAACTGGCGAAGTCTCTTGGATCTCGAGGCATTGATACATTGGATTCGGTTGTCATCGTGCATGATGGTGTGACCACAACCGATTTCGGAGCCGCCGCTCGCGTTTACTGGACGTTGAAGAGCGTCGGTTTTGAATCCCTTGCGATCTTAAATGGTGGTTTTCGGGGATATCAAAAAGACGGATTTGAGTTGGCGTCGGGGTGGACGGCAGTAGAACCTGCCAATCCTCAACTGGTCTTTAACGCGACCTGGTACGCGAATACGACTGAAGTTGCGAAACAAGTTGCAGGGCAGGGCAATGCGAAACTCTTAGATGCGCGCCTCGACGCCTTTTATGCCGGTAAGGCATGGCACGACGCAGCTGCACGTCCGGGAATTTTGCCGGGTGCTGAACAGTTCGCTTTCGAGGCATTCTTCGATAAGAATACGCCGTTGTTAAAGCATGCCAACGAAGTGCAATCAATTGTGACTAGCCAACAACTCAACCAGCCGGGCACGATTTCCTATTGCAATACCGGTCACTGGGCCGCAACCAACTGGTTCGTCCTGAGTGAAGTCGCGAAGGTTCCGGATGTCAAGCTCTATGCAGAATCGATGGTTGAATGGTCTGCATTAAACAAACCCATGGGGAATGTACCAACTTCAGTCCAGTTTGCGATTTTGAAGACGAAAAAATGGTTTGGCAGTTTGGTGAATTAATTCTTGGCGATACGAACACTTCTGATTGTTGGTCTCCTTTCAACGCTCGCTGTCTCAGCGGGCGTTCGTTTTTCTCTGCTGTTAGGTCTTGGGCTACTGATCGGTTTCAGTCTTGAGCGAATGGGCTTTGGGTTTGCAGGGCCGTGGCGTCAGTTAATTCGTGATCGCAATGCCCAGGGAATAATGGCACAACTGCTGGCGATTGGCCTGACAGCGATTGCGATTCAACCCATTATTGCTGATGCGCCGGGGTCATTTTTAGGGGCGATTGCACCGGTATCAGTCACCATGGTCATGGCGGCCTTTGTGTTTGGTCTTTCCATGCAAATGATCTTGGGTTGTGGGTCCGGAACTCTGATCAATGCAGGTTCTGGGAATGCGATTGCTTTAGTCGCACTTCCTCTATTTTGCCTCGGTAGTTTTTTAGGGACTTTGTTGGTGCCAATCGCAATCGAGTCAACACCGCACATCCCCGTGAGTTTGCCTGCGTTGTTTGGCGTCCAAGGAAGTGTCGGAGTCACTGTCATCGGACTCATTGTTGTCGGACTCATAGCTGCTCGATACAGCCAAGCTCCGCTATGGAATCGACAGCTTCTGACTGCGGCTATCATCTTAGCGGGACTTGCGATCTTGCATGTTCTCGTTGCCGGGCAACCCTGGGGCGTGGTTTATGGGTTAGGTCTTTGGGTTGCAAAAGCAGCGCAAGGGCTCGGATGGGATCCCGCAACCGCGACGTTTTGGACGCACCCAATCAATATCGCGGCACTAGAAAGTTCGATCTTGACCGATACAACCTCGCTCACCAGTCTCGGATTAGTGGGTGGTGCAGCCTTGGCTGCCTGGAAAGAAGCGAGTGACCGTTCGTTCGGACAGTCCATTGCCATTTGGTTTTATCTGGTTGCTGCACTCTTTGGTTTACTGCTGGGTATCTCATCGCGGCTTGCTTTTGGCTGCAATGTTGGCGCGCTATTCAGCGGTATTGCATCAGGCTCATTGCATGGTTGGGCATGGTTATTGGCAGGTTTTGTGGGCAGCATCGTGGGCGTTCGATTGCGCGATCAGCTCTGGTCACTTGCACAAACGAGTCAACAGTCATGACTCGACGATTCGGGATCATCGTGGCACTGCTCGGCGTCTTAGGGGTAGTCGTGATCGACTGGACGCTTGGCGTTCCGCCTGATCCATTTCGAGCTCCAGATCCCATGGCATTCGGATCGACATCTGGTGCGTCTGGAGCGATTTGCACCTTTACACCTGGAGCTCAACAATGAAGCACGTTTTTATCAAGTCCATCTTCGGCCCGATTCGTCTTGATTTTGATGGAGATAGCTTGTTGCGCGTGACGCAAGTCACTAGAAAAGAGGGGAGTGATACCGTCGACCCCGACGTTTTGAACCCCATCATTCAGTGCATCGAAGGTAAGCGTGATGGACTTGGTATTCCGGTGAGGTTTGAAGGGACTCCCTTTCAAATCAAAGTTTGGGAAGCGATGCGGCAGATTCCGCCTGGTGAAGTCGTGAGCTATTCAGAGCTCGCAAAGCGCGCGGGGAATATGCGAGCGACGCGTGCTGCGGCATCGGCATGTGGACAAAACCCATGTGCCATTATTGTTCCTTGTCACCGAATTGTCCGTCGTGACCGAGGTCTCGGAGGGTTCTTTTGGGGTCTTGATATCAAACGGATGTTATTGAAGCGAGAGGGGGTGAATATCAGCCACGACGGCTATATTGCTTAGTCGCTTTTAAGCTCATCCTCTCCGCTCCATCCGGCTGCCTTCGCTTTCTCGATAGCGGCGCCATGAATACGGAGAAATTTTTCCTTCAAGTCAGCAGGTAAGGCACTGACGCTAAATCCATATGGTTGCCATGCTTTTTCTGTTTTTTCCCAGAGCTGCTCAATACCTTGAGGAAGCCATCCTTCGCACGTCTCAGTTTCTTCAATGATGCCGAACACCTGCGCATCACGAATAATTTTACCAGTTGCTGTCATTCCGCCATTCATATCGTTCTGGATGCCAACGTAGCGTCGCTCAGTCATGCCGTCTCCTAACTTGTCAAACTCGCAAAGAGCGTGGGTAGTTTCTCGGGTAGTCTATTGACGTGGTCCAGAATCATATAGTTATTTTGGCCAAAGATACGTTTCACGTAATGATCTGCCTGCGGATCCAGCGTCAGGCAGTAGGTAAAGATGCCTTTACTTGATAATTCTTCAACTGCTTTTTTTGTATCGTGTCTTAAATGCTGTGGATCTCTCTCATCAACATCAGCAGGGGATCCATCTGTCACCAGCAAGATGAGTTTGCGACTTTCGGGCTGTTTCAAGAGGCCAGATGCCGCATGTCGAAGTGCAGCACCCATTCGGGTTGACAGTCCTCCATGCATCCCGTCAAGCCGCGCTTTTGACTTATTATTAAAACGCTGACTAAACTGTTTAAACGTGTAGTAGTGCACATCGTGTCGCCCGTCTGATGCGAATCCAGCGATTGAGAACGGATCGCCGATGCCTTCGATTGCCGTTGCAACGAGTGTGGCCGCTTCTTTGGTAAGATCCAATACCGTGTGATCAGCGCCATCAACCTCATCATTTGTACTCTCGGAGAGATCTAGTAACACTGTGACCGCGAGGTCGCGAGATTTAATCTGGTTGCGCATCGTAATCCGAGGGTCAGGTTGCGATCCCATTCGAATCGAAACTAGTGCGTCAACGGCGGCGTTTAGGTCGACCTCATCGCCATCTTCCAAGCCCCGGATTCTCTGAACACCCGTCGGACTTAACATATCGATGATCTTCCGAATTTGAGTAGCAACCGGTTTATATTTCAATAAGATATCGTCGATGACAGAGGGATCACCTTTGGTCGCTCGTCGCTCATAGACAGTTGCCCAGTCTGGTCGAAACAACTGAACTTGGTAATCCCATTCTTGATAATGATAAGGGGCGGAAATCGGCTCTTTTCCCCACATTGCATTAAAGCTGACAGTCGCTTCACCCGCATCTTCATAGGGCATAAATTCATCACGACATACCCAGATTTCTTGTGCGTCGTCACCTGCTAATTCGCAATCTACTTCATGTGCCATTTCAAGAACTGAGACATATTTCCGGATCTGTCTTTGAGAAGCGGGGATATATTGGGCGCCGTGTGCATCCCAATTAAACTCCTCAAATTCCCAAATGAATCGATTGTCGTCGCGATAAGGAATCCGAATCGTATTCAATATTCGCAGGCTCGGAACATCTTGGGTTTTAGCGAAGTAGTGATAAAGCTCAAGACCTAAATCCCATGAAATTGAATTACTTAAAGGTGTTTCCGAAACCCTTTGGTGGAAAGATTCAATGAGTTGATCGAGTTTTGGGTCCTCAAGTTTTACAGAGGAATCAATGAGACCAACTGCGACACGCTCCAATATCTCGACAGTTGGATGCTCGAGCTTCATCGCATGAGTGAGCGTCAAGAGCGATCCCCATAATTTCTGAAGTCCTGGAAAGGCGCGAACCGCATTCCACTCAACGCGCGCATCTTCAATCAATCCGATAAAAAACAAATGAGCTTGAGAGAGTTGCTCTGCAGATAAGGGCTCTGAGGTGTATGCGATATGAGCGGCTTGATGTGCTGCCATTGCACGATAGACATCGTACCCAGAGATGTCTCCAATCTCATCGACTGCATCGGGGAGATGCATTACATAGTGCTCGAGATATGGCCGAAAACCTTCGTAATCAGCGGCAGTTGGGCGTAAGAAGAAATCACGTCCCCATAGCGCGCGTAAATAAAAGTTGATTTTGCGTTGCGAATCAATGAAGAGGGTACCGCGACGTTCTTGCTGCAATACTTTTTGAGAATCAGCGCTTTCTAGTGCGAAGTAGCGCGTAAGATTTTGCAGATCTCTACGGTATGCCTCAGCTCCAAAGTTTGCCCAGCGCTTGAGGCCTGACAAGGTCAGCTTGCTCAATAGTTCATCGATATGCGTCAGCATGGGTCGTAACCCACGGGCTGCTTTGGCTGAGAGTTGGTGGATTAATGACAAGTACCCTTTGAGTAACTCGGGATCACCGAGCCGTCTGGCAGCCGTCGGCAATGACGTAAAGAGCAGGGCGATGACCTCGCCACTAGTCATTGATGAGAGTTTCATTGCGGAACCGAGGCAATCACGGATTACATCTTCGCCACATTCTTTGACGACCTCAGGGATATTCTCAAGCCATGCTGAGACGAGATCGTATCCGCGCCCGAGTTGAGCTAGCCCCCTTGCTCCCTCCATATAGTCCGAGAGTCCTTGGGAAGAAAGCGTGCGTGCCGCTTCATGAAAGCAGGTCTCTAAAGTGGATTCAAATCCTTCAGGTCCGCCTGCAAAGGCTTCGCGATAGTCATCAAGGTTGATGCTCATGGTTTGGCCTTAGGTGAAGAAAGTCTCCACCGCAGCCTCTAGCGTCTGGCGCATGTCGGGGTCGTCGGTGAGTGGTGTGACAAGGGTCATATTACATGCGAGCTTGGCATCAACACCTTCAGCAATCATCTGAGCTGCATACACAAGCAAACGCGTTGAGATACCCTCGTCCAATCCATGTCCCTTGAGGTTGCGAGTTCGATGCGCAATTTGCACAAGCTTCATTGAAACATCCGAATCGATACCAGTCTCTTTGACCACGATATCAGCCTCTAAGTCTTCAGTTGGATAATCAAAGTCCATGGCTGCAAATCGTTGCTTTGTCGACTGCTTGAGATCTTTCATGAGTGATTGGTATCCCGGGTTATAAGAGATGACCAATTGAAAGTCAGGATGTGCCTCAATCAATTCACCCTTTTTATCGAGGGGCAACTGGCGACGATGATCCGTTAAAGGGTGAATGACAACTGTCGTATCTTGTCGTGCTTCAACGATTTCATCGAGATAGCAAATTGCTCCAATCCGCGCTGCAACTGTGAGTGGGCCGTCGTGCCAGTGTGTACCATCCTTATCGAGGAGGAATCGTCCAACCAGGTCTGAGGCAGTCATGTCTTCATTACACGCAACTGTGATTAACGGCCTGCCTAGCTTCCAAGCCATATATTCAACAAAACGTGACTTACCGCAGCCTGTTGGACCCTTCAGCATGATTGGCATACGGCGCGCATAAGCTGCTTCATAAAGAGTGTCTTCGCCAGCGGTTACTTGGTAGAAGGGTTCTTTGGTGATCCGGTATTGATCGATCGTATCTTGATTCATATTCATGCTCCGTCAAAAGCAATTACCCCGGTCGCCCGGGGTCATTTCCGCGTTAGACCGGATTGCCACGATAGACAACCATTTCAGCACCTTTGGACTGTTTATAGTTGTCATATCCGACCAAGCGAACATGGTTATGTGGGTGGGCTTTATGACATGCTTCCGCCTCACCTAGAATACGATCCACGTCAGATTCGCCGAACATTGGAAGCTTCCACATGTACCAGTAATGATCCATCGCATTTTCCGGCTCGGTATGCTCGACAGCCGGGTTCCAACCTTGCGACACGATATATTCGACTTGTCTCCGAATTCTATCCTTATCCATTTCAGGCAAATAAGAGAAGGTCTCAAACTTGCGGCTTGTAACGTCTGAAAGCGACGATTTGTAATCTTGAATAGCGCTCATTGTTCTTTCCTTCTTATTGATTAGCGGTGTTGAACATCAAGTTTGTCGACTGTATCGAATTCGAACTTGATCTCTTTCCATGTTTCCATCGCTGTCGCGAGCTCTGGGCTCGATTTTGCCGCAGCTTGGAGGATTTCCTTGCCTTCTTTTTCGAGTTCACGACCTTGGTTGCGCGCTTCAACACAGGCTTCCAAAGCGACTCGGTTTGCTGCAGCGCCAGCTGCGTTACCCCATGGGTGGCCAAGCGTACCGCCACCAAACTGAAGTACTGCATCATCACCGAAAATGGTGACCAAAGCCGGCATGTGCCAGACGTGAATACCACCAGATGCGACAGCAAAGCCTCCAGGCATTGATCCCCAGTCTTGATCAAAGAAGATTCCCCGTGAGCGATCTTCTTTTACGTAGCTTTCACGTAACAGATCGATCCAGCCAAGGGTCGAAGCACGATCACCCTCAAGCTTCCCAACCACGGTACCTGTATGCAGATGGTCGCCACCAGACAACCGAAGCATTTTAGTCAGCACTCGGAAGTGAATGCCATGATTTGGGTTTCTGTCGAGAACAGCGTGCATCGCGCGGTGAATGTGCAAAAGCATTCCGTTGTCGCGACACCAGTTTGCAAGACCAGTATTCGCCGTAAATCCGCCGGTGAGATAGTCATGCATGATAATTGGTGCGCCTATTTCTTTAGCGTATTCGGCTCGCTTGTACATTTCTTCTGGAGTAGGGGCGGTCACGTTGAGATAGTGGCCTTTGCGCTCACCTGTCTCAGCTTCCGCTTTGTTAATCGCCTCCATGACAAAATCGAATCGCTGGCGCCAGCGCATAAATGGCTGTGAATTCACGTTTTCATCATCTTTCGTGAAATCAAGGCCACCGCGTAGGCACTCATACACAGCTCGACCGTAGTTCTTGCCTGACAGACCGAGCTTCGGCTTGATCGTACAGCCAAGCATTGGGCGACCGTATTTATTCATCAAATCACGCTCAACCTGAATACCGTGCGGTGGTCCTCCACATGTCATGACATATGCAATTGGAATCCTTACATCTTCAAGGCGCAATGAACGGACTGCTTTAAATCCAAATACGTTACCGACCAACGAGGTCAGAACGTTAACGACAGATCCCTCTTCGAAAAGGTCGATTGGATAGGCGATAAACGCGTAATAAGCATCATCGCTTCCTGGTACATCTTCGATCGCGTAGGCACGTCCTTTGTAGTGATCCAGATCGGTAAGCAAATCTGTCCATACTGTGGTCCAGGTACCGGTCGAGCTCTCAGCTGCAACAGCAGCAGCGGCTTCTTCGCGCGGCACGCCTTCCTGAGGAATGATTTTGAAACACGCCAGGAAATCTGTGTCTTTTGGCACGTATTCCGGCATCCAATAGGTTTCGCGGTATTCTTTAACGCCCGCGCTGTAACTCTTTCCCTGTTCTTTAGACATTTCTTATCCTTTTCCGTGGCTGAAAGAATGAGAATGAGATTAGGGTAGTTGAGATATAAGAAAAAATAGATTATTTATATGCATGACATAGAGGTTTATTTATGCATAAAATCTATTTGCCAACAATTCAGCAAATGAAGTTGTTTGAAGCAGTGTCAAGACTTGGCTCGATTACTCAAGCAGCAAAAGAAGTGAGTCTCACCCAGCCATCCGTATCGATGCAAATCAAGGCGCTCGAAGAAAAGATAGGAATACCTTTAATTGATCAAATTGGGAAAAGTCTCTATCTCACACAGGCCGGCGAGGAGGTTGCTGCAGCGTCTCGTGACATCCTTGATCGACTGGAGGCAATGAAAAGCAACTTGAGCAGTGTTCACGAAGACATCTCTGGTCCTCTGAGCCTTGGAGTCGTCACCACAACCAAGTATTTCCTTCCTCAGCGCGTCGGCGAGTTTAAACGCCGATTTCCTGGTGTTGAACCCCGAGTAGTCATGGGTAACCGTGAGCAGATCATGCAGCGAATGGCTCAAAATCTGGATGATGTTTACATTATGGGAACGCCGCCAGAGCAGCAGGCGTTAACTCATACACCGATTTCGGACAATGAAATTGTTTTTGTGGCGAATCCTTATCATCCGCTCGCGGGAGTTTCGTCAATCACGCTCAAACAACTCGTTGAGGCTGACTTGATAAGTCGTGAACCAGGCTCGGGAACTCGGCAAGCAATTGAAAGACGTTTAGCCGAGGAGGGACTCAAGCTCAACCCTCACATGGAATTCGAAGATAGTGAGGCTATCAAGCTTGCAGCACTATCAGGTCTTGGTATTGCCTATTTACCATTGCATTCGATGCGCCTTGAGTTGTCTGCGCGAGAGCTGGTGATCTTAAATGTTGATGGTTTCCCGCTCAAACGGCGATGGTATGCGATGCATCACAAAGCAAAGCATCTCTCATTGGTTGCAGAGCAGTTTCTTGAATTCCTACACGAGACAAGAGAAAACTCTATGGCTTCGCTCGTTGAGCATCGTTAAATTGCCAGCAATACAGGGCAAAATACGATCGAAAGGGCGCGGATTTCTGAACGAACTCACTTCGGCTCATGCCCGCATCAGCTGCAAGAAAGTCACTTATTCGCTTAAGAATCAGATCGTTATCGCTCCACTGATCAGCGCTTTGCAAGACAAATAACTCCCACATCGCAACTGACCACGGGCCGAGCCCCCATATTGCGATCAATGCATCACGGCGCTTGGGTTCAGGGTTTGTAGCAATCTCCGCAATCCAAGCATCCCCGAGATGCATCAACTCGCTGAGCGTTCGCCGTTTTGATGCGGAAAGACCGGTATCGTTGGTTTCTGGATTCCTGAGTGCACCTATGAGGGCTGATCGATCCTGAAACCGCAGTACTAAACGCTCCCAGATAGACTTTGCGGCTTGATTTGACAGTTGTTGACCAACAACGATCCGGGCCAAGCCAATCAAGTAATCGTCACCATAACGGCTCGGAATCTCAATTGGGCCGGTCGATTCAACAAATTCCAATAGCTTTTTCGATCCGAGCTTGGTTAGATGACGATAAGCGCTTTGCGCTGATTCAGAAAAAATCATAAAGAAAAAAGGAATCCCAATAATGGTTCGCATGATCGCATTAATTCGAGTGAAGAACCTGTCTGATTTTAATACTTATCGAGAGAAAGTTCCTGTGACCTTGGAGCCGTACGGTGGAGAGATTCGATTTCGGGCTGAAAAGCCAATGACACTCGATGATGAGAATGGTCTTGGTGATTTTTCACAAGTCGCGCTGTTTTGGTTTCCAACGGCTGATGCAATGACAGACTGGTATGAGTCAGATGCATATCACGATTTGCTTGAGTTAAGAGCGAGTGCTGGTAACTTCACAATTATTGGAGTTGATCCTGACTCGAATTGCGCATAATCATTATTATGTTAAATAGAAGAGATGGTGGCGATTCAGACTCGCCATTCAGTGGAGGCCCCTCTTATGCAAGTGAATCGATATTTTGATGACCAGGTGTTATCCATTGGATTCGACAATTCCAATGGCGAAAGTTCAGTTGGCGTTATGGCACCTGGATCGTATGAATTTTCGACTTCAAAAAATGAGCGAATGGTGGTGATCAGTGGTGCTCTTGTAGTACAACGACACGACGATCCAGAACCTTTACTCTATTCTGATGGCGAGGAGTTTCATGTTCCAGCAGATCAAACGTTTGCTGTCGAGGTTACAGAGCCAACCGCTTACCTCTGCGAATATTCCTGAAGTTAGCCCGCCAGTCGCGGGCTGCGGGTTCAGCGAGCATCTGATTCAGGTTCAAGGGATCCATGTATTTGTCAGAACCCTGGGGCATCCATCCAATCAAGCGGTGATTTGCTGGCATGGGTTTGCACGGAACGGGTCTGATTTTTTGACTCTCGCACGCAGCCTCGCGTCGCATTATTTTGTGATTTGCCCAGATACTCCGGGTCGCGGTTATAGCGACTGGGTCGATCCTGACCAGTATCAATTTTCGTTTTATCAATCAGTTGTTGTTGATTTGCTGAAAGTGTTTAAGGTGTCTGGTCGGGTACACTGGATCGGAACCAGCATGGGTGGTGTGCTTGGAATGATGATGGCGTCAAGCCCGCAAACCCGTGGATTGATTGATCGATTAGTGATTAATGATATTGGCCCCGAAGTCCCCGAGGACGCCATTCAACGAATTCGGAAATACAGCTCAGACAAACAGTTGTTTCGACACTTATCTGACGCAAGAGTCTATTTTGAGGAGATTTATGCCCCTTTCGGCGAGTTGTCCTCTGAAGAATGGGATCTGTTGTTGGCGCATTCGTTACGACGTTTGGATGACGGATCACTCACCCAGCATTACGACCCCGCTATTCTCAAACAATTTGGAGGCAGCCAAAACCCGACCCTGGCTTGGGCGATGTTTGCCTCGATCACCTGTCGTATGCTGGTGATTCGAGGCATGGATTCTGACGTGCTACCCGCAGAGATTGCCGATAAAATGGTGCATAGCGCGCTTCGAGTCGAACGACTCGAGATTCCCAACACTGGGCACGCCCCCTTCCTCAATACACAAGAGCAAATCTCGGAAATTCAATCGTTTCTATTAACTGGATAGATTAGGAATCGCTGGCTTTGATTCGAACGATGAAATCAACATCAGGTGTTGCTAAACGATCAGAGATGGCCCAATCACCGACAGCATATCCGCCCTTCTCCATGACTTCACGGTTCCCTGTCCGCAACGGGTGCCACTGAGGAAGTGGTCGTTGTTCATGAATCCGTCGGTAGGCGCAACTCTCGGGTAGCCAACGATAATACTCGGGATCGAGATCGCGAACATTCAAACAATCCTCAACTAGATTGACGCGTTCCTCGTACACTTCGCAGGATCGATGATGGTCGAGGTAGCGACATTTCACGCAGGTAAACTCCACCTCCAAGGTCTCAATGTCTTCGAGCTTGTGTAGGCAACATAGCCCGCAACCATCGCACAGCGATTCCCATTCTGAATCGGACATCTCGTGCAGTTGCTTCTCTTCCCAAAAAGCCATTGAAGACTGTGCCTCTGCGTAGTTTCTATGGCTATTTTATGACACAATTCGACTTTAGTTGTCGATCCTTGGAGATCCCCGTTCGATGATTCCGCGTCTTGACCATCGCGAGCCTGTCTCTGAAACCGTCCAGCATTATGTGCGGGAGCTTCATGCATTAGGTTTCGAGGGCGAAATTCACTGTGATGATGCTACTCGCACAGTGCTCTCCACCGATAACAGCATCTACCAGGTGTATCCACAAGTTGTCGTGTTTCCGAAGGATCACGAGGATCTCTGTCTTATCGTTCGTGCAGCCCATGACCATGAAGTCACGCTCTATCCCCGCGGTGGCGGGACCGGAACGAATGCGCAAAGTCTTGGTGCGAGCGTTGTGGTCGACACCAGTAAACACATGAACCAGATCCTTGAAATCAACGTTGAAGAACGGTGGGCCCGAGTTCAATGCGGGGCAGTCAAAGACCATCTGAATGCCGAGATCCGCCAACATGGACTTTTTTTTGCACCGGATCTCTCCACATCCAATCGAGCGACGATTGGCGGAATGATCAACACCGACGCAAGTGGGCAAGGATCAGTCAGATATGGGAAGACACGAGACCATGTTCTGAATCTCAAAGCGGTACTCTTGACTGGAGAAACACTGGAAACCAGCGTGCTGTCAGATGATGAATTAGATCAGTTGTCGCGCTCATCACCTGAATACCGTCTCGGGCATGCGCTTCGTGACCTCCACGACACCAACCAGCAGGTGATCGATGACAGCTTCCCCAAACTGAATCGATGCCTCACCGGCTACGATTTGAAACACGTGCGCACTGATGACGGCAAGATTGATTTAAATGCTGTGCTCTGCGGTTCTGAAGGGACTCTGGCGCTCATTAGCGAGGCGAGAATCAACCTAGAACCTCTGCCAACGGAAGTGGCCTTGGTTGCTGTGCAGTACGAATCGTTCATGGATGCGTTGTTTGATGCCCGAGAGCTCATGACTCATGGGGCGACGTCGATCGAAACCGTTGACTCCAAGGTCCTGAATTTAGCAATGAATGATTTTATTTGGGACAGTGTCGCTGATTATTTCCCGGCATCTGATCGAACCCTCCAGGGAATTAATTTGGTGGAGTTCACGGATTTTGATGCGGCCAATCTGGCCGATACCGTGGATCAATTTCGTCGATACCTTGAACAGGTTGCGGCGGATAATGGTCGGTCCTTTGCTCATGCGATCGCACGCGGACGCGCGCAAGTCTCTCAAGTTTGGGCGATGCGCAAACGAGCGGTCGGTTTATTGGGCGGAGTTGAAGGTGCGAAAAAGCCGGTTGCCTTCGTTGAGGATACCTGCGTTCCCCCAGAAAACTTAGCGCCATATATTGGTGAGTTCCGACAGTTACTCGATGAGCATGATCTGGATTATGGGATGTTTGGTCATGTTGACGCCGGTGTTCTTCATGTTCGTCCGTTGCTCGATTTGAAGGCTCCGGAAACGATGGAGATGGTCCGCACGATTACTGATCAAGTTGTTGATTTAACAAAGAAATACCATGGCCTTCTTTGGGGTGAGCATGGTAAAGGGGTGCGATCAGAATATGCGCCGATCTTCTTTGGTTCGCTCTATCCAGCAATTTGCCAGGTCAAGGCACTGTTTGATCCATTAAACCGATTGAATCCAGGTAAGATTGCAGGGCCAACAGTCGACTCGCCGCTGTTGAAGATTGATCAGGTTCCGACGCGTGGCGCGAGTGATCGCACGATCGCGCCGAACCTTCAGTCGTCCGCAAGCACTTCCCTTCTCTGTAATGGGAATGGCGCTTGTCACAATTACGATCTGGACGATCGGATGTGTCCAAGTTGGAAGGCAACACGTGATCGCCGATACACACCCAAGGGTCGCGCTGGCCTGATGCGCGAATGGGTCACGCGCTTGTCAGATCAGGGCGTTCAATCAATTCCCTCATTGTCGATTGGCGAGCACATTCTTGGAGCTCCGGCGCGGATCCTGCGATCTTGGAAAAAATCAGACGCAAACTATGATTTTAACCACGAAGTATTTGAATCGATGTCGACGTGTTTGGCCTGTAAATCCTGCACGGGTCAATGCCCGATTAAAGTCAGTGTTCCGACGTTCCGGAGTCATTTTTTAAGCGCGTATTACACCCGATATTCTCGCCCAATGAAGGACTGGATTGTGGGTACGCTCGAATATGCGCTGCCGATCGCGGCGCAGATACCGAAGCTTTACAACCTGTTGGTCGAGTCGCGGTTGGGTCGCGGCCTGTTTTCGATGCTCGGATTGGTGGACTCCCCTTCGCTTTCTGGGATAGATCCTCATCGAGCCATCGCCGAAGCAGGCTTTCAAGTTGCCGACACGAGCCGATTGCGTGCGATGAAAGAATCCGATCCCGAACGATTCAGTCGTCAAGTAGTCGTCGTTCAAGATGCCTTTACCAGTTATTTCGAAACCAATGCCGTGGTTGACCTGTTTGAGTTACTCAAGCTTCTGGATTTTGAACCTACGTTGATGCCGTTTCATGCCAACGGAAAGCCGCTGCACGTCCATGGTTTCCTCAAATGGTTTAAACGCCTTGGCGAATCCAATGCCAAAAAACTCCGAGCAATCGATGCCATCGGCGTGCCAATGATTGGATTAGATCCCTCGATGACGATGACCTATCGGTCTGAGTATCAAGAAGCGCACATTGAGACACCTCCTGTACTGCTCGTTCAAGAGTTCATTGCTACCCATCTGATTGAAGGGGCCATTGCAACCACCTTGCCGGTGAAACGTTTCCGTCTCTTTGCGCATTGTACTGAGGCAACCAATGCTAAGGAATCTCTCGCATTATGGAAGCCGATCTTTGCGATGGCTGGTCAATCATTGGAGATTGAATCTGTCGGGTGTTGTGGGATGGCTGGCACCTATGGGCATGAAAAGGCGAACGTGGAGACCTCTCAAACGATTTATGCACAGAGCTGGAAACCCAAAGTCGAGGCTCAGACTCAATCAGATGGAGAGATTTTGGCGACCGGTTACTCTTGTCGATCTCAGGTTAAACGCTTCTCCAATCAGACGATGCGTCATCCGGTTTCTGCACTACGCGTAATATTGGCTTCCGCCGCATCCCAACAGCCGGCTTAAGCGTCTGACCTACGTTGGCGAAACGTCCAAGGGGGCTTGGTTTTCCTTGGATATAGGCATTTCGCTCTTTCTTTGCACGCAAACAATAGACAGCGCCAATTGGCCACTCTTTCCGAGCCATTGAGTGCTCAATGCGCTTAAAGAGTTTCCTTACGCCGGTTTTAGCGAGCGGTAAACTGTATACCGCATGTCGTGAGAGCTCGGGAACTAAATTTAACAAACGACACCAGTCTTCAATCTGGCTTCGACGCATAAATCGAGCATGCCAAGGCAGCAAACTATCCAGTGGCGTACTGATGAGCTTCCTCAATCCCCAGCTGGATGCGGGATTAAAACCAAATAACAAGAGTCTTCCCCCGGGTCGAAGAACACGCTCTGCTTCACGCAATACCTGATGGGGATGAGCGCTGATATCCAGCGAATGCTGCAACACCAAAATATCAACCGAGTCGGTTGGAAAAGGAAGTAAATTGTCTTCTGCTAAAATCACAGGGCAATGTGAGGTTTTCGGAACCTCCCCTCCAAACACAACGTGTAAACGAACGGGGGCAAGCGAATCGGCGATCAGTGGGAAACCTGCTGTACCACCAACTTGAAGGACCACCTGTCCGAATAGCCGCCGAAGCTCACGTCTAGCCAGCCTGCGCTCCTCAACTTGAATTCGGTGACCAAGACGACCGCCAACCCAGCGATCCCAAGCTCGCTGTTTATCATGCACGCCAAGTCGAAACACGCTCTGAACTGCCATGACTTCATGGTAACATTGCCCGCTATCGCTTCAACACAAGAAAAAGGATATGCAATGGGAATGCTCTCCGGTAAACGCGCACTGATCGTCGGTGTCGCAAGCAAACTGTCGATCGCTTATGGGATTGCTCAGGCCATGCATCGCGAAGGCGCAGAGCTTGCGTTTACATACCAAAATGACAAGCTGAAAGACCGCGTTTTAGGGTTTTCCGAAGGCTGGGGAACCCCTCCTGAGCTGTGTTTCCCATGTGACGTTGGAAGTGACGAAGAGATTGATGCGGTCTTTGATGGGTTGGCCAAGCATTGGGATGGTATCGACATCGTTGTTCATGCGGTTGGTTTCGCTCCTGGTGATCAGCTCAGTGGTAGCTTCGTCGATGCAACGACGCGCGAGGGCTTTCGAATTGCACATGACATCTCCTCCTACAGTTTGGTGGCGCTTGCAAAGGCGGCCCAACCACTGCTCGAGGGACGTCAAGGAAGCATTATAACGCTGTCCTACCTTGGAGCTGTTCAGACGATGCCGAATTACAATGTGATGGGATTGGCAAAAGCGTCTCTCGAAGCCGGTGTTCGGTTCCTCGCCACTTCGATGGGACCCAAGGGTCACCGGGTCAACGCGATTTCAGCAGGCCCAATTCGCACATTAGCGGCCAGTGGGATTAAGGATTTCCGCTCCATGTTGAACTACAACGCGTCCCGTACCCCACTCCGCCGCAATACAACGATCGAAGAAGTCGGCAATACAGCTGCATTCTTAGCATCCGATCTAGCCTCGGGAATTACAGGCCAGACGATTTATGTCGACAACGGCTTCAATATCACCGCGATGGCTGACTCGGATAACGCCTAATGCTCAAGATTCACCGAGTCCACGCATTTGATGACAACTACATCTGGGTCGTTGCCAATGACGAGAACGCCTGGGTGGTCGACCCTGGCGATGCCGCGCCCGTGATCGCCTTTTTGGAGAGTCATGCACTGACCCTTCAAGGCATTCTGTTGACGCATTGGCACCGTGATCATCAAGGCGGTGTTCTCGATTTGTGCTCACGCTTCGCTGGAATCGAGGTCATCGGCTCGCATCAACCCCTGAAAGGACCGTCAAAGCCAGTTTCCGAAGGTGACATCATTCGTGTTTTAGGCGCTAACTTTGAAGTGATCGAAGTTCCCGGCCATACCTTAGATCATGTGGCTTACACCTCGGTATCTGATCAGTTCCAGCAGCCTGTTGCCTTTACCGGAGATACACTATTTGCCGCCGGGTGCGGTAGATTATTTGAGGGAAGTGCAGAGAATATGTTCTCTAGTCTCCATAAAATCAATCAGTTACCGGCAAATACTGAGATTTATTGTGCGCATGAATACACCTTGGCCAATCTCAATTTTGCGGTTGTCGCTGAGCCTGATAATCAAGAGACTCACAAGCGTCAGCAACAGGTCAGTGAGATGAGAGCGCAAGGCGTAGCCACTGTCCCAACGACGCTCGAGCTTGAACGACTGACCAACCCATTTTTACGTGCAACCACTGTTGCTCAATTGGCTGAACGCCGCTTACAAAAAGACCAGTTTTAATGCAAATGATCAATAGTTATCACAGCGCTTGGTTCGCGGTTCTCTTGTTGACAGCCGGTTGTCAGACTGTACAACAAAGCCCACAGACGATGAGCGAGACTGCGGTTTCAAGCGTAAGCGTGGAGCCTCAATCAAGTACAGAGAACCTCCCGCCCATTGATCAAGACCCTCTGGAGGCCAAGGATGACTCAGCGCTTTATGATCCGCTGGCGATTATTCGTGAGCTAGGGGAAGCAATCGATAGCCCAAATATCTCGGAACCTGAAACTCATGAAGACCCATCTATTGAGTCAACAACGGATTTAGCAGCGATTGAGACCACAATCTGGGCGGACATTATCCAGGGCTTCACGTTGAGTGAGCTGCAAGAAACGAAATATGCTGATCTGCATCGCCGTCGGTTGACCCACAGTCCAGGGTTTTTCTCCGATTTTCTCGTTAAGGCGGATATCTATCTGCCTTATGTTTGGGATGAAGTGAAGCGTCGTGGGTTGCCTGCAGAGCTCGCGCTATTGCCATACGTCGAGTCAGCCTATAGCCCTTGGGCAGTATCACGGATGGGAGCGGTTGGGATGTGGCAAATTATGCCTGGAACAGCCCGTGTCCTGAAATTAAAGCTAGGTCAAACCTGTGATCAGCGTCGTGATGTGATTCACTCGACCCGAGCGGCACTGGACTACCTTGAACAGATGCATGCAAAGTTTGATGATTGGCTGTTGGCCATTGCCGCTTATAACGCTGGTCCTGGCCGCATTGATCGCGCGATTCGTCAGAATCAGCGAGCTGGGAAAGCAACCGACTTTTGGTCACTCAAGCTGCCTCGTGAAACACGCCGATACGTCCCACGCCTGCTGGTCACGAGAGATCTAATTCTTGATGCGAAGGATCAAGGGATTGAATTGCCTGATATCGATCCTGCAATTCCGTTTAAAACACTGACGCTTGAGGCGCCGATGGAGGTCTCACTGGTTCAGGAATTAAGTAGATTACCGCTTGAAGATATCCGGCGTTACAACCCCTGTATTCGCTCATGGATTACCCCAGCGCAGGAACCTTACCAGTTGGTTCTCCCAAACACGGCAGTCCAAGAGTTTTCTACGCGGTTGGTCAGCGTATCGGTGCGGGATTACGTGAGAACTCGACCTTATGAGGTGAAATCCGGTGACACATTGAGTGAGATTGCAGGTCGCATCGGAGCCACTGTGCCTGAGCTCATGATGCTGAATGGCATGACGAACTCCCGAATCGTCGCAGGCAGAACCATTCGAGTGCCAAGTACCAGCGAAAATATTTCAAAACAATTAGTGAATTTAGAATTAGGTAACGATTACGGTGAAACCATTCGCTATAAAGTGCGAAGCGGGGACTCTCTATGGAAAATCGCCAGACGATTTCAGACGACAGTGAAAAATCTCAGAAAACTCAATGCCACGTCAAACCTGATTCGTCCCGGTGAGTGGTTAGTCGTTCCGGTTAATTAAGGCGTTCAGACACATAGGCATCAATCATCCCGCGAGAGATTGATGCTTTGGGTGGAAGTTTCGGTAACCGATCGATAGAAAACCACTGTGCATCCACGATCTCTTCACCATCAATCTGGATATCTCCAGACTTCCACTCAGCTCGATATCCGAGCATCAATGAGTGCTTAAACGGCCAACTTTGACTACCCTGGAAAATGGGCTGTTCGATTGACACTCCCACCTCTTCAAAAATCTCGCGATGGCACGCGTGTTCCGCTGACTCCCCTGCCTCCACAAATCCAGCCAGTGTGGAATACATTCCCTCCACGAATCGTGGAGCTCGCGCCAGTAGAATCTCGTCACCGCGAGTAATTAACACAATGACGCATGGGGAAATTCGCGGGTATTGCGTCAAATGACAAGGCTCGCAATGCCGTCCACGATCGGATCGCGATGCTTCGGTCGGCTGACCGCAGCGCCCGCAATACTGATGCTCATCAATAAAATCGAGGACCTGTATCGCGGTGCTGACAGGAATAAATTGACGACTATCCATTTGGATCAGAGCAGGCCTGAGCGCCTCATAGGTCAGGCCTTGGATGGGTTGTGTGCGAACACCATAATAAGTGATGCCATCCAGTGTCCCTGCAAGCACCGGGTCAAGGCCTCGGATCAGCGCATCATCGAGCTCGAGTAAACAAGGGCCCCCAACCTCTTTGACAGCGACTGAGCGCTCACTTGAGGTCACGACAACACGTGATGAATGGCCGGTATCCAACCCAGGTAACCAACTCACCTCATGATCGCCAAGCCAGTTCACAACGAGGACCGATCCCATAAAATGTCTGCATTGGACTGCCGTAATGTATCAAGAAACGCTTGGTGATTAGACAGCTCGTCATCGCTCGGAGGGACAACGCGTTGTTGCCGGGCAGCATCGGTCATTTTCTGGATCGGCTCAAATCTGGAGCCTTGTTGAAGATTCTCGGAACCACCAAACATTCGGCTCTGCTCGCGAGTCATCGCCAGATAGACGCGAGTCAAAAGCTCAGCATCCAGGAGTGCGCCATGCAGCGTCCGCTCACTGGCATCGATCTTGTAGTCTCGGCAGAGCGCATCCAGCGAATTCCGCTTTCCAGGACGCTTCTCTTTTGCCATTACTAGAGTATCAACCGCTACTCCGCCATGCATCAATTCGACCATACTGGGGGCGCCTGGGATCCGCTTGAGTTCAGCCTCTAAAAAATTCACATCGAATGATGCATTGTGAGCGATCAATTCCGCACCACGAATAAACTCAATCAACTCATCCACAATTCCGGCAAAATTCGGCTTGTCGGTCAGAAATTCATTGGTGATCCCGTGAATTTCGATTGCGTCTCGATCAATCGCTCGTTCTGGATTGATGTAGGCGTGAAAATGACGATCGGTCAGACGCCGGTTCACCATTTCAATACAGCCAATTTCAATCACACGGTGGCCTTGATTGGGATCGAGTCCGGTAGTTTCAGTATCTAGAATGATTTGCCGCATAGCTCACTCACCCCCTGATTCGCCAATTCATCCGCACGCTCATTGCCAGGATGACCGGCGTGCCCCTTGACCCAATGCCAATGCACCTGATGACAGGATGCAGCAGTGTCCAGTTGTTGCCAGAGATCCTGATTGGAGACGGGTTTTCTCGATGCCGTTTTCCAACCATTTTTCTTCCAATTGGCGAGCCATTTGGTGATTCCGTCTTTCACATAAACGGAATCGGTAAACACATGGACGGTGCAAGAACCTTTCAGTGCCGAAAGCCCCTCAATGGCAGCCATCAGTTCCATTCGATTGTTGGTGGTTTCGGGATCACAACCGCTGAGCTCTTTACGATGCTCGCCGTACTCCATCAAAACACCCCAGCCACCAATGCCGGGATTTCCTTTGCATGCACCGTCGGTATAGAGCGTGACAACCTTCTCAGTCACAGCCGAGTATAATCCTGATTGGAGCGGTTGATGTACGCATCAACCTGATCAACAATCGCTGCCGATGTATCACGGCTGAGCCGTGCTGCTAACGATTTCTTTTCGTGCCACTTCAACGCGATCAGGTGATGGTCTTCATTGAGTGTCATCAGCACATCATCAGAGGTTGCAATTTGGTCGCAAAGCCCTTTCGTCAGCGCATCGGTTCCATAGAAAATGGATCCATCGGCAACCGCTTCTAGGTCGAGGTCAGGTCGTCGCTCTGCGATCCATGCTTTAAAGAGATCATGGGTTTGCTCGAGATCTTCTTTGAACTTCTTACGCCCTTCCGGTGTGTTTTCACCCAAGAGCGTTAATGTCCGTTTATTCGCCCCAGCGGTGTGTAATTCAATATCAACATCCCGATTTTTCAAAAAGCGAAAGATGTTCGGAATCTGAGCGACGACACCGATCGACCCAAGAACCGCGAACGGTGCCGCGACAATCCGATCGGCACAAACAGCCATCATATATCCACCGCTGGCTGCGACTGTATCCACGCAAGCCACTGACTCAACACCGGCATCTCGCAGACGCGCAAGCTGGGAGCTCGCTAATCCATAAGTGTGAACTAATCCGCCGGGCGAGGTTAATTTTAGGACCACAACATGAGGGATCGGATCCATTAAAAGAATGGCAGATACCTCTTCTCGCAACCCGTTCACTTGCGACGCTTTCATATCTCCTTTGAATTCGAGAACCACAGCGAGCTTCTTCTGACCAGCGCTCTCTGCTGTCGATTTCTTCGGCGATGTCTTTTTCAGTCGATTTTTTAACCGTTCAAGAAACGACGGTTGGTCCTTATTCAAGGCCGTTTCAACAATCGCGCTCACATATTTTTTTTGGTCAGCAATCTTTTTTGAGAGGTCAGTGACTTTGATTGTCCCCTTTGTCTCGTCGCCGCCCGACATTTTTGAACTGACCGCAATCACAAGAATGACCGCAACCACGACAGTCATTGTTTGCAGGAAAAATAAACCGTATTCGGCCAAGAAATCCATTAGCGTTTAACCACCTCAGCCGCTGAGGTCACAATTGACCAGAACTCGCTACCTTCTTGCGTCGTTCTCAGTTGAGCCAATGCTGCCTCGAGATTCGATTCACTAGTCACTCCCTTCTCCAAATTCAGAGTATCCACTCGCGCCACAACCACCGTGTCGACAGCTGTTTCAGCGACAAACATCGATGGGCGGTCTTGAGTTGGCGCAGGGGCTGCAAAGGCAACAGCAAGATGATCGCGAGCAATCGAGTCGTCTCCGTTCCGGTCAAGATTATTAAACGATTGCGCTACTAATCCATCAGCTACCGTTGGAAGCCCTTTTTCTCCACCTTTCCAATGCGCTTGGATTGCATCGGCCAAGGCTTTGGCGCGCGATTGCGCTTTGTCGTTGCGTAATCGCTCGATGATGGTATCGCGCACCTCAGCTAATGGACGCACAGTCTTTGGCTCATGCGTCTTCACCCGAAATGTCATCCATAAGCCGGGTTCAGCTTCGAACACTTCTGCATTTAATTCACCGTTGTAGAGAGTTTCATTAAAGACTCGTCGAAGGACAGTCTCCTGCGAAAAAAGTCCTGTTGCTGTTGATCGACCGAAGAGATCTGTCGACTGAATCTTGACGCCATAGACGCTATTGAGCTCTTCCAGCGTTCCACTGAAGGCAATATTTGAAAACTCTTCAAGATTGTTCGCCAATCGCTGTGACGCCTGGCGATCTATTAATTCCTCCCGCAAGCGTGGCGCTCGCGCGTCAAAGCTCTCGACCGGCCTTGCCCGACTTTCCAAGAGTTCAATCAGATGATACCCATATTGGGTTTTGACAGGATCTGAGACGACATTGGGTGTCAGTGCATTGAGGGCCGCTTCAAATTCAGGGACAAAGGTTCCGCTTGGTGCAAATCCGAGGTCACCCCCAGTTTCTTTACTGGCAATGTCGTCAGAATATTCAGAGGCCAGTTCAGCGAAATCGGCTCCATTATCGATTTGCTGTTTCAGATCCATCGCTTGTTCAAGCGCATCGTCACTATCCGCAATCAAGATGTGTCGAGCACGACGCTCAGACTCATTAGCGGCCTGTGCAACCTCTGCATCGTAAGCATCGCGCAAGTCGTCATCGCTAATGGTCACTTGTTCACGGAAGTCATCAGAGCTCAACAACACATAATCAAGAGCCACCGATTCATCGGTCACAAATTGCGACGAATTCGTGTCATAAAACGATGTAATTTCCTCATCATCGACCGTCACTTGATCAAGAAATTGATCGGCTTTCACGACGACCAACTCACCCGACCGTTTCTGATTTTGTAGAACATCCAACCGCGCAAGCTCTGACGGAGTGACCAGCGTCGAGGTCTCCACAGCGCCTTTTACTTGGTACTCGATTAAATTACGCTTCAGTTCGTCTCTAAAATCGAGGCGAGACATTCCCATCTGACCGATTGCTCGGTCAAAAGCTCTCGGATCAAATCGACCATCTGTTTGGAACTGTGGGATCTCAACAATGACCTGATCCACCAATTGATCGGTCACCCCAAAAGCGAGCTTTGCTGAATAACTGGTGGCAGCGGCCTCTTCCACCAATGCATTGAGTACGCTCTGCCGGAGCAGGTCTTCATTGATCGCGCCTGGATCACCCAAGATACTCAACAGTTGGCGTCGTTCTTGCTCAAGCTTACTGACAAATCGACGCTCGGTAATTTCTACGCCATCAACCTCCGCGATCACTGCGTCGCCATCGCTGCCACTCATAAAATTGACGCCTGTAATGACAAAAGTGACCGCGATCAGACCGACAATAATTTTGGCAATAATGCCGCTTGAGTTATCTCGAATATTTTGAAGCATGTTGAGTTGTAACCTATAGATTCAAAAAAGGGGCCTAGGGCCCCTCTATGATAAAAGACAATGGTTAACTTAGTTAACAGCGTCTTTCAGTGCCTTACCTGCTTTGAAGCCAGGAACTTGTGCTGCAGCAATCTGGATCGTCGCTCCAGTTTGTGGATTCCGGCCTGTGCGAGCAGCACGCGCCTTCACTTGAAATGTACCAAACCCGACCAACGAAACAGTGTCACCATTTTTCAAAGCACCGGTCACTGCACCCAGAGTCGCATCCAGAGCTTTACCCGCATCGGCTTTCGATAAACCTGCATCAGCAGCGATTGCATCAATTAATTCTGATTTATTCACTCGTAGTACCCCTATTAGTTTTTTTGTAAGTAATTTTGTGGCGCCGGATTGATATTGTTCAAAAACGACCTCGAAAACTAGCGCATGTCAGTTATACCAACGCTGACAGCATGAAACAACCTGTTAATGCGCTCTCGGCGTGTTTTTTTCCGTTCTCTGTTCTGTTTCTGAACCATTTGCACTCTCTGGAATGACAAACGGCTCAGGGATGTACGCCAGCGCGATGTCGAAGACTTGGTCAATCCAAGAGACAGCCTTAATCTCCAAGTCGGCCTTCACATTGTCCGGGATCTCCTTCAAATCGGACACGTTTTCTTCCGGAATAATGACGGTTTTAATCCCCCCGCGATGGGCAGCGAGAAGTTTTTCCTTCAACCCGCCGATCTGTAACACTTGGCCTCGCAAGGTAATCTCTCCCGTCATTGCAACATCTGCTTTCACTGGGACATTGGCCAGGACTGACACCAGCGCTGTACACATTCCGATGCCAGCACTTGGACCATCTTTTGGAGTCGCTCCTTCAGGCACGTGAATATGAAGATCCATTTTTTCATGAAAATTCGGATCAATCCCCAGGCTGACCGCACGGCTGCGAGCGACGGTCAGTGCAGCTTGGATGGATTCTTGCATGACATCACCGAGGGAACCCGTTCGGATTTGCTTACCCTTGCCCGGCATCGCAACAGCTTCGATGGTTAACAACTCACCGCCAACGCTTGTCCAGGCCAAACCAGTCACTTGTCCGATCCGGTCTTCGGTTTCTTTCAGTCCATAGGTGTATTTACGAACACCTGAGTAATCCTCAAGGACGTCCGGTGTAATGAGCATGGTTTCTGAATCATTTCCACCAATCTTTCTGTGCCCGTCTTCAATCCGTCGACGGACAACTTTCCGCGCTAATTTGGACACTTCTCGATCCAGTCCGCGAACACCAGCTTCCTTGGTGTAATACCGAATAAGATCCGTCAGAGTCGCATCTGGTACTTCAATTTCTTTCGCCCCGAGACCGTTGTTCTTAATTTGCTTTGGAACCAAATATTTTTTCGCAATATTGAGCTTCTCATCCTCGGTATAACCAGGAATGCGGATGATTTCCATCCGATCGAGCAATGGTGCCGGCATGTTCATCGAGTTGGACGTACAAACGAACATGACCTCAGATAAATCGAAATCCACTTCGAGATAATGATCGTTAAAAGTATGATTTTGCTCAGGATCTAAGACTTCCAGCAAGGCTGATGCTGGATCTCCACGGTGATCCATCCCCATTTTATCGATCTCGTCTAGCAAAAATAGAGGGTTTTTCACACCGGCTTTGGACAATTTCTGAATAATCTTACCTGGCATCGATCCGATGTAAGTCCGGCGATGACCCCGAATCTCAGACTCGTCCCGAACTCCACCAAGTGCCATACGAACAAACTCTCGATTCGTCGCACGTGCAATGGATTCACCTAATGAGGTCTTACCAACACCAGGAGGTCCGACGAGGCACAACACGGGACTTTTTGATTTTTTCACCCGCATTTGCACTGCCAGATACTCAAGGATCCGCTCTTTCACTTCCTCGAGACCATAATGATCCGCCTCAAGAATATCGCGTGCCTTGATTAAATCGTGACGAACTCGAGAGCGCTTGGTCCACGGGCAGCCTAACAACCAATCCAAATAGGCTCGAACCACTGTGGCTTCGGCAGACATTGGAGACATCATTTTCAGTTTTTGGAGCTCACCCTCGGCTTTTTCTTTGCCTTCCTTCGACAAACCAGACTCTTCGATTCGTGCCTGTAAGGCATCGACCTCATTTGGCGTCTCATCGAGGTCATTCATCTCTTTCTGAATTGCTTTCATTTGCTCATTCAGATAGTACTCACGCTGACTCTTCTCCATCTGTTCTTTCACGCGTCCACGGATGCGCTTTTCAACTTGTAGAAGATCTAATTCCGATTCCATTAACGCGACCAGATACTCGAGTCGCTCTTTCACCTCGTGTTGCGCAAGCAGTGCCTGTTTCTCTTTGAGCGGAAGCGTCAGATGAGCAGCCATGGTGTCACAGAGACGGCCTGGCTCTTCAATACTCTGCAATGAAGCTAAGACCTCGGCAGGGATTTTCTTGGATGCTTTGACGTATTTATCAAACTGATCCATCAAGACGCGGAGTAGCGCCTCTTGGTGATGTTCTTTGAGCGGAATCGATTCAACGATCTGGGCTTCTGCGCGATAATGGTCACCGTCGAGATCAAAGTTCGAAACAGTTGCGCGCTGACCGCCCTCGATCAGAACTTTCACGGTTCCATCCGGGAGCTTAAGCAACTGAAGAATGGAAGCAACAGTGCCGACGTCGTAGAGTTCCCCAGAACGCGGCTCATCCTCACTGGCGACTTTCTGAGCCACCAATAAAATTTCCTTGCCCCCGTCCATGGCGCTCTGCAGGGCTTTGATCGACTTGTCTCGACCAACAAATAGAGGGAGAACCATGTGGGGATAGACGACCACATCCCTCAGCGGGAGTAAAGGGAGGTCCAGCTGCTGGCTACTCATTGCGTGCTTCCTATTTAGTCGGCAGCGTTTGCCGAGCGTTTTTCGTCTGATGATCCCGCGTAGATTTTCAGCGGTTTGCTGTCGCCTGTGACGACCCCTTCATCGATGACAATTTTTGATACATCGTTCTCTGAAGGAATCTCAAACATGGGGTGTAAAAGAATAGTTTCAAGAATCGACCTCAGGCCGCGTGCACCTGTTTTTCGTTCCATCGCCTTCTTTGCAACGGCCCGAAGAGCATCGGGTCGAACGTCAAGCTCAACACCTTCCATGTCAAACAATTCTTTATACTGTTTCACCAAGGCATTCTTTGGCTCAGATAAAATCTGAATCAATGCCTCTTCGTCGAGCTCTGTTAGGGTCGCAACCACCGGGAGGCGTCCCACGAATTCTGGGATCAGGCCATACTTCACTAAGTCTTCGGGTTCAACTTCAGCAAAGGCCTCACCGATCGACTTGGATTCATTCTTTGAGCGAACCTCGGCACCAAAGCCGATGCCCCCCTTTTCACTACGATCACGAATCACCTTGTCGAGACCCGCGAACGCTCCGCCACAAATGAACAGGATATTCGACGTATCGACTTGTAAGAATTCTTGCTGAGGATGCTTGCGACCGCCCTGAGGAGGCACCGAAGCCACTGTTCCTTCGATCAGCTTGAGAAGGGCCTGCTGAACCCCTTCCCCCGAGACATCGCGAGTGATCGATGGGTTATCGGATTTTCTGGAAATCTTATCGATTTCATCAATATAAACAATTCCTTGCTGGGCTTTTTCAACATCATAATCGCACTTCTGAAGCAACTTCTGAATGATGTTTTCGACGTCTTCACCCACATACCCAGCTTCGGTTAAGGTGGTTGCATCGGCCATGGTAAAGGGCACATTGAGTAAACGAGCGAGCGTCTCAGCGAGTAACGTCTTTCCTGAGCCCGTTGGCCCGATCAATAAAATATTCGATTTTCCAAGTTCGACGGAACGGGAATTTCTTTCACCGTGACGGAGCCGCTTGTAGTGGTTATAGACAGCGACTGCCAACACGCGCTTCGCACGATCTTGACCAATCACATAATCATCCAGTGTTGCTTTGATGACCTGAGGAACTGGCAATCCATCGGATGACTCCGCATCATCAGCTTCTTGAATCTCTTCGCGAATGATGTCGTTACACAGATCAACACACTCATCGCAAACGAACACGCTTGGCCCAGCAATCAGTTTACGCACTTCGTGCTGGCTTTTGCCGCAAAAAGAGCAATACAACACCTTGCCGTTGTTGTCTGAAGATTGATCTGTCGTATCTGTCATTTTTTTACCCACTCCGATATGTCAACAGTGCGTTGTCGACAACGGAAAATCAAGACTCTTTGGTCGAATCTGCACGATGTTCTAACACATCGTCGATCAGTCCGTACTTCTTCGCTTCATCGGCGTCCATAAAGCGATCACGATCGGTATCTTTCTCGATCTGCTTCATCGTTTGGCCGGTGTGCAGAGCCAACTTTGAATTCAATTTCGTGCGAATCTTCAATATTTCTTTCGCATGAATATCAATATCGGACGCTTGGCCTGAATATCCACCCAGCGGCTGATGAATCATCATTCGCGAGTTCGGTAACGCAAAACGCTTACCTTTGGCTCCACCTGCCAGCAAGAACGCGCCCATACTGGCCGCTTGACCGATACACAAGGTTGAGACATCCGGCTTGATGAATTGCATGGTGTCATAGATCGCCATCCCAGCTGTCACCGATCCACCGGGCGAATTGATATAAAGGTGAATATCCTTATCGGGGTTTTCAGACTCTAAAAACAGCAGCTGCGCAACAATCAGATTGGCCATGTGATCTTCCACCTGACCAACCATAAAGATGACGCGCTCTTTTAAAAGCCGGGAATAGATGTCGTAAGAGCGTTCGCCACGCGAACTTTGCTCGACAACAATCGGGACCAATGCCATGTAAATACCTCTGGTTGATTAGCTCTGACGACTCTTCATGACGTCAGCGTATGACATATCAATGGTCTTGGCTTTCGCAGATTCAAGGAGCTTCTCGGCAACCTGCTCTTCTACCGCTAATGCTTCAACCTGTTTCAGGTTCTCGTCATTTGAATAGTAGAAATTGACGACCTGCTCCGCATCATCATAAGCAGCGGCCATTTCATCAATCAACGCACGCACGCGATCTGGATCCGCCGCTAAACCGAGTTTCTTCACCGTCGCACCCAGCAAAATTCCTAATCGAACACGGCGCTCTGCCTGCTCAGCGAACAACTCATCTGGGAGCTGATGCGGATCAAATTGCTGACCCCCACCAAATCGCTCGACAGCTTGATGCTTCAGTGTATGAATTTCGGATTTAATGGCCGACTCCGGAACTGGAGTATCTGCATTTTTTTCGAGCAGCACGTCAAACACTTTGGTCTTGTTCATGTTTTTCAGCGTCAGAGAAAGCTCACGCTGCATTTGCTCTTTCAGCTCGGCTTTGAAATCTTTTTCATCACCTGACTCAACGCCAAATGACTGAATGAATGCTTCATCGACTGTCGGTAATTCTCCGCGCTCGAGCTTGGTCATCTCAATCTTGAAGGTCGCAGCCTTACCTTTCAGTTCTTCGGCTTGATAATCTTCTGGGAAGGTCACTTCGATATCACGGGAATCACCCTTCTTCATACCGACGATGCCATCTTCAAATCCAGGAATCATTGCGCCTGAGCCGAGGATCAGCGCGTGATCTTCGCCCTTGCCGCCATCAAAGGCTTCGCCGTCGACGAATCCCTCGAAATTAATCGTGACGCGATCACCCTCTTTCGAGGCCGCGCGGGCAGATTCTTTCCAGCTCTTGCGCTGCTCACGCAGAGTCGCGATCATTTCTTTAATGTCAGCGGCTCCGACTTTACAGGTGGTCTGCTCAATCTCGTCACCGTCGACAAGGATCGGATCTAGCTCTGGAAAGACTTCAAATGTGGCCTTAAACGAGAAATCTGAACCTTCTTCAAATTTCACATCATCAATTTTCGGCTGCCCAATGGGTTTGACGTCGTGTTCGCTCAATGCCTCACCGAGGGATTTTTCCATGAGGTCAGAGACAATTTCTTGACGAATGGCCTGGCCATATCGTTGACGTACGACTTTGGCGGGCACCTTACCTGGGCGAAACCCATCAATACGCACGCGCTTAGCAGTCTCAGCCAATTTGGCTTCGAATTCGGTTTCAACATCCCCGGTTGGGATAGTGATCGTAAATTGGCGCTCTAATGCGCTCGGGGATTCCAGGACAACCTGCATGGATTAACCTCAGTTATTCAAATCGTTTGAAATTAAACGCGATAGGATACTGCTTTCAGTCCTAGCAGTACAGTGATGGTGCGGATGGAGGGACTTGAACCCCCACGCCTCGCGGCACCAGAACCTAAATCTGGCGTGTCTACCAATTTCACCACATCCGCAACAGAACGCAGAACGCGTTATGAGGCGGCGGATATTGAAGCATTTGCTGTAAAATATCAAGCAAAAATGGCCCAAACGCAGTAGTCTAATCGTACTCTTTGAAGGATGACTACATGCCTCTTGATTACTTACACTCATTGATTCCAAGTAACATCGAATCGATCTTTATGGTGATCTTGATTCTGGTATTCGGTTTGTTTTTGGGTTCAATGGCCAATCGAGCGGTGAATCTTGCGCTCAGTCGAACCAAGCTCGAAGGTCTTGCCGCTGCATTTTTAGGCCGAGCAGCTCGCATTGCAATTTATGTTGTCGCTGTCATCTCTGCTCTGGGGACGCTCGGTGTCGACACCACCAGCTTGATTGCCGCCCTTGGTGCTGCGGGTCTTGCCGTCGGCCTTGCGTTAAGAGACACCTTAAGTAATTTGGCAGCAGGTTTAATTCTCGCCTTCAATGGGGCGTTTCGCCAAGGTGACACGATTGAGGTCAATTCGGTGATTGGTACCGTGATGGAAATCGACTTGTTGACCACAGAACTCAAAACTCCTGATGCCAAAAAAGTACTCATTCCAAATGGATCGCTAATGCAATCGAGCTTAATCAACTACAGCGCATACCCGTCGCGTCGGATCGACTTTCTTGTTGGTATTTCTTACGACGATGACATTGGAAAAGCCGAACGCATCATCCGCGAAGTCATCGATCAGCAGAATTTCTGTTTGAAGGATCCAGGGCCCGTGGTTGGCGCGGATAATTTGGGTGATTTCGGTCAGAACGTGTTGGTTCGGGTCTGGGTCGACAATGACTTTGTCATCACAGGGAAAATGACCCTACTCAAAGAGATCAAGAGGGCCTTTGATCGAGAAAAGATCACGATTCCGTTCCCTCGCTACGAAGTCTCAACGCTGCAACCCTAATTTTGCGCTTGAAATCCCTGGCTATTGCAGCGCGTCTCAAACGCTTTCGAAAACCGTTCTGACTCGTATTTCACATACTCATATTTGGATTCAAGCTCAGAGTCAGGCGCCTGCCCTTCCATTTTCAAATTGATGATTTGCTCTCTCGCTTGCCGAACTTGGTCAATCCAGACAGTCACCCACCCTTCTAAAACCTCACAATCTTCCGGAATCTCACGTTCTTGGGCCTCAGAAAAAATCGGAAGTAATACGATGCTTAATATTAAGATTTGACGCATAAAGGAATCCTTCAGTTATCCGAGTCTAATGTTGTAAAACACTTTTGAAATTCTCAGATATCATCTTCTACGACAACAGCAGTGTTTATCAACCAGCAGGCTCATTCGACTCTCTTGCGACCGCAGATGCATCGAGATGCGGTTACGTAAAGAACTTAAGAACTCGCCAAAAAGGTCGTAATCGCTGTGAGAGAGTCGACATGAACGTTTCTCACCTGCAGCATCGCCTTAGGGCTTGAAGCATTTGGTAACGATCCCAACTGCTCAAGAATAGCATCACCTCGCTGAGCACCATTAATATGGACTGGACCGGTCATCGGATGTACTAAACCAAGATCTACTGTCGCCAAATCGGCGGGAATGGAATCTAGAGTAAATTTTGTGTCGAGCGCATCACGGGTGTGGTAAACCATGATATCTCCGATATTAGCTGTCGCTTTCTCGGAGACTTCGGGGTGATACCGGTTAAAGCAATTGGGATCATCCGCGCAGTGCTCGCCCTGTTTTTCTAGCTCAATAATCGTTATCCACTTATGGTCAGTAGTATCAGCAACTGCCTGAAAGGCGAGTGCACTGAATAAAGCAGAAGTAATAAATTTATTCATCTTATTTTCCTTATTACGCTGCCATATAACCGAAGAATTTCGCCTGTTCTAGGGAAAAGTCAAAGAGTTTAGATGGACGCTTTTGATCAGCGATTTCGTCTTAGATAGACCTAGTAGAAAGTGTATCCGGACTCGTGAAAATAGAGAATTGGGGTGGATGACGGGACTCGAACCCGCGACGACCGGAATCACAATCCGGGGCTCTACCAACTGAGCTACACCCACCGTCGACGCCAGGCTGGCACGCCTGGCAGGAATCGAACCTGCAACCTACGGCTTAGAAGGCCGTTGCTCTATCCGGTTGAGCTACAGGCGCATGGTCAGTAGTGGTCGGGGCAGCTGGATTCGAACCAACGACCCTCTGCTCCCAAAGCAGATGCGCTACCAGGCTGCGCTATACCCCGATTGCCTGACTGAGCACACAGGCGCTCAACAGTGGGTGCGGAGTATAGTCATCGACTTCAGGCTCTGCAAGAGGATTTTTGGACTTTGGGCTTGGAAAGCGCAAGCCAATTTCCTGCAACAACCAACGCAACAGCCACCAAGGCTAGAGGTGTGAGGTGATAGTCTTCAAACAGAACGCTCACCAAGATCGCGACGACAGGAAACGCGATGGTGGCGTAGGCGGCGCGTCCGGGTCCAATGCGACCTACTAACGTCAAATATGATCCAAATGCGATCACAGATCCGAAAATCACCAAATACAGCAATGACCCAACATAAATGAATGTCCATTCAAATCGGATCGGATAGTTGGAGAGTCCAGCAAACCCAAATGTGAGAGCCGTGCCATACAGCATCCCGTAGGCGGTTGAATTCCAAACACTCATCGAGCGTTTTTGAAGTGTTGCTGAGACTAAATTCCCGGAGCTTGCAGACAAGGTTCCCAATAGGCAGAGAATCAGTGCTGCCGAACCGCTATCGAGCCATGAAAACCGAAGTAACTCGTCCCAAAAAAGCATCATGAGCCCGACGATGCCGATCACACCACCGGCTAACGCACGGTAATCCAAAGGTTGCTTCATGAGCCAGCGCGCCCCTAACGCATTCCAAAACACCATGGTTGAAAAGACGATCGACACAAGGCCGGTGGTTAGCGATAAGCTTGCGGTGTAGAACAGCCCGTAGTTCACACAAAATAGGAACAGACCCAATAGTAAGCACAATCCATGTTCTTTGACTGATAATTTGAGACGTTCACCGCGGACCCAGCAGATACCAAAAACAACGCCCGCAGCCAAGAGGAACCGCCAACCGACAGACACAATTGGATGCACGACACCCAGCTGACCCAAAATGACGAACCAAGTGGTCCCCCACGTCAGGACTGTGACTGTAAATAGCACCGCGTCGAAGCGATTTATTTCCGATGCCATGATGTCCCGCCTGCAGCATCTTCAAGGACCACGCCTTGAGCCACAAGGTCATCACGAATCTTATCAGCCGTTAAAAAATCACGATCTTTGCGTGCTTGTTCTCGAGCAGCAATCAGTGCGTTAATCGCAGCATCACTCAGGCCGCTATTAGAAGCCTTTAATTGCTGCTGCTCAGCTAAAAACGTGACCTTGTCAGTCGCAAACAAGCCCAGAACCTTGCCAATGGCAAGCAGGCTCGATGCGGACTCTTCTGAACCCTCACCGGCTAAATCGAAGAGTAATGCAATGGCCCTTGGCGTATTGAAGTCATCATCCATTAATTGTTGGAACTGGAAGATGGCGTCAGAACTTGGTGATGTCAGCTGATCTGGGAGCGCCTGGACCAATCGTGTATAGGCCGCTTCTGCCTGTACCAGTGCATCATCGGAAAACGAAATTGCACTCCGGTAGTGGCTCTGTAGTAAGAAAAAACGAATCACCTCGGGATGGAATTCTCGAAACAGCTCCGCAAGCGTCACAAAATTTCCCAAGGATTTGGACATCTTTTCTTCCTTCACACGGACCGCACCTGCGTGCATCCAATACTGTGCGAACTGGCAACCGGTTGCTGCTTCCGACTGCGCAATCTCATTCTCGTGATGCGGGAATTTCAAATCTGGACCACCGCCGTGAATATCAAAGGTTTCTCCCAATGCATCCATGCTCATCGCAGAACACTCAATGTGCCACCCTGGTCGACCCGGGCCAAACCTTGATGGCCATGACTCTTCTCCCGCTTTGGCCGATTTCCACAGCACGAAATCAGCTGGATGCTCTTTATCCTCGGCGACCGCAACCCGAGCGCCAGCAACCATATCGTCCAAGTTTCGATTATTTAATTTGCCGTACTCTGGAAATGCGCCGACCCGAAAATAGACATCGCCGGAATCACCTTGATAGGCGGCACCGCGCTCGAGCAAACGCTCGATTAAACGCAGCATCGAATCAATATTCGCTGTAGCACGTGGCTCGAGATTCGGAAGTTGACAACCGAGTTTTGCTTCATCGGTATGCATTGCATCAATCATTTCAGCGGTGAGTGCTGAAAATGGAATTTGTCGCTCGGCTGCTCGCGCAAAAATCTTGTCATCAACATCAGTAATATTTCTGACGTAATTGACTTCAAACCCACGAAATCTCAGATAGCGAACGATGGCATCAAACGCCACCATGACACGGCCATGACCCAGATGGCAGTGGTCATAAACGGTCATCCCACAGACATACATGCCAATTTTTTCAGCCTCCAATGGCTGAAAAACCCGCTTTTCTCTGGCTAGGGTGTCGAAGATCTGCAAACTCACGCGTTATTCCTTGTGGTGAAACCGGTATAGTACCGCCTTGTGTTTAGAGGAGAGAAACCCGTGATTCTATTTGAAACGACGCTTGGCAACATCACTTTAGAACTATTTGAGACTGATGCACCCGAAACCACGGCGAATTTTAAGCAGTATGTCGAAGACGGTTTTTATAACGGAACGATCTTTCATCGCGTCATCGACGGGTTCATGATCCAAGGTGGTGGCTTTGAGCCTGGAATGGGCCAAAAAGACACGCGTGACCCAATTAAAAACGAGGCGTCTAATGGCCTTGCCAACAATCGGGGAACCATTGCCATGGCACGGACAATGGATCCTCATTCAGCGACAGCGCAATTTTTCATCAACGTCGCCGACAACGATTTCTTAAACTTCCGCTCAGAAACACCTGATGGGTTCGGTTATTGTGTTTTTGGACGCGTCTTCGATGGGATGGATGTTGTGGATGCGGTTAAGGCCGTCAGTACAACCTCCCGCGGCGGACACTCAGATGTTCCCGTCGATGATGTCATCATTCAAAACGCTTCCGTGATCTAATGCGGCAGCTGGTTGTCTCTGACTTCCATTTAGATCCCACTGAGCCTGCGCGATATCGCGCAGCCATGGCGTCGATCAATCGATGTCCTTGTGATCAATTAATCCTTGCCGGAGATATTTTTGACGCCTGGGTTGGTGATGATAATGCATCACCGTTGGACGAAGAGTTCCTTGATTTCTGCGGTAATGTCGGAGCCGATACCCAGTTCATTCTGGGCAATCGAGACTTTTTGATATCGGGAGAGTATCTCGCTCAACGAGGCATTCGTTTGGTCGACAGGGTTGCCGAATCCCAGCTTGTTATCATCCATGGTGACGAACTTTGCACCCTCGATCATGACTATCAAGCCTTTAAGCAGGAAGTCCGAGACCCATCCTGGATGAGCAATTTTTTGGACAAACCTCTGAGTGAGCGGCAGCAAATTGCGCAGGGACTGCGGCAAGCATCTCGTGACACACAAGCCAATCGCGCTGAGGCCATTGGCGATGCAGTTGAGTCTGAAGTCCATGATTGGATGGTTCGGTTTGATACGCAGTTGTTGGTGCATGGCCACACACACCGCCCCGCTATCCACTTAACATCATTAGGCCTGCGAGCTGTCAGCTCGGATTGGGGAGATTCTGGTGTTGGAGTGTTGATTGATCATCAGGACGCGCAACAGTCCGTCAGCCTCATTCATTTAGCACCGTCTGCGATGACTGAACACGAACGGTGGAGTCGTCAGGCCGGCACCCCTGAGTGGAAACGAAATTCTTGATCTGGGCTCTCGATCAGTGTCTGATCCAAAGCCAGGAAATGATCAATCCTCATCGCCACTTCAGCCGTATCGCCGTGCTCATGCGCTAATGTGAGATAGTCCTGATAATGCCGCCCCTCAGATCGTAGGAGTGACTTGTAGTACTGACCCAACGAGTTCGGCAGATGCGGCCAGAGCGCGGCAAATCGTTCACAGGACCGCGCCTCAACAATGGCCCCCACTACAAGCAAATCAACAAGGCGTCCGTCCTCGTCGGTTCTGATGGATTCCCGCAGTGAACGCGCGTAACGAGATGCAGTGAGTGGTCGATGCTCAACACCCATTTTCTCCATGAACATTAATACCTGTTCGTAGTGCAACATCTCCTCTCGCACCAACCGCGCCATCAGTCGTTGTAGGCGTGGATGCTGACGATACTTGGTGATTAAACTCATTCCTGTCGACGCCGCTTTGTATTCGCAGTTGGCATGATCGATCAGCAAAGTTGAGAGATCACCAAGCGCATGGTCTACCCATGCACTCGACGTCGGCGCCCTTAAAAAACTCTGGATCTCGTCAACAATGGCGTCGATGGACGCCACTTTCGAGACAATACTACTTGTAGTAGGCATTTTCGCGTTGGCTGTGGTCGGTCACGTCTCTTACACCCTTGAGATCAGGGATGCGATCCATCAGCGTTTTCTCAACTCCGTCTTTCAGAGTCATGTCAACCGCGCTGCACCCCTGGCATCCACCACCAAACTGTAAAATCGCCACATCCTCTTCCAAACGGATCAAGCGGACTTCACCGCCGTGCGCAGCAAGCCCTGGGTTTACTTCCCCAGTCAGAATTTCGACGATCTGCTGCTCAATCGGCCCATCAAAAGCCACGGCTGGTTGTTTGGCCTTTGGCGCCTTAATGGTCAATTGGCCGCCAAGCTTGTCCGCCACATAATCGACCACCGCCTCGTCCAGGTAAGGAAGACTTGGCTGATCTAAATACGCCGTAAAGCCATCACACGCAACGCGTTCATCCTCCGGTTTTTCTTCACCTGGACGACAGTAAGCGAGACAGGTCTCCGCATACATCGTCCCAGGCTGAGAGACGAACAAGCGAACACCCATCCCCTCAACGTTCTGTTTTTCAAGCAAGCCATTCAGGTAGGTCTGCGCACTATCTGTAATTGTAATATCTGTCATGAGTTGAGAATGCCCTATAAAACCCTGATATCGTTGATTGGGGCATCTATTCTAATTACTACTGGGATCAAAAGACCACTTTATGAAACATACCGAAGTTGCAATTATCGGCGCGGGCGTCACAGGTCTCGCCGCCGCAAGTCGTTTATCTCCCAGAAATTACCGAATTTTCGAAAAAAGCCGTGGTCCCGGCGGGCGTTTAGCATCCAAACGGATGGATGCCGTCCGCGCCGACATCGGCGCTCAATTTTTCACTGTCCGCGATCATCGCTTTCAAGTCGCCGTTGATTCAGCAGTGGCCGCCGGATTTGTGACACAATGGCAGCCAAACATGGGGACTTTCCGGGACCATCAACCGATCGCATCGCCTGATCGTCAGGCACGATTCGTGGGTCATCCGTATATGAATTCATTAGGTCGATTTCTGTCTCAAGATATTGAAATACAAAAAGAAAGCAGGGTTCAAACGATCGAGCCGAACGGTGATTTGTTTCGCTTAATATTGACCTCTCAAGAAACCTTGACCGCCGATTGCGTGCTGGTCACTGCACCGGTTGATCAAATGGTTGCCATGCTTCAACACTTCGATGTCGAGCAACTCGGCTCTCGGTTTGCGATGGATCCAACTTGGACGACAGTGTTATCCGTTGAAGAGCCACTTCGTGGATCTGCCGGAGAATCATTCGACGCGTTGTTTGGAGGTGACCATCCCCTGTTCGATTTCATTGCAGTCGAGAACAGCAAACCTGGACGACAATCGAATTTCATCGTTGTTCATGCGACCCCAGAGTGGTCGACACAACACTTAGAGAGCGATCCAGCCGAGATCTCAGAGCTGATTCGTGAGGCGTTGTCTGAGACTTTTCAGGTGACAACCCAGGCAAAGCTCTCACACCGATGGCGATATGCGCGTCCGACCAATCCCAAATTCACGGCGCAAAAAGGAATCTACCAGGTCGCTCCAAACCTATGGGTGGCTGGTGATTATTTGGCCGGCGGACGCGTGGAAGGTGCTTATTTAAGCGGGCTCGAGGCAGCTGAGCGCATCCTCGCGCGTTAGAAACTTGCTTCTTCCTGCCGAAACAGTGTGCGTCCACGTGGCCCATTGACTTGTCGTAGCGCGATCAAAACCAGAATCAGCATGGCCAATTCGAATCCCATGTAGAGATAGGTGGAATTCTCCTGCGACAACCCCTCAAGCAATGCGATACAACGGGTGAAAAGCCAAGCCGCGTTTATCGTGAACAGACCAATGAGCGACCGTTTCGTCTTTCGTTGATCAAGGATCCCTCCGCAGAGTAAAGCGCAAAACCCCAAAAAGGATCCAGCAACGAGCACCTGCATCTCGATGATGGCGGCTTGCGATATTGCTTCAATCCCCAAGCCTTGCAAGACGGACTGAGGCGCAAACAGCGCCCAGAGTGCAATGGCTGCATACAGCACACAATTGAGTGTGATTAAAAATCGTCCGAAGAACATGTGGTTATCTCCAAGTACGTAAGTAGAGTGTCAGACTCCATTGCGTTTGCCAACCGCCTAGGTGACACTTACGACTCAATGCCGGCTCGGACGATGGCACGATATTCTTTGCGGGATGCGACTGAGGAGAATCATGCAACATCGTCTAATCTGGTTTCGAGACGACCTTCGAGTCACCGATAATGCTGCGGTCTCCGCAGCTCTCGACTGCGATCCGAACACACGAATCTCAGCCGTGTTTCTCACTGCAGAGTCCGATTGGGCTTCGTTTGGCTATGGCCCCAACCGCCTGTATTACACCCAGCAGTTACTCACTCACTTGTCAACGAGCCTCGCGTCGCTCGGTATTTGTCTCACCGTCATCCGTTTAAAGACCTATCACGACCAAGTGGCTTGGATTGGGCAGTTTTGCGCAACTGAATGTGTCTCAGATCTCTATTTCAATCAGGAATATCAGTGGAACGAGCGATTAAGAGATCGACAGATTCGTGATCATGCAGGCTCTGTCACAGTGCATGCATTCGTCGATCGTGTGCTACTGCAGCCCAGCACAGTCTTGACCGGTGATGAGCGTTTCTATTCTGTTTTCAGTCCATTTAAGAGGCGTTGGTTATCCATCTACCAAGATCAAGGTGTGAGGCCATTTGCTTTACCTCATCGATCTCGGGCTCCGATGGAGCCAAGTCAATGGTCAAGCCTTTGTGATCGACCGGATTCCGATCTGTCTCAGTTTCCGATGACAGAAGAGGACGCACAACGCGCGCTCGAGGACTTTGTCACCCATCGGCTAGGCCACTATGACCGCACACGTAATCAGCCCGATGTTTCTGGAACGAGTCGTTTATCCGGAGCGTTGGCGCGTGGGTTGTTATCTCCCCGCCAATGCATTCAAGCGGCTGAAGATCAGATCCAACGACCGATCTGGGAGTTTCCTGATAATGCATTTTCATGGATCAACGAACTGATTTGGCGTGATTTCTACCAGCATTTACTGGTTGGTTTTCCACGCCTATCGAAGAACCGTGCATTTCGCACAGAGACTGAGGCGCTTGTCTGGCGAAATCTCCCCGCAGAAATCGACGCTTGGAAAGCCGGTCGAACCGGAATCCCGATCGTCGACGCAGGCATGCGAGAACTGAAAGCCACGGGGTGGATGCACAATCGCGTTCGTATGATTGTGGCGCAGTTTTTGACCAAGAACCTGCTGTGCGACTGGCGCATTGGCGAAGCGCATTTTATGCAATTTTTAGTGGATTCGGACTTAGGCGCCAACAATGGAGGGTGGCAATGGAGTGCATCGACAGGAACGGATGCCGCTCCTTATTTTCGAGTCTTCAACCCGGTGAGTCAGAGTGAAACACACGATCCTCAAGCGAATTACATCAGCCACTGGATACCGGAATTGTTGACGATTCCAGTCAAGAAACGACACGCTCCTTGGAGCGGATCGATTCCACAAGGATATACCGCACCCATTGTCGATCTCAAAACATCAAGACAACGAGCCATCGATGCCTTTAAGGATCTAAAATCATGAATAGCCAAATCCGCCCCAGAGTCGCCATTGTCGGCTCAGGCATTTCTGGACTCACTGCGGCCTATCGGTTGCAACCGCACGTGGAAGTGACTGTCTTTGAGCAGAATGATTGGATTGGCGGACATACCCATACGGTCGATGTTGAGCTTGATGGAATTCAATACGCAGTCGATACCGGCTTCATCGTCTTCAATGAGTGGACCTATCCTCGGTTTTTAACTCTGTTAGACGAAATTGGACTGGCGCATCAAAACACGGACATGAGCTTTTCTGTGATGTCAGAAACCACCGGTATCGAATATGCAGGCACCAATCTTTCCACCTTATTCGCGCAACGGTCTCGTCTATTCTCTCCAGCCTACCTGCGCTTTTTGTGGGATATCGTTCAATTCAATAAAACGGCAATCAAAGATCTTTCTGAGGACAGTATCGATCCCTCGCTGACGCTTCAGGACTATCTCACCACCATGGCCTTTAGTGAGCTCTTTCACTCTCACTACCTCCTTCCCATGGCAGCAGCGATCTGGTCGTCAGATCTTGGTGACGTGAAGCAAATGCCAGCGCTGTTTTTTATTCGATTTTTTAAAAATCATGGATTGCTGTCTGTCACCGATCGTCCTCAGTGGTATACCTTGCCTGGTGGTTCGCGCAGTTACATTGAACCGCTGACCCGATCATTTCGCCATGCGATTCGTCTGCAGACACCCGTACGCTCGGTCAGACAAACAGATGCTGGAGTTGAGGTATTCACCGATCATGGCCCAGAGAGCTTTGATGCCGTGGTATTGGCTTCACACAGCGATCAATCCTATGCGTTATTGGACGAGACCGAGACGCAACTGAAGTCCATTCTTTCCGGTATTCCTTATGCAGATAACGAGGTGGTCTTGCATACAGATCGCTCACAAATGCCCAAGAATCAGCGCGCATGGGCGAGCTGGAACTACCAGATTCAACAACAACCACAGGGCGTGGGTGCGGTCGTCACTTACGACATGAATCGATTGCAAAACCTTCAGGGACCGCATCAGTTTTTTGTGACGTTAAACAATACTCAGCACATTGATCCATCAACGATTTTAGGCCAGTGGACCTATGCGCACCCGCAGTTTGGGCCAGAATCTTTGAGCATCCAAGCGCAGATTGAATCGCTCAATCAGCACTCACGCATTGCCGTCGCAGGCGCCTGGTGCCGCAACGGGTTTCATGAAGATGGCGTGGTTTCTGGAGAAAAAGCCGCGTTAGCCATTCAACAGACGTTGGGGATTTATGCCTGAGATGCAGTCGATGATTCACGCGACGGCTCGAGGGTCAACCTGGCACGCTCGACTTGCCCCGAAAGTCCATCGTTTTCAATACCAGTCCGCCATGGTCTATCTGGATCTGGACCGACTCAATGACTTTCAACAGGCAGCGCTCAAGGTCAATCAGACAGGATTACTCAGCTTTAAAACCGAGCGGCACCTGTGTGATGATGCTCACCCAAGCGGTGATGCGGCAAGACAGTTTGCCTCGAGTGCTTTAGGCGTGGAGTTGTCAGGCCCAGTCAAACTCTTAACGAACCCGCATTGTTTGGGACTCGGGTTTAATCCATTGTCGGTCTACTTTCTACACCATCACGATGAAACGCCTGGCGCTTTGATTTATGAGGTGTCGAATACACCCTGGAATGAGATCCATCGATATGTCATTCCCTATTCAAAAGTTGCGAATGGAGAGACCTTCACCTTTGACAAAGACTTTCACGTCTCGCCATTTAATCCGGTCACGCAACGTTACGTCACTCGCGTCCGATGGCCTGATGAAAATCAAGTCTCGATTTATCTCGGACTTCAAGACCAAGGCGACGAGCAACTCATGTTTGAGGCGGGATTACAGTTATCGCTGACTCCTTACGATGGTCACTCAATCAAACCATTATTTCTCGGAATTTGGCCGCAAACCTTCATGGTTATCGGTGGGATTTATCGAGAAGCTTTTGCGCTCTGGCGCAAAGGGCTATCCTACCACCCTCACCCTTAAGGATCGATATGACGCAAACAACGACAGAAATAAAGTCTTTAATCGTCCGAGAGTCAAAGGATCTGACAATCGCTCAAAAGCTCGCACGACGCGGATTGCTCAAGGCATTTTCAGGCGTTCAATTTGGACGGCTGACCATCGCCGATGGCGAGCACACATTTTCATTTGAAGGTGACGAGGCCGGACCTGAAGCCTCGATCAATGTCCTCGACCCGCAGGTTTGGTCAGATGTCGCCTTTCGTGGCTCAGTCGGTGCTGGTGAGGCTTATATGGCTGGGAACTGGAGCACTAGCTCACTGGATCAAGTCACACGTTTTTTCGTCGCCAACAGCCACCTCACTGATCAAATGGAAACAGGATTCACTCGTTATTTTCGGACTCTTCTGAAAGCGGCTCATTGGTTTAAGAAAAACACCATCAAAGGCTCCAAGAAAAATATCGAGGCGCATTATGATTTGGGCAATCAATTGTTCGAGACCTTCCTCGACCCAACGTTAATGTACTCATCGGCGCTATTTGCCGATGATACCAACGACCTGCATAGCGCCTCCTTGGAAAAACTCGACCACATCTGTCGGAAACTCCATCTTGAACCCACTGACCATGTATTGGAAATCGGCACAGGCTGGGGTGGGTTTGCGATTCATGCAGCTGATCATTATGGATGTCGGGTCACGACCACGACCATTTCTGAAGAGCAGTACGAGCATGCGGTCCGCTTGGTCAAAGAGCGCAACCTTGAGGATCGGGTTACCGTCCTGAAACAAGATTATCGGGACCTGACTGGCCAATATGACAAATTGGTCTCTATTGAGATGATCGAGGCGGTTGGCCACCACTACCTGGATACTTACGTCAACACCTTGTCAGAGCGCCTCAAACCCAATGGATTGGCGCTGATTCAGGCCATTACCATTGTCGAACAACGCTATCAGATCGCAGTCACCAGCGTTGATTTCATCAAGCGCTATATCTTTCCAGGCGGGTTTATTCCATCGATTGGTAGCATTATGCAATCCATTGGCCGAGCCTCTGATCTACGGCTCTTACACTTGGAAGATTTTGCCAGCCACTACGCGCGGACCTTGGCGGCTTGGCGACATCGATTTAATCAGGAAAAAGAACGCATTTTGGAGCTTGGCTACGATGAGCGTTTTTGTCGGATGTGGGAATTCTATTTAGCGTATTGCGAAGGCGGATTTCATGAACGCCAACTCGGGCTTGCGCAATTCATTCTGGCGAAACCAAAAGCCCGACAAGAAACACCTGTGGTTCAACTCAGGCTCGCCTAATGGGCAAAGTCATCCGGAATCTTGGCGTCTTCCAGGCGCTTTGGTTTCTGGTCGTCATCGGTGGCGACGCCTTTGCTGTCTTTGCCTTTGGTTGGGCGGTATACCACTGGGTGAGTTATTCAGACACCAGAGAGCGCCTGCTTCTGCCGATTTATGCCGCCATTGGGCTCATCTTCGATGGCGCGCTCACAGCAGTTGGCATATTGACGTTTTCAAGCAACACCACACTGCTACCGATCTGGCTGATCGCACTTTGGAGTATTTTCCCGACGACGCTCAACCACGGACTGAAGTGGTGCTGGTCAGGACCTTTCTGGGTATTGATTGCGAGCGCACTTGGAGCGGCCTTAACCTACGTCGGTGGTGCACGGCTTGGAGATTTAAGCTTCCCATACGGAGATCTTACCACCACCATGATCTTAATGATCAGTTGGGTCGCCTACTTCACACTAATTCGTTATCTGTCTTCGGCGAAATCTTAAATAAGAAGTGTGGCGCTCTTCGATCGAAATCAAGATCAATGCTGGCGCGGGTTAAGTCCTTGACGATACATCGTTCAGAGACCGACTCGTCGAGAGTAAAGCCTTTAAAATTATTTGAAAAATATATCAGGCCATTAGGCGCAAGCCACTGAAGACAGGCGTCAATTAAAGCGCTGTGATCACGCTGAATATCAAGCGTTTGTTCAGTGCTTTTTGTGTTTGAAAACGTCGGCGGATCCAAAATAATCAAGTCAAATTGCGGCTCTGGGTTCTCAGTCAGCCATTCCAGGACGTTAGCCCGGATAAATTGGTAATGCTTCGGGTTTAGGCCATTAATTTCGAAATGACGATGCGCCCAGGTGAGATAGGTCTTTGACATATCGATACTGGTCACTGAGCGCGCCAGTCCTTTGGCCGCAGCAACACTTAACGCTCCGGTATAACAGAACAAATTCAACACTCTCAAGCCACGACAGGATTCCAGCAACCAACGTCTGAGTGGGCGGTGGTCCAAAAACAGACCGACGTCGGTATAGGTAGTTAAATTCACTTCGAAGTGCATGCCGTTTTCATCAACTGCAACGCAGAGAGGCTCAGCATTTCGTTCATATTGTGAGTTCCCAGATTGTCGAAACCGTTCTTTATAAACCACATGTTTCAACGCAATCCCCAAATGCTTCGGAACCCACTGGCGAATCAACTGACGTCGATCGTTCGCGCGTTTCGGATCCACAGTCTTTGGTGGGCGGTATTCTTGAATATGCAGATAGTCTGCGTATTGATCGATCACCACATTGTATTCAGGCAGGTCTGAATCGTAGAGACGAAAACAGTTGGTTTCATTCTTCTTCAGAAGCTTTGATCTCAACCTTAAATTCTTTGTTAATCGATTGAGTAAGGGCCAAATTTCCTCTGGAGGTTCGGATGCGTCGTGTTCTTGAGTCATGACCGGATTCAAGCCAAGAGCAAACTTCCCAATGTTCAAACGCATCCCACCGGCTTGCATCTCCCACTTTTTATCCGATCGAAGGCCAACCGCCTGAATCCATTCTTTCTCTGACGTAATGAGTCCCAAATGCGCATGGCTAAATGCTTTACACCGCTCACCGAGAATTCGATACAGTTCGGCCAAATCCTCATGTCGACTCAGTCTCGTGCCGTAAGGGGGGTTAGCTAAGATCCAGACGCGGTCAGCCTCGCTCAATGCGAAGTTCTCAGGCATTAAATCGTCGATGGCGGCAACATCAACCGTAATCCACTGACTCAGCCCTGCTCGCTCAATATTCGCTCGCGCACGCTCAACAGCGTCCGAATTAATATCGAACCCAAAAAATCGCGTTGACGGCTCCTGTTCCTTTAGACGCTCATCCGCGACTAATTCCGTCCATGAGATCGTTTCGAGTCCAGTCCATCGAGATAACTGGCTCGATGCCCGAAATCGTTGTGGTGCAATCTGGCTTAACCGCATACAGGCTTCGATCAGAATGGTTCCAGATCCGCAGCAAGGATCGATCACAACAGTGGGCTTTGGCTGATCAATTTTGAGTCGCGACAACATCACTTGAGCCAACGTTTCGCGAAGCGGAGCTTCCCCTCCCTCGGTGCGATAACCCCGCTGGTTCAATGGTGATCGATTTAAATTCACACCAATATCCACCTGCCCGCGACCAAACCGAACAGCCAATCGAACGGATGGCTCTTCGGTTTCGTAGTCAGGGCGCGGCCGATTCGCAACAGATGCTTGATCACGGATCGCATCCATTACCAGTTGACCGGCAAAACGCGAATCTTTCACCCAAGCCACTTTACCGGTGATATCAACGCGGATACTCGCACCAGGATAGAGTGTTTGATTCCAATCAATGGTGCGTAATAAATCACGGAATTGATCGGCTGAAGTGGCCTCGCCTCGTTGTAAAATCCACACAATCCGATCGCCGACGCGTGTGGTTAACAGCGCTCGGTAGGCATCGTTGAGAGTGCCTTCGGCGGTCACCCATCCCAGCTGACGGCCACGGACATCAAGCCCCAGCGCCTTGACCTCATCAGCGACTAGATCATCGGTCGCCAGAAGAGTTCCAATCGCGAAAATACCTGTGCTATGTTTGTCGTCGTGATTCATGAAAAATCACAAGTGACAACCATGGAAATACGATCGGTTTTGAAAATCGATTTCAAGGAGATCACATTCGATGAAAACAATAAAACGCAGCTTAACTGACCGTTTCTACAACCGCGGCTATCGTGCTGGAATCGGCGGTAAATCTCGTGAGATTTGCCCGACGATATCTGGCCTTGGTCGAGACGCCTGGCTTTCGGGTTGGCGGGATGGTCGAGCCGCATCTTGGGATGGCCTAACCGGCGTATCCGGGATTCACTGCGATCCACAGATTGCTTCATAGAGCTCCACATGTGCCGCACCCTCATAAGGGGTGCGGTTGAAGCACACCTGGTCATCGAGTCACCCGTATCGCGTCTTTCACGAGCTGCGGCCCACGATAAATTAACCCAGTATAGATCTGAACAAGAGACGCCCCCAGTTCTAGCCGGCGTTGAGCATCATCCCCAGACATCACTCCTCCAACAGAGATCACAGGCAAGGCTCCTTCCAAAGCTGCGACGGCAACCTGTAAGCAATGCTCTGATTGCATCGACAAAGGCGCGCCAGACAAGCCGCCAACTTCCACTTGGTGTCGACCGCTCAATCCCTCTCGCCGAATGGTTGTATTCGTCAAAATCACACCATCTGCCGCTGAGCGCTTTAAGGCTTCCAAGACTTTTTGTAAATCTTGATCAAGAAAATCAGGTGCCAGTTTGACAAACACGGGAAGCGGCTGCTGCCGGCGGTTTTGTAAACCTGCTCGTGCCTCAAGAGCCGGCGCCACCACATCTAAAATTTTATCGGCATCCGCCAGGTCTCGTAAGCCTGGAGTATTCGGACTCGACACATTAATGGTGATGTAATCAGAAACAGCTGCTGCCTTCTGAAGACAGTGCACATAGTCTTCATGTGCCGTTTCATTCGGCGTGTTCTTATTTTTTCCAATATTCACGCCAATAATGCCCGCATAAGGGTGGTTCGTCAGGCGTGCGACCAGTGCGTCAATCCCATCATTATTAAAGCCAAAGCGATTAATCAACCCACGATCACGCTCGAGACGAAAAACCCGTGGCTTCGGGTTACCCGGTTGCGCTCGTGGAGTGACAGTGCCCACTTCAATATGTCCAAAGCCAAGACGCGAAAATCCGGAGACAGCGACGGCGTTTTTATCAAGCCCTGCAGCCAAGCCGATCGGATTGGCAAATCGTAGTCCTGCCACTTCACACGAGCGTCCCTGAATTGGTGTTGACGCCCCCAAGCACTGACCCATGAATTGGAGTGAATGGATCGTCAGATCATGAGCGGCTTCGGGATCAATCCGAAATAAGGCAGGCTTCAATAGTGAATACACGACGGCTCCCTAGTCGGTCGGCAGCTATCATAGCGGAGCTCGGGTCTCAGGGCTATGAAATCGGCCTAGACAAGCTCCGTCTGGTGATCATCGAGGTGAAAACTATCCTTGGAGACCAGTGGCCAGTAGGTCCGCAAACGAGGATCCTCAAGAACCCCTTGACCCGTGACCAGAACGCCTGAACTGACCTTCGGATAGATCTGGTCGGCCAACTTAATTTGGCTCGCAGACAATCGTCGCACAATATGACGCCGATTGAGATCATTTGGATGCTTGATACCGGCTGCACCCAGTAACTCGGCGACCGCTTCAAGGGTGTGTTGATGGAAATTGGAGACCCGCTCTGCTCTTGAGGGGATGTCTAAGGCTCTGTATCGACTGGGATCCATGGTTGTAATGCCGGTTGGGCAAAGACCAGAGCCACAATCTTTGGCTTGAATACATCCCAGCGCAAACATAAAGGGTCGCGCCATATTGCACCAGTCAGCACCGAGAGCACAGAGACGCGTGATGTCATAGGCGCTCACAATTTTCGCGGCCGCACCTATCTTAACATGCTGCCGCAAGCCTGCACCGCGAAGCGTATTATCGACAAACACGACTGCATCACGCAGCGGTGAGCCGACATGATCAGAAAACTCAGTGGGTGCTGCACCGGTTCCACCCTCTGAACCATCGACCGTCACAAAATCCAGACGGATGTCCGTTTCAAACATAGCTTTGACCAGCGATACAAATTCCCAAGGATGGCCGATACAGAGTTTAATCCCAACAGGCTTGCCCCCAGACAGACGTTTCAGGCGCTGACTGAATTCGAGTAATTCAACGGGTGTTCGGAACTCGGAGTGACTCGGCGGCGATTCGCACGTCTGTCCGACAGGAATCCCACGCGTTCTGGCAATCTCTTCTGTCACTTTGGGAGCGGGAAGGATTCCTCCATGACCGGGCTTTGCACCCTGGCTCAGTTTGATCTCAATCATTTTCACTTGATCGCTCGCGGCTTTCGCCTGAAAAAGGTCTGGATCAAACCGCCCATCGGATGTGCGGCAACCAAAATACCCGGTCGAGATCTGCCAAATGAGATCACCACCGCCACGTTCATGATAGATCGACAATGACCCCTCCCCGGTATTTTGAGCAAAGCCTCCGAACTTGGCGCCTTTACTCAGTGACTCAACCGCAGGTGGGGACAACGCGCCGAAGGACATACCCGAGATGTTTAACAAAGACATGGAATAAACCTGTCCAGTCTTTTCATCTCCGACGGACACTCGAAAATCATGATCAGTAATTTTGATCGGATTGATCGAATGATTCAGCCAGTTGTATTCTTCTTCATACACCGCTTTTTCGGTTCCGAAAGAGCGTTTTGCTTGATTGTTTTTCGCGCGTTGATAAACCATTGCACGTTGATTGCGAGAATACGGTGTCTCGTCAGTGTCAGATTCCCAAAAATACTGACGGAGCTCTGGGCGAATACTTTCCAACAAGTATCTTAGTCGCCCCATCAGAGGATAATTGGCGCGCACCGGATGCGTGCTTTTGAAGTAATCCCGAAACCCGAGAATCGTCAGAAATGAAAAAATGATCAGTGGCCAGATGAAAGCTGACGTATACAGTAGCCCAACGACAGAGATCAATGCTCCGAAGGAGACTCCGACCAACACCGCATATCGACCCATGACTATTTCTTTAAATAGCACTTCTAATCCACTGATTTACTAACGATTTCATAAAGATCTTTGGATAGATCCTTGGCCACCATTCGACGCAACTCTGCTTTCATTGCCGCTTGATACTGCTCAGTAAAGCGAGCCCACTGGCAAAGCGGCATCACTAATCGAGACGCAATTTGCGGATTCATTGCATCCAGTTTGAGAACTGCATCAGCGAGCAATCGATAGCCTTCTGGTGTGTGAAAGGCCCGAACATTACGATTCGCAAATGTACCAAGGACGGCACGAACCCGGTTTGGGTTGGTCCACGCAAAACGCTCATGCGACATGAGCTCATGCAGTCGGCCGATGGTTGCGGTCGACTCATTCATTGCCTCAGTGGATAACCATAGATCCAAGACTTCATCAGTCTCTGCGCCTGCAAGGAAATTGTTCGATAAGCGCTCAGAAAGGCCTTCTGAGCCGTCACTTCTGGCGATTCGATAGGCTGCAAATCGTTCGGTGAGATTCGAGGATTCGTCAAAGCGCTCGCTGAGGATCTCGTCGACCGAGCGCGTCTTGGCCAAATAACCTAAGGCTGTAATCGCCAAGGAACGGCGACCAATTGCGGATGCTTCGGGCTCATACGGGCCATCCACCTTCATTGCTCGATACAACCCTTCCCAATAGGCGTTTCCGCTGTCGGCAAGATGCTGTCGCAAAGACTGTCTTGCGAAGAGAATTGCCTGTGGATCCGCGGGCTTCAGAGCATCCCACAAAATATTATCCTGTGGCAACATCAGCATTTCAGCGAGACAAGCAGGGTCAGTTATGGCAGTGGGGTCAGCAATTAAATCGCATAACAGATCGGCGAGTTCCGCCTGAATACCAGCCTGAGGATCTGCCAAGAGCCCCTGAATTGCCTGAATGTACAACTCTTGTATCGCGTCCCAACGGTTCACGCCATCGTCGTCAAAGCGGGCAAGCGCCGTCAGATCATGAGTTGATCGATCCATCTCCAATTTCACCGGAGCAGATAATCCTCGCAACACCGAAACCACTGGCGACCCCGATATTCCCTGATACTCAATCAATGCCGAGGGTTCAGTCAGCTCAAACAGCGATTCAGCAACCAGTACCTGCCCGCTGTCTCGATCAATGACCTGGTAACTGACTGGAATCACATAAGGTGCATGAGAATGATCTTTGGCGATCACAGGAGCTTTTTGCGTCAATTGAATCTGTAATCGACCTGATTGAGGATCATGCTCGACATCCACCTGGAGTCGGGGCGTCCCGGGTTGTTGATACCAACGCATAAACTGATCAAAATCACGCCCAGAGACCTCTGCCATCGCGGCGACGAACTCGTTGATCGTCACTGCTTGACCATCGTGACGCGAAAAGTACAGATCACTGCCCTGTCGGAACTGCCTAGGGCCGAGCAAGGTGTGAATCATGCGAACGACTTCTGCGCCCTTCTCATAGATCGTGAGCGTGTAAAAATTCGAGATCTCTTGGTACTCAGAAGGTTGGACGGGGTGTGCTGTCGGACCGGCATCTTCGGTAAACTGAGCGCTCCTGAGGAAATTCACGTCTTGAATCCGCTTCACGGCTCGTGAGTTGATGTCGGCACTGAACTCGCTGTCTCTGAAAACAGTCAAGCCCTCTTTTAAACTGAGTTGAAACCAGTCTCGACAGGTCACGCGATTACCAGACCAATTGTGAAAGTATTCGTGTGCGACGATCGCTTCAATACGCTGAAATGCCTGATCAGTGGCTGCTTCTGGGTTGGCCAGGACACAGCTCGAATTGAAGATATTCAAGCCCTTGTTTTCCATCGCGCCCATGTTGAAGTGGCTCACAGCAACGATCATGAAGATATCAAGATCATATTCTCGGCCATACACCTCCTCGTCCCAAGCCATTGCTCGCTTTAAACTCTCGAGCGCGTACTGCACTCGATCGAGGTCTTTGTGCTCGACATAAATCCGCAAAACAATTTTGCGTCCCGACATCGTGACAAACTGGTCCTGCTGGACAGCCAGATGACCTCCGACTAAGGCGAACAGATAACAAGGCTTCGGAAATGGATCGTGCCAGACAACACATCGTCGGCCATCCGGATAGAGCTCATCACTGATCGGATTCCCGTTCGATAACAGAATGGGATGTTGATCATCAGCAAGGATGCGTGTGGTAAAGATACTCATCACATCTGGACGATCGGGATAGTAGGTAATCCGCCGAAATCCCTCTGCTTCACATTGTGTGCAAAACATGCCGTTCGACAAATACAATCCTTCCAGAGCGGTATTCGCCTCAGGATTGAGTTGCGTCACGATCTCAAGAGTGAATGACTCGGGAACTTGGCGAATCAGGAGTGTCTCATCAATCTCAACCAGTCGATCATCACTCACTTCAACCCCATCAATGGTGATCGAGACTCGTGTCAAGTCTTTGCCATTGAGCTCAATTGAAGTGACGCCTTGGATGATGCGTCGAACCTGTGATCTCTGAGTGACGCGTGTTTCTGTCGGATGTAGCTCGAAGGTCAAGTCCACGTCGGCAATCACATAGGGATAAGGCTCATAATCCGTCAAGCGCGTGATGCTTGGTGACGTATTTAAGCTGCGCGCGTCAGTCATGTGCAATGTCCTTTGATGGAATCAGATCAGGCACCGTACCAAGAATCCCAGATGCCGTTTTTTTTCGGTGAATAAATCCAGTGCGCTCATCTTCTGGAAGTTTTGCTGCGTCATACAAGATGACTGCCTCCAACATCAATTCGCGCTGTGCCTCGGAGACCATTCGACCGTCCGGAAACCTGCCCAGTTCAATCGCTCGCTTCAGATCGCGCGCCATCTCTGGAGTTAACGACTCGACTAATTCATTCACGGTATTCATTCATCATCCTGTTGTGGCTCAATTCGTCCGCCCCATTGGAGTTTCGACCGACACACTTCGTAATAGGAATATCCTGGAGGATGCAACAATGTCAGCGTTTCAACCGATTGCCGAATCACAACCCGATCACCTAACAGCAACGAAATATGGGTTTGCCCATCACAACTCACCTGCGGAAGCGCCTGATGTTTCTCAGTGACCGTGACTGAGATGACACAATCCGCCGGCACAACGATGGGTCGGGCATTTAACGTATGGGGAAACATGGGGACGAGCACCAACGCATCCAACTTGGGATGCATAATCGGCCCACCCGCAGAGAGCGCATAAGCCGTTGACCCAGTTGGCGTCGAGACGATTAAGCCGTCTGAACGACTGGAATACACAAACTGGTCGTCAATACAGAGATCAAACCCCAACATGCGAGCACTTTGGCCTTTATGAAGCACGATATCGTTCAATGCATTAGCGCGAGCGATCACCTGTTCATCTCGGATGACTTCCACTGAGTTAAGGCTTCGTTGCTCTTCGGTAAACTCTCCAAGCAACGCCTGCCCGACTTTTTCGATGGCCTCTGACGGCCGAATATCCGTCAAAAATCCGAGGGTTCCACGATTAATCCCCAACACAGGCGTATCAAACCTTGCTAACGCGCGACTTGCTCCGAGAAGGCTGCCATCACCCCCGACGACGATCGCCAAATCAACTTTCTGTCCAATATGCTCGAGAGCACAATGCGGTAAACCAGAAAACTCGCCGACGTCTGCGATCTCATCCTCGATCCACACTTCTAACCCTTGATCTCTCAGATAATCGATCAATCGTGATATGGTTTCGACGGCTTGTTGGTGTGCTGACCGACCGATCAGAGCCACTCGTTTAAATTTATTCACCACTTGTCCTTGGAAGCTCAATGACCACTTCTCATTCTGTGTTATCGGAATCTAATCACCCGGATGCGATTGAGCGGGAACTTAGTTGGTTGCTCAAGGTGGATCCACTCTGGCGTTCCGACACCAGTGTTGATTGTGTGCCACTGAACAAAATTTGCAACGGCTCAATCACAGAAATCGCCAACAATCTGTCTAATGAGTGGGCGTGGCATGGTGCACCGAAACGGCTCGGCCGCCGATTTGAGAGTCTCTTGACAGCACTATTTGAACAGACTGAGCAATGCAAACTCCTGAAGCATGGACTGGTTGTTCGCGATCAGAAACAAACGCTCGGTGAACTCGACTACTTGATTCAACTGGACTCGCAAGTCTTACACCTGGAGGTCGCCATTAAGTTCTATGCTGGGATTGGCAGCTCATCGGATCGATCGAGGCAACAGGCATGGATTGGGCCGAGCTGCCAGGATCGCTTGGACATCAAAATCAATCATCTGTTGCATCATCAACTGCATTTGAGCCAAACCGAACACGGACGACAGGCGCTCGATCAACACGATCTACCAACACCGGATCAAACGCTCGGGCTCATCTATGGATACCTGATTCAGCCATGGAATGCCCTTGACCAACGACCAAAGCATACACACGACAGCCACCCTGCATTTTGGGCGCACCACCAGCAAGCACTCAAGGCCATGCGGCACTTGAGCCGCCCATATTCGACTGATTACGGGTGGACTCGATTGGAACGTGACCAGTGGATTGCACCCTATGCTGGGCAGGCCGCACTTCCCCAAGTCATCCGTTCGCTTGAATTACCCACGCAAGCTGATTGCTATGCGCTCAATCATAAACAACACGCGGGTGTTGAGAAGTTGCGACTATTCGTGATGCGTAATGAGTTCGAACAAGAAGCTCATCACATGCTCGATCGCGCCCAGAGTATCTAACAAAGCGTTCATTGCTTGGGATGAATTTCCATGCAGTATCGGATTTCACGAAAAGCCTTGTCTTCATGCTCTTTGGTGATCCGGTAGTTACCCCACTGATTCTTCGTGAACGATAACCGCGACTCACCTTCCCCATCGAAGGTTTGAAAGTAAGCCATTAAATCGGATTCACAGGCATCGCGTGTTTCGAAGACTCCAGCGCCGAGATGATCAGAAAGCGGTGAAGCTGTTCCCTGGAACACAGGGTCTAGACCTAAGACCACAATAATTGTCATCCACATTTGGCCATCTCCCATCAATGATCCGTGGTGTGAATAGACCATAAAGAGAACCAACAAAAAAGGCCAATCCTTTTGAGATCAGCCTTTTCGCGAGTCGTCGAATCCGTTGTGAATGGTTCGATGTCAGTTCCTATCAGAGAACCAAATGGCGGAGCGGACGGGACTCGAACCCGCGACCCCCGGCGTGACAGGCCGGTATTCTAACCAACTGAACTACCGCTCCAGCGGATCGTTGCCAAAAATTTTGGTGGGTGGAGAGGGGCTCGAACC